>Ga0209274_10000223_pt1 | contig 44002 bp, 21 predicted proteins | sample HubBroMetageREF1_FD_188343 | JGI IMG/M metagenome (GOLD analysis project Ga0209274, IMG submission 188343) | Reference soil microbial communities from the Hubbard Brook experimental Forest, New Hampshire, USA - Hubbard Brook CCASE Soil... | ecosystem: Environmental > Terrestrial > Soil >...
GCGAACCACCGGCGGCACGGTAAACGTGGTAACCAAGAACGGGACCAACAGCTTTCACGGGGAACTGATCGAAAACTACAACGATGGCAGCCTTTTCAACGCCAATACCAATACGAACGTTTTTATTACAGGTCAGCCCACCCCGCAGCAGGTAATTAACCAGTTCGGCGGGCATGTCGGCGGTCCTATTATCAAGAATAAGTTGTGGTTCTTTGGCAGCTTTGAGGGCTACCGCCAGTCTACATTCAACACCGTGACCGGCAACCTGCCGCCGGCCTATCTGCGGCCGGGATACAACGGCAACCCAGACGTCGATTTCGGTCTGGTCGCGACCATGGATAAGGGCCTCGTATCAAATGGCACGCAGACGGATCCGTACGTGCTCTACGGTCTAACGCTCTATCAGGCGGGAGATAGCACGAATCCGTCCAATCCAAATAATGCGGTCTGCGGTCAATTCGCCAGTCCCTCTGGCGGGCCAGCCAGCACCTGTGGAACGGGCAAGAACGTTATCAATTTTCCTAACGCGTACACCAATGGGACGGTAAATCCGCTAACCAAGGTGGCAGGCAGCCTGCTTCCGGCCGCACAATTCAACAAAACAGCAACGGCCATGTTGGCGGCAGGATATATCCCGTTGCCAAACATTAAGGGCCTCGAGAACTACATCGGCGGGCAAGGCGAACCCTCTAATTATTTCGTCGTTAGTCCTGATGAGACGAGCTACAACCAGCCCCTGATCCGAGTGGACTACAACAGCAGCGAGAAGATGAAGTGGTACACCTTCTTTGGCATGCAGAGAGGGCACGAATACGTCAGTCAGAACGGACTTACCGGGGTGGCGGCCAACGGCAGTTATGTCCAGCGAAACAGCTATACCTTCACTCAGGACATGACGCGTATTTTTTCGCCCACCCTTTTGGCCGACTTCAAGCTGTCCGTCAGCCGCTTTCAAAATAGAAATCCGGACGGCATCATCTCGGCCGCCAAGCCGGGCAGCAGTATCGGAATTAACATAACGCCACCTCCCACCTCCTCGTTCCAGGACGTGCCTGAAATTGACATCGCCGGTTTTCCTGACCCAATCCCGAATACGAACCTGGGACAGATCTTCGGGAACTCAAATGACCTGGAGGCGTCCACGAACATTTCCTTCGATACCGATGTCACGATGACGAAAGGCGCTCACAACCTGCACTTCGGCGGCGGCATTTTCTATTACACGTACGGGAATCCGATCAACGGAACCGTAGCCAACAACTCGAACGGCCAGTTTCAGTTTACGGGGCAGTGGTCGCAATTCGACCCGCTGAACGGCAATTGCTACATGCCGGCGAGCCTGGGCCTCACGGCCAATGCTTCCTGCAGCGGCACCTACGCTCCCAACGGTTCAGGGTGGGCCGATTTTCTGCTTGGCTTGCCGGGCAACGGCCACGCCAACTGGAACGATTCGCTGTTTGACTATCAACCGGTGTGGAACTTGTATTTCCAGGATGACTGGAGGATCACCCACCGCCTCACGGTGAACGCCGGTCTGCGTTATGACGTACAAATCGGCCTGAAGGAACGCTACAACGAACTCCCGCGTGGCTTCTGTGAGACATGCGTAAACCCGATCACTGCCGATGGCGTTTACCAATCCAACGTCGCCAATGCAGCCAACGTCGCTGCCTGGAAGGCGGCTGGCGTCACCGTGCCGAATCAGGTTTTAGGCACGATCCTCCCCGCCAGCATCGACGGCCAGCCGAGGAATGCCTATAACACCGACTGGGGCAACATTGCGCCGAGAGTTGGTTTCGCCTTCGCTGTCAATCCGAAGACGGTGGTTCGCGGAGGCTGGGGACTGTTTTACGGCGGTGGCCTCGAGGGCGGTTCGCCGATTGGTTACCAGCAGCAGACAAATTATCTGGCCTCTACGGATGGAGGCGCAGACCCAACCCTGGGCCAGGCCGCGCCTGGAGCCGCCTCGAACAGCGGGTACGGCATCGGGACGCCGTTCCCGGCCAGCGCCGAGTATCCGCTGGGCTTGCAGCCGCCCGTGGGCGCCGAAGGTCTTCCTTTGGCTGGTGTCGGTAGCGGCAATTTGCAGGTTGACAGTCCTTTGCGAAAGATTCCGCGGACACAGGCGATGACGTTGGGGTTCGAGCGCGAATTGCCCAGTCAGACGGCGCTCGACGTTCACTTTGCCGGTAACTACGCCAGCCGTTTTCGTGCGACGGAGTGGTACAACGGCACCGTAACTTATCCCGAGTTACAGTATGCGGTCTCACCGGGCGCCGACAATTACAGCCAGCTCGTGCCCAATCCTTACTACGGAGTTTATTCCATGTCGTTTCCGGGTGGCTGCGGACAATCGCCCACCATTCCAAGGCTCGCTTTGTTACTGCAATGGTCGCAGTACTGCGGTTTCAACAGCGCTCCTCCGGTCGGAATCTATAACGCCCCAATCGGAAAGAACTGGTACAACGCTCTGGAGGTGAAGCTCACCAAGCACACTTCCCACGGCCTCACCCTCAATCTGGCGTACACCTACTCGAAGACCATGGACGGCAGCGGCTATCAGAACGGCTATCCATATCAGGACGCCAACGAGGTGCACTACATTTCAAAATTCGATGAAACTCACGTGCTGGCCGTGACAGGGGTCTACGAATTGCCGGTCGGAAGAGGCAGGATGCTACTGGCAACTGCGCCGCGACCAGTAGACTATGCCCTCGGTGGCTGGATGCTCGGCTGGAACTTCGGAGCTTCAAGCGGAACTCCGATCGGCCTGAATCAAGGGTTCAACTATCTCTGCCCACTGGCTTCTCCCAACGGTACTTCCGTAAAACAGTGGCTGAATCCTAACCTAACGAATCCGAGTTGTTACCAGAGCGCACCGCCGATTGGTGGCACGGGCTACACCTACGTGACGACTGCCAGTAACTCGACGGCGGTTCGCACTTATACCGTTCCGAACCTTGACCTATCGCTGCAGAAGACCTTCAAGGTAACTGAACGAATTAGTTTTTCGTTGCGCGGAGAGGCTTTTAATTCGCTGAACTCGGTGCTGCTGGGCGGGCCAGACACCACGCCCACCGATGGGGCGGCGGCTCCGGTGTGCAACCAAACCACCAAACATTGTTACTGGTCAGGTTTTGGCGCTGTTGGTCCAAACCAAGACAACAACCCTAGAAACCTCAGAGTTTCGGGCAGGATTACTTTCTAATGGAATTGCGGGTTCAGACAGCATTGAGCCGTGCGAATTGCGGGCGGACGCATCGTGTGAGGGAAGATCGCTGAAGGGAAGATCGATGGAGGGAAGAGGGATGATTACGAAAAAGAACTCTTTGGCCCTGCCTTTTCTGTTGCTGGCGGCGGCTTGGCTCGTTCTATCGTTCACGGCGCCGGCGCACGCCCAGGAGGTGCAGGTGGATTTGTCGTCCACTTCGGCGCTCTGCGGCGGACATGAGTGTTTCAACGCCGACGGTATCTTCAGTAATGGAATCACGTTTTTGGGGACAGATTTTATGGATGGAGCGAGCGCGGGCAACTGCACTCCGCCAGCCCCGTATACAGGCTGCCCGGACGCATACTCGGCGCAGACGTTGGGGCTGTCCTCGACCACTCCCGCGACGCTAACTCCCACAAAGGTCGGCGTGCCGTTCACCTTTGGCACCGTAAATACGGTCGACTGCGGGCCGTCGACCAGTAATGCCTGTATCCTGGACACAGTGAACCTTACCGCTTCTCCCGGAGTCGTCATCACTCTTCCCTCGGCCCAGCAAAATATTTACTCCACGATGATTGTGCTCGGCAACGCAGTCAATGGAAGCCATGCAGGGCAGGTTACGGCCACGTACACGACCGGCTCGCCCGACGTGTTCCCGCAAACCTTTAGCGATTGGTGCAGCTTTGGAGGCCATGCGAACGAGTCCATTGCCGTGGGACCGGCTTCTGGTATGCGTATCAACGCCACCGGCGTCCCCAACAGCGCAAATTGCAGCCTCTATGCCTACACTTACCCTCTGGACTTTACCAGGAACTTGCAGAGCATTACGTTGACGGACGAGGATGGCTCCGGCGCGATGTTTGCTTTTGCGATCACCTTGAAGCCGCCGACCTACACGATCGACGGTGGAGTGGCGAACCCGGCGTCGGTCACCGCGGGCACCACGAGCACTGCAACGGTAACCGTGAATCCACAGCCCGGTTACACTGGCACGATTAACCTGTCATGCAGCATCTCCCCTAACATTGTTGGCGACCCCGTTTCTGCCGCTACCGCGCCAACCTGCAGCCTGAGTCCGACCTCGGTAACGGTGACCACTGGTGAGGCCGCGCCGCCTACCACCACGCTCACTTTCACTGCGGCTAAGCAGTCCAGTGCTATGTCGCAAGGGCTGCGCGGGCTGTTCTATGCCCTCTGGCTGCCGGCGCCCGGTCTGGCTTTGTTGGGATTCGGCTCCCGCAGTTCCCGTCGACGGAGACTGCTAGGTTTGTTGTTACTGGGGATGCTTCTGGCCGGTGTCGCTCTCACCCCGGCTTGTGTAAGCACGACCCATCTCGGCAATGTCGGAACGCCGCCCGGGCAGTACACCGTTAGTGTCACGGGCATTGATCAGAACAACCTGACTCAAGCCAGCAATCCGACAGGCACCACGAACGCTGTGACCGTGACTGTAACCGACAACTAGCGATACTGCATGCCCATGCCGGAGCGAGACAGCAGGATCTCGCTCGTGCGTGGGGTTTTGAGAGATGCCCTCTCAGGCAAGGCGGGCACGACAAGGCGCGAACGCTCAACACCGGGACCTTTGTCGGGAGCGAGACAGTTGTTCGTGGGTCACAGGGAGAAAAAAGCATGCGCCGCGTTGCACGCTCCGGACTTGCCATGGTACTGGCAGTTTGCCCAATTCTGCTTTCGTTACTTACCACCCCTCTGCACGCGCAACAGCGGCAAGCGCTTCAGACCGATGTGTCGGCGCCGGCAACTGCGAAACTTATCGGCCGAATGCCCGCTTCACAGCAGTTGAGCCTGGCGGTCACACTGCCGCTAAGCAATCAGGAGCAACTCCATACCCTGCTGCAACAGCTATACGACCCGGCCAGTCCGAACTACCGTCATTTTCTGACGGTGCCGCAGTTCACGGAGCAGTTCGGTCCTACCGTGGTGGACTATCAGCGGGTCATAGGTCTCATGGAGTCCTACGGTTTGAAGGTTACGCACACTTATCCCGACCGGCTTGCTGTGAATGTGACTGGCTCGGTCCGCAACATCGAGCAAGCCTTTCAGGTGACGATACAGGTCTATCAGCATCCCACCGAAAGCCGTACCTTCTACGCTCCTGACGTTGAGCCGTCGGTTGAACTGGGCTTCCCGGTGCTGAGTGTCGAAGGTCTAAGCACCTACGACCTTCCTCGCCCCATGCTGAAGCGCGCGTCCCCGGACCAGCGAGTGCAAAGCGATCAGACCGGCTCGGGCCCAGGCGGTCAATTTCTCGGCAGCGATGTAAGAGCGGCATACGGCGCGGGCACGGCACTGGACGGTTCCGGCCAAGCCCTCGGACTAATCGAGCTTGGACCGTACAACCTCAGCGACGTGACTGCTTACTTCAACAGTATCGCTCAGCCTCTGAACGTACCCATCGTCAATGTGCTGCTGGGGGACGCCGACGGCATCTGCTCTGGCTGCAATGACGGCGAAGAAGCCATCGACGTCGAGCAGATCATCTCCATGGCCCCCAACGCCTCCGGGTTGATTGTTTACCTGGCTTATAACTCGAACGTCAGTGCCTATAACGCGTACCTGCAGGCGGCTAACGACAACCTTGCCAAGCAAATGAGCATTTCCTTTGGCTGGAGTGGCACTCCGGGTTCCGAACAGGACTATGAAACGGTTTTTGAGGAGTTGGCGGCGCAGGGGCAGAGTTCGTTCGTGGCCTCGGGTGACGCTGGAGCAAATTGCGGCGGAGGAGGTTACCCGGGCAACAGTCCAAACATAACGGATGCCGGAGGAACGGATCTAACAACCAGCAGCGTCGGCGGTCCCTGGCAATCAGAAACGGGCTGGGTCGGCAGCGGCGGAGGGTGGAACACTGCATCTCCAATTCCCAGCTACCAACAGGGTGCTGGCATCATTACTTCTGCGAATGAAGGCTCGACGCAATATCGCAATATCCCGGACGTGGCCGCGGAAGCGAATACCGACAACTACTTCTGCTCGAGCGGTTCCTGCCAAGGAGGGATCGGTGGAACCAGCCTGGCGGCGCCACGGTGGGCGGGCTTTGTTGCGTTGATTAACCAGCAGGCAGCCGCCAACGCCACCGCAGCAGGCGACAATCCCACCCTCGGGCTTCTCAACCCGACGATCTATGGCACTTCGGTTGACGCCGACTTCCACGACATAACGAGTGGTTCTGACTACAACAGCAGTACTCCGTCCGGCTGTACTTCTAGCGAGTTCTCAGCCGGCACGGGTTACGATCTCGTGACCGGATGGGGCAGTCCGAACGGGCCGACCCTGATCAATGCTCTGGCCCCGACTTCCGCGAATCCTAATTTTTCGATGTCGGCAACGCCGGGCACGTTGAGTCTCACGCCGGGTATGGGCGGAAACAGTTCGATTGCGGTCACTGCATTGAATGGGTTCAGTGCGACGACCGATCTCGCCGTGACCATCCCCGGTACTGCCACGCCATCGAACGCGCCACCGGGCCTCACGGCCAACCTCACTGCGACATCGATTCCGGCGGGGGGCAGCGCGGTGAACTTGATGGTTTCGACAACCAGCGCAACTCCGGGCGGAACTTACCTGGTCGCTGTTACCGGCACCAGCGGCAACCTGACTCAAACGGCTTATGTAACGCTGGAACTGCCCTGGTTCGAGCTGGTGCCGACGCCCGAGACAGGAGTGTCTATCAACCAGGGTGGGACCGCAGCCATCACGATCACGGTCGACCCGTTCAACGGCTTCAATAGCAGCGTTAATCTCTCCGCGCCCACGTCGGGCTTGCCCACCGGAGTAACGGCGGCGCTCAATCCCACCAGCACCCAGACCACGAGCATTCTGACGCTGACTGCCAGCGGCACGGCAACGCTGACGGGCGCGGGCAGCCCCACCGCCACGGTTGCGACCATCACCGGCACGTCGGCAGGCGTGACCACACAATCGACCACCGTCAGTAATCTGTTCGTGAACCCACCCATCGCCGGCGGCTCGGGGACGGCGGTGGATCTGTCTTCCGCGTTCAACATCTACGGCTTCTATACGGACGCGGACGAGTCAACGATTACTCCCACGAACAGTCTGGACGGTGTAGGCTCCGTGTACTCGGCTAACCTGTTGAACTCGGGACTGGACTTCAACGGCGTCCAGTTCACTTTTGGACCGTCAAACGCGCCCGATGCAGTCACCGGTTCGGGCAGCGGTCCAATCGCGCTTCCTGCGGGCAGCTTCGCCACCTTGCAGATGCTAGCCACCGGAATCGAAGGCAACCAGGCGTCTCAGGCCATCACCGTCACCTACACTGACAACTCTACCTCGCAGTTCACGCAGAGCTTCAGCGATTGGTGCAGCGCGCTCAACGGCGGCGGTTGCGTGAGCACGGGGAACAATTCTGGCGAGTCGGTCGCGGTTGCCATGCCATATCGCGACACCAGCACCGGCACCGACAGCCGGGTTTTCTACCTCTACCATTATTCATTTGCCCTCAACACCAACAAGGCGGTGCAGAGCTTGACGTTGCCCAACAACCGGGATGTGGTAATACTTGCGGTCAGCCTGACCACGCCCCCGCCGAGCTATGCGCTTTCCGCGGAAGCGGCCAGCCCCGCATCAGTCAGTCCGGGTAGTTCGTCTACCGCGACAGTGACCCTGACTCCCGCGGGCGGATACACCGGTACTGTGACGCTTTCGTGCAGCATAACGCCGGTTGTCACGGGAACCACGGCCCCCACGTGCGGCTTCGGCAGCACGAGTCCGGTTTCGGTAACCGGCAGTTCAGCGGTTAGCGCGACTCTGACTTTCACAACGATGGCAGCGCCGGCCGCTGCGTTGCGAAGAGCGCGCTCGGAGAGTAAGAGCGGCACGGCTATCGCGAGCAGGACTCTCACTGCGGTGCGATCGGGATTGAAGTCCGCGTTCTACGCGTTGTGGCTTCCCATCCCCGGATTGGCGCTGATCGGTTTGGGCTTTGGTTCCAGAGTAGGTTCCAGAGGATCGCGCAAGAAGTGGCTGTTGGGATTCTTGCTGCTCTGGATGGCGCTTGCCGGCTTGATCATTCTTCCCGCTTGCGGAGGGAACGGGTCCTCAACACCACCACCGCCAAGCTGTTCGGCGGCGCCTGGCGTTCCATCCGGACTGGCCGCCTCGAGCACAACCAGTTCGGGTGCGACTCTGACTTGGACGGCGCCTGCCGCGCCTGCGGGCTGCAGCGTGACTGGTTACTCGGTTTACGAGAATGGCAATGCCACTGCCATCGCCACGACGACAAGCACTACATATAACGTGACGGGCCTGACTTCGTCCACGACGTACAGCTTCACGGTGGCGGCCAGCGATTCTTCTGGCACGTCGGCTCAGAGTTCCGCACTGAACGTGACCACGCTTTCCAATGGAACGCCGGCCGGAACCTACACCATCTCAATCACCGGCCAGGATGCGAATGGCGTGACTCAGACCGGTGCTCCTGCTACCGTTACTGTCATTGTCAATTAGTTATGTCGGCTAGCCGTGTGAGAAGACGTGATCCTGCGCCTGCCGGCGAGAGTGGGCATCTGGAGAGTTTACGATGCGACGAATCTGTAAGGTTTTTACAACCTTCCCCCTGGTCTGCATGGTATTTATCACTGCGGCGCAGACACAAACGACGGACAAACCCGATTTGAGCAAGCAGCCAACACTTTACGTGGTCGGTTATGCCCACCTCGACACGGAATGGCGATGGGAGTATCCCCAGGTGATCAGCGAATATATTCGCAAGACGATGGAGGATAATTTTTCGCTCATTGATAAGTATCCGCATTACGTTTTCAATTTCAGCGGCGCCAACCGTTACCGCCTCATGAAGGAATATTACCCGGCCGATTTCGCACGCCTGAAGAAGTACGTCGATGAGGGCCGATGGTTTCCCGCGGGATCTTCCATGGAAGAGGGTGACGTAAACGCGCCCAGCGCCGAGGCCATCATACGGCAAGTCCTATACGGGAATAACTGGTTTCGCAAAGAACTCGGCAAGGCCAGCGCGGAGTACATGTTGCCCGACTGCTTCGGATTTCCCTCATCGCTGCCGAGCATTCTGGCACACTCCGGAGTGAAAGGATTTTCGACGCAGAAGCTAGTCTGGGGATCGTCCGCGGATGCCGGAGGTCCGGAATCGCTCGAGAGTACGCCGGAAGGGACGCCGTTCAACGTGGGCGTGTGGGTGGGACCGGATGGTGAAAGCGTGCTGGCGGGGTTGAATCCGGGCGCCTATGACGGCGGCATCGAGACCGATCTGAGCAAACCATTGCCTCCGCTGCCGCCCGACGAAGCGCTCCGCGACGTACGAAATAAGATGCAGGCGCTGCGTGCGAAGCTGGACCAGGAACAGCGTAGCGGTCATGCGTCCGATCCCAACGACATTGAGGAATCCATCCACCTTCGAAGCGAACAGGCCGCGTTTACCCGGATCGATCAAGATCGGGCACAAGAACTCCATCAAGCGGACTGGGCGGCGCGGGTTGAACAGAACGGCAAAGTCAGTGGCGTATTCACGGACTATCACTATTTCGGCACGGGCGATATTGGTGGGGCTCCGCGCGAGGCTTCCGTGAAGCGACTGGAAGCCATCGTCACGCAAGGGATGACGAGCCTGCCGGTGCGGGAAGGATTTCTTTTCCGTCGAGAGGACAACGGGGGAGCTCCGGTGAAAGTGGGCGATGGTCCGGTGCACGTGATCTCAGCCAATGCCGAGCAGATGTTCCTCGACATCACGCCTTCGCAGGCCGCTGGACTTCCACGCTACACGGGCGAAATGGAACTGACGAATCACTCGGCTGGTTCGCTCACCTCGCAGGGCTACCAGAAGCGCTGGATAAGGAAAGAGGAAATACTGGCCGACGCGGCGGAGAAAGCTTCGCTGGCCGCGGAATGGCTGGGGGCGCGGCCGTATCCGCTGCAGCGCCTGAACGATGCCTGGACGCTGGTGATGGGTGGCCATTTTCACGACCTCGCCGCTGGAACCGCCACTCCCAGGTCCTATGAATTTGCCTGGAATGACGATGTGATCGCGATGAACCAGTTCGCGGGCGTGCTCGACAATGCTACCGAAGCGGTTAGCGCCGCGCTGAATACCGAGGGCAAGGGTGTGCCGCTCGTGGTATTCAATCCACTGAACATCGCGCGCGAAGATCCGGTGGAAGCCAGCGTGAGTTTTCCCGGCGGCATGCCGAAAGCGGTGCATGTGACTGGTCCGGACGGCAAGGAAGTTGCAGCGCAGATTTCGAACGGCAAGATAATCTTCGTGGCGAAGACGCCATCGGTCGGCTACGCGGTTTACGATGTGCAACCTGATGCGGTGCAGCCCGTTGTGGGCGCAAGTCCCACTTTGCTCGTGACAGAGAATTCGCTCGAGAATCAGTATTACCGCGTGAAACTGAATGCTGATGGCGACGTCGCCAGCATTTTCGACAAGTCGATTGGGCGGGAATTGCTGGCTGCGCCTGCGCGCCTTGCCATTTCCTATGACAACCCGCGGCAGTGGCCGGCCTGGAATATGGATTGGGATCAGGAGCAGGCTGCACCCAAAGCATACGTCGGAGGCCCGGCGAAGATGCGAGTTGTGGAGAACGGTCCGGCACGCGTGGCCGTGGAAGTTTCGCGGGAAACGGCGGGGTCAAAGTTCGTCCAGACCATCCGCCTCTCGGCCGGTGATGCGGGAAAGCGAGTGGAGTTCGCCAACGCGATCGACTGGAACACGAAAGAGTCAAATCTGAAAGCGAGCTTCCCGCTAGCAGCTTCGAATCAGATGGCGACCTATAACTGGGACATTGGCACGATCCAGCGTCCGAGTGCCGAGCCGAAGAAATTCGAAGTGCCGTCGCACCAGTGGATCGACCTCACTGACATGAGCGGTGAGTTCGGCGCCACCATCCTGACCGATTGCAAGAACGGATCGGACAAGCCGAACGACCACACCATTCGCCTCACTCTGATTCGAACCCCCGGCACGCGCGGCGGCTACCCCGACCAGGGCACCCAGGATATCGGACATCACGAGTTGGTGTACGGAATTGCCGGGCACGCCGGCGACTGGCGGCAGGGGCAGACGGACTGGCAAGGTCAGCGCCTCAACACTCCGCTCATCGCCTTCGAAGCTCCCAGACACGCTGGCGCGCTGGGGCGGGAGTTTTCGTTGTTGAAGGTCAGCAACCCGCGGATTCGCGTCCTGGCGTTGAAAAAAGCGGAGCAGGGCGATGAAGTCATCGTGCGTCTGGTTGAGCTCGATGGCAAACCCCAATCCGACGTTCGAATATCATTCGACACGCCGATCAGAGCTGCACGTGAAGTCAACGGGCAGGAACAACCGGTCGGAACTGCGACCGTGAACAGCGGTGCGCTGGTCGCTTCGTTCTCGGCGTATCAGCCGCGCACCTTCGCGGTGCGATTGGCTGCGCTGCAGGCAAAAGTTGCGGCAGTGCATTCCACGCCGGTGACGCTGCACTATGACCTCGCGACGGCCAGCAACGACGGAACCCACTCGGATGGCGGATTCGACCGCGACGGCAATGCCCTGCCGGCGGAAATGCTTCCTGAACGAATCGCGTTCAACGACGTGCAATTCCAACTCGCTTCGGCGAAGACGGGTTCACACAACGCGGTTGTAGCAAAAGGCCAGATGATCGATCTGCCTTCAGGACAGTACAACCGCATCTACGTGCTGGCGGCTTCGGCGGAAGGCGACCAGAAAGCAACATTCGCAATCGGCGGCAAGAAAGTCGAACTGAACATCCAGGACTGGGGCGGATTCATCGGACAGTGGGACACCCGGCTGTGGAGTTCCGGCGACACCTCCAGTGACAACTACGGCAAGATGATTGGCCTCGCTCCGGCTTACATCAAGCGCGCTGACCTGGCTTGGTACTGCTCTCATCATCACAACGCGGCGGGTGAGAATGTGCCTTACGGCTATTCTTACCTGTTTGCGTATGCCGTCGATCTGCCCGACGGCGCAAAGACAAAGACTATTCAATTGCCCGACAACGACAAGATTCGCATTCTCGCTATGTCGGTGGCTGAGGAAAATCCTGAGGTAAGGCCGGCGCAACCACTCTACGACCTGCTTGCGCCGCCGCCCGCGGGCGCCGACGATTTTGCGCTCCAGACACCTGCGGCCGGCTTTTCCGTTATCAAGGGTAGAAGTACCTCAACCACGATCGCAGTGAGTCCCCGGGGTAATTTCCGGGCGAGCGTTAGCTTGAGTGTGTCCGGCCTGCCGCCGGGCGTGACGGCCTCATTCAGTCCGGCCAGCAACGGGAGAGCAAATAACATCACCTTGACTGCAAACGATTCGTCGAACCCTGGTAGTTCAACGATCACGATTACCGGTACGTCCGGCGGCTTGTCGCATACGGTCACTGCCAATCTCGCAGTCACCGCGATGCGAACCGGGACAGTGGCGGTGGATCTTTCATCCGCATACAACGCGCAAGGCATCCATACGGACGGCACAGAGTTTTCTCCCGCGGCGAGTGCGGACGGGGAAGGTTTCGCGTATTCGAAAGAAGCGCTGGGTTCGACGCCGGTGTGGGATGGCGTTTTGTTCAATCTAGGACCGGCCAACGTGCCGGACGTGGTCACGAGCAGAACCATCACGCTGCCAGCCGGTAAGTTCTCCGAGCTCAGGGTTCTTGCCGTGGGTGTGGAAGGCAGTCAGGAGGCGCAGGTTTTTACGATCATCTACGCCGATGGCACATCCTCGTCGATCACGCAGAGCATCAGCGACTGGTATGAGCCCAGCGGTTACGAGGGCGAGTCCGAGGCTGTGGCCACCCCCTATCGGCTCGAGGAAGATGGCTCCAAGGACAATCGCACCTTTTATCTCTACGGGTATTCTTTCAAACTCGACAGCAGTAAGGCAGTGCGCAGCATCGCCTTGCCCGCCAACGAGCATACGCTGGTCTTCGCCATGACGCTCGTGCCTCCCGCTGGATCCTAGTGGATGATCCGATGGTGCCCGCAGGTTACTGGCCTGCCCTTGCTGTCCGCATTGATTGCTGTCTGAGCCGGGATTGGATCCGGTTCGATTCGGTAATGATCCTCGCCGGAACGCAGGATGCCATCAGGACGCCGGACCCCGGAAGAGAGTTTGCGCTTTGCTAGCCTTGAGGTCCGTTGCAATGACGATTCGGGCCAAAGCTCGGCTCGTTCACTGGCTGGGTTTCGCTTCCGTCGCTGGCTGATCGGGATCGATGATCTTCAATACCATCTGATGCTTCTCCACTTCTTCATGTTCGATTCTGCTGGCGATCTGCAGTTCTTTCTCGGAGTCTTCCTTCCGGCCAAGGTGCGAATCCGTTAGGCCCAAGTAGTAATGAGCTTCTCGAAGTCCGGGATTGGATGCAACTGCCTTTTCAAACAAAGCAGCTGCCTCTGCATAGTATTTTTCCTGAAACCTCACGCGCCCCATCCCGGTGAGCGCCCCGGCATGGCGAGGAGTGCGATCGAGGACGTGCTCGAACTGTTTCACAGCTCCGTCAGGATCGCCCGCGTCCAAGTTCATCAATCCCAACTGAAAGTACGATTCAGTCTGCAGCGGCTGTAACGCGATCGATCGTTCGTATTCTGCGCGAGCCTCCGATGCGCGCTGCAGAGCCTGCAAGCTGAAGCCGAGAGCGTAATGTCCGGAGGCATCTGCTCGGCGGAGGTGAACGTAGCGTTCAAAGGCCTGCTGCGCGTCATCAAATCTGGAGACGGACATCTTGGCCCGCCCTAGCCCGTAGAGTGCGGCAGCGTCGTCGGCCCGCAGTCTTAGCGTCTGATCGAAGGCGTCGATCGCGTCTGGAAACAGCGACATCCTGAGCGCAACCATGCCGAATTCATATTGCACGTCAGTGTCGGTTGGATTGAGTTTGCGAGCTTTGATCAGCAATGCGAGAGCCTTTTCCAACTCATTGTGCTCGGCTGCGTCATGCGCCTGCCTGCGCCAAATGCTGATGAGTACGGTCTGAACATCTTTCCTGCCGGGATCAAGTCTTGCCGATTCCTCGAGCGCTGGAATCGCCAGATCGTTTTTCCCCATCTGCGCATAAAGCAATCCCAGGCCCGCGTGGGCACCTGCGAAATCAGGCTGTATCGCGATCGCTTGTTTGAAAAGGGCCTCTGCCTCAGATTCGCGCTTTTGTTCGACACGGAGGATGGCCAGAAGGTTCAAGGCGTGAACATTGGTCGGAACTGCCTGCAAGATTGCCTGCAGCTCGCTCTCTGCTCGTTTGAGGTCGCCCGCGGCGAGCGCTGCAGCCGCCTCCCTGATCGTAGGAACGCTCGGAGTTGCAGACGAGCCTTGCGCCCTTGCAACGGCGGCAGAGGACAAAGTAAACGAGGTCAGCAAAGCCAGATAGAGCACGACCCGGCGCGGCAAAGTTACGATGCCCGGCCCGCGGGAACGCATAGAAAATTTCCAGCCGTTAGCGTGAAGTAACGCCAGATGCCATTCCCCCCGGTGAATTTGCGCTCTTGTCGCGGATCAATTCGGCAGTCGCTCGAAATTCCTGATTCGCCAGTTCCTTCCGCCCCAGACGCTGATAGACGCGGCCCAGCAGGTAGTGGCAGGAACTATCTTTAGGACTCAGCTTGACCGCTGCTTCGGCCTGCTGGCGTGCGGGCTCCCATTGACTGGAATCAAAATAGGCCTTCGCCAGCTGATAATGCACTTTGAATTCACCCGGAGCGATTTCTGCCGCGCGTGACAAAAGCGGGATGGCCTCGTCAATACGATTCGATTTCGATAACAGCGTGCCCAGGTTCAGGTACGGTTGATCAGAATGCGAGGCGGCCGCCTCATCGAATTCGATAGCGCGCTTGTAAGCCGCCGTGGCTGCTTCCACTTGATTCTTGGCCTCCAGAGTTAGTCCCAAATTGTCGAGTGCCTTAACGCTCCGTGGGTCGCGCTTGATCACTTCCTGGAAGGCGGCAATTGCCAAATCAAACTGGTTTTGCTGATAACGGACTCGTCCCAGGTGATAACGCGCCTCCACATCGTCAGGATTCATCTTCAACGCCAATTCCAGATAATGCGCGGCGTCGCTGTATTGGTTGAGCAAAACGTAATCCAGCGCGGCGATGGTCAAGTCATTCGCAGTGGGAGGATTCAACTTGGCAGCGTCGGAAAAAAGCCGCAGAGATTCCGCGGGCTTGTCCTCGCGAAAAGCAATGAAGGCGAGCAAGTACGCAGCGTCGGCAGATCGTGGGTTCGAGTTTGTGTAGTTCCGCAACGCATTTGCGGCACTCTCAAATTGCCGCAGATTCACCAGCGCTTTGCCGCGGTACAGAAGTGCGTCGCTCTTTCCGGGATCCTGTTTTTCACATTGCTCAAAACCCGCAGCCGCATCCGCCCAGCGCCGCTGCCGAAACATCTCCATGGCGGCGGGGCAGGCAGCGCTCTGAGCCGATATTTCCAGCGGAAATATCATCGCAACCAGCAGCGCTAGTGCGCCGAACGTTCGCCTCATGATCCGGTTCCTATTTTTGAGGAGAATTCGCTTCCGTCACGGTCAAGATCTGGTCTGCCTTCACATCTGAGAGCACTTGGTTCGCGCCGCTGGGCCAACGAATCTCGACCCGGGCAACCGATCCCGCCGGACCCAGACCAAAATGCACCCGCTTATCACTGGAGGACTGGTAGCTGCTGGCGGTTGTAACCGTCGCATACTGCTTGCCGGCGGGTGTCGAGATCTTGATTTGCGCGCCGATGCCGTCCCGATTGCTTTTTACCCCGACCAGGTTGAAAGTAATCCAATGATTCGCGGTCTGCGTCTCGTTATGCAACACGTAGGCGGGGCCGTCGAGCGAATTCACCACGACATCGACTCGACCATCATTGTCGAGATCGCCCATCGCCATGCTGCGAGCCGCCCATTGCTGCTGGAATACTTCTCCGGACTGAGCCGAAACATCGCTGAAGCGCTTTCCCTGATCGTTCCACAACAATAATGGAGCTTCGCGGTACCGCAAATGCGGTTCGTTCACTTCGATCGTGTCCATCACGTGCCCCTGCGCGATGAAAAGATCCTTCCATCCGTCGTTATCGTAGTCGAGGAAGCGGACGCCCCATCCTGAATGGAGCAAGCTGATCGCTCCCAGCCCGGTGGTAAGCGTCGTGTAGTCAAAACTGCCGTCGCTCGCGCTCGCATAAAGAGCATATTTCTGGTTCGCCAGGTCAGTGATGATCACATCCGGCCAGCCATCATTATTATAATCTTCGAAATCCACTCCCATTCCTGCGAAGGAAGCACCCCCGCCATCCAGCGCAACTCCCGAGGGCAAACCAATCTCCTCGAAGGTCCCATTCCCTTTGTTGTGGAACAGATACTCTGGAATCGAGTCGTTGGCCAGAAGAATGTCCATAAACCCGTCGTGGTCATAGTCGGCAATCGCCAATCCCAGCCCCTTGCCCGGCTTGTCGACACCCGCTTTCGCAGAGACTTCGCTGAACTTGCCGTTGCCGTCATTGTGATAAAGCAAAACCGACGCTGGTTTGAAAAGATCGGGATGACAGTAAGAACGAAAGCCCTCTTCACGATGGCCGCAGTAAATGTCGTCGAAATCCCAGACCATATATCGTGCCACCACCAGGTCGAGTCGCCCATCGTTGTCGTAATCCACCCAGGCCGCGCTCGTGGCCCAACCCGATCCGGCGACACCGGCACTCGCCGTTACGTCGGTAAACGTTCCATCACCGTTATTGTGATACAGCGTGCTGTGTCCGTAGCCCGCGACGAAAAGATCGTCGAAGCCGTCGTTGTCATAATCGCCGACGGCCACGCCCGTCGAATAGCCACTGCCCTGGAGCCCGGCCTTCGCGGTTACATCTTCAAACGTCCCGTCCGGTTTCTGATGGTACAGGCGGTTCCAATAGTTCGGGCCGTCCTTCTGGGGGATCGCGCCCTTCGGCATGGGATCGTCAATCCGCGCTCCGTTCGCGAGAAAAATGTCGAGACGGCCATCGTTGTCATAGTCGAAAACAGCGACGCCCGACCCCATGGTTTCGGGAAGATATTTTCTGGACGTTTTCGAAGCCTGTTGCTTGAAGTGAATGCCGGTCTTCTCCGTCACGTCAACGAATCTTCCCGGAACTGCAGCCTTGGACTCCGACGGGCTGGCGGGCGTTTCTATCGGGTGGGCCGATTGTCCAAAACTCTGGGCGAAAATCAGCGCCACATAAGCGAAGAGCGCCAGAGCCACGTTTCTGACGCCCGACCATCTGCCGCCAGTTGCGCTCTGCACGGTCTCAGTTTAATGCACGGCGAATACTGTTCGCGGCATCAGATCAATTCCTCGCCAAACAAAAGGGCCGCCGCCGAAGCGACGGCCCTCGAGTTCACACGGACCCAGGCTGCAACTAGAACTCGTATTTGAGTTGCAGCTGGATTCGCCTTGGGAATAGCAGGTAGCCACCGCCGCCTGTAGTGGAAAAGCTGTTCCAGTTTATGACTCCAAAACTGCCGCCGAGCCCGTTCTGCTGTATCAATGGCGGCTTCACCAGCGCGTTGCTGTCGAGTGGTCCAAGATCTCCTGGTCGATTCCAGATATTCCGATTGAAGGCATTTAGGAAGTTGACCTGAAGCAGAACGTCGCTGGTTTCAGTAATCTTCGTTCGTTTCAGCAAATTGAAATCCTCGCTAAGGTATGCCCCCATTCGGATTGAACCGTCAACGCGGGGTGATGTGCCGAAAGCGTACGTACCCCTGGACGCCAGGTTTTGGGATGAGTTGGGATCGTCAAACGCGGGAGTCACGGCGTTAACCGCGGTGTCTAAAGGATTGAACATCGGAATGCCTGGATCGCCATCGGCAAAGGTTGCAGGTGTAATGGGAACAAACTTCCCCGACCTGCTCTTCCAGGCCTGACTGAGTATGGAAGCGCCTGGGATGTAGTTTTCGCGGATGCAGTCGTTGTAGGCCGGAACGCCCGTGGCGCAGCCAAAGGCGAGCGGCTGGCCACTTTCGTAGCGTTGGATGCCGCTCACCGACCACCCGCCGACTACCCGATCCAAGACTTTGCTGCCATTCAGGAATTTCTTATTCCTTCCGAACGGAAGCTCATACACATAACTGAGCACGAAATTCTGGGGAAGGTCCTGGTTGCTGATCGCCTTGTCGCCCTGCTTGTCGAAAACATTCTGCGGCGAGCCTCCCTGGTGCAGGGTGGCAAAATAGGGCAACGCCGAGTCGGCATCCGTCAAGGTCTTCGACCAGGTGTAAGAAGCCATCAGGTTCAGTCCATTGTGGAACCGGCGGGTTAACTGAGCTTCCAGTGCGTTATAGGTTGACTGACCCAGGTTTTCCAGTTGTCCGTCAGTGTTGAATCCGTAGTATTGCGGAAAGGGCACGAGCGCTTGAGCCACAATCGCTCCACCTGGAAACCCAGCATAAGGCACAGGCACCGCAGTCTGCGATGACATTGGCGTGAGCAGCGAAGTTCCCATTGAGAAAAACTTCGGATTGAGAGTATTCACTGCGTCGTAATTCGAGCGCAAATCCTGCGAGTGCTGACCTACATAGGCCACGTCCGCGATGAGATCAGGTGCGAGTTCCCGTTGTACTTCGACGCTCCAGTTCTGCGACATAGGAGGACGTCCGTACGACGGAGCGGTGTACTGGGGGCCGGTAAAGTTCAACTGCGTGGGATCCAGGTTGGGAGGGGCTGGATACGACGGCAAGCCCGCGTCGATCTGCAACGCCGGATCAAAACCATTGACGCTGTTGAAGGCCGGATTGGCCTGGAATCCGGTTCGATTGAACCCGCCGAAATCGGCATACTGCAGGTTTCCGTAGACGATCCCGTAGCCTCCGCGAAACACCATCTTGTTGTTAAACATGGCCGGAGCCCAAGCGAGCCCGATGCGTGGACCAAAATCCTTCTTCCAGACATTAGCCCAGCGTTCAGCCGCGTTTCCGTTCCGCCCGGCTCCTGTGCCAGCGAATACCAGCACTCCTGGGAGATTGCCGGCTCCCGGATTAGGTTGGGTCACGCTGATGTCGGAGGTGTTGCCGTGCGCTTCTCTCTCAGGTTCGTCGACGTCATACCGGAAGCCAAGGTTCAAGGTTAGAGTCGGGCTGACCTTGATGTTGTCTTGCACGAAGCCGGCAAAATAGCTGCGCAGCCAACGAGGTTGGCTGGCGTAGGCGGTCACATTTGCTGAGTTAAGCTCCCCAAGCAGCATGCTGGCGATGCCGTTGCCGCTCAGATTGCTGGTTTCGGCCGTGCCCGCCGTCTGCCCTCTGCCGAAGTTGAATGTACCGCTGGTGTTCTGGAAATTCAGGGGATTGAACTGTTGATACCACTCTTCATAGCCGAACTTGAAATCGTGCTTGCCATGAATCCAGGTGAGCGTGTCAGCAACGCGGAATCCATTGTCGATCGTGTCCCCATCCACGTTGTCGCCATATCCTGCCGTCGAGGCTTCACCAGGAGCAATTCCTGGGAACATGACGCCGTCCGCACCGTTAATGCCGAGTTTCGCGTCCCAATTCATGTCGCCATGGCCGAATGCCACTCCTGCGCCGACGTTCTTGCTGTTAGTGCGGTTGTAGCCGAGGTTCAGGTGGTTCAGCATCGTCGGAGAGATTGTGTAGTCATAGCCAAAACGGATGTAGTGGGTGCCGAAGAACTGGTTTCGTCCTGCTCCGGCCGCGTTGCCCCATTCCGGAGTAGTGGATAGGCGGACATTGTTGCGCGACGAGTAGGTGAAGTAGGCCTTACTTTTCGCATTGATATTTTGGTCGATGCGGAACGTCGTGGTCGTATCGAGAATCGGATAGCTGTAGGCGAATGTGTAGTTGCTCGCCAAGCCACTGGTCTGCGGCGCGGGGTAATAGGAGAGCAGATTCTGGCCCACCTGTGAAAACCGAGTGGAAGGGATCACGTTCCCCGTGCTACCTGGCTCATTCATGAAAGCGGTTCTGCACTCGACTCCGCCGACAGTCTTCGTAGTCGCAGGGTCGAAGACCTCGCCTTGATAGATCGGCGTTCCGTCGCACGGGTTGGTGCCCAAGACATTTGCGGTGTCAAGGGTTGCGGAGAAATCCCCGCCCAGTTCGGCCGCTGTCGGTACCGTGGAGGTCTGGGTTCCTCCCACCGATTGCCGATACTGCTCCCAGGAGAAGAAGAAGAATGTTTTATCTTTCCCGTTGTAGAGATGTGGAATTCTGACCGGACCGCCGAACGTCCCTCCGTAGTCGTTCTGTTTGTCGAGCGGAGTTCTGAAGGTCGAGTAAGGCTGCCCCTGCGACAATGCGAAGTTATCGCCCCAGGTGTTGGCGTCGAGGTCCTCGTTGCGGAAAATGTCATAGACCTCGCCGTGGTACGCATTGGTTCCGCTCTTCGTATTGAAGCTTTCGATTCCGCCGGTGGTCATGCCGAACTCGGCAGGCAGAGTCGAGGTGATTACCTTGAATTCACTGAGCGCGTCCACCGAAGGTGCGGTTTCGTCGAACGACGACCCGTTTTCAGATCGCGTCATGGACGCGCCATCCAGCAACACTTCAGTGCCGTAGTTCTGGCCGCCGCTGATCTTGGATTCAAACGTGCCCCCATTGCCCGAGTCGGAGCCCGGGCCCACCGCGCCGGGGGTTAGATAAACAAATGCTTCCGGCGAGCGCATGGCTTGCACGGTGCTGCCCAGGGCAAGAGGCAGATCGAGAATCTGTTTCTCTCCAACGACGGTGCCAATATCGGAACTTTCCGATTGCACCGTGGGAGCCTCCGCATTCACCACAATACTCTCGTTGAATGACCCGGTCGCCAGCTTCACGTCCAGCACCGAGGTGGTTGCAACCTGCACCACAACGCCGGTCAGGGTTGTGGTTTTGAAACCAGTCGCGCTCACCGAGACGTCGTAGGTTCCGATGTTCATGTTCGGAAACCGGAACGACCCGGCGCTACTGGAGACCGCCTGATACGCCGTGCCCGTCGACTGCCCTTTCGCAGTGAGCTTGGCACCGGCGACCAGTGCCCCAGTGGGATCGACGACATTACCCGCAATGGAACCTTGGTTGAGCTGGCCGACGGCCAGGGGAGACAGCAGGAACAATACGGTCATGAGCACAAGACCGCTGGTGGCCACTCGATTCGCGAAACCCTGCAAACGCTGCATTGTCATCCTCCCAACCGAAACTCGAACTGCACAATACGCACGGAAACGGAATATGTTGCAGAAAACGCTTACTTCGTAACCTTTAAAAAAACTCTACCGGGAAACCTCCGCCGACCGGCTCACTTTATCCTGCAGTTTCTGCGCCTGGGATGCATCTTCCTTCTGCTTCAAGCGCAGAAAGGCGTCCAGTGCCGCTTTCGATTCCTCCGGTTGCTGCGCCCTACGGTAGAGCTGGGCAAGTTGGTAGTATGATTGCCGCAAGGACTCACCGTCTGCTCGATCCCCAGCGGCCACCTCAGCCTTGAAATCGCCGATCGCCTCGCTTACCCGGCCCAGCTGTGCTTCGGCCCGCCCTTTCTGGTAGTGCGCGTCGCGGTAACCCGGAGATTGCCGCAAAACCTGGCTCAGTAAAGTCACCGTCACCTCGGGTTTTGAGCGCTCCAGGCTCACTACCGCCAGCTTGTACATTGACGAAACGCTTTCCGGATCTACTTTCAATTCCTCCTGAAACGCTGCCTCCGCTTTCTCCAGTTGATTCTGATTCCAGTAAATGTCGGCCAGCTCCTCGTGCAATCCCGGCTCTTGCGGGCGCAAATTCAGCGCATTTTGGCATTCATGAACCGCGTCCTCCAGCCTGTCGGCCTCGACGAACGACTGTGCCAGCGCCTGGTGTACGCGCCACGAGTTCGGGTCTGCTTTGTACATTTCCTCGTAGCTCTGTTTCGACACCAACATGTGGGCACGCCCGCGGTGGTAGAGGATATCCACGTCGCTCGGATTCAACTGCGCCGCTTTGTCGAGCGATGCGGCGGCCGCTGCATTGTCGCCCGCCGCCAGTTGCGCTACACCCAGCCACATCAGAGCTTTTCCGTTGCCCACATCGATCTGAGTTTCCTTCCGCAGAGCCGTAATCGCGGCAGGGTAGTCGTTCAGGCGATAGCGCGCCACCCCGAGAAACAGGTGAGCTCCCTTGAGTCTGGGCGACAGCTCGATGGCGCGGTTCAACGCTGGGATGGCCTGTTGCGGATGTGCTAGCTGGAGTTGGGCGAGTCCTAAGTTGAACTGGGCTTCAGCGGAAGTGGGAAGGATTCTGGTCGCGACCGTGAAGGAACTGACCGCGCTGTTCCAGTCGCCGGCGCGCATCGCCTCGGCGCCTTCGTTAAACGATTTCTCGAAGCCGGTATTCTGGCCGAGTAGGAACGCGGGGCCCGTCAGGAGCAGCAGTGCGCCAAGGGCGACGATCAGAGCCGTTCTTTTCGGTGGTATGAGAATGTCCCCATCCCCCAAAACAGCCCGACTCTAATACGAACCAATTAGCACTGTCAAGAAGTTTTCTAGCCGGAGGTCAATTTTGAGCAAACGATTACTTTAGCGGAGCGCGCAAGCTAAGCCTGCCGAACCCCTAAATCCCGGCTTGCCATTTTTACCGTCGATTGGACTGAATCTGCGCCGCGCCTTTGCCTTCTTCGACCCTGTAGAAGCAATCCACGCTGGGCAGATTCACATGCTCAACCGTCCCGCTGGGCCAATGGATTTCCGCATTTTCTATTTTCGTGCTGCTCCCCAACCCGAAATGGATGCGAAAATCGTTCGAGGACGCGTAGCTGCCGCCACTAATCACATCGCCGCGCTGCCGTATACCGTTGGCCGTCAGGTAAACCGTCGCTCCAACCGCATCGCGCGGGCTCTTTGCCCCTCCCACCAGGCTGAGACCCACCCAGTGATTCTGGTCCCGACTCACATTCCGAAGCAGCACCGGCGTGTTATCCAATTGATTAATCACCACATCGATCTTCCCGTCATTAAAAAGGTCGCCGAAGGCAGCACCTCGAGCCGTCAGTAACAGAGCAAGTCCGGTCCCTTTCACCGCCGGAACCACATCGAATTTCCCATTGTGCAAATTGCGGAACAGAAGAGGCCGCTCGGCAAACGTCGTGCCCCAATCGCTTTTGTCGACGCCCGGATACACATGTCCATTCGCAGCCAACAAATCTTTCCACCCGTCATTGTCGAAATCGAGGAATCCCGTTCCCCATCCCAGAAATGGGATGGTCACTTCCGCGATTCCCGCTTGATAGCTCACGTCGGTGAAGTTTCCCCCGCCATCATTGCGATACAGCGGATTGTAGTCATCGGAAAAAACCGTATTGTACAGATCGAGCTGGCCATTGTTGAGATAGTCGCCGACCGCAATTCCCATGGACGCAGTCTCGCGCCCGTTCTCGTTCAGCGCGTAGCCTGAGGTATAACTCGCATCCTCGAAAGTGCCGTCTCCCTTGTTGATGTACAGATAGTTCGGCGTTGAGTCATTGGCGACAATCAGATCCACTCTCCCGTCATTGTTCAGATCCGCAAACACTGCCGTGAGCCCGTAATAGGCATTCGCGTCGCTCACTCCGGCCTTCACACCTACATCGGTAAACGTTCCGTCTCCGTTGTTACGAAAAAGACGATCCGGCTCCCCTTTCAGTCCGCGGGGTCCGCACATCACTTTCACACCCCGAAATTCGCAGGATGAAAACGCTACGACCGATGAGCCCGGCACGGGAGGATGTTCCATGTCATAGTGCACGTACCCAGGAACGAAAAGGTCCAACCGTCCGTCGCCGTCATAGTCGCCAAAGGTCGCGCCCGTGGACCAGTTGCCCAGAGCGACTCCGGCCTTTTCCGCAACGTCGGTGAACGTGCCGTCGTGATTGTTGTGATAAAGACGATTCTTGCCAAAGTTTGTAACGTAGAGATCAGGCCAGCCGTCGTTGTCGTAATCTCCGACAGCCACGCCGAAACCCCAGCGATCATTGGTGACGCCGGCCTGCTGTGCAACGTCAGTAAACGTGCCGTCGTGGTTGTTGTGAAACAGCGCCGCGTGGGGTGGAGAGGTTTTCCCCGACATGGCATCGTAGGTGGACCCGTTGACCAGATAAATATCGAGCCAGCCGTCGTTGTCATAATCGAGCAGCGCCACTCCCGAGCCGACCGTCTCGATAATAAAAGTGTCTTCCGGTGTGCCCATGACGTGCCGCCACCGCGTCAAGCCGGCTTTTTCGGAAACATCCTGGAAGATGACAGGCCCAGTGTCTACAAATCCGCCGGCAGTAATCGGACGTTTCTCACTGTCAAGCACCGCGGCGTGCGCCCCGCCCGTCGAGACCACGCCAGGAGTTTGCGGCGCGGCCCGCGAAGGCTCCGTTTTCTCCTGGGCTGCGACACAGGCCACGCAAACCACGACCAGCAACGCCCGCGTCCCGATCGACCTGCCCCAATTCATTCTTGATTCCATCTTTCTGGTTTACTAGCTACGACTAGCTAGCTACGACGTGCTGGCTTGCGCGCCTTGCGTCATTTGCCGGATGAACTCGGTTTCCTTGGAATCGTAAGGCTTGCCGTCTGGGCGGAAGATGTCATGAAACCAGAGCGGCGGTTCTGCCGTGTAGGTTTTCTCCCACGAGTCCCAGGGATAAATGGTTTGAGTTTTGCCGCTGACAAATCCCCAATTGTAGGCGCCGACTTTTTCTTCTTTGAGGACCGGAAGAATTGCGGCAAAGGTGCTTCCCAGCGGACGGGCCATATACTCCGTGCAAATCAACGGTCGGTTGAACCGTCTCAACGAAGCAATTCGCTTCTTCATGACGTCGGGAGGGTCGTAGCAATGAAATGTGATCACATCGGAACTCTCCAACTGAAAGCGCGTCATCGCGCTCATGCGCCCTTCAGACCAATCTCCTTTCCAGACGCCGCTGGTCAGAGGCTGCGAGGGATGAGCGCTGCGAGCCCACTTCCATTCCTGTTTCAGCAGTCGCAGAGCTACTTCGCCCTTATTAGAAAGCTCGTGCGCTTTGTACTGCTCGCTGTCGTTGTCCGGTTCGTTCATCAGGTCCCAGATGAGCACGCGCCTATCGTCGCGGAAATGAGCGATCACTCCCACAACATAAGGCTTTAATTCTCGGTCCCAGCGAGACTCGTCCTTGAGCAGATAGGCTCCCGGGGCCTGCACCCAGCCCGAGTTGTGAACATGTGGCCGCGGCGGATGTTGCTGGCCCAGGTGTGGATTTGGGTCCCATACCGAATCGAGGAGCACGAACATAATTCGAATGTGATGTTTCTCGGCTACTGCCAGGAACTGGTCCATGCGCTTCAGAAAACCCTCCGAATCCTGCAGCCACAGCAGGTTGTGCAGGAAGACTCGCATGGTGTTCATGCCCAGAGATTCGGCCCAGCCGAGTTCCCGGTCGATGGTGGGCAGGTCGAAAGATTCCGCTTGCCACATTTCCAACTGGTTGATCGAGGTGCTGGGAGCGAAGTTGCTCCCTACAAGCCAGGGCTGCTGGGAATACCAGCTGTTCGCGCGCTCCGTCGTCCACGGCTGGTCTGATGCTGTGCAGAACACCGACACGATCACGACAAATCCCGCGACAATTAGAAGCGCACGCAAACTTTGAATCGAATGCAATGTTTTGAGCATAAGGTTTCGAGGACAACCTCAAAGAATCGTCTTACAGGTTGAATCAGCGGCGAGCCCTTTGTCCATGCCTAGGACTTGCAGAACAAATAATAAGGCGTGCCATCGAGCAAATGTATCGCATGAAGCACTATGATGTCCCGCACATCAAGACGGCGCGGGCCGCAACCAGAATCTGCAGGGGGCAGGAAAACCATGAACTGCTCGTCACACGGTCCAAGGATCGTCTCACACTAACTCCACAGCAAGTTTAGTAACTGACGCCGGCGCAAAACGGAAGTTCAACACGTCTCCCTTGATCTCCGCATTTTGAGTCCGCGGGGCGACTGCGTCTTTCTCCGTGAAGGTGTTGTGCGCGTGGATATCAGCGTGCGTGAGGACGGTAGCCGTTGCCGTTTTGAGTTTCGCACCCCGCACTGTCACCTGCGCGCCTCTGGCTTCGCTCACATCAGGATTCACCACGGTCAGCGTCAAATCTTTGCCCTGGAGCGACGCCGACCCCTTCAATCCCCAAAACGACGCGGGCTTGCCATCGCGGTCGTAGCTGATCGTCGGAGCCGAGAAAATCGTGCGCAGCGCCTGTCCGCCCTGATGTGCGGCGTACATGGCAAACACGTGGCCGACTGGAGTCACCACGAAGCGATCCTCGTGCGCCAGATAAAGACTGTTCAAGCAGTTAATCAGCTGGGCGCAGTTGGCCATCGCGATTTTCTCCGGATGACGATTGAACATGTCGAGCGTCATGCCGCTAAAAACCGCGTCGCGCAAAGTCGGCATTTGCTCCAGTTGATCTCCGGGCGTGGCCTCGCTGCCGGGCTTGTACCAGGGACCCCACTCATCCACTACCAGCTTCACCCAGTGTTCCGGGTCTTCTTCGCCCATCACCTGCCAGTGGCCATTGATAAGGCCTTCCATCCGATCGCCTTCGCGCAGAAGTTCATACCAATCGACCGCGTCGAACTTGAGTGCGTCGCCTTTGCCTTGTACCCAGTCGCGCGTGCGACCGCGGCTTAGATTCCACGCGTAATGATGCAGCGCCCAACCATAGACACCGCGTAGTTGAAAACGTCCTTTGTGCGCAATCTCCTCGAAAAAGCCGCGTGTCCAGGTCCAATCGTCCACATTCGGACCGGACGCGATGAAAGATAATTCCTCACGACTGTCCGGCGCGGATCGCGACTGAAAACGCGGCACCCAGGTCGTGAATCGCCGGAATTCCACGGCGTACTCCTGCGCCGTGAAGTTGCCTCCGCAACCCCAGGATTCATTGCCCACGCCCCAGAAGCGCACATTGAAGGGCTCTTTGAATCCAGCAGAAGCGCGCATATCGGCCATGGTGGTGCTGCCCGCCGGAGAGTTGCAGTATTCAACCCAGCGGTAAAGTTCTTCCGCGGGCAGGGTGCGAAGATTGGCGGCCAGATACGGCTCACTGTCAATCAGCTTGCAGAAATGCACGAACTCGTTGGTGCCGAACTCGTTCGGATCGTAACGGTGAGAAGCCGGAGCTTCCGGCGCCTCGCCCTGGCTCCAGAAGTTGGTGCGACGCGGACGCTTGTCGGTCGACCCAATTCCGTCTCTCCAGTCATAACTGTCGGCGAAACAGCCGCCCGGGAAACGTACCACCGGAGACTTGATCTTCCGCATCTCGTCGATGAGTTCTTTGCGAATTCCATCCACGTTGGGCACTTTTGACTTCGGGCCCACCCAGATTCCGTCATACACCACCCCGCTCAGATTCTCCGTGAAATGACCGTAGAGATTCGGAGAAATCGTTCCCATGGGCTCGTTTGTCAGCACTTCAATGCGGGAATCAGCGGTGTCGGCCTGAGCCCATGCCAGCGGGAGTGACCCCTTGGAAGCCAACAGGGCCCCTGCACCCGCCAGACTTGCGCGAAGAAACTGACGACGTTCAATCACAATCGGACCTCGCTTGGAAAAGAAATATAATATCGCCGCACATGGTAAACGTTTGCCCGAAATGATGCTATAGTTTTTCGAATTAAGCTGAGTCCGGGCCTTCCGGCCGAGGCATCGTCGTCTTATGTCCAGGCCGTCTTCCACTCTGGGTTCTACTCGTACAATCCACGCCCTTATACACGTACACTGGTCGAGCCCAATGTTCCGCATCTTCATTTCCGTGTTGTTTTTGCGTTATCTGGCCGCACCTGCATTTCTTCCCGCTCAAAGTGCGGCCCCCGCGCCAGTCGATTTGCAGATTATCGTCGTCGATTCACCCACCCAGGCTAATAAGGTCTGGCAGCGTCTGAAAAACGGTGAAGACTTCGCCGCTCTGGCGAAAGAAATCTCCATCGATCCCACCGCTTCCGATGGCGGGTCCATGGGCCGGGTCGATCCTGCCGCTTTACGCCCCGAACTTCGCGATGCGGTCAAACGCCTGAGCGTAGCGGAAATCACGCCCGTCATTCATACCAGCTCGGGCTATGCCATCCTCAAAATGATTTCGCCCGCTGACTCGAAGCCTCTGCAAAACACTGCCCCCGCTAGAATTCTCCCTTCGTCCGCAGCCGGCACAATTCGCTACGCTCCGAACGTCGGAGGCAAAGGAGAAGCCGACCTCGCGTTCCGCAATTTTCCCAAGCCCGACGGATGGAATCAGAACCTTCAGATGATGTGCGATATCCGCAAGCAATCTATGGCCTCGGTCATCGACAGCGTTCTGAAAAGCCTCGATCCTGCCAATCCGGACGGCGTCGCGCATGGCCGCCCGCTCGACATTATTCAGATGCGTTACGCGCTCGCCAATCTTTATGCTTACGAAGGAGAGATGGACAAGTCCATCGAGCAGTGGCAAACCGCCTATGAAATCGCGCAAGCACAGTTGCCTGGAGCAACGCCTGAATTAGAAGAAGTCCTCGGCATCGCCTACCTGCACAAATCTGAAATGGACAACGACATTTATCGTCATCCCGCCGATCAATGTATTTTTCCGCCCCGTAGTTTTCCACCCCAGGCGAACCAAAGCTTTGCCAAGCCCGCCTCTTCTGAGAAGGCCATCGAATATCTGCTGAAGTACCTGCAGCGCAAGCCCGACGCGCTCGACGTCCGCTGGATGCTCAATCTTGCCTACCTGACGTTGGGAAAATATCCGGCCGGTGTTCCTCCTCAGTATCTGACTCCGCCCACAAGTTTTGACTCAGCCGAAGACGTCGGCCGCTTCGTCGACGTTGCTCCCGCCGCCGGCATCAACCTTTACTCGATGTCTGGCGGCCTCATCGTCGACGACTTTGAACGCCATGGTCTGTTCGACATCGTCACCTCCGATTTCGGCCAGTGCGCCCCCATGCATTATTTCCACAATAATGGCGATGGAACCTTTGCCGATCACACCGCGCAGGCCGGCCTTGCCGATCAGCTCGGCGGCCTGAACCTCATCCAGACGGATTATAACAATGACGGATGTCTCGACATCTTCATCTTGCGTGGCGCGTGGGAATTTCCCCAACGCCCATCTCTGCTGCGCAACAATTGTGATGGAACCTTCACCGACGTAACCGCAGCCAGCGGCCTCAACCTGCCCATGCAGACGCAAACCGGGGTCTGGGCCGACATTGACAATGACGGCTATCTCGATTTGTTCGTCGGTGACGAAAATGGACCCAGCCATCTCTTCCGCAACAAAGGCGATGGCACGTTCGAAGACATCTCCCATTCCGCCGGCATCGATCGCGCCGCCTTCACCAAGGGCGTGGTTGCGGGCGATTACGATAACGACGGCTATGTTGATTTTTACGTTTCCAATCTGAACGGAGACAATTTCCTCTACCACAACAATCACAACGGAACCTTTACCAACGTCGCTCTTCAGGCCGGCGTGCAGAAACCGTGGCAGAGTTTCGCCGCGTGGTTCTTCGATTATGACAACGATGGCTGGCCCGACTTGTTTGTGACCAGCTACTACGTTTCGGTCGATGAATCGATCCGCAGCTACCTCGGCCTTCCCCCCAATGCCGAGACGCTCAAGCTCTACAAGAATCTTGGCAACGGAAAGTTTCGCGACGTCACCGCTGATGTCGGACTCGATCGCGTCTTCATGCCCATGGGCGCCAACTTCGGCGACATCGATAACGACGGATTCCTCGACATTTATCTCGGCACCGGCAATCCCAGCTATGCTTCCATGCTGCCGAACGTTATGCTGCACAATAAGGATGGCCAGTTCTTCACCGACGTCACCGCATCCTCCGGCACGGGCGAACTCCATAAAGGACACGGCGTCGCCTTCGCCGACATGGACAACGACGGAGACGAAGATCTACTCACCGAAATCGGCGGCGCAGTGCTCGGCGACAGCCATGCCTTTCGTCTGTTCGAAAACCCCGGCAACGGCAACGACTGGATCAGTCTCCACCTCTCAGGCGTGAAAACAAATCGCGCGGCCATCGGAGCGCGCATCAAAGTCACCGTGCAAGACGAGGGAAAACCGCCGCGATTCATTTTTCGAACCGTGGGCAGCGGAGGATCGTTCGGCGCCTCTCCGCTCACGCAGCACATCGGACTGGGGAAATCCGCCCACATCCTCGACCTCCAAATCGATTGGCCGGTCAGCAAAACGACCCAGCACTTCTCGAACGTCGCAGCGGATCAGTTCCTGGAGATCAAGGAGTTTGCGAAAGATTACGAGAAGCTAAGCAGGCCCACGTTCCACCTCGGCGGTCCGCAGCGGGAACAAAAAACTTCGGCCGCTGGTCCGACAACACGGAGTATCGTTGCGCCAAAGGAGGCTGCCGCACCGTGACCTACAAGCGGACTCCTCCCAGGTTTACCGCAGCGTTGCTCGCAGTCTTTCTCGTCGCGGCGCCTACTTTTGCCGCTCCTCAAAAACACGATGTTACCGGCCTGCTGCTCGCCGTTGATCCTTCGCGCCGCACCATCACCGTCTCCTGCAAAGAGATTCCCGGTTACATGGAGGCCATGGTGATGACGTTTGGCGTGAAAGACTCAGTTCTGCCGCAGGATCTGCAGCCGGGCGTAATGGTCGACTTCACTTTGATTGTGGACAACGACACATCGTTCGCTGAAGGCCTCCACATTCGTCCGTTCGAGAGTCTGGAACTCGATCCAACCGAAGCCCGCCGTCTCAAACTGATAGAAAATGCATCGAGCGCCCATCCCCCCTCCGCCGATGTTCTGCACGTCGGCGATTCGGTTCCCGATTTCCGGCTGGCCGATCAAAATCGACAAAGCGTTTCCTTGTCTCAGTTCCGCGGCAAGATTGTTGCCTTGACCTTTATTTACACGCGCTGTCCACTGCCAGATTATTGCGTGCGGCTGTCGAACAATTTCGGAGTTCTACAACGACGATTCAAAAGCCGTATGGGACGAGACCTCGTTCTGCTCACCGTCGTCATCGACCCGGTCCATGATCAACCAGCAGAACTGGGCAGCTACGCCCGCACATGGAAAGCGGACACGCGCAGTTGGCGTTTCCTCACCGGTCCGGTTGCAGACATTCAGCGGATATGCCGAGGTTTCGACATGTCGTTCTATCCCGATGAAGCCCTGTTCGTGCATTCCTTTCATACTGTTGTTATCAGTCGTGATGGACGCCTGGCCGCTAACCTGGAAGGCAACAACTTCACCGCCCAGCAACTTGGGGACCTGGTCGAAGTCCTCGCAGCGCGCAAGGAATAACGAATACTGAATGAGGGCCGAAGAAGAGCGAGATCGGAATCTAAGCAAACGTATTCTGAAGTGATACAATGGCGCACGTTGAATAAGGTCTTCGGCGTTTGGCCCGCCATGTTTATCCTCCCGCAGCATTCGTCCGACGCAACCGTTCGAAATCTGCGGCCGCCCGAGAATCTTACCCATCGTTCACGTCGCTTCATCGTCAAAGCCGCTTCGTTCTTCTTCCGGGCCGTGTCTCTGGCGTTGCTCGTTCATGCCCCCTGCATCGCCGCCGATCCGTCTGCGGACCGCACCGCAGTTCAAGCCGAACTCGTAAAATCGATCGAAGCGGGACATGTGCAAGTCGGCGATCCGATCTACGCCAAGGTCAATTTGGCCTGGAACAATTCCGCTTGCAAGCTGCGCGAAGGGGCCATTCTCAAGGGCCGCATCGTTACCCAGACTCCTCGTTCGAAGTTTGCGGGATCTTCAGGTATCGCTCTTCTCTTCGATAGCGGCCAATGCGGAGGCCGCGACATGAAACCCTTGCTGCTTACGGTTGCAGCCCTGCTCGCTCCTGATCCAAACCGCGGATCAAGTCTGTTCGGCGACCAGCAGAGCCCGCCGCTGAATGAAGCCGTGGGCCTTGGGCTCTCTCAGGAGGGAAGCGGCAGCCCCATGAGAAGCATGCTTGCTGCGGCGCAAACAGTCGTGCTCGAACCTCCCCGCAACAAGCCGCCTCAACTGGTGATGCCGGGACAGGTCATCGGCCTCAGGGATGTGAAATTAGCCGTCGGCAGCGGTCCCGAGGGCAGCTCTGTATTGACTTCGGAGAAGCACAACCTCCGGCTTGAATCTGGTTCGCGACTCGTCCTGGTACCGACCCTCAAGGCGGCAGTCGCGGAGTCGAGCCCCGCCGAATCGGCGCACGACGCAGCGCCGGCATCTCCCAATTCTTCCAGCGACGCCGACGCCATCGACGAAGCCGAGGCCAAAACCTGCGTTCCTCCCGCCTGCAGTCTCGCGCTCAGTGCGAGCCAGCCAGAAACAAGTTCCAAGACTGCGGACTTCACCCTCCCAGTCACGCCGCTTGGCTTCGCCGCATCCCCCGATCAAGCCATGTATGACCTGGATCATGCCAACACCGTTTCTTATCTCAGCTCGAACCGGCTGCTGTTTACCTTCAATCCGCACCTGTTAGTGTCGCGTACTACCGCCGACATGACTTTGCCCAAACTTCATCTTGTGCGGGCCGCTTTGATCGATCTGCCCACGATGAAGGTCTTGCGCACGATCGATTGGCGAGTCCACGACACCCGCCAGTATCTATGGTCGATCGGTGCCGACCGTGTGTTGGTTCATGTGGGTGGCGAACTACGCCTCTACGATCTCAACTTGAAAGTGGAGCAGAAGCTTCCCCTCAATGGACCACTCGCCTTCGTCGCAGTAGCTCCCTCGGGCTCATACCTGGCCGTTGGAATGGTTCGCGAGCGTCATACGGAAGCCATCCATCTCGAGCTTCGCGACGCTGAAGACCGCGAACCAGAAGAAGACGTCGAAGTGAAGGTCCTTGATTCGAATTTCCGCCTGCTGGTCAGCGTAGTGCGATCTTCTCGAGATGTGCCGCCCGTGCTATCGGAAGATGGCGAGATCCGCATCCCCTCGATCGGGAAGAATCGCTGGCGCATCGCTGAATACTCGTGGACGGGCCAGCGCCGCATACTCGCGCAGGTGGCATCCACTTGCCGGCCAGAGGCGGCGAGTGTGCCGCCAAATCTGCTCTTCGTTACCGGATGTGGCCGTCTCGGCAACGGCAAATGGTTTCGAGTGTTGCGTCCTGACGGCAAACTCGTTCTGAAAGGAGAGCCTGAGTCCACAGAAAAGGGTCACACCGCCAGCGGAACAGCCGGCAGCGACGTCTTCGCGGTCGGCATTACGGAACTCGCCAAAGCCATGGACAACTCCTCTTCGTTTTATTCTTCCGATTTGAAATCTCTCCGCGTCGGTGTCTACCGCGTCGAAAATGGCAAGAAGGTGACGGGCGTGACCATTCCCGATCCCTTGCCTACGGTGCAGACCTTCGCCCTGTCACCCGACAGTCGTCACCTGGCGGTTCTAGAGAGCGATCAGATTGTTTTTTATTCGCTTCCGGAAGTGGCAGAGCGCGAATAATGTTTTTTGGAGTATGATTCTTCACTCAATTCACGGTCGGCGGCCGTCTTCAAACATGCCGCCATGCATTTCATGTGAGCATTCCGCAGAGGTATAAGGATGGTGACGCTATGGACAATAGTAGTAAACGTTTGCTGCTGAACTCTCGTGAGCGCCATCTCGCTCCCCGATCGGTTCGTTCGTTCTTTGTAAGGCTCCGACTGCAATCCACGTTCGTCCATTTCGTTGCTCTTTGCTGGGTCGCGGCTCTGTTCGGCGGTGGTGATACAGTCTTCGCTCAAACTGCTCAAGCCCTGAAACTCGAAGGTGACGTCGAATATTCCCACGATCCTTCTATCGCCAAGGATGGCGATACCTGGTATTTGTTCGGAACCGCCAATGGACCAAACCGAAAAGGAGAACTCCCGATCCGTTGCTCCCAGGATCTCCATCATTGGCGCCCCTGCGGTTCGGTTTTCGAAAGGATTCCCGACTGGATCACGCAACAGAGTCCTGCGACGAAAGAACTTTGGGCCCCAGACATTTCCTACTTCAACGGAGAGTTTCATCTGTACTACGCGTTTTCGGTTTTCGGCAAGAACACCTCCGGAATTGCCCTTCTCACCAATAAGACGCTCAACCCATCCAGCCCCGACTTCCACTGGGTCGATCACGGACTCGTCCTGCGCTCTCGCCTCGAAGATGATTTCAATGCTATCGATCCCAATCTTGTGATCGACGAGAAAGGGCAGGCATGGCTGGCTTTCGGAAGTTTCTGGTCCGGAATCAAAATGCGCCAGATTGATCCCAAGACAGGATTGCTCTCCACCACCGATACCAAGCTTTATTCCCTAGCTAGCCGCAAACGTCCACAAAATCCACCGCCAAACCCGCCTGGACTTCCCGGCGACTGGCAGGCCGTCGAGGCGCCATTCATCATCCATCACGGCGATTATTTTTATCTGTTGGTTTCCTGGGATTTGTGCTGCCGGGGAACGAAGAGCAACTACAAAACCATGGTCGGGCGCTCGCGCAGTGTCACCGGTCCTTATGTGGACGCGAGTGGCACGCCGATGCTCGAAGGCGGCGGCAGTCCCTTACTCCTCGCCAACGGCCGCTGGATCGGTCCGGGCGGAGAGTCGCTGCTACAGCAAAAAGACGGAGACATCATCGTCTATCACGCCTACGATGGCACAACCGGCCACGCCTTCCTTCAGATTTCGACCGTCGCGTGGGTGAATGGATGGCCCAAAGTCGAGTTGGAAGGCGGCAACCCCGCAAATCAGTAAGCGCTCCTGGCGCTGAGGGTTGACCACCAACAAGGAGTGTACTTCTCGTCGTTTGCGTCTTTTGAAGATGTCGCTTGCTACCGGCAATCTCCTTTCGAGTTCTTTGAAACTGCGCTGAGAGCAGCCTGTGTCGCTGTCGGTCCGGGGAACTTCCGCCGTCCCCTACCTGTTGCACGGAATCAATCGGTTACGGTCACCTCAGGTGCCGAGGCACGCGGATCTTTTCCGATTTGACGGTTTTCATGGTGTCCCCGACGCGCTCCTTGATGACCTTGAGGAAAACCTCGGGATCCGGCGTGGGCCGTTGCAACTCCTCCCTGACGAGCGTCGGCTTATTGTGTAGAAAGCGATACGTGCGGGAGTCATAGGCCAATCCTGCGTAGCCGCCACGAGAGTACGTCGTCAGTTGCTGTTTTTCCTTGTCGACAGTAAACATCGGGTAGGTGCCAAGGGGTTTGAACGTCTTGGTGTCAGGATCAAAGAGCCAGTAGTCAGCTTGCGAATTCGCGCCGCCTTGAGCCGTAACGAGCATGAGATCCAGATAACCGTCGAAATTAATATCGACTCCGCCAAAAAAGAAGGTCTCGTTTTGTCCGATAGGATCCATGTCAATCACAGGCAGGGTTTGCGGTGCTTCGGACTCGGGGCGGGTAACCTTGATTGCCTCGACCGCGCGCTCGCCACCACTCGTCTTCAGTTCGAAGGTGAACGAGTAAGGCGGAAGACCTGCTCCTGGAGAGAAGGTGCACGGATGACAGTCTTGGACGTGGGAGGGCGGAGTGACTTGTCCGATGGCGCCAGTAGAACCCAGCACCGCAAGTACGAGAAGTCTAAAGCACCAACAGACATTTCGCGCGCCGCAAATGGGCTTTTCGTTCATCGAGGTCGTTATACCCGCCATTCACTTTGTGTGTAACCGCGTGTATGTTGTCGGCGTCGGCCAAAGGGTTGACGTTCTTCAAAATAGTCCAGTACCAGCATGCCGAGTCGACCGCCAGATTCGCATCGGTGGCGATGAGAGTGCTTTTCGTGTCGGTGAGAAAGTCGCGGTCGCAATAGTCTCCGTAAGCCGTATAGTTCAATCTCCCCGTCAACTGGAGCAAACCCCTCCCCTTGAACCGAGGTCCGTCTCCGGGTTCGCTATTCCCTAAATCGTCGTTGCCATTCAGATATTCGCCCGAGTCCAGCTCTTGCATCCAGCGCAAATCGCCGCATTCCACTCCGACCTGAGCTAGAAAATGAGCGATGCGGAGTGGCGTATTAATTTGGTAGCCCGGCAGTGTATCGACGATCAAGTCATAGTAGCGGTCCAGCAAATCGTCGGTGGTTCTGGGCATAATGCCCTTCATTTTGTTTTGAGTCAGGTCCTCGGTCAGACCGGCCCGCAGTTCCTCGAGAGTGTGTCCGCCGGGATCCACTTTTTTGTCAGGTTTTGCGATCTTCATGACCTGACTTTGAAACTCACCGATGCGATCGTTCGTACCCTTCCCGATGTGCCCGTCGACTTCCAAAGGTTCGGCTGAGTCGAGACGCTCCAAGTTCTCATTGAGCAGGACCTGCACCATCTTGACATCGGTAAATTGGTTTAGGCCATGAAGGCCGACAGAATGGGTTATGCACATCTGAGCCGGAATCTCCTTTTTGGCTCACAAATGGCGGATTCGAAACGGAATCCACTGCCCTGCACCCCGAGACACGATTGGTCGGTCATTCTATCCCACATCCTCCAAATATTGAACTACAAATTGTTCACTCGGCCTCGGCGCTATGCTCTGAGACTTTTGAGATTTTGCCTTGCTGCCAACTTTCGTTGTCTGTGGATTTCGCGAAGGGATCGAAGTCGTGGAGATGTGCCGTGGCCCCGATCTGGACACCACAGGTCCCAGGACTAAGAACTAGTGACCGCAGGAGAGAAGAAGCGAAGAAGCGAGTGAACCAAATCCAATGTGTTCTTCCGCAGACATGAGTAACGGGATACGCCCTTGTGTCCAGCGAACGAGCAATGTGTACCGGTTACCAGAAACGGCTTCTGGGAAACGCCGAACGCGGCCCTAGGCCGCTCCGGCAAAAGTCGAGCCGGCTTCGCGACATCATCGGTTTGTGATCGCATCGCATTCGCCCGCGGCAAACGGGGAAACCGGACTGCCATTCTGTCGTCTGGAGAAAAGGCGAGACATTCAGACCTCTTGACGGCAAGCAGTCCTTTTCTCCGGTCCGGTTTGTTTGGGAGTTATCGCGAAAAACGGGCATCCTTCGCGTATTCCAAGGCAAATTGCTGCGGCCTTGCTCTGCAGTTCAGACTGCGCGGCAGAGCGAGAGGGATTCGAACCTTCGGTTACTTCTAGAAGAGATTTCATCCAGCCAACGCCGCTCTCTTCGTCTGCCAACGGAAATCGAGAGGTTATCGACAAATTTTTTCGCATCTTCTCCGCCACAGCATATTCGCATATTGCATCCGCGGGCATACGCCGAGATCTCATCGGGAGGCCGAAGTCCTTTTTTATTTCCTATAGGTCAAGTCAGGGATCGATCGCGTTTGCGTCGTCGTGGATGGCGGGGGCATGACGCCGCGCTCCAGAAAGCGCGCGATCTGCTGCGGTCGTCCCACCTGATCCCCGTGTGCGGATAATGGACTCGCAACTAAGAAGAAAATAATAACGAGGCTTTGTAGTGTGTAGTTTGAAGCTGCACCACTGCCTAAAGTTTCTCCGTTTCCGGACGATTTGGTAATTGGTCTGCTTTATCGGAAACGACCGATTGGTTAGCCGTCAACGGGTTAGGCGACTCTCAGATCTGGAGTCCTCAGTTCAAGCTGAGAACCAATCGGAACCCATCTGCCTAAGGAAAACTTCACATGTCTTCGCAAACATCCGCATCCGCCTTCCGTACACTCCTGGTCTCCTTTAAGCAAGCCTTCTTCTCCTCGATCGACGCCTCGGCCAAAAACAGCGGCCCGGCGTTCGTGACGGTGGCGGGAGTCTGTGCGCTATTGCTGCTGGGCGGACTCGCCCCGGCGCACGCGCAGAGCCCGAATGTCAAGTTTTTTGCGGCGCAAAGCGTGGTGCCCAGCAGCAATCTGAGTTACCCGTATCGCGTCGCGGTCGATGCCAGCGGCAACGTGTACATCAGTGACACGCAAGGCAATCAAATTCTCAAGGAGACCCTGGCGAATGGCGTCTTCACCGAGAGCGTAGTTGTATCGACAGGCCTGGCCACGCCCTATGGAGTCGCGGTGGATGGCAGCGGCAATGTGTACATTGCCGACGACGGCCACAATCGGGTCGTGGAAGAGACTCCGTCGGGCAGCGGGTATGCCCAGACCGTGATTCCGACATCGGCCTTGTCCTATCCCACCGGAGTGGCTGTGGACGCAAGCGGAGACCTCTACATTGCCGACACCGGCCACGGCAGAATCCTGATCGAGAGGCCGTCGGGAGTAAGCTACATCGAAACGGCGCTCACCTACGCCAGCAACTTTGCTCAGATCACCGGCATCGCCGTGGACTCCAGCGGCAATATCTATGTGAGCGACATCGATAATAACGCTGTCTACATGGAAACATATTCCGCCGGAAGTTATACGCCAAGCACGATTTCGACCAGCGGCCTCAATTATCCATACGATATTGCCGTGGATGCGTCCGGCAATCTTTACATCTGCGACTTCACCAACAAGCGAGTCGTATTGGAAACGAATAATTCAGGCTCGTATACGCAGAGCGTCGAGCCGACAGCGGCACTGAGCGGACCCCTGGGTATCGCCATAGGCGCCGGCGGCAACCTGTATATCGCTGACACCTTCGGCCAAACTATCCAGGAAGTACAGTCGTCGCCTGGTAATTTCGGGACCGTGAATGTGGCCTCCCCAGCCGGATTGATCAATATGCTTTTTCAGTTCTACGGGGGTGTCGGAACATTGTCGTTGACGGGTACGCAGGTGCTCACTGGAGGCGCACCCGGGCTGGATTACACCGACGCGGGCTCGGGAAACTGCTCGACCTCGACTCCTTACAGCCCAGGCGACTTCTGCTGGGTGGACGTGGATTTCACCCCCCAATATCCAGGCACAAGGATGGGAGCAGTCCAAATGCTTGGCACGAGCGCGGCCGTGCTCGCCAATGGTTACGTCAATGGCATGGGAATGGGTCCGCAGATTAATTACTCATACATTCCGCAATTTTTCTCCAATGACGTAATCCGCGTCGCCGGCTCATTCTCTCCCTATGACCTGACCAATCCCTTTGCCGCGGCGGTGGACTACAGCGGCAATGTCTACGTTGTCGACTACAACCTCAATACCGTCTATAAAGAGACGCTGTCGGCGGGCACCTATACGCAGAGTACGATTGCCACTGGTTTGGACAATCCGGAGGCGGTGGCGGTCGATGGCGCGGGCAACGTGTACGTCTGCGACAGCGGAAACAACCAGATTCTGCTGGAAACAAATTCAGGCGGAAGCTGGGTGCAGTCGGCGATTGTAACCGGTCTCAACTTTCCCACCGGCGTGGCCGTCGACGCCAGCGGGAACGTCTATTTCTCCAGCTTCAGCGACGGAGCGGTCTATGAAATGACGCTGTCTGGAGGCGTTTACTCCTCGCCGGCCGCCGTGGTCACGGGCCTGCTTCAGCCCAGGAAGTTCGCGCTTGATGCCAGCGGGAACATTTATATTGCGGACACTGGCAACAGCCGTGTCGTCAAGGAGACGCTCTCCGCGGGCAGCTACACGCAGACGGTGATCGGAAGCGGAATGCACTATCCTTACGGTGTCGCGGTGGGTGCCGATGGCACCGTCTTTGTCGCCGACACGATCAATAGTCGGATTCTTGCGGAAACCTGGTCGGATGGAAGCTATACCCAGTCGGTGTTCATTCCCGGTCCCCCGGCTTATGACGTTCAGGTGGACCAGATGGGCAACCTGATTTTTCCCGATCCAGCCGATGCGACCGTGTTCCTTATCAATTATGTGCAATTGCCCAGCGTGTCCTTTGCCAGCACCAACGTCGGCAGCACCAGTGGCGATAGCCCCGAGACAGTGATGATCACCAACGTCGGCAACCAGCCGCTGACCGCGACTACTCCGGGGCTCGTCGTCGCCGGACCCAACTTTGTACAGGTCGCCGGCTCGGGCGTGCCGGAGGACTGCGGCGCCGGATTCTCCGCCGCGCCGCTGGCCCCCGGAGCCAGCTGCAATCTCAGCATCAGCTTTGAGCCCCAGATTGCCGGCGCTCTCACGAGCACGGCGGTCTTCACCGATAACGCGCTCAACGCCGAGTCCTCCAGCCAGACCATCCCGCTGCAAGGCACGAGCGTGCAACAGAGCCAGACCATTACGTTCGGAGCAATCTCGAATTTGGTGCTGGGCAGTGCGCCCTTCACGCTGAGCGCAAGCGCGTCCTCGAGCCTGGCCGTCAGCTTCGCTTCAACCACCACGTCGGTCTGTACGGTTTCGAGCACGACGGCCACGCTGGTTGCCGTCGGCACGTGCACCATTCAGGCGACGCAGGCAGGCAATGCCGCCTATACCGCCGCCGCACCCGTCAGCCAGAGCTTCCAGGTGACGCAGCCATCCCAAATCAGCCAGACGATCACCTTTGGGTCGCTCTCGAATAAGGTGCTGGGCAGCGCGCCCTTCACGCTGACCGCAACCGCGTCCTCGAGCCTGCCGGTCAGCTTCGCTTCAACAACCACGTCGGTCTGCACGGTTTCGAGTAGCGTGGCGACGCTGGTTGCTGTAGGCACGTGCACCATTCAAGCGACGCAGGCGGGCAACGCCACCTATTCCGCCGCGACGCCCGTCAGCCAGAGCTTCCAGGTGACGCAGCAAACCCAAACGAGCCAGACGATCAGCTTTGGGTCGCTCTCGAATTTGGTGCTGGGCAGCGCGCCCTTCACGCTGGCCGCGACCGCGTCCTCGGGCCTGCCGGTGAGCTACGCTTCAACCACCACGCCGGTCTGCACGGTTTCGGGCGCCACGGCAACACTGGTTGCCGTCGGCACGTGCACCATTCAGGCGACGCAGGCGGGGAATGCGACCTATACCGCCGCGACGCCCGTCAGCCGGAGCTTCCAGGTAACGCAGCAATCCCCAACCAGCCAGACGATCACGTTCGGGGCACTCTCGAATTTGCCGCTGGGCAGTGCGCCCGTTTCTCTGAGCGCGACCGCGTCCTCGAGCTTGGCGGTCAGCTTCGCTTCAACCAGCACGCCGGTCTGCACGGTTTCGGGAAGCACGGCTACGCTGGTTGCCGTCGGCACGTGCAGCATTCAGGCGACGCAGTCGGGAAATGCAACCTACGCCGCTGCCACGCCCGTCAGCCAGAGCTTCCAGGTCGAGGCCGCGACCTTCATCATCACCCCGAGCCAAACCAGTGCGACCGTAGCCCCCGGACAATCGGCCGTATTTATCGTTACGGTGGCGCCGCAGGGTTCCTACACCAGCCCGATTACGTTCTCCTGCAGCGAATTGCCCGCCGAGGCCGCGTGCTCCTTTAGCCCCGCTAAGATCACTCCGGACGCGAACCCAGCAACCACTAAACTCACGATCACGACCGCACCTCAAAGTGAAAGTGAAAGTGCGCTTTTGACGCCGGGCCCGGGTGGCGACCGGCCGGGTCCGTTGACTGCAACCTGGCTGATGTTGCCCGGCATGCTGTTGGGTATGGTAGCGCTCGCGGCGCCCAAGCGCAGAAAACTCCTGAGCTGCTGCCTTCTGTGTTTGGTGGCGGGTGGTTGCGTGTTGCAGTCGGCTTGCGCTGGAGTAAGTTCCAGCAACTTCACTCCGGCTGGCAGCTACACCATCAAGGTTACGGGCACCGCTGGCACGACCCAGCAGACCGTCGCGGTGACGCTGATCGTGAGCTAATGGCTCACGGTTGAGCCCACGGCGAACTAAGGAAAGTACGTACTTGCATGTCAAGTCACGTTAATTCCAGGTACTGGGTCAGTTTCCTAAACTGACCCAGTACCTAATTCCAAGGGTGTCCGCGTTGGTTTGCGCTGGCCGCGGTTGGCGGGCAATTTTCTGGTCGGGCTACACTAGAAGAGGCAGCGTGTCGCGAGTTGCTCCTTCAAATTGATTTCCTTCTCAAACATCAACAAGCAGTGTGGCAAGCAGTTGCTCCTTGTGGATGCTTCGTTTCAGTTGAAATCCCAGAAAAGAAAGAGACCGACCGTCTACGAGGCGCACTTCCGATGGCGAACTCGCCGTGATTCATGACCTTCGGTGATTTGCCTCAACCCAAGTCAGTGGCGGTCGTGGCGATTTCTTAGCCGACCCTAGTAGTTGCCGGGTCGCCGACACCTCGGACTGTCTCAGCAGTGATAATCGAAAGTGCTTCTTGGTGCCGTGGTGAGACGTCTTACTTCTGGAGAAATTCACGTCTCGTTGGCTGAAAAACACCGACGCGATCCAGTGGCCGCGCTTAGGATAACTTCAGGTTGGCCGAAGCTAGCGATCGCCTGAAGGAGCGCGGAGATGAAGCTCGCATGCCAGCATTGCGCCGAGCGCAGCGCTGACCGGAACTACGGCGGTATGCCAAACGAGGATGTGCGCCGCCTGAGAGTTCGGACAATGCAGTTCGAGCATGCCCACACCGGCCAGGCCGCCCAGCGTGCCAGCGACCAGTCCTGCGGAAGCGGGGTTGACCGCGAATCCGCGGCGAAGCACCAGCCAGCTCAGCAACCCGGCGGGGATCGCATGGAGAAGACCGGTGAACAAACATGCGATGCCCGCCGAAAAGAAATGGTCGGTGTGGTAGTCGCGGAATAAGTCCCCGAACACGGCCAGCAGCGCGACGCTGCTGACCGCCAGCAGCCCGCCGGGAGAGAAGCGAACCCGGGCCGCCGGAATCATCTGATGGACGAAGCTGACGGCTGCCAAACAGGCAAGGAGGCCGAGTACGGGAAAGATGAGCGAGCGCTCCAGCAGATTCATCTTTGCGACCCCAAAGAAGCCCGCGCGCGCTGCACCGGCCAGGGAGATAGCCGCGGAAACAAGAACGAGGCCCGCGGCCATTAGCCAAACGGGGGGTAGCGGTCGCACGGGGCGCAGCGACGGCTTGATCGAGCCGCCAATGCGATCGAGCACACGCGGATCGAGATCCTCCGGAGCCTGCGCGGCCTTTTTCAGGACATCGTCAATCTCCTCGTTTTTCACGCTTGTCCTCCGCTCCGCAACTTTTTCGGGCCCGTGGCGCCAATCGTCTCCCGCAACTTCTTATAGGCGCGGTGGACTTTTTGCTTCACCGATCCCACGCTCGACGACATGGCGCGCGCGACTTCCTCAAGTGACATACCTTCGACCTTCAACATAGCAATAACCTCGCGCTGGCTCTCGGAAAGCGGCGCCAACAACGCCTCCAGCTCGCCGGCTTGGTGCGGAGCCGCCGAGACGCCTTTCGACATTTCCTCCAACTCCCTTTCGCCGGCTGCCGCGCGGAGGGACTTTCGATAGTGGTCGACGCGAATGTGGCGGGCAATCGCGTAGAACCACGGCACAGCCGGCTCGCCGTGACGATAAGTGTGGCGCACCTTGTGAATCCGCAGCCAGGTTTCCTGCAGCAGGTCATCGGCATCGGTGCGACTTATCGATGTTGCAAGAAAAAACCGGCGCAGGCGCGGACTGATGTGGCGGACGAGAATCGTGGCCGCAGCGAAATCGCCCTGTTGATAGCGGACCATCAACGTCTCGAGATTTTCGCCGGAATGCATGCTATGAAATGTCTCATTTAGATCTTCAGCGACGCCAGCGTCTCGGCGCGAATCCATAACCACATTCGTCTGCCTGCCCAACTGTCCGTGACAACCCTAAATTAGGATTCGACGGATTGCGCTGAAAAGTTACGCTAGGCACCAAGAAACCGACGACATTTTATTTTGTGGGATTGCGCGTGAGGACCATAACTTTCTGCTGGCTGGCAGCGAATCCATCTTTGAACGCGCCCCGCTGCCGGGCACCACTCCCACGCTCGCGGGTCGCAACACCTAATCCCAAACTACTAGGAGATCACGATGAATAAACTTTGCCTAACGAAGCTTCGTTTGTGGCGCGCCGGTTTTGTGCCGGCCGCGCTGATTCTCACCAGCGCCCTTGTGGTGCAAGGCCAGTCTGTGGGCAGCCCGCTGGTAATCACAAGCACGAA
>Ga0209274_10000224_pt1 | contig 43533 bp, 26 predicted proteins | sample HubBroMetageREF1_FD_188343 | JGI IMG/M metagenome (GOLD analysis project Ga0209274, IMG submission 188343) | Reference soil microbial communities from the Hubbard Brook experimental Forest, New Hampshire, USA - Hubbard Brook CCASE Soil... | ecosystem: Environmental > Terrestrial > Soil >...
CGCTTTTGGCGCGCGTCACCACCGCCTCAGTCGCATAGGAGCGGACAAGTTTCGGCCAATACTTTTGCAGCAGTTGAGTGCTTGCGAAAATGTCGGCCCAAACAATTTCCCCGTTCACTGCGACCACGACACCCACCGCGTTCTTGTCGCGCAGCTGGCGGATGACGCTTTCGTAGTTACGCTCCACAGGTTCGGCGACGGCATCAACCTTTTGCTGCACTTCTTTGTTATCCATCACGCGGGCGTAGGAGGTAGTCGAATTCACCTCCGCCGCTGCCGGAGCGGCAACCACCATCGACATTGCCGTCTTCGATTTTTCCACGTTATCCCAGACCTGCTGCTGATTTTTGGCCGCCATCGCGCTCGCGCGCACGCCGGGCGCCGCGAAGACAGCGTCCCCGGCGGAACCGTGAAATTCGTTCTTGCCGTTCGCCGCGACCCAGCGCCCCGGCTCCACGCAAAAGACGCCCAGGTCGATCGGATCGCTCTCCGCGGGGACGATACGATCTTTGCCAATCACGCGATCCTGCTTGCCGCCAGTTACTATCTCGCCGGCAAGAAGTAACAGCGGCCGCTTCGAGTTATTAACCAGGACCAGTTGATTCACCTCAGGTCCGCGCACAGGATGAATCACTGACGGTTCGCCGGGACGATGGCGGATGAGTCCACGCGCCTGGCCAGCTTCAGTTACAACAACGTCGCCGCTGCGCAGGCCTTCATCCAGAGTGAGAAACTCCGTCGTGTCATACGACTTACTGGCCACCACAGGAAAGACGGTCAGATTCCCACTGCGAATCGGGCTGAGCAAGGAATAACCGGATGCTGGCGCCACTTCGCCTGCTCGCACCAGGCACGGGATCACAACCGCAGCGACAACTATCAGAGCGATTGCCGCAAACACGATCACCAGCCGCATATTGGGCCCCTCCCCGCAGTAAAGACACTGATACTGCCGCGTGCGCGCGATTCCGTGCGCGCGCTGCCTCGCCGTTACTTCGCCAGCTCTTGTCCAGCTCTTTCCCGGCACACCCTTCCCCGGCACACCAAAGATAGAGCGTGCCGGGGGCTTACGTGCGAGTCTTCCAGGAGTGTCTTTCTCTGCTCGCTGATCACAGAACGTACGATTTCTACTTCCTTGCGTCTAAATAATTGCTAGCATCATAGTGGTACCAAACACGGTGGTACCGGAGTCCGTGCCAAAGCCCGTCCAACCCGATCGCGGAGCAGACTCTGCCGTGGCTCTTTACGAGCGCAGCGGGGCCGCGGCTTATGGCGTGAGCGCCGAGCGGTTCGCTGCCATCCTGGATGAAATTCTGCGCAAGTATTTGTATTCAAGTTCGACGCAGCATGGTTCGGCACAGCATGATTCGGTCCATTCGCCCGCGGTTTCGCCGGAATACAAAGCCGACTTTTGCTCTGCCTTGCGCCTGGAAGAGCTGGCGCTGGCGCGCGCCTGTGCCGCGGGAAACGAGCGGGCATGGCAGGACTTTATCAGCCGCTACCGGCAGAAACTCCACAGCATGGCACTGCACATTACGCGCGACGGCGCGCACGCCGCGGAGTTGGCCGATTCGCTGTTTGCCGATCTGTATGGCGTAACCGCTCGGGAGGGAGTACGCAAGTCGAAGCTGTTGTCGTACACCGGACGCGGTTCGCTCGAAGGCTGGCTGCGCACCGTGATGGCGCAGGAGTTCGTGAATCGCTATCGCAAGCAGAAGCGTACGGTCAGTCTGGAAGAGCAGACGGAAGAGGGTATACAGTTTGCGGCAGCGGCGCCTGAGCCGGCGTCCACTTCGGATCCACGACTGGAAGCCGCAACCGACGAGGCGCTAGCGGAACTGTCGGCAGAGGACCGGCTTACGCTGGCCTCTTATTATCTCGATGGGCGGACGCTGGCTGAGATTGCGGGCATGCTCGGGTTGCACGAATCGAGCGTCAGCCGGCGGCTTGACCGGCTCGCAACCGGACTCCGGAAGCGGATTCTGGCCGGCCTGCGAATGCAGGGAATGAGCCACGCCCAGGCGGCGGAAACACTGGAAACCGACGTGCGGGATATACGCTTGAATTTGCGCTCGCGCTTGACGCAAGATTCAGGAACGAATACGTTCCCTGGTAGTAGTAAGATCCCGGCACAGGACTCCGGCGACGGAAGGACCGACTGACGGAGCGAACTGACTGACCAAGATTGACAACGACTGACTGACCAACGACTGACTTACGACGACTGACTGAATAATGACTGAAGTACCCAAGATCGTGCCCAATATCGTGTTCGACCGGCTGCGGGCCGCTCCGCCCGACCGAGCGCATCCGGAAGCGGATCTGCTGACGCCTTTTACCGAGCGGACCCTCTCGGGTACCGAGCGCGAAGGCGTAATCGAGCACCTGGCGCTCTGCGGAGAGTGCCGCGAGGTGATCGCTCTGGCTCTTCCGGCTGCGGATGTTGCGGCTCTTGCGGACGAAACTGCAGCGGATCGGGCAACGTCGATTCCCGTGCGCGATGGAAATGGAAATGAGAGAACGTGGCTGACGCTTGCCTGGCCCAACCTTATCTGGACCAACGTCTGGGCCAACCTTGTTCGGCCCAGGCTTGGCGGGCCTGGTCTGCGCTGGGCCGCGCTGGCGGCCGGAGTGGTGGTGGCTGCGTCCGTGCTTTTGATGCATCCGGGAAAACTGAATCAGGTGGTGCTGCCTTCTTCAAACCGGCAGGTCGCGACCACGTCGCCAATGGAGCAATCAGCCTCCTCGACTAAAGCTGACGAAACACAGCTAAAACCGGAAACGCAATTGTCCCAGCAACACCCACCCCCGAGACTCCAGGCTGGACCCCAGACTGGACAGATAGTGATGCCGCGGCATCAGGCGGCGTCCACAATGCTGCTGGCTGATAACAAGAAGCAGTCAGCCCAAGCCGGCAGGCCGCCGGCAGGAGTTCCTACGCTCGACATATCCACACGTGGGGGGGCGAATGAAACCGTCGAAGTTGCATCGGGAACTCCGGCAGTAACGACGGAATCTTCTCCTCAAGGAACCTTGATGGCGCGAAGCGACGCACCGGCAATTGAAAAAGCCAAGCCGGCGCTGCAAAGTCAAGATACCAAGGCCAGCGAGGCGCAGCCAACCAGCGCACAGGCAAGTGAGCAACAGAACTCCGGCACTGCGGTTGCCCCCGGGCTTAGGTTGCATGCAGATGTGATATCTACCGCGAAACTGGCGCCCGCTGCAAGCCGGGCTTTGGCCCAGCACAATGTCATCTGGACGATTACTGGGGGCGTCCTGCAGCGCTCTTCGGACAGTGGCCAGAGTTGGCAAGACGCTTTGCGGCCAAATCATCCATTGCTCTGCAGTGCAAGTCGCGATAAGGATATATGGACCGGCGGGCAAGCAGGAACACTCTTCCACTCCGGTAATGGCGGTGTAACTTGGGTGCAGGTGCGACCTTCCATCAAAGATCAGCAACTTAGTTCCGATATAACTCACATTGATCTGCCGGACGATGCGCACAGCCCGGACAAGATTGTAGTTTCCACCGGCAGTAGCGAGATCTGGAGCAGCGCCGACGGCGGAACCACCTGGGAGAAGAAGTGATCCGCTGCATCTGAGTGTTCCGCCTTATAGTTTTCCTCTTGGTTGACAGTTTGCGGAGCATCCCTCAAAGCATCCATACGTTTCGTGCTTTCAAATAGATAGAATCTACTAACTAACGAAGTAACGTTACCTCCGCGCATGACCCCGCAGTACTCATTTACAAGCTTTCCATTACGAAAGTGACATTTACAGTTGGGCCAAACGGACATAGGATGGGCATGTGGTTTGGCAGTTCTGGGGGAGGGCTGCCAGAGGCGTCCTGAGCTTTACTGCTCAGGACGTTTCTCATTGCTCTCGCAATACCGCTCTCGCAATAACTCGTCGCAATAACTCGCCGCGCAAAAGCTTCCTCGATCTTACGTCTGAGCAGGAGCCGCCATCCCCTTGACTGCAAAAACGGAGTCTACTGTGGCTACAATCTGGTCCATGGCTCCATCGATGTCGAGCGTGAAACGAACCAGATCCATATTCTCAAGCGCGGGATAGCTCGTAACCAGGATTTGCCACGCCGCATCGCCGCCGAAATCGATCCCCATGATCTCGTCATAACCGTAGCCCAGGTAGCGCACTCGGCACAGGAGATCACTGAGGTGGACCAGACAGGCCAGCGGTCCGGCGGCCGGCAAAAGGGTGGTGTTGTGGTGACAGCCAGCGGCGTCCGCCAACTCCTTTGAGAGGCCCCAATGCTCGCAAAGTATCTGCCCGCTCTCGCCGTGAGTAAATCCTAGAACCTGCTCTTCGATGACGTGCAGGGGCGCGCGCTGCTCGGCGCCACGCCGCAGGCATTCTCTAAAGCCGTCGGTATAGAGGACCGAGTTCACTAGAAATCCGAGGTCGTGCAGCAGTCCAGCCAGGTAAGCTTTTTCGGGCTCCGGATATTCGATTTTCTTCGCTATTCTTTGTGTGACTAAGGCGCATCCGAGCGAGTGCCGCCAGAACGCAGCCGGTTCGAGCACCCACTTATCGTTCGGGACAACTTGATTCACGCACAAACCGAACAGAATCGACCGTACCCGCTCCAGGCCGAGCGTCATGACCGCGGAGCGCACGGTCTCGGTCTGGCGCCTTCCGAACAGAGCAGAATTGGCCAAGCGGAGGCATTGCGCCGCAATCGCCCCGTCAAAAGCGACTAACTCAACCACTTTTTCAACTTCGATCTTCTCGGAAGGCAAACGCAGCATATCGAGCAGCGGCATCAGGATCGCGGGAGCGGTCGAAATCGAGTCCAGTGTCCTGGTCTGGGCTTTCAGCTGTGATTGCATTTGGGCGTTCATTTCTTAACTCCACCGGCCGGAGCGGCTGCCGCTTTCCAGTACGCCGTGGTCCCCGTGAAATGGACGAGCCGAAACGATTCGTCCACCTGAAACAGAGATTCGGCATGTCCCAGAAAAAGGTAACCACCGGGCAGCAGGTTGGCATAAAAATGCTGCACCACGCGGCGCTTCGAAGCCAGGTTGAAGTAGATCAGCACGTTGCAGCAGAAAATGACATCCATCCCTTTCTGGAACAGCATCTTGCCGTCGTCACGCAGGTTGATGCGGTCAAAACGGATCTGCGATTTGAGCAGATCGTTGGCCTGGAGTTTCTTGTCTCCTGCATCTTTGAAGTACTTTTTGCGCAGCGCGTCGCTGGTACTGCGCAGGGCATACTCGTCGTAAACCCCGGCGCGCGCGGCTTCGAGCGAGTTATCGTTCAAATCGGTGGCCAGAATGTCGAAGGTCCAACCCGTCAGCAGCTTGGCTTTTTCTTCGAGCAGAAACATGGCCAGCGTGTGCGGCTCTTCTCCGGTCGAGCAGCCGGCGCACCAGAAGCGTAGACGTTTGGGGCCAACCGAACCTTTGGTTTCGAGGATTTGGGGAAGAATGACGTTGCGCAGCGCATCCAACTGGGTAGGATGGCGGAACATGTAGGTTTCACCAATGGTGATTTCGTTCAGCAGCAGGCGCAGCTCCGCGTCGCGGTTCCCGTGTGTGGTCAGGTGGTCCAAATACTCCGCCGGGCTAGCCACCCCGAGCGCAATCATCCGGCGCGCGCAACGCGAGACCAGAAGATAAAGCTTTTCCTCGGAGTGATAGATTCCGGAAATCCCGTAAATCAGATCGCGGATCTTCAGATACGCCGGATTAGCCGGGTTAGAATCCGGAGTTATGGCAGGCTGCGCTTTTGCGATCTCGATGGGCATGGTTTCACTAAACTCGTAAGTTCTTCACCGGCGCGCAGCGCCAGCCAGGGCTCTCCGCGTGGACGCTCTGCGCACCACCTCCAGCCCTATGTCGGCCAGAGGATATATGCGATAGGTGAGGCCGGCGGCAACGACACTGCCGGGCATGCCCCAAACTACCGAGGATGCTTCGTCCTGGACGATGATCTCCCCGCCCGCCTCCCGTACGTCGGCCGACCCGCGAGTGCCGTCCGCCCCCATGCCGGTGAGCACCACCGCCAGCACATTCGCGCCGTAGCTTTGAGCCACGGAACGGAACAATACGTCCACGGCTGGGCGGCAGGAATTCTCCTGAGGATCATGGTTGATGCCGAGCACGAATTCAGTTCCCTTGCGAGCCACCGTCATGTGATAGTCGCCGGGCGCAATCCACACTTGGCCACAATGCAATTTCTCTCCTGCTTTACCCTCTTGCACCTGGAGCCGGGTGAGCGCATTGAGACGGTCGGCGAGCAGGCGCGTAAACAGCGGCGGCATGTGCTGCACAATCACGACGGGCACAGGAAAATCCGCGGGAAGCTGCGCGACCACCGCAGTCAGCGCGTTCGGTCCACCGGTCGACGTGCCGATGGCCACCACGTCGATCCGCGCTTGCGGGCGATCGGAGAAATAGGGCTGTGGCAATGGGGCGGGCCCGGGCTGCCGGACACGCGCGCCGCACAAGGATTTGATTTTTCGGATCAATTCGTCCTGCACCCGCTCGCCCGAGGTTTCCGAGCTGCCGCCATGGGAGGGTTTGGCGACATAGTCGCTGGCGCCACGCGCCAGTGCATCCAGGGTCGCAGCCGCGCCCCGCTCGGTGAGATTGCTGAACATAATCACCGGCAGTTTGGGATGGAGTTTGCGAATCTCGTCCAGCGCTTCCAGCCCGTTCATTCCAGGCATCTCGATGTCGAGCGTAACCAGGTCCGGTTTGGTCTCCAGTATCCGGGCCAGGGCTTGGTGGCCATTTCCAGCCGTGCCGGCGACGACGATCTCCGGATCCGATGCCAGCAGATTGCTCAGCACCTTTCGAATGACCGCTGAATCATCGACGATTAATATCCGAAATGGTTGCATGTCTCAGTCCCGAATGCCGCTGGCCTCATCCGCGCGGGCCACGCGCCGTTTAGCGTGCCGCGGCGGCCCGCGCTTTCAACCCGGCGTATTCGTCTGCTTGCTGCCCCCTCCCCGCGTCAACCTTGAACTGCCCGACCAGTTCCCGCAGTTGGCTCGCCATCCGTGCCAGATGCACGGTCGCCTTCTGCGCTTCGCCCACGCTGGTCGACGTGCTCTGCGCCGCTTCCGCAACTCCTTGAATGTTGCTCGAAATCGTCGTCGCTCCCCGCGCTGCTTCCGACACGTTCCGAGACATTTCGCTGGTCGTCGCGCTCTGTTCCTCGACTGCCGTCGCAATTACCATCGAAATCTGGCTGACCTTGTCGATCACGGCCTTGATCCCTCCAATCGCCTCGACCGCCCCGCCCGTGTTCTCCCGGATCACCGTGATCTTCTGCTTGATCTCTTCCGTCGCTTTCGCCGTCTGCTTGGCCAGTTCCTTGACCTCGTTCGCGACCACCGCGAATCCTTTCCCCGCTTCGCCCGCGCGCGCCGCTTCGATGGTCGCGTTCAGCGCCAGCAGGTTGGTCTGTTGCGCAATCGACGTGATCACTTCGATCACCTTGGCGATTTCGACGCTGGAATCGCCCAGCCGCGACACCGTCTGGTTGGCCGCTTCCGCCGCCGCCACCGCCTCCAGCGAAACTCGGGCCGCTTCGGCAGCGTTCTTGGCAATCTCGCCGATGGTGGAATTCATTTCCTCGGCCCCAGAGGCCAGCGTCTGCAGGCTGGTGTTGACCTGGCCGCCGGCTTCGGAAACCACTTGCGCCTGCGCCGTCGTCTCCTCGGAATTGGCCGTGATTTGCTCGCTGGTGGCGGACAGCTCTTCGCTCGAGGCCGCGACCTGTTCCGCGGTGCCGTTGATCGACCGGATCAGCCCGAGCAGGTTGTTCTTCATGCCGTTGAGTGCGGCCCCGGCCCGGCCGAGCTCATCCTGGGACGCGATTTCCACGTCCTCGGCCACCAGATTCTTGGCTGCAATCTCCTGAATCAGAACCAGCATTCGGCCGAGCGCAGCGGTGATGGAGCGAGCGATGAGAAGGGCTACGATCAAACCGACCACCACGCCTACCATTGCGAGCAACACGACGACGAAGCGCACGCGGGATTCAGCCGCAATCTGTTCTTTCAGAAGTTCGTTTTTCAGGCTTTCTTCCAGATGCACCAGGTCACTGACCGCGTTGCGCAAGGTCTTCCGAACTTCGTTCGTCTGCGGATTGAATGCGAGCTCTTGCGCGTCCTTTGACCTCCCTGCGCGCCGCATTTCGATTTCACGGTCGGCGATGCCGCGAAATTCAACATAGTCGCGCTGAATTTCAGCCTGCAACTTCTTGCCTTCCTCGGTGACCAGGGTCTGGCGCAACTTTTCCATGTTTTCCGAGTATTCCTGCTTCCCTTCTTCATCGTTTTTGAGCAGGTCTTCGTTGCCCGCCAAGAGGAAGCCGCGAATGCCGGTTGTCTGCTTTTCGACCGCAGCTTCAATCTGCGAAGTCATGTCCTTCTTGGTCATCATTTCCACGACGCGGCCCGAGATTTCCGTAAGCTGGCCAACCGACTCGTAGGCCACAACGCCCATCACTGCGATGATCAGCAAGAGACTGCCAAAACCCATGCCCAACTTCACCTTTAAGCTCATGTTCCTCATCATTTTCCTCTTGAGAGATTGCTAACCCCTGTGTCTCTGCGACTGCGCTCGCAACCAGCCTTCATCGGCAAATCGGCAAAGCAAGCACGCACCGAATACTGTTCTTCGGAATTCGGGCTTAACTTGTGGTTACCGTCATAATCGTTACCCTCATAACTCATGCGCCGCTCGCCTGCCCCTGACTCAGTGCCTGGATTTCGCAGGCCCTTTCGCTATCGAGAACGTGCATCAACTGGCCCTCGAGCTTGTGCACTCCGAGGATCACCGACCGCAACCGCGGAGACAGCGTTTCGGGCGAGGGTTCGAAGGTCCCATCTTCCACCTCCACCACATTGCCCACTTCGTCGGCGAGCAGACATACGGTGCCGCCGACCGCCCGCACCACCAGGCAGACCGGCGTCATGTCCAGGGGACGCTCCGGCAGTTCCAGCTGGCGGCGCAGTTCGAGCACCACCACCACCTGCCCGCGCAGGTTCATCAGGCCGCTCACCACTGGCGGGGCAAGCGGAACCGGGCGCAACTCGCGGTAAGTGACCACTTCCTGAATCTTTTGCGACTCCACTCCAAAGAGCAGGCGATTCAGGTAAAACGTGCAGAATTGACGGGCGCTGGTCATGGTTCGAGTCCCGATGGTTCAAATCTCAATGGTTCAAGGCTCACGTCTCGGCGTTCAGGTCTTACCTCTGACCTCTCACCTCCGACCTCTGACCTCTCACTCTCTCCGTTGCGCAGCAGGGCGCCCACGTCGAGCAACTCCGTTACCCGGCCCGCGATCACGGAGGAATGCAGCACGCCGGCGCGCGTCGAGGGCGACTGCGGTTCGAGCGTGCTCTCGACAATGTCGAGGATCTGGTTGACCACCAGTCCGAAGCATTGCTGTCCGGAGGTTTGACCGCCGTTTTCGAGCACCAGCACCTGCAACATCTCGCTGGTCGGCAGCGCCAGCACGTCGTCGCTGGGCGGCCGTTGCCGCCGCTCCTCGAGCGCATGGCTGACCCGGATCAGGGGAAGAATCTGCCCCCTGTACTGGGTCACCCATTGCTTGCCGGCGCGCTCGACCCGGGCCCCGGAAATGTTTTCGAGACGTGCCAGCAGGTGGAGCGGCACGGCCATCCGCGCTTCCCCCGGGCCCGTGAAGAGCACCAGTTTTTGTTTCCCGCACGCGCCTTCCGCGGTGGCTTCGGCCGCTTCGCCGGTGAAGTGCGCGTGTACTTCCGCCCGTACGCCGCCGCACTGCGCCAGACCGAGCACGTCCAGAATCAACGCCACCTTGCCGTCTCCCATGATGGTGGCCCCGGCATAGACGCTGATGTTTTTCAGGTGCTGGCTGAGCGGCTTCACGACAATCTCCTGGGTATCGTTGATTTCGTCCACCACCAGCCCGAAATGCCGGCCATCGGCTTCGAGCACCACAATGTTGACGGCCTGATTCGCGGCCTGATTCGCGACTTGGTTTGCGACTTGGTTTGCGTCCGCGCTCGCCGCGTCCCGTGCCTTCGCGTTCCCTTCCAGTTCCCGGTTCAAATAGACGAGTGGCAGCAGGCGGCCGCGCAGGCGGTACACAGGCGCGCTGTGAATCATTTCGATGCCCTGGCGCTCCGCTCCACCTTCCATGCGAACCAACTCCCGCAGACTCACCTGCGGAACCGCATAGCGCTCGCCCGCGCTGGTGACAATCAGAGCGGGAATGATGGCCAGGGTGAGCGGAATCTTCATGCGAACCATCACGCCCTGTCCGGGTGTGGACTGCAGGTCGACGGTGCCGCCGATCTTTTCGATGTGCGTCTTGACCACGTCCATGCCCACCCCGCGGCCGGAAACATTAGTCACTGTTTCCGCCGTGGAGAAGCCCGGCAGTAAAACCAGATTCACAATCTCGCGATCGGTCAGGCGGCTCGCCTGCTCGGCGGAGACCAGTCCCTTCTGCACCGCTTTGTTGCGAATCCGCTCCTGATCGAGACCGGCGCCGTCGTCCGCAATCTCGATGTTGACCTGCCCGCCTTCATGAAACGCGCGCAGCGACAGGCGGCCTTCCGGATTTTTCCCGGCGGCCTGCCGGACCTCGGGGCGTTCGATGCCATGATCCACGGAATTCCTCACCAGGTGGGTCAGAGGATCCTTGATGGCCTCGATCAGCGTCTTGTCGAGTTCGGTTTCTTTACCCTCCATCTCCACCCGCACCTGCTTGCCGCAGGAGAGAGCGAGATCGCGCACCGTCCGGGGCAACTTGTTCCAGATGTTGCCTATCGGCTGCATGCGGGTCTTCATCACGCCTTCCTGCAGTTCGGTCGTGATCAGGTTGAGCTTCTGGCTGGTGGCCAGAAGGCCGCTTTCTTCCGTGCGGTTGGCACACTGCAGAATCTGATTGCGCGCCAGCACCAGTTCCCCCACCAGGTTCATCAACTGGTCGAGCAAAGCGACGTCCAGCCGGATGGTGCTGTCGATGGCACTCTGCCCGCGCGCCGCCTGCTGCACCCGCAGCGCTTCCACCACATCGGCCGGCCGCACCGCGCCCTGTTCCACCAGAATCTCGCCGATGTGGCGCGGGTCGCCTTCTTTCTGCGTCTCGGCCGCGCGCAGAATCTCCGCCGGCGTCGCCCCGGCGCAGCGCATCAGAATGTCGCCAATCGTAGATGGCGAGGCGGCCGGTTCCGGAGCGCTCTCCGGCACGGCAGCGGCCTCGCTCTTGGACTGCGCCGCGGCCGACGCTTCGACCCGCGCTTCAATCGGCGCCTCGGCCGGCACTTCGACCGGCTGTTGCAGCCGCGTCAACCTCGTAATCAGCGCGCTGTCGTCCCGTTCGCCCTCGATGCCGGTGGCTTCTATGCTCGCCAGCATCTGACGCACCGCATCGACCGTCGCCAGCAGGGCAGTCGTGATTCCCGGATTTAGTACAAGTTCGCCATCGCGTAACCGTCCCAGCAGGCTTTCGCCAACATGTGCCACCGCTCCCAGTTTGTCGAACGCCAGAAATCCCGAGGTGCCTTTGATGGTGTGTATGGTGCGGAAAATGCTCCCCAGCACCTCGCGGTCGTTGGGATTTTTCTCCAGCGTAATCAAATCCCGATCCAAACGATCAAGGTTCTCGTAGCTCTCGACCAGAAACTCTTTGACAATGTCGTCGGAATCATTCATAGCGATTACCGCTTCTATCGGCGGAACCTGTCGTTGGCTTGAACTCAAAAGCGCGGCGGATTGCGCCGTCCAATCCCTCAGTCGGCGCTACCCTCGCACTCAGGTCCCGCGCTCGCACTCCGCCCTCGCACTCGCAACGAAGTCCCGATCCAGTTAGAAAGCTCTTACGCCGCTCTCGAAAATCCCTGAGAGAGGGAGCATTCGCGGGGCCCAAACCGCGGCGCACCTTGCACCTTCGACAGTCGGCGCGGCCGGTGGATATAGCACGTCGGAACACTGCCCCGGAGGGACGTTTGAGAATGGCCCGGCGTTTCAGCGCCTGGGGGGAGTGGAAAGTCTAAGCGGCTCCCGGAGGGACGGCTGAATTGCCGCGCTCGCTCGTCAGCGCGATGATCGTTAGCTAGTTTTCGGACCGGGTGCCCCACTCATTCGCGTTTTTTGCGAATGAGTGGGTTTCGCGGCCATAGAAAAAGCAAATGGTGCGGATAACTCCCGAGCAGACCAACGACAGCAAGACCAGGCCTTTGCGGAATCGCCCGTCTTAGACGGAGTAGGACACATCATCACTGCCCGCAGCTCGGTCCGCCGAGTCTGCTACCGCGCTCTCCATCGTTAAGGCGGCGTCGGCCGACTTGCTGCCCCGCCGCATGGCGACGATGCCGGTGCGCACCATCTCCAATACACCGTAGGGACGCAGCACTTCGAGCAACCCGTCAATCTTGTCTTCCGCCCCGGTGATTTCGATGGTCAGCGATTCGGGAGAGACATCGACCACCCGCGCGCGAAACACGTTGGCGAGTTCCAGCACGTGGGACCGCTCCTCGTGCGTGGCCGCTACCCGGATCATGGCCAGATCCCGGACAATGGCCGGCTGATTCGTAATATTTTCGACCAGCAGCACGTTCACCAGTTTGTAGAGATTCGCTTCGATGCGGCGGGCCTGGTCGCGGTCGGCGTCGACGGTGATGGTCATGCGCGACACCTCCGGTTTTTCCGTACGCCCGACCGTGAGCGAATCAATATTGAAGGCGCGGCGCCGAAACAGCGAAGCCACCCGCGTGAGCACGCCAGGTTTATTTTCGACATACACCATGAAGGTATTCAGCATGACTTCGATTCATCTCTCATTGAATCATTGAATATCAGGTCAGAGGTTAGAGGTCAGATTGCAGAGGTATAAGAACCTCGAAGCTTAGGCTTTGACCTGTGCAGTCTGACCTCTCACCTCTGACCTCGTTTCATTCGTCTTCCGCCGTCTCGACAATCGGGCTCGGCCGCCGAATCATATCGTGCAGCGCCGCCCCCGCCGCGACCATCGGATACACGGTGTCTTCCTGCTCCACCTTGAAATTGATCAGCACAGGCCCCTCGTGGTGGCGCGCCGATTCGACCGCGGGCACAACTTCGGACCGCTCCGAGATGGTCATACTCCGAATGCCATAAGCCTCGGCCAACTTCGCGAAATCCGGATTGAGCAACGGCGTCGCCGCATAATTGCGGTCGTAGAAAAATTCCTGCCACTGCCGCACCATGCCGAGAAATCCGTTGTTGATGATGGCGATATGAATCTTGAGATTTTCCTGCACCAGCGTAGCCAGTTCGCACATGGTCATCTGGAATCCGCCATCGCCCACCACCACCCAAACCTCAGCCTCGGGGCAAGCGACCTTGGCGCCGATGGCCGCCGGCAGCGCGAATCCCATCGTGCCCAATCCGCCGGAAGTAATCAGCGAGCGCGGACGCTCGTGCTTGTAATACTGCGCCTCCCACATCTGGTGCTGGCCGACGTCGGTGACGACGATGGTGTTGCCATCGCGCGTCTGCTGCCACAAGTCGTTAATGACATGTGCGGCATAAAGATGACCGCTGTCGGGCAAGTTCTGAATGTCGCGCACCGCCGAATCGCCCTTCAGCCGGTCGATGGAATCCAGCCAGTCGCTGCGATCAATGGATTCAACCTTCGGCAACAACTCCAGCAAAACTTCCCGCAGGTCTCCGACCAGCGGCACATCGACCTTGACGTTCTTGTTAATCTCCGCCGGATCGATCTCGATGTGAATCTTCCTGGCATTGGGCGCGTAAGTCTTCAGGTTGCTGGTAACGCGGTCGTCAAAGCGCATGCCGAATGCGAGCAGCAGATCCGCTTCCTGAATCGTATGGTTCACCCAGGCTTCACCATGCATGCCCATCATGCCGAGATTGAGCGGGTGCGACGCGGGAAGCGCGCCGAGACCAAGGAGCGTGAGCGCGACCGGGATGCCGGCGCGCTCGGCAAAATCGCGCACCTCGCGCATGGCTCCAGAAACGATGATGCCGTGGCCGCCGAGAATCACCGGCCGCTTCGAATTGTGAATCAACTCCAGTGCCCGCTGATACTCTTTGGGAGCTGGCGACAGGTCAGGCCGGTAACCCGGCAGTTGCGGCTTTGCCGCTTCCCAGTCGAACTCGCATGTGCCCTGCTGCGCATCTTTCGTGATATCGACCAGCACCGGCCCTGGTCGCCCCGACCGCGCCACATAAAATGCCTCGCGAATCGTCAGCGCCACTTCGCCAGCATGAGTAACTAGATAGTTGTGCTTGGTAATTGGCAGCGTTACTCCGGTGATGTCGGTTTCCTGAAATGCATCCGACCCAATCAACTTACTCCCCACCTGCCCGGTGATGCATACGATCGGGATGGAATCGAGCATGGCGGTGGCGATTCCGGTGACCATATTGGTGGCTCCCGGCCCCGAGGTCGCAACCGCAACTCCCACTTCTCCACTGGCGCGCGCGTAGCCGTCGGCCATGTGAGTTGCGCCCTGTTCGTGCCGCACCAGCACGTGATGGATATTGCTGTGCTTCAGCGCATCATAGGCAGGCAGAATCGCGCCGCCGGGATATCCAAAGACGCGCTTCACGCCTTCCCGTTCCAGACATTCCCAAAGAATACTGGCCCCGGTCATGTTCATTGTCTTCGTCTTTTGCCCGGTCTTGGTCCTGGCTTTAGTCGGCGCGTTTTTCTGACCCGTCATGCGACCCCTCTACTCGTCCGTGGTGCAAGTGCGGTGGCGCCAGCCCTCTGCAAAAACAAAACCCACCGTGCCAACGTTTCTGGCGAGTGGGATTAACTCCGTCGATTCGGCACGGTTGCAAAGGAGATGACGCAATAGTAACAAACCGACCGGTCGGTTGGCAAGAGAAAAGTCCTTACCGTGGACGACAACCGCCCGCCGATCACTCGATCCGTTTGATTGGAATGTCCTTGCCGTCCGTGTGCAGAACCATCGCGGTCACGTGGCCCTGGCTGTCAGTTTCGAAACTGTAGACATCGTCGGCTGTCGTGGAGAAGAACTGCGTTTCGCTTTCGGCAAGCAGATCCTGTTTGGCCTCGTCGCTCCCCTGCACAGACTCCTGCACAGAAAGGTGATCGCCTTCGCGGCGCACCGTCAGAATAATGTTCGACTGAATAATGTTCGACTGAATAATATTCGGCGGCAGGCCATAGCGGCCCAACACTTTGGGGTCAACGGCAACCTGCTTGTGCACCTTTAGCGGTTCGCGCGGAGGCAACTCGTCGTAAGGTGTATAACCTTCCCATTCGATAGGAGTGAATGTGTCTTTCAGCAACGTCTCCAGCAAGTCCTTGAAAATCCCCTCGCCGTTTCCGCTGTTCGTCATAATGACGATGCCCGTCTTCTGCTGATCAAGGCACACCGTGTAATTTCTCCAGGCAGTGTCATGCCCTTCTTTGAAAAACGCCTCGCCATAAGGAGTCCAGTAAAGTCCCCACCCCAGTCCGTAACTCAGGCGGATAGCCTTATTCTCGTCCGTAGTCTCGTCGCTAAGAGTCGGAAATTCGTGCTTCGACCTGATTTGAATTTGCGGGCTGAACATCTGCTCCCGCGTCTTAGGTCGCAGCAATGTGCCCGCCATCACGGCCTGCATGAACCGGGCAAAATCGGCGACCGTCGTTACCATCGAACCCGCCGCATCCGCTTTGTTCCGTTTCTGCGCGCCCAGAAACCGTCCGTACTCGTCATACCCGTTCGCATAATCGCTCTCGAAGCGCTCCTGCCACACCATGCTGGTTCGGGTCATCTCCAGAGGTTGAAAAACACGTTCCTGCATCAATTCATCCAACGGCTTTTTGGTAATCGTCTCCACCACCAGTTGCAGCAGATTGATGCCTTCGCCCGAGTACGCAAAGCGCGATCCTGGCTCGAAATGGATCCTCAGCTTGCGGTCCTCCTCAATCCATCGATAATTGGCAAACCCGCTGGTGTGGTCGAGCAGCATGCGCGCCGTAATCCGCTTGTAACGCGCGTCGTTCGCCAAATCTGCATAGTTAGCGTAATCCGGCAATGGCTTCGGCAAATACTGATAGACCGGCTTGTCAAGATCGAGCACACCGTCATCGACCAGTTCCATGGCCAGGTACGCAAACGCCACTTTAGAAAACGAAGCGGCGTACATCACCGAATCCACTGTCAACGGAAGATTTTTGTCTTTGTCGCGGAATCCATAAGCCTTCAGATATACGATCTTCCCGTGATCGAAGATCGCAATCCCCACGCCCGGAACTTCCGCGGCCTTCATCAGCCGTGTCACCGTACCATCGATTTCCGCCGCGGAGATTGTGCTGCCGTCAAACCGCGTGATGGATACAGCTGAAGATGAAGACGAAGACGAAGATACTCCCACTCCCAGCGACACTATAACCGCAGCCGTAAGCGCGAACCACAGAAGTACCCGCCGCATTTTGAAGTCGCTCTTACAGCCCTGGCCCATCCGGATACGTCGGCAAATCCGGAGGCCGCGCCGGCAGTTTCCTGGGATTGGCCTTGATCTTCTCCATCAGCATCTCGACTGCTTTTTCCAGTTGTGGATCTTGTCCCTTGACGACCAGGTCGGGCGGATTGTCCACCACCACGTCGGGCTGCACGCCGTGGTTCTCGATCACCCACTTGCTGTCGAGTCCATACAGAGAGAATTCCGGACGCGTGATGTAGCCGCCATCCATCAACGGGATATTGCCGCGAATGCCGCGCACTCCGCCCCAGGTCCGCTCGCCAATGAGTGGTCCCAGTTTGTACTGCTTGAACATATAACTGAAGATATCTCCATCGGACGCGGCATAGTGATTGGTCACGCAGGCCATGTATCCGTAGAAAACGTTGCCCGGGGTCGTGCCCGACTCAAAGTTGCGGGCTGAAGTCATGCCGGAGAGCACGCGCCGCAGCCGCTCGAAGATGAGTTCGTCAACGAAGCCGCCGCCATTGTAGCGAACGTCAAAGATAATGCCCTCCTTGCGAATCTGCGGGAAATATTGTTTGACGAACTCGTTGAGTCCCGCGTCCCCCATATCGGGCAGGTAGACATAGCCGATGCGGCCGCCGCTGGCTGCGTCCACCTTTTTGCGGTTGGTCTCAATCATGTTCAGCTCGCGCAGGCTGTACTCGTCGCCAATCGGCTTCACCACCACCTTGCGAGCGCCGTCCGCCGTGGGCCTGGAGTTCACACTGAGCGTAACCACTTCATTGGCTGTGTTGGTCAGCAACTCGTCGGGAGTGTGGGGAGCGTGCAGCGCGCGCCCATTAATTGCGACCAGGTAATCGCCTTCTTTAACATTGACGCCCGGCTCGGTGAGCGGCGAGCGGGTGTGCGCATCCCAGTTTTCACCGGTGAAGATTTTCTTGATGCGATACATCCCACTGGCCGAGTCAACTTCATAGTCCGCTCCCAGCAAGCCGACGTTCACCGGATGTAACTCCGGAAAGTCGCCGCCGCCAACATAAGTGTGCGAGTTAGATAACTCCCCAATCATCTCACCCAGGATGTAAGTCAGCGAATAGCGATCGGCAACGAACGGAAGCAATTGCGCATACTTATCTTTAATCTTCTGCCAATCCACTCCATTCATCGAGGCCTCGAAAAAGTAATCGCGTTCCTGCCGCCAGACCTCGTCGAACATTTCTTTCCATTCCTGGGGAGGATCGACCTCAACTCGCATAGCGTCCAGTTTGAGCGCGCCATCTCCTGCCTTGTGGGGCGCGTCAGGCGGCTTGGCATCGATGATCCCCGTCGGGCCGTCGCCCTCAGCCCGGTACAGCAGTTTCGAGCCGTCGTGCGAAAGTGCGAAATGATCCGCGCCCTCCAGCAGCACCTTGTCTTTGTGCTCCTTCAAATCGTAGGCATGGATCGCCGGACTTTCTCCGGCTAGTGGTCCTGACAGCCCTCGAATCGGCGATGTCGAGTAATAGATCGCGTCTTTGGAAGCGTCATAGCTGCGAATTACTGCCGGTGGAACAGCCAACGCCACAATCCGGTCCTGGATGCCGTCCAGGTCGATCTTAAAAACTCTCGGCGGCTCCTTCTTCTCGGTTTCCGCGGCTTTCTCCTCGGGCTTGGTTTCGTCTTCCTTTTTGTTTGGCGTTTGCTTCGCGTTCTTCTTACTACCCGACTCTTGCGCCGGAGCCGCCGCCGGCTCTTCGCTCTTCACTTTCACCTCGTCGCTCAAGGCCGGAAAGGGCGAAGGCTCGTTCGCTGTCAGCGTGATCACGTAAACCCGAGTCGTTTTCGGATTCGCAAACTCGGTGTCGATGTTACCCAGCACTTCGTTGTAATCGCGGTCAGAAAGAAAGTATAAGTACCGCTTGTCGGGATCAAACACCGCGGCGTAACTGTTCTTGAGAGTCGAAGTCACGGCGGTGATTTTGCGGTCGGCTAAATTGTACAGGTAGACCACCGAGTTACCGGCCTCTAGATTCTTATCGTAAGCCAGCCACTTACTATCGGGAGACCAACTGTAATTCTGAATCTCGAAGAATTTTCCGCGGTCCACTTCGACCGGCTTCTTCTCCTTGACGTCGACATACCACAGTTTCATATCCTTGTCGGCCCAGGCGATTTTTGAATTGTCCGGGGACCACGCCGGCTGAAACATGAAACCCTTGTGTCCGCCGGTGATCTGCTCTTCGGCGGCCTGTCCGTCTTGCGGAGCAATGTAGATCTCATCTTCACCGGTGCGATCGGAAACGTAGGCGATCCATTGTCCATTCGGCGACCACGCCACTTTCTGCTCTCGAACCCCAGGAGAATTGGTCAGATTGCGTATACTCCCATCCTTCGCCGGAACCGTAAAGACCTCTCCACGCGCCGCGAACACGGCGCGCTTACCGTCGGGCGCTATGTCGAAGTCCGTGATCCGCCGGCTCGCGCTTACCCAATGCTTCATGGTCTGGTCGCGCTCGCCGTTCACGTAGATACTCAGCTTCTTCGGCTGCTGGCTCTGCAGATCAAACGTATATAGGTAGCCGCCATTTTCAAAAATAATCGCGTCGGGACCAAGGCTCGGCCACATGACGTCGAATTCCTCGAACTTAGTAAGCTGCTCGACCTGCTTGCTGCCCTGGTCGTAGCTGTAGAGATTAAGCCGGTGTTCGGGTCCGCGATCGGAAGTAAAGTAAATCGTGTTCCCGTGCCACATCGGAAACGTGTCCGTATAGTCCGTGTGCGGGATGACCTGATCAACGACATTATTCTTGATGTCGTAGATCGTGATGTCTTGCGCCATTCCGCCGGTGTAGCGTTTCCACTGCCGGAAATTGCGGAAGATCCGGTTGTAAGCGATCTTGGTCCCGTCCGCCGAAAACGAAAGCAGGCCGCCTTCATCGGGAACCATTGGTTCCGCCAGTCCACCATCGACGCTCACTGTATAGGGACGCTTGATCCAGCCATTCGAAGCATCGCGCCGCGAAAGAAACACGACGCTCTTGCCATCCGGCGTCCAGCCAATCACTTCGTTGAGCACACCCATGCGGTCGCTGAGCTGCTGCGCCTGTCCCTGATAGAAGGTCAATTGTTTCGGTTGACCTCCCTCGGACGACATTACATAAACATTAAAGTTGCCGTCGTACTGGCCGGTGAATGCCAGCCACTTTCCATCCGGAGAAAATTTTGGAAATAGTTCACGGCCAGGATGCGTAGTGATGCGGCGGGCTGTGCCTCCGGAACTGGACGCGAGCCAGAGATCGCCGCCATACATGAATGCGATCTTGTCTTTATAAATGTCGGGGAACCGCAGCAGACGGCCTTCTTGAGTTTCCTGCGCGGACGTGAGGCAGGCACAGCCGATGACACAGCCAACGACAATAAGCGCGAAAAGACTTCGGGTGGAAATCACGAGAGATCCTCACTGGGAGATTTTTGCGGGACTAACAATCGAGGGCGAACCATTTTGACAAGCGAAATTGTATCAGCTTCCGCGCAGTTACTTCGAACCCTGATTCTGTTTCACTGGCTCGAGCTGGCGGAGGATCGCACCGCGTCCTGGCACGTGCCCGCGGCGGTCAACACTTTGTCAAACGCTGTATCTGTGCGGAGTTTGGCGAGCAAAGGATCGGAAAGCAGATTCTCGTGCGCGCAATAGTTCTGCTCCACCGCGCTCTCCAGCAGATGAAGAGCGGCCTGCTTCTTGCCGCAGAAAGCAAAGATCGTTCCCTGGTAATACCATGTCTCCACGTCGGGGTCCGTGGGCAAGCTGGTTTCCGCTTCCTGCGCCATCCGGTCCAGATCCGATGGGGGCCGCAACCCAAGACAAGCCTCCATCAGATCGCGGTGATAACGCGGCGTGGTCGGCATATGCTTCACCGCCTCGCGCGCTTCCGAAATCTTTCCCTGGCGCAGCAGGAGGGATGGCGTCACATACAAGGCCCACTCCGAACCCGCATCCAGACGGACAAAATCCGCCGCGCGTTCGGTCTTACCTAACTCCATGAACGCCCAGGCGCACGAACGGAAAACATAGTTACCGGGGTCGAGCGCCAGCGCCGTGTTGCATTCATTCGTCGACTGTCCCAACATCCCGGCGTAGCGATAAACATAGGCCATCGCGAAGTGGGCCTCGGCACTCTCCGGACGAAGTTTGACCAGCGCCTGCGCCGCCTGGAATGCCTTGCCGAGTTCACCTCTCTCAACGCGGTTGGCGATCAGCTGCCGCGCGGCGGTGACCCGATTCGGATCCAGCTCTACGGCACGTGCGCATGCTTTATTGGACCGCTGGAACATCGGCTCGCCACCATCGGAATAGTCCGCGTCATAGTAACAACGCACGCCGAGTTGCTCCCATGCCGGCGCGTAGGTTGGATCAACCTCGACCACATGCTCCAAAACTGCGATTGCATCTTTGTTCGGTCCGGCATCGTGAGGCAGCGCCAGACTATGCAGATAAAGATCATAGGCCTCCGCGTTCTTCGGACGCGTGCCGGTATCGAGAAATCCTCCCGCTGCACCGAGCACCGGCAGTAACTCTTGCCGTATCTTCGCCGCCATCTGCGCCTGCAGCGCGATCAGATCCTGAGCGGGCGCGGTCACGTTGGCCTGCCACACCAGCCGGTCGCCCTCTACCTGGATCGCCTCCAGCGTAATCATCAGCCGGTCGCCCTGCTTCAGAAAGTGTCCGGTAAGAATGTTGGCAACGTGCACTTCCCGGCCTGCCTGCTGCGGATCGACGTCGTTGCCTACAAACTTGCGCGTGATCGCGGAGGGACGAACGTCCAGCGTCCGCGTGTAGGTGAGCGTGTTGGCAATTTCATCAGCCAGTGCGAAGCGCAGAAACTCCACGCTGATGTCGCCGTTCATGTTCTGCAGCGGCAGCACGGCGATGGTGTTCTTGGGCGCGCCTCCACCCGTCATCTGACGCATTTTGAACCACCAGGCTCCCACCGCCACCAAAACCATGAGCAGGACTGCGCTGACTCCCAGCAGAATATAAGTTGAAAACTTGCTCGTTGCCTGAAACGTGCTTGTCGCGATGCGGTACGGCAACACTGCGCGCCGGGCCCCAGCCTTTCTTAGTCCGCTCTTGGTTAACCCCGATTCCGTTTCCTTCCGCAACGACTGCAGGTCGCCCTTCATGGCCAGCGCGTTCGGGTACCGATGGCCGCGATCTTTTTCCATGGCTCGGCCAATGATGCCCTCGAGATCCTGAGGAAGCGACGGGTTGAGACTAAGCGGAGAAACCGGTTTCTGGTTTAGGACCGCCTCCAGGGTCGTGATCACGTTGCCCGTGGCAAAAGGCTTCTTGCCGGTCGCCATCTCGTAGAGCACTACTCCGAGCGAGAACAGATCGCTGCGCGCATCCAGCTCTTCGCCGCGCGCCTGCTCGGGAGACATATAAACCGCGGTTCCCGGAATCACTCCCACCGCTGTCAGGGAGTCTTCCATCGCGGCCTCGGTCGATCCCGGTTCGGGCAGAGACTTGGCCAATCCGAAATCGAGGATTTTTGTCTGACCGCTCTTCGAAACAAAAATATTGGCCGGCTTGATGTCGCGATGAATGATTCCCTTGGCGTGCGAAGCCGCCAGAGCATCCGCCACCTGAATGCCGATGTCGAGAATCTCGTCGGTTTCGATCGGCTTCCCGCGCATCCGCTCCTTCAGGCTGATCCCTTGCAGCTTCTCCATGACAATGAAGGGATGGCCCTCGTTGTCGTCGATGTCGTGGATCGTGCAAATGCCGGGATGGTTCAACTGGGAAGCGGCGCGGGCCTCGCGCACGAAGCGGTCGAGTGACTTGCGGTCGTGGACCATTTCCACGGGAATAAACTTGAGCGCGACGTGCCGGGCCAGGCGCGTGTCTTCCGCCTCATACACCACGCCCATGCCACCACCACCGAGTTTCCCTACGATATGATAGTGGGAGACTGTTTGGCCGATCATTCTGGAGGCCTCAGTGCCGTCGGCGGCTATGTTAGGCTGGGGGAGAAGTCTAGGTCAACCCTCCGGCGAGAATATGCGTCACGTCCCCCCACCCCTGCGGACGCATGGGAGCTTGCCTGGACGACGCTGCTGGCGTACGCTTTTAACGCCTGAAGTGCGGCTTCCGAATCCGGTACCAGGCTGCTAAAGCGTCCGGCTCCTTTTGCCGATACTAAAATAATTATCGCTGGATGCGCATGCCAGCCGATTGCGGGCTATCCAGCAGACTCTTCATCTTTAATGATGGTTGGGGTTCAAGTTTTATAGTTGCTGATTCGCTGCGGGGGTGTGAATGAGTGACCATTCGTTGGTTGGCGAAGCGGAGTTCGGCGCGGTTGAGGTCGGAGGTACAAGACCCACGCAGGCCCTGGTGGTCGAGGATTCCGCCGTCTATCGCAAGTTGATTGGCGACCATTTGCGCAGCTGGAATTTTGGCGTAACCCTCGCCGCCAGCGGCTCGGAGGCCTCGAAGATCCTTGAGCAGCCCGACTCTCCCAAGCTCGTTCTGCTCGATTGGGTGCTGCCCGATCTGGATGGCATTGAGCTTTGCAAGCGCATCCGGAAAGCCGGATCGTCCGGACCCTACGTCTACGTCATCCTGCTGACCAGCAATGAGGGGCAACAGAACATGCTCGACGCCCTGCAAGCCGGGGCAGACGACTATCTGGTTAAGCCCTTCGATGAACTGGAATTAAAGGCGCGCCTGCTGGTGGGTAAGCGGATTCTCGACCTGCAGGAGGAACTGGTTTCCGCGCGCGAATCCATGCGCCACGCCGCCACTCACGATAACCTCACCGGCTTGCTGAATCGCGGAGAGATTCTCGCCCTGCTCGACCGGGAATTGGAGCGGGCGCGCCGCGAGCGTAACCCGGTGGGAGTGATTCTGGGCGACATTGACCATTTCAAGAGCGTGAACGACACCCTCGGCCATCTTTTTGGCGACGAGGCCCTCCGCGAAATCGGCCGCCGGCTGCGCGCGCAACTCCGTGTCTACGACGGCGTTGGCCGGTATGGCGGAGAGGAATTTCTCATGGTCCTGCCCAATTGCGATTTGCCTGACGCTCTGCTGCGCGCCAATGAGCTGCGCGAAATCATTGCCAGTACACCCGTGTTATGTTCCGGCGTGGAGAAACTGGTCACCATGAGTATGGGAGTCACGGTCTCCCGGTGCGAGGGGAAAAAAGAATTGGAAGTATTGTTAAACCAGGCCGACGCCGGCCTCTACGCAGCCAAGGAGAAAGGCCGGAACCGGATCGAGCACGTTGCCCCCGCCGCCAAGAAAACCGCACCCGGGCGCGCCCGCAAAAGCTAAGAATCTTTTCCCAATGAATCGACGATTAGCTGTCGTGGCTCTAATTACGTTCACGACTCAGTCGTCAATAAGTGCATGACGATTTTGCGCCAACAATGCTGGCGCTCGTGGCTCACTCACTGATAGATTAGCCCTTCTGGCGTCTCATTCGATCCACCCTAAATGTCAGAGTCAAAAAGAGTTTTTCTCTCCGCGGAATGGCGGGACCTCGTGATGTTGAACTACGAGGTTGATCCAAATCTATTAGGTCAATATGTGCCACCCGCCACTGCGCTGGACTCATTCAGGGGACGAACATACCTCAGCCTTGTCGGGTTTCGGTTCTGTCGCACAAAGCTGCTCGGATGCCTCCCAGTTCCGTTTCACGCCAATTTCGATGAGGTAAATCTACGCTTCTACGTCCGTCGCAAAGCAGGAAACGATGATCGAAGGGGAGTTGTCTTTATTGCCGAGGTAGTGCCCAGACGCGGAATTGCGACGGCCGCTCGCTTGGCATTCGGCGAGAACTATACGCACCTTCCAATGAGGCACCGCATTGAGACGCGACGGCTGAATAGGACAGTTGAGTATCAATGGCAAGTCGGCGATCAGTGGTGCACGCTCTCCGCCCAGACCGTCGGTCCTCCGACACAGCCTCAAGAAGGGAGTTTGGAACAGTTCATTACCGAACACTTCTGGGGTTATTCGACTCAACGAGCCGGTGGTTGTGTGGAATATCATGTCTCGCATGCCCCCTGGCAAGTGTGGGCGTGCGTGGAGGCTCGATTTGAAGGGGAAACTGGCGCTCTTTATGGTGGCGAACTCGCAAAAGTTCTTCAACGTCGCCCTGACTGCGCGTTTGTCGCAGAGGGCTCACCCGTGATTGTTTTTATGGCTAATAGAGTTGAATGACAACGTCAAACCACGAATCGGAATCTGCTGTCCCTCGTGAGGGCTGGATACTTTACGATGGCGGATGTGGGTTTTGCTTTCGTTGGGTTCACTTCTGGAAGAAAGTAATTGAACGCCGGGGCTTTGCGCTTAAAGACCTGCAATCTGCTTATGCCGATGGCAGCTTGCAAATCTCGCAGGAGAATCTGCTGGACGACATAAAAGTGTTGACACGCACTGGAACATTGGAATCGGGTGCCAACGCATACCTCTATGTGACACGGCGAATCTGGTGGGCATGGCCTTTCTACGGAATCTTCCGTTTGCCGGGTTTTAATTGGATACTTTGGCAGGGCTATCGTTGGTTTAATCGAAATCGATACCGAATATCTCGCCACTGTCCGTTGCCTGAACAAGACAGTGCTGCCCACGGTCTGAAAGACGATACTTGAGCCATTGCCCACCTTGTTACCCGACCTCACAACCCGCATCAAGCAATTCGCCCGCGCAGCCGGATTCGATCTCAGCGGCATTGCGCCCGTCCGCGACTTCACAGAGTTGCAAGTCTTTCCCCAATGGATCGCGGACAAGAAGCACGGCGAAATGAAATACATGGAAGCGCGCGATGAGACCGGCGAACTCAAGCGCGCGGCGCTGGCCCGAGTCGCTCCCTGGGCGCGCAGCGTGATCGTATGCGCCATCAACTACAACACCGGGCATCCATACTCGACTCAGATACAGACCGAAGGCGCAAGCCGAGGCTGGATCTCGCGCTATGCCTGGTCCCAGGAGGATTACCACGAATCCGTACTGCGCCGCCTGAAGCAAGTAGAAGACAAGTTGCGCGAACTACCAGAAGCAACTGACAACTGGCCGCTGGCAACTGGCAACTTGCACCTTCGCTCCTACGTAGACACCGGCCCACTCGCAGAGCGCGTGTACGCCAAGTACGCCGGCATAGGATGGATAGGAAAAAACACCTGCATCATCAACCAGCAGCTCGGGTCGTGGCTATTTCTCGGGGTAATCCTGACGTCATTCGAACTTACGAAAAACGATCTCACGGATAATAAACTCACGCCCGATCTGCCGGCGCCCGACCGTTGCGGAACGTGCACGCGTTGCATCGCCGTCTGTCCGACGCAGGCGATTGTTGCGCCCGGCGAACTGGACGCGAGACTATGCATTTCCTACCTGACGATTGAAAAGCGGGGCGAGATTCCGGACGAACTGCGCGCGGGCATGGGACGGCACGTTTTCGGATGTGACATCTGTCAGGACGTTTGCCCGTGGAACCGCAAGTCGCCGGTGACTTCCGCGGCGGAGTTCCAGGCGCGGGAAAAGCTGGTCAATCCGGCGCTCGACTGGCTGGCCGAAATGCAGCCGGAAGAATTTCGGGTAATGTTTCGCGGATCGCCAGTGCGGCGCGCCAAGCTTTCCGGCCTGCGCCGGAACGCGGTGATTGCCATGGGCAACAGCGGCAACGAAAAATTTATGCCGACACTGAAGAAACTCAGCGAGGATTCGGACCCGGTGGTCGCGGAACACGCGCGCTGGGCGGTGACGGCACTCGAACAAAGCAGTACCGAGCGGCCAGTACCCAGCACCCAGCAAGAGCTCGAATCCGCGGGAGGAATTTGATTCGTATCAGGGTATCGCGTCAGCAACACTTAGGTTGATCGGAATCGGATGGCCCTTTAGGGGCGGTTTAGGAGGATCAATGTTCCAGAAAGATCTGCTGCGCGGCAAGCGCATCCTTATCACCGGCGGCGGCACTGGCTTAGGCAAAGCTACCGCCCAGCGCTTTCTGGAACTGGGCGCGGAAGTGTACATCTGCGGACGCCGCCACGAAGTTCTCGCCGCGACCGAGCAGGAGTTACACGCCCGCACCGGCGGCAGCAGCAACGAGAAGAAGATCCACTCCCGCCCTTGCGACGTGCGCGACGCAGCGGCAGTCGAAGAGATGATGGAGATCATCTGGGCCGACGGTCCGCTCGATGTGCTCATGAACAACGCCGCCGGAAATTTTCTGGCGCGCACCGAAGAACTCTCGTTGGGCGCGTTTCAGTCGGTGATCGGCATAGTCCTGATGGGCTCGCTGCACACGACGATGGCCTGCGGACGGCGTTGGCTGGCGGCAAGCCACAAAGGCGTGGTGCTGAACATCACCACCACGTACACGACGACCGGCTCGGCCTATGTCGTGCCATCGGCGGTGGCGAAAGCCGGCGTGCAAGCCCTGACGCGAAGCCTCGCCGTCGAGTGGGGCGATCGCGGGATTCGTATGAACGCCATCGCTCCCGGGCCGATCCCGACCGAGGGCGCGTTCTCGCGTCTGTTGCCGCGTCCGGAACTGGAAGTTGAGGCCAAAAAACGAAATCCTCTGGGACGTTTTGGCACCACCGAAGAGTTTGCCAACCTGGCCGCTTTCCTGGTGAGCGATGGCTCCGGATATATAAATGGAGAAGTCGTGACCATGGATGGCGGGGAGTGGTTGCAAGGCGCGGGCGAGTTCACGGCACTGGGGCGGGAACTGACAGAAAAAGAGTGGGAGACGATGAAGCCAAAATCAAAGAAGACCAAAGAATGACAAATTTCCCGCAGAGACGGGGCTTGGCCGGTCTACCGCGCCGGGGGGCTACCGCGCCGAAGGTCTGAGTTGCGGGCGACAAATACGCCCGAAGCTCGTCGGCCGCTTTCAAACCCACCGCAAAAACGAAAGCGTCCGGACTCAGTTAGAGTCATCGGACGCTCGTCGAACAGCCCTCCCCCGAAGTCTGCTCACCCCCAACTCTACGTTCTGGTCGCCAAGCGGGAAATGGCACGAACGGGTGATCCGTATAGGACAAACTGGTAGGTCCGAAATCTAACCTCCAACCCTGGGTCCTCCAATTCTCGGATCAGCTCAGGCGGTCGAAAGCTCCGGGCAGCCTGGCTGCGCTTCATGCCAGGTAACAGCAGTGCTATCATACGCGACAAGTTCGAGCGTGGAGAACCCCAAATGCCCGATGAGCTCGAAAGACCAAGTGGCCAGCCGCTGGTGCGCAAACTGGCGACAATCCTTTCGGCGGATGTGGCCGAATTCAGCCGTCTGATGGGCGAAGATGAAGAGCAGACGCTGCGGACATTTCGAGGTCACAAGCAAATATTCGAGTCCCTGGTAACGGGGCACCGTGGACGGATTTTCAATACCGCTGGGGACGCGATACTGGCGGAGTTTGCCAGCGCGGTGGAAGCGGTGCGGTGCGCCACCGACATCCAGGCTGCGCTGCGCACGCGAAACGATCAATTGCCGCCCAATCGTCAGGTCAGATTCCGCATCGGGATCAACCTAGGTGACGTCATGCTCCATGGCGAGGATCTTCTCGGGGATGGTGTCAACGTCGCGGCGCGGTTGCAGACAGCTGCGGAGCCCGGTGGAATCTGCATTTCCGGCAGCGTTCACGACCAGATCAGCAACAAACTGTCGCTCTCGTTCCTGTCCCTCGGCGAAATGAGTTTCAAGAACATCCAGGTGCCGGTGCGGACGTTTTCCATTACTCACGCCCAGGGCCTCGGCGATCTTCCCTCTCCCAAGCCTCGTCGCGCCGGGAACCGTTCGGCAAAATGGATCGCTGCCGGTCTGCTGCTACTGGCGGTACTGGCGAGCGGCAGCTATTGGGCTTATACCGCCAGGCAACGGAGCAAAGCCCAGCCCTCGCTCGTGATCGCGACCGCGGTCCAACCAGAAGTGACACCTCGCGAGGCTCCTCCGGCCAGCGAGCCTGAGGCCAAGAAACCTGAGGCCGAAAAAAAAGAAGAGGCGCTGTCCCCATCCAACCGGACCGCCCCGGCCGCCACGCCGCGGCCGTCGCGCAAAGAAGCCGCAACCGGAGTCCATGATGGTGCTCCCGTTCCAGTGCCGCCCGCAACTCCAGCCTCACCCCCTGCCACCCCCTCAACCTCAGCCGAGGGACTCTATGATCAAGGCGTTTCCTTGTTCAAGGGTAAACAGTTTTCGCAGGCCGCGGAGCTTTACCGCAAAGCTTGTGACGGCGGCGAACGTAAAGGATGCAACAATCTTGGCTTGATGTACTACAACGGTGAAGGCGTGGCGAAAGATCCGAATCGCGCCGCCGATCTTTACCGGCGCGCCTGTGAAGCAGGCGGTGTCGGCGGATGCTTGAATCTCGCCTCGATGTACCTGCAAGGCGATGGCCTGCCCAGGGATCCGAATCGCGCCGCCAATTTCTACCAGCGCGCCTGTGACGCAGGCGCTCCGCCAGGATGCACTCGCCTTGGCTTGATGTACTCCAATGGCGAAGGAGTGGCGAAAGATCCGAATCGCGCCGCCGATCTTTTCCAGCACGCCTGTGACGGAGGCGGCTCCGGCGGATGCTTGAATCTCGCCTTGATGTACAAGCACGGACGAGGTGTGCCGAAAGATCTCAGCCGTGCCGCCGATCTCTTCAAGCGAGCGTGTGACGCAGGCCTCGATAAGGGATGCGAAAATCTCGACCGCTTGAAGAAGTAACTCCCCAGTTACAATCTATGCTGCTTTCGATGTCTCTTCTGCCGAGATCGATTGTCGTAGTAAACGTAATTCCCCGATCGACTGATTCACTTCAAAAGGGGATAGGTTGGTAGGCCCGGCAGGAATCGAACCTGCAACCCTCGGATTAGAAATCCGATGCTCTTTCCAATTGAGCTACGGGCCCTTGGATGAGAGCAGTATAACCCAACCCATTCAAGAGAAAGCTAGTTAGGCAGAACAGCAGTTTCGAGGTTCAACCGCGCGTCTGTCGCAGCTGGATCACTTCTTCATAGAGGCGGATGGTCTGTTTGGCGGTTGTGGTCCAGCTGAAGGTCCCCTCCACGCGCCGCCGTCCCGCATCCCCGAAACGCTGGCACCTCTCCGGGTCCTTAAGGAGTCGATTGATCTGGAAGGCGAGATCCCGCGCAAACTTTTCGGGGTCAACGGGAAAACTTGTTACAGGATCCTGATCGAAGGGAACCAAGTATCCTGTTTCTCCGTCAACGACCACCTCTTTAATGCCTCCTGTAGCGCTGGCAACCACGGGCGTGCGGCAGGCCATTGCTTCGAGGTTGATGATTCCGAACGGTTCATAGATTGAGGGGCAACAAAAAACGCGCGCATGGCTATACAGCTGGATTGCCTCCTGCTTGGTGACCATTTTCTCGATCCAGACAACACGCGGGTGGTCGCGGCGTGCGTCCTCGAGCTTCTGCCTCAACTCCGCGGCTATCTCCGGAGTATCAGGCGCCCCAGCGCAAAGCACTACTTGCGTCTCCCGCGGCAAGTAGCGAATTGCATCCACCAGATGGGTTACACCCTTCTGTCGAGTGACGCGGCCCAGGAACAAGACATAGGGAACGGCCACATCGACTCCATGGTCGGTCAACGCCTTGGTGTCCGAGGTCTTCCGGTATTCGACAAGATCGATGCCGTTGTAGATCACGTGAATGCGATCCGTCAGCACCTCCGGATAAGCGCGAAGGATGTCCGCTTTGGTGCCTTCGGAAACAGCGATGATCGCGTCGGCATCGAGAATAGCCGTCCGTTCCATCCAGGAACTCATCGCATATCCGTTGCCTAGCTGCTCAGCCTTCCACGCGCGCAGGGGCTCGAGTGAGTGTGTCGTAAGAACCAACGGGATGTTATACAGCTTCTTTGCCCAGTAACCGGCCATCGACGCATACCAGGTATGAGTATGGACGATGTCAACTCCAGTGAGGGACTTCACTTGCGTCAAATTGAGGCTCAACGCTTCAAGGGCGTTCTTGAACTTGCCTTCGGTTCCATTTGCAATCTCTTTCCACGGTAGCGCACCGCGTACATGCAGATTGCCGTCATCGGCGTTCTGCGAACCCCAGCAATGCACTTCCACTTCGATTTCCTTCGCCAACTCGCGGCTCAGGTAATCGACATGGACTCCCGCGCCGCCGTATATTTCGGGAGGAAATTCTTTTGTGAATAAGCCGACTCGCATCGTCTTAAGTCCCTCTGCTAGAAAAGCCTCGGCTATAAGTGACCGAGCGGGTCCTCCACACCTTCGCTCGACGCCTTCTTGACGTCGCGTTCGACCGATTTCGCGATCAGGTCCTTTGAGCTAAGTCCAACCGCCAGCGCCAATGTCAGGACAATTCCGCCAAAAAGAATTCCGAAAGCAAGCTCAACGATGCCCGGAGCAATTCTCAAGTGTTCCAGAGCCATGGCGAAGGCCAGTACGATCACGATCCACTTCACGCCTATGCTGAGGAAGCGCGCGTACTGAAGGTTCAAATTAACGGCGCCAATAAGCACGCTTCGGGCCAGGAACCGAGCGAGCACGTTACCGACGAACAAGACCAGCAAAGCAGCCAACACATCTGGAATATAAGAAAACATCTTCTGCACGAAAAGATAGGTCCAGTCGAGATCGAAAGCGGCGATCCCTATAAGAAATCCGCTGACTATAACCAGCGCACCGACCGATCGAGAGATCAGACGGGTTGGACTTTTCATCGGCGACCATTCGGCCAACGAAGAAAAGCCCCACCCTCCCAGCCGCTCGTCAAAATGCAGGCTCGCAAGCACCCGCCGCACGATTGCTGTCAGAATCCACGCGAAGACTGCTGATACGAACAACGCGAGAATCAACGCGGCCAACCCAGGCAGCAGGTGTGCAAACCTGGTAAGAAAGTGGGTCGTTGAGTCCACCAGGGCTTGTTTAATTTGTTCCCACATAAACTCCTCCGATGCTGCATACAGCGTCTAAGGATTGAACCGGTCGGGCCAGCGCCAGCGAGAAACCAGATACGATTTGCCGGCTTCGTAAGCAAGAGAAAGACTTTCCAACCTGCGCGCGGGCGACATTGCACCGGCAAGCGTCAAGTCATGCGCATACGAAGCGACCCAACCCAGGTAGAGGGGAGTCATGGACCTGAGCAAGTGATCGCGACTAATCGTGCGCAGGCGATGCCCCAAAGCGAAATCGTAAACAATTCTTACCCACAATTCGTCAGGCAGTCGAAACTGTTCCACCGGCAGGCGGGAAAGCTTTCTCAGTTCGAACAAGCTGGATGGCGGTAGCACCAAGCCCCAGATCTCCTGAAGTTCCCTGGCGCCCAATTGAAATGATTCGATCATGGTGCGTGTGTCCACGGCGGGCGAATCCTCATCCAGGTGAAAGGTCTCTCCGACTACTGACAGAGGCACGGAAGCTCGGGTCCGTTGCCAGAAAGGGGCATTTCGTTCCATGTCAACAAAGACCGGGGGCAACACATCCGCCAACACGGAACTCATGTTGCTCCAGTTCGTTGGCGCGTAAATGCGCGGGCCGACGTTCACCTCGATGATTTGGAGATTCTGGGAGAGAGCGGTGGGCGTAAGAGACGCCAATGAGTTAAGTTGATCGCCGGTCGCCCTCGCGCCCAACATTTTTTGAAACAGGCGTTGCGAAACTCCGAAATCCGGGCCCATCGGATTGTTGACTCGCTTTCCGTAGAGAGCGCGCATCATCGGCGCTACGATGCACGCGTTTAGCAGACCCTCGAATTTACGGCGCGCGTAATGCGGTAGAACTAAATCAGCATCACGCTCGAACAATGGCTGCGCTATCCGCCAGGCCCAGCGTGGTGTCCCCGCTTCGAGCTTGCTTGCGATGATGCAGCAACCTCGAGCGTGCAATTTCTCAGCGGCCGCGAAGACGGATTGATAGGTTGCGGACATGCCCACTACCCCAGTAGCGGGGACGTCCGACTTTGGCAAGAGGGAAGGAACAAGGAACACTGAGGCGCGGTCTTGCGTGATCTCTGAAGCGACCGGGGGCGGGCCATTCTGCTGATCGTCATGCAATACTGCGATTCGCAGCGCACCAGGCACCATCCGGAGTTCGTCACACATTTTCGCGATAGTGTTGGAATCGAACTCGCTGAGAACGGCCACCACGAGATCGGCGCTGCCTGTCTGTTCCGCCGTTCGTTCCATTGGCTGCAGGGTTTGCTCAGCTTCCACGTTTGCGCCTCTCGTTGGTTCCGCCATACGGCAACGAACTCTTTATTCTTCTACGAACCGAAAGATGCACGACACAGCTCACAAATGAAGCGACATGATGCCCATCAGCGGAATACGCACCCAGTCGGGGCGCGCATTCAATTCGTAGAGCACTTCGTACAGCGCTTTGTCGACGAGAAAAATATCGAGCAGCTTTCGAAAATCTTCGACGTTCTCCGGCAAAAACGCGGCACCTTGTGTCGTTTGCCGATAAGCGCGCAAAAATTCCGCCGCCACACATCGCTCCCAGAGCCGGGCCCACGGTTCCAGGTTGGCCCTGTCGCCCGCGCGGCGAGCGCTGAAGTTGATCAGGCTTGAGTAAGCAGCATAGCTAAAGGAGCGAAGCATTCCGGCTACGTCCTTTAACGGGGATTGTTTGGCGCGCCGGGCAGACAAAGGCCGTGCGGGTTCACCTTCAAAATCGAGGATGACAAAATCCGTTTTAACCTTCAGCACTTGCCCGAGATGGTAGTCCCCATGCACTCGAGTCCGCCAGGTCTGAAAGGCTTCCGGCCAGAGCGCCTTGAAGTGATTGACGATGCGCGTGCGCTGACTCAGCACGGCTGCGGCAGTCTCAAGCGCATCATCTGGCAAGTACGGCACACGCTCCTTTAAAGTCTCCAGAACGCTGGAGGCGTGCTCCTGAAGGTCGGTGAGCAGAGCCTGGAAGTCCTCCGCGGGCACAACTTCCGGAGCGAACGCTGGATCGTCGGTCGTACTCGCCAAAGCCAGGTGCAACTCGGCGGTCCGGTTTCCGAGGGTGGTCGCCGAATCGAGATAGATGCCGACATGATCTCGGGCGAGTTGAGGGGCGGGCTTTTCGGAGAGCTCCACCAGATCGTCCGGGCCGTCCCGCAATTCCTCCGGAAACGTAAGCGCGGCACAAGTTTCAAAATACCGCTCGAGTTCTTCGGTCGTCCAGGTCCAACCGTCGCCTTCATTCGCCACTAGCCCTTGAAGCATAGCCAAGATCGACGGCGCGGCGTCCTCGCGCGGTTGGTATTCGATCAGACCGGCAAACGGAGGCACGCGCTCGAAGTGCGCTCTATCCGTCAAGTACTGTCCGATCTCAGCATCAGGGTTCAGGCCGGGTTCCTGACGCCGCAGTAATTTTAGGATGAATCGATCGCCATAGAGGATGGATGTGTTCGATTGCTCGGCGGACCCGCGCCGCACTGGCAAAGGCATATTGGCTGAGCCCAGGATGGCACGAAAAGACTTGCCAGGCGTGCAGCGAATTCGCCCGTGGCGCCCTTCCAGTTCCTCCGCATTCTCGATGAAAGAGAGCAGTTCCGAGCATGTCCTGTCATCGAAGACTGCATCGTGCAACAGCCCGGATTTTTTGCCAGAGATAACCGAAGCAATGATGGCGTTGGGGGAAGTCCGTTGCAACTCCTCCGCTGCTTCTGCAAAGCTCATGGCGAGAGGCAGAAGGTAGACATCGGAAGGCCCAGTGTCGAACACGACCTCGAGCAACATCACAACACACTGCGAGGACTGCAACGTAGCCCAGTCGAGGATTCTTGCGGATTTGATGTGGCGAGACTTCCCAGCGAACCAGCGCTGCTTCGGAAGAAAATCAACAAAGTCGACCGTCTCGAGATGCTGACCGGTTGCCCCGTTCAATATGCCTTCCCAGCCAGCGGTTGCGTTGAGGGGCGCCTGTTCGACGATATCCATGTTTACCTCCGCCGGCTGGGTCCTTTGCTGAAGTTCGAGCCAAAGGAAACTGTAAGGAGCCAGGGTAAGCCGATAGGGCTGGCGCTCGATAGGTGGAAATTCGACATATCCCAGCATCTCGACTGGAATGGCGCCCTCCGCTTCCAATAAGTCGAGATCGACAGGTTGCGCGAAGCGGGAAAGATTGGCAACACATAGAACCCGCTGCTCCTGATACTGTCGCATATAGGCGAGAATTTTGCGGTTAGCCGGTTCGAAGAACTTCAGGTTTCCGCGGCCGAATACGCTAAACAATTTTCGCAGTGCGATCATGTTGCGCATCCAGTTCAACAGCGATGATGGATCGCTTTGCTGAGCCTCCACATTGACCGCCTCATATCCCCATAGAGGATCCATGATCACAGGGCTGTACAAGCGCGCGGGGTTGGCCGTGGAAAAACCGGCATTGCGATCCGCGTTCCACTGCATGGGCGTGCGAACACCGTTGCGGTCGCCGAGATAAATGTTATCGCCCATTCCGATCTCATCGCCGTAGTAGAGAATCGGCGTTCCGGGGAAGGAAAGGAGCAAGCTGTTGAGTAGCTCAATGCGCCGGCGATTGTTATCCACCAGAGGGGCGAGTCGTCGACGAATACCGAGGTTGAGGCGCATCCGCGGATCCGCGCTGTAAGCGATGTACATATAATCGCGCTCGTCGCTAGTGACCATCTCTAGCGTCAGCTCGTCGTGATTCCTCAAGAACAGTCCCCACTGGCATGTCTCAGGAATGTCTGGAGTCTGAGCAATGATGTCGGTAATGGGCAGGCGGTCTTCCTGACGCAACGCCATATAAATGCGTGGCATCAGCGGAAAATGGAAGGCCATGTGGCATTCATCGCCGTCGCCAAAGTACGGCCGCACGTCGGTCGGCCACTGGTTGGCTTCAGCCAGAATCACGCGATTCGAATAGCCGGCATCAATTTCGCGCCGCAGCGTTTTGATCACGGCGTGAGTTTCCGGAAGGTTCTCGCAGCTGCTTCCGTCCCGCTCGACCAGGTAAGGAATCGCGTCGACGCGTAGAGCGTCTACTCCCATATCCAGCCAATAGCGCATGACTTTCAGCACTTCCTCGACTACGGCTGGGTTATCGTAGTTCAAGTCGGGCTGATGGGAGAAAAAGCGGTGCCAGTAATACTGCTTCGCTATCGGGTCCCAGGTCCAATTGGATCTCTCCGTGTCCGAGAAAATGATTCGCGCGTCCTTGTATCGGTCTTCGGTGTCGCTCCACACATAGAAATCACGCTCGGGCGAGCCAGCCGGGGCAAGGCGGGCCGCTTGAAACCAAGGATGCTGATCGGAGGTGTGGTTCACCACCAGCTCGATCATCACTTGGAGGCTGCGATCGTGAGCCGCAGCCAGGAAATCGCGGAAATTTTCAATTGTGCCGTACATCGGATGGACATTCACATAATCGGAGATATCGTAGCCGTCATCCTTGAGCGGAGACGGAAAAAACGGTAGGACCCACAGGCAAGTGACGCCGAGGTCCTGGAGGTAGTCCATCTTTTGAATTAGACCGGGGAAGTCACCGATTCCGTCCGCATTGCTGTCTTTGAATGCCCGGACATGGAGTTCGTAGATGACTGCGTCCTTATACCAGAGGGGGTCCGCTGCGCTACCCAGCTTGGCCATCTTCGCTTGCCTCACGCCTCGAGTCTAGACTCAGGTTGGTAGATAAGAACTCCGAGAGGAGGAAGGGTCATGTTCAATGAAAAAGGATGCCCGTGAATAGGGAGCGGAACGGCTTCGCAGCCGCCGAAATTTCCCTGACCGCTACCACCATAGATAGGCGCGTCACTATTTAGCACCTCCTTCCAGAAACCCGGTCGCGGTACGCCGACACGGTAGTTTTCTCTGACCACTGGCGTAAAGTTACAAACGAAGAGCAACTGGTCATCCGGATTTCGGCCGCGTCGCAGGAAGCTGATGACGCTCCGCTGAACATCGCTACAGTCGACCCACGCAAAGCCGTCGGCGCCGAAGTCCAACTCGTGCAGCGCGCGCTGGCCGCGATACAGTGTATTCAAGTCGCGCACCCAGCGTTGCAGGGCAGAGTGAAGCGGCGTGCCCAGCAGATGCCAATCGAGGCTTGCATCGTGGTTCCACTCCGACCATTGGCCGAATTCACAACCCATGAATAATAGCTTCTTTCCGGGGTGTCCGAACATGTACCCGTAGAGTAGCCGCAAGTTGGCGAATTTCTGCCAGTCGTCGCCGGGCATTTTGCGCAACACAGAGCCCTTCCCGTAGACAACCTCATCATGAGAAAACGGCAGAACAAAATTCTCACTGAACGCATACAGCAGGCTAAAAGTAATCTGATTGTGGTGGTAGCTTCGATGGATCGGATCCTCGGACATGTAGCTGAGCATGTCGTGCATCCAGCCCATATTCCACTTGAGACCGAATCCCAGACCCCCTAGATAGACGGGCCGCGACACTTGCGGCCAGGAGGTTGACTCCTCGGCAACCATCATCACGTCCGGAAACGCGCTGTAGACCTGTTCGTTGAGGGTCCTCAAAAATTCAATAGCCTCGATGTTTTCCTTGCCGCCATAGCGGTTCGGGATCCATTCGCCTTCGCGGCGACCATAGTCGAGATACAGCATGGCCGCGACGGCATCGACGCGCAGTCCGTCGACATGATATTTATCAAACCAGAACAGCGCGTTGCTCATCAGAAAGCTCCGCACCTCATTACGGCCATAGTTAAAGACGAAGGTGTTCCAGTCGGGGTGCTCTCCTTTCCGCGGGTCTGCATGCTCATAAAGATGAGTTCCGTCGAAATAGCCGAGACCGGCTTCATCTTTCGGGAAATGCGCCGGAACCCAGTCGAGAATAACGCCGATCCCGTGCTGATGAAGATAGTCGACGAAATACATGAAGTCAGTGGGGGTTCCGAAGCGGCTGGTGGGAGCGAAGTAACCGGTAGTCTCGTATCCCCAGGAACCATCGAAGGGGTGCTCCATCACAGGGAGCAATTCAACGTGCGTAAAACCAGCGTTGTGGACATAGTCTGCCAATAAAGGGACCATCTCGCGATAGCTGAGCGACCGGTTACCTTCCTCGGGCACGCGCCGCCAGGACCCCAGGTGCAATTCGTAAATGGAGATGGGCGCATCGAGAGCGTTGTACTTGGCCCGGTCGGCCATCCAGGAACCGTCCTGCCAGGAATAGCTCTCCAGATCCCAGACACGCGAGGCGGTATGAGGTCGAATCTCCGCCGCGAAACCATACGGATCAGCCCTGTCGGTCCGATACCCGCTATACTGCGATTCCACATGATACTTGTAGATCTCCCCTTGGCCAATACGGGGTATGAAAATCTCCCAGACTCCTGACGAACTCGGCTCCATTGAATTAGCCGATGTATTCCAGTTGTTGAACTCACCGATGACGGAAACTTTCTTGGCATTGGGAGCCCAAACGGCAAATTCAACTCCCCGCTGTCCATTGCGCTCCGTAATGTGTGCGCCAAGTTTTTGATAGGCGCGGTGGAACGTGCCTTCCGCAAGCAAATACCGATCGAATTCGCTTAGCATTGATTGCGTCGTTGATTGCGTGAATGATTGCGTCATACGCTCTCCCGTTCCGTCCCGACTCAAAGATAATAATCAAAGTCCCGCTCCGTCCGAACCCACCGCCTCAGGCGCAGAATATGCGCTGGCAGGCTGTCCGGCACAAGCTCCACGTAATTCCGGGAACCCTGCCACAAAAACCGGCCTTCGCTGAGCAGGTCATGAACTTGAAACGAATGGCGCGTATCCAATCCAATCGAGCTCAGATCGATCTCAAGCCAGCCCTTCTGAACGTGAAAACAGTCTAGATTCACCGCGACGATGATTACGCTCGAAAGATCATCGCTCGCTTTGCTGTAACAAAGAATCGCCGGATTATCAGTTTCATGAAAGCTCAGGTTCCGATTGCTTTGTAGCGCCGGGTTCTCTTTGCGGATGCGGTTCAGCCTGGAGATGAGGTTCTTCAGGCTGCTTTTAGAATTCAAATCGCGGTGCTTCAGTTCATACTTCTCGGAATCCAAATACTCTTCTTTGCCGAGATCTATCGGAGCGTTCTCACACAACTCAAACGCCGGACCGTAAATCCCATAGCTGGCGCCTAATGTCGCAGCCAAAATGAGGCGGACCATGAAGGACGGGTGTCCGCCGACCTGGAGAAATTCCGGGAGAATGTCAGGCGTATTCGGCCAGAGATTTGGGTGGAAGTACTCGAACACTTGGGTGTTCGTGAGTTCGTTGAAGTAATCGGTGAGCTCCCGTTTCGTGTTGCGCCACGCGAAATAGGTGTATGACTGCGAAAAGCCGAGCTTTGCCAGCCGATACATGACGTTGGGTCGTGTGAATGCTTCGGCAAGAAAGAGCACATCGGGATGCTGCGTCTTAATTTCTCCAATCACCCATTCCCAAAAGCGAAGAGATTTGGTGTGAGGATTGTCGACGCGAAAGATCCGCACGCCTTGTTCGATCCAGAAAAGGAAAACACTCTTCAGTTCCTGCCACAGCTCTTGCCACTGCGGAGTCTCAAAATCGAACGGGTAAATGTCCTCGTACTTCTTGGGCGGATTCTCCGCATACTGAATCGTGCCGTCGGGGCGAGTGCGGAACCATTCCGGATGTTGTTGCACATACGGATGATCGGGGCTGCACTGGAACGCGATGTCGAGGGCCACTTCCAGGCCATGACCCGCTGCCTTGGTAAGGAATCTCCTGAAATCTTCCAGTGTGCCCAGTTCAGGGTGGACAGACTTGTGGCCGCCTTTCGCCGATCCGATGGCCCATGGGCTCCCAACATCGTCTGGCTGAGCCGAGCCCGAGTTATTCCTGCCCTTTCGAAATGTTTTCCCGATCGGATGTATCGGTGGAAGATAGATTACGTCGAATCCCATTGAGGCCACATAAGGAAGCCGTTCCTCGCAATCGCGAAAGGTCCCGTGACGCCCAGGCTCGGGAGAGCATGACCGCGGAAACAGTTCGTACCAGGTCGAAAAACGCGCCTTCTCCCGTTCGACAATAACGGGCAATTGTTTATCGTACCGGGCGGCGAAATCGCGCTCCGGATAATGGCGAATCAATTTGAGGAGCTCCGAATCGAGAGCAATAGCCGCGCCCGACTCGTTGCCAGCGTTTTCTCGCAAGCGTTGTGCCCAATTCTGGATGACCCCGCTATCTTCCGGCGTAGCTCGTGCGGCGGCATGCTCAATCAGATCGGCTCCAATCAGCAAATCGGCAGAAACGTCCTGGCTTGCCGAGATTCGCTTTTCCAGATCTCTACGCCACGTTTCAAAGTGGTCGATCCATGCTTCCACCGTATAGCCATACCGACCCAACTCTGTGACTCGAAACTCTCCGCGCCAGCGGTCGTTGAAATTGTTCTTGCCATTGCCTAGAGGCTTCATGGGCGAAGATTGCAACTCATGCCCGTCTTGCCCGTACAGGATTTGGCACGCGACCAGATCGTGCCCGTCGGCGAAGACGTCGGCTTCGACGGTCACCGTTTCACCTGCAACACGCTTAATGGCGAATCGCCCGCAGTCAATTTCGGGCGAAACTCGAGCAACGATGACACGCTGTCGTCCGTCGATTGGTAGTTCCAGCATCGGCGAGTGGGTCTCCCGCTGTGTCACTGTAGAACATTGGACCATGTTTTTCGAACGCTATCGCACGCGACGCATGAGATGCAATCGGAGGGGCGTGGGGTATGTAAGGGAAATCCCGTAGGGCAGGCGCAATTCAGGATGAGGGATGTGACTACATCAAGGTACACAACAACATGCCGGCCGCCGGCATACGAAGTGGCCACCGCGAAAAGATGCGGTGGCGATCCAACTGCTATCGGGCGACCAGAGGCACTACTGATCGCCGCGGACTCTCCACCAATCCAACTGTTCGAACTCGGTCATCTTTTCGGCCCCGTGTTGCGCATACCAGTCTCGCCAAGCCGATGCATCGGCAGGCAGAGCTGCGTCCGTGATCTCATGCAACGCGAGGAACGTCCAGTTGCGCATTTGCGGGGTAATTTGGGGATCTGCGGCTAGCTCTATCAGTCTGGGCACCATTCGCAGGCGCTGTTTGCGCATGAAGTTGCCGCAATCGGACACGTTGCAGCCCGCGCGATCGCGGACCGCGTCGGATGGGTCGTGCGTAAAAGAATCGAAGAGCTGGTCCAGAGCTTCATCGGTGCCAAGGTAGCGCATGCCTTCGACGGCCCACTGGCGCACCTGCGGGTTGGAGTCATTTTTGGCGTAGTTCACCAGGACGGGATAAATGCGATCGTAGCCCACGCCGCGGCCGGCCAGCATTCCCATGGAGTACACGCTGTAGGCGCGATGCGCGGGGTCGGCTTGCGCCTGTGCCATAAGGGCGTCCGCCGAGGCGTTAGTTTTCGGCACTCCGTTGATTGCCAGGTTGAGATCCGCATTGGCGTAGCGAACGCGCAGGTCGGTGGAGAATTGAGCACGCCTCTCAAGTTCGTTCATGTTCGCAGTGCGCTGGAGATCGTGCCAGACGCCGATATTCTGCTCGAACAAGTCGAGCGCGCGGGTATCGTGCCGAATTGCCCGGTCCAGCAATTCTTCCGCCTGCGCCTGCTCGGGGAGCGTTTGCAGATGTTGCAGATCCAGATGTTGTTGATTAACGTCTGTGACCGGCGAATGAGCCACCTGGCGCGGGGAGGACTTGGTCCGTGCCGGGACCCTGGATACACGGGTGGGTTTGCCGTAATCCCGAGAGACAAAACGGTAGCCGACGAATCCCGTCCAAGCGAGGAAGAACGCCATACCCACCGCGATCGCGGCCGCATTATTGCGGCGAAACGCTGGGAGAGATATTGATGGCGTTTGTCCGCGTTGCGGCGGCGGACCGTAGCTCCCGAGAACAGTGTCGACAGCGACATGTGTGTCGAGTTTTAGGCCGGCGAGCTTCTCCAGTTGGGCGACGACCCAGCGGGCCTCCTGACGGTTATCGATCAAGTCGGCGAGCGTCGCCTTCTCTCCATTCTTCATCTGCAAGCGAAGAGAGTAGGAAGCTCTTGTGCCTGCTTGCTGCGCCTGGGTAACGGCCAATATCTGAGCAATGTCGGAGAAGCGAAATTCACGAGCGCCTCCGATGCCGGCGAGAGCCCGACGGCGGACAATCCTGCCGTTGCCCACCTGGATGCGGAATGAGACCAGCGTCGAACGAATAAGTCCGTATATCAGCAGGAGCTCAGCCACTCCGAACACCACCGTGAAGGTGATCGGAGCTTTGGAATGTGCGAGGAAATAGACGATGGCCGTCCACACGGCGGTGAAGAAGAGCAAAACAAGGATCTGGGACGGGTTGCGAAGCGCCGGGAAATAGTATTCGGTGCTGCCGTCCATCCCCGCCGACACGACAACTTTCGGATTCTGCGGAGCGGCCACGTCGGTGGCATCGGCTTGGAAGGCAGGGGGCGCGCTTGCACCCTGCGCGTCGCTCAGAAAAATTGGCGTCGGCTCGGCGGCTGAGGCTGAGGCCAAGTCCAAGTCCAACGACGGCGTCAGCCTGAAAACCGGAACCTCGAAATCGTCGGAATAATTCACGCCCGGGACGTCGGCCTGGGCGTGCAAGAGCCAGAGCACCTGATCGTTCAGATTGTCGTGATTCGACTCGTAGGCATCGCTCGGGATACCGAATTCCACTGGGATCACAGCATCACCCATGGGTCCGGGGGCCAGCGATGCCTGCGGCACATTCTTGTCAGCTTGCCAGAGAACGCTTCGCATGGTGGAACGATTTTTCGGCCCGCCCGTAATGACTTGGCGCACGCAGGAAAGACTCAGGTCGATGCCATGTCTGGCATCGGTGTTGAAGCGCAAGTGAATCGTGCCCTTCAGCGTGCGGCCGGGCGAAAACGGCAGCGAGGCGAACTCGAAATAGGTTTGGCCAAAGCGCTTCCGCCGGATGCTGGCCCGTATGGCCGCGCCCGCGAGAACGACTCCAACCACGCAGAACGCAAGCGGGAAGAGCGCTTTGGGGTCGGAGGTCCGCCACAGTTGAGGCACGACCGAGATCGCGATTGTGAACACAATCCCGTTGACAAAAATCGCCGCCGCCCAAAGGCCGAAGGCGCTGTTGCGGTTCCTGCTCTCGGCTCGGCTCGCCGCCCAGTCCTTCCGCCATAGCCACGGAGACTGGGGATTGGACGCCTCGAATGCTGCTTGTTCCTTTAATTTGCGGTTACCGTAAATTCCGGCATAAATAATCCCGCTGCCAATCAAAGCAAAGATCGCGCTTATCAGTACTCCCACCCAGCGATTCCCCTGGACGCGGCGGGGATCGCCGAAAAGAAAGCCGCTTGCGAAAGCGATCCCAAAGGCCATAAAAATCAGGCCAATAACAATGGGAACGACCTGGGCGCCTTTGGATGGTCTGGTCACAGCGGAATTATAGAGTTGCTTTGGATGGAAACTGAGCCAGATAGCAACATCTTAATTACTCCAGTCACAGCATCGCAGGTAGTCAGCAATCGGGAATCAATACAGTGAGCAGCGAAGCCAGAAAAGCCGACTTCTCGCCCGTGGAGAACGCGAAGGTTGCTCACTATTGGACTTCAACTTTTGTAAGCGACCGTTTGAGGTCGGCCACGAGTTCCTGGAAATGAGGGCTCGAACGGAGTTCCTTGAGATGCTCGTCGGCCACCAAGCCGTCGGCATCTTTATATCCGCGATTGATGGCTTCGTGCAGATACTGCAGGGCGTCATCGGGGCGGTCGGCAGCTACCGCTACGCAAGCAAAGGAATACCACACCGGCCAGCCGTTTCCTTGCCCTCCCGAGCTGCTATCTTTCCCGATCGTGTCCCGAAACAGCTTGCTGGCCTCGGGGTAGCGATGACTGTCGGCCAGGGCTGTCCCGAGTAGTTGCAGCGTTTTCAAGGTATCGGAATCCTGCGGTCCGAGAGTACGAACTTGTACTTCATAGGTATCCCGAGCTAGCTTTTCAGCTTCCGCGTATTGGCCCTCGGCGATCAGGGTTCCCGCCAGACTGTTCTGACTCACCAGGGTATCGGCGCTGTTCGGTCCGAGAACACGAACCTGGGCCGCCAGCGCTTCCCTTTGCAATTGTTCCGCTTCATGGACTCGGCCTTCTCTGAAGAGCAAGTCCGCCAACACGCATTCGGACAGCAAGGTATGAGG
>Ga0209274_10000225_pt1 | contig 43505 bp, 39 predicted proteins | sample HubBroMetageREF1_FD_188343 | JGI IMG/M metagenome (GOLD analysis project Ga0209274, IMG submission 188343) | Reference soil microbial communities from the Hubbard Brook experimental Forest, New Hampshire, USA - Hubbard Brook CCASE Soil... | ecosystem: Environmental > Terrestrial > Soil >...
ACGACCAGGTCCCAGACCCGGTCTCACACGAACTGATCAGCGTGAAACTGATTGTTGGGCTGGGCAATCCCGGGATCGAGTATCAGTTCACGCCGCATAATCTGGGCTTTCTGGCGATTGATCGGATCGCGGGCAGCCTGGGAGTGGAAGTGAGAAACCGGCAGTGCCGGGCGTTGACGGCGCGGGCGGTGATGGGCGGCGAAACGGTGCTGCTGGCCAAGCCGGAGACGTTCATGAATTTGAGTGGCGTCGCGGTGCGGGAACTGGTGGAGGAGTATGAGGCGAAGCCGGAGTCGGACCTGATTGTGATTCAGGACGAACTGGATTTTCCGCTGGGGACGCTGCGGATTCATACGCGGCGGAGCTCGGCGGGGCATAACGGCATCGAGTCGATTATCGGGGCGTTGGGCACGCAGGATTTTCTGCGCATCCGGATTGGGGTTGCGCCGGAGCGCAAGGTCGGGGATGGCGCAGAGTATCTGCTGGCGCCGATGAAAAAGAAAGAACTGGCGGTGGTGGACGGAATTTTGGACGCTGCCGAGGATGCAGTGAAAGTGATTTTGAAGGAAGGTCCGGCGGCGGCGATGAACCGCTTCAACCGGAAAGAGCCGGAGCAAGACGATTAGCCACAGCTGTGGCAATGCGAAAAAGAGGCGAGCTGACGCTCGCCGGACAGCCGGGGGCGGCTGTCCCCACATGAAAGTGCATGGCCAGGGTTGTGGCCAAAGATTTGGAGATGACGAATGAATCGGACTTATGAGCTGATGTTTATTGTGCGTCCGGATATGACGGAAGAGGATCTGGACAAACTGATCGCGACTTTGAGCGGCGTGGTGCCGGCATCGGGCGGAAGCGTGCAGAAGGTCGACAAGATGGGCAAGCGCCGTCTGGCCTACACCGTGCGCCGGTTCCACGAAGGCATTTACGTGCTGATGGTCGTGGAGGGCGGGGGCGAGGTGATTCACGAACTGGAGCGCCGGCTGCGTGTGACCGAGCAGGTGATCAAGTTCCTGACCGTGCGCACGGATGAAGAGCAGAAGCGGCTGGACAAGGTGAAGGCGCTGCGCGATGCGCGCAAGAAGGTGAGCGCGCAGCCTGCGGCTCCGGCACCAGTGGCGGCAGCGGAAGCGCCCGCTGCAGCGGTTGCTCCGGTGGCGGAAACTCCAGCGACGGCGTAAAGAACTGGCGCTGGTTCCGTGACGATGTTGGCGAAAAGCAGGTTCCCTTCGACTTCGCTCAGGGCTGGCTCTCGACACGTCCTCGCCGCTTGCGCGGCTGCGGAACGGCTCGGAATGACAAGCCAGCTTGGACCAAACACTGGCCAACGAATTTTAGAGGAGAATTATGGCTGAAGAAACGAAAGCAGCAGAGCAATCGACACCGAGTGAGAGGCCGCGTTTCGGCGGCGGAGATCGCCCCAGTGGCGATCGTCCGCGGTTTGGCGGCGGTGGCGGCGGACGCGGGCCGGGTGGTCCTCCGCGCGAAGGCGGCGGCGGGCGCAAGTTTTTCCGGCGCAAGAAAGTTTGCAAGTTCTGCGTCGAGAAAATCGAAGACATCAACTACAAGGACTACCGCATGCTCGGGCAGTTTGTGGCCGAGAGCGGCAAGATCGTACCGCGGCGCCTGACCGGCGTGTGCGCGCCGCACCAGCACCGGCTGGCGGCGGCCATCAAGAAGGCGCGGAACATCGCTTTGCTGCCGTTTGCGGGAAGAGCATCGTAACAACGCTTTCGGCTATCAGCCGTCAGCTCTCAGCTTTTTCGGGGCCGAGAACTAAGTGTTTGGCTGAAAGCTGATGGCTGACAGCTGACAGCTCAAGATTGGAGTCATCCTATGGAAGTCATTCTGAAAGAAGATGTAGCGAAGCTGGGGTCGCGCGGCGATGTGGTGAAGGTCGCGGAAGGTTATGGACGGAACTATCTCCTTCCCCGCAAGCTGGCCATTCAGGCCGACGAAGGCAACAAGGCCGTCATTGTGCAGATGAAGGCCGCTTCGGTGCGGCGCTCCGCCAAGGAGAAGACGCAGGCCGAGGAACTGGCCAAGCAGTTTGAGGGTGTGTCAGTGTCGTTCCAGCGGCGCACGGGCGAGCACGATCAGCTGTTTGGATCGGTCACATCGAGCGACATCGGCGACGCGCTGACCAAGAAGGGCTTCAACATCGACCGCCGCAAGATCCAGCTGCACGAGCCGCTGAAGACTGTCGGCGAGTTCACTGTTCCTGTGAAGCTGCATAAGGACGTGACCGCGCATTTGAAAGTCGTGATTGAGAAGGAAGCGGTCGCGGAGTAGGTGGGTTCGGACTATCGGCCCGGGCGCTCGCTCGGGCCGTCCTTGTATCTGGTCGCCAGCGATTGAATTACAATGGCGCAGCCCAGACATGATCTCCCTGACAGCAAATCTCCTTTCTCCCTTAGTAGGCCAAATAGCTCAGGGCGGTTGGCTCGGATACGGGAGTGTGTTGTTTCTAGAATTTGGCACGCCGCAGCCTCTTCGCGACAACGCAACCCATGCCAGTGGGGAATTGGGGCTCCATTGCGATTGGATCGAATGGCGCATCGAGCAACGAGGCCGGGTCCTTGCCGGAAGCGAAGATGACCGGCCAACCATGGAAGGCGGGATTAAGCAAATCGATGGGAAGACTTTCAAATCGGCTGTAATCTCCTGGCCCTCTGGCGATTCGATTTTGACGTTCTCCGATGATCTGGTTGTGCGTACGTTCGTTATTACGTCGGAGGAAGACGCCCGCTGGATCTTCCGTGATCGGGAGGGAAAGTACTTTCATCTTGGCCCAGACCGGGCCTATGCCGAAGACGAAATCGCAGCCCAAAACACTCGGGAGTCACGATGATGCAGGGCGCTACAGACGCGCTGCTACAGTTTTCCAAGCTTGTTTGGAATTCTGAGATATGGCGGGTTGTAGTGAATGTTCAGCACCGCTTCGAGCATGGTTACGAACCGTCAGACTTGGATTCCCTTCGACTGGACCTTCGCCAACTGCTCTCCAACCCCGGAAGTCGAATAAAACATCGGCACGTTGGGTCCGTGTGGTTTGACGCGTCGGTCTGTGGGTTACGGCTAGAACGAACCGGCGATGTCATCGTTGCCTGCGGCGATTCGAGCGACAAAGTGTTGACGCAGTTTCGGGGGCTGGTGGGCAAGACGCTGGCGCGCGTCGATATCGTTTCACCCGCTGGGGACGCGGATTTTGTATTGGAAGACGGCATCGTCTTGCGTTGCTTCGCAGCGACGGGTCGCTTTGGGGAGAGCTGGGGAATTTTGCCGGCGGAGAATGCCGCGGCGCCCCAGGCGGCGAGCTGAATGTCCCGGTGAGGGTGCATAAGGACTTTTTTCAGTCGCGGCCTTATTCCGTCAGCCGAAACTCCCCGTGCAGTTTGGCGGTGGAGTCTTCGCCGACCCATACGTCGAACTGTGCCGGCTCGACAGTCCATTTCTTTTCGATCGGACTCCAGAACTGGAGTTCATCCTTCGCGAGCGTGAAATGCACGGTGCGTTTCGCGCCGGGCTCCAGCGTGAGGCGCTCGAAACCTTTCAATTGCCGCACTGGGCGCGAGGCGCTGCCGGCGCGCTGGTGGATGTAAAGCTGCACCACGGTGTCGCCCGCGCGGCCGCCGGTGTTGGTGACGTCGGCCGACACCGCGATCGTCTCCTTGTTCGTGCCTTTGTTCGTCCCTCCAACACTCGTCTCCCCGACGATCTTGCCCCCGACTCGGGCGGTTGGAGTTACTTTCAGATTGTCGAACGAAAACGTGGTGTAACTCAGGCCATATCCGAACGGATACAGCGGTGTGCTGGGAAGGTCCCAGTAGCGCGACTTGAAGTTCGGCGCGGTCTCAGGATTCTGCGTGAGGGTGTGGTTGTAGTAAAGGGGTAGCTGTCCGGCGCTGCGGGGCCAGCTAACGGGCAGGTGCCCGGAAGGATTCGCGTCGCCGAATAGTAGGTCAGCGATGCCGTGGCCGCCCTCGCTGCCCGGGTACCAGGCTTCCAGAATGGCTGGGACATGCTCGGCTGCCCACGTAATGTCGAGTGGGCGGCCGTTGATCAGGACCAGAACAACGGGCTTTCCTGTGCCCGCCACTGCCTCCAGCAACTCCTGCTGGCCGTTCGAAAGTCTCAGTGAAGATCGCGAGGCGTACTCCGCGCTCATCAAGTCAATCTCACCCAACACGACGACGGCTACGTCGCTCCGGCGAGCCAGTGCGACCGCATCCTGTATCGATTGCTGCGCTTCCTGCGGAGTCTGAGCCGGCTGCTCCTTCATCGGGACTATGGGAATACCCTCAAACGGCGAAGGAAACTGCCGAGTGAGGTTGGGCCCGTGGGCATATGCGACGCTCACATCCGAGCCGACCTTATCGCGAATGCCCTGCACAACGCTGACCGTTGGACCGGGCTTGGTCATCGCGCCCCACATCGAGAGCAGGTCGTCTTGGGCATCGCCCAGTGGGCCGATGACTGCGATGGAATGAATTGCCTTGCCGGTCTTGCCGTTTTTATCCAAGGGCAGCAATCGTCCTTCATTGCGCAACAGGACGGTCGAGCGCTGCACGGCGGCGCGCGCCATTTGCCGATGCGTGGGATCGTTCAGCGTCTGTTCGAGCCGCGACTCGTCTGTGTAGGGGTGCTCGAATAATCCCATCCGGAATTTGGTTTCGAGAATTGGCAGTACGGCATTGTCGATCTGCTGCATCGAGATGTGACCTTGTTGCAGTTCGATCGGCAAATACTTGAGGTAAACGCCGCTGGCCATGTCCATGTTCAAGCCGGCGGTGAAGGCTTTGTGAGCGGCGTCCTGGTTGTCGCGAGCGTAGCCGTGCGTCGTCAGGCTCCTTACCGCAAAAGCGTCGCTCACCACGAAACCCTGAAAGCCCCACGATTTGCGCAATACTTCATCCAGCAGCCACGGATTGCCGCTGGCCGGCACATCGTTGAGATCCATATAGGCGCTCATTACGCTGCCGACGCCCGCGTCCAGCGCGGCCTTGAATGGCGGCAGGTAGATGTTCCACATCTCCTCTTCCGGGATGTAGGAAGAATCGTAGTCGCGGCCGCCATCGGCCGCACCGTAGCCGGCGAAGTGCTTCACACAGGCCAGCACGCGATCGGGTGCACTGAGTTCTTTGCCCTGAAATCCCAGCACCTGGGCCCGCGCCATTGCGGCCCCGAGGAAAGGATCCTCACCCGCGCCTTCCACCATCCGTCCCCAGCGCGCATCTCGCGCGATGTCGACCATGGGAGCGAATGTCCACTGGATTCCCGCGGCGCGGGCCTCTTGAGCGGCAACCGCCTGGGCTCCTTCGACCATTTTCGTGTCCCACGACGAAGCCATGGCGATCGGAGCCGGGAAAATCGTGTGGTAGCCGTGAATCACGTCCAGGCCGAAGAGGACCGGAATGTGCAGGCGCGATTGCTCCACGGCCACGTGCTGCAGCCGGTCGATTTCCTTGGGGTCCGATACCCAGAGGACGGAACCGGCTCCGTATTTCTTTAAGATTTCTTCCATGGGCTGGCTCACGTTCTCGCGAAACTCGGGAGCGGGGAGACCCGGAAGCTGAGATAGCTGCGCAATTTTCTCGTCGGGCGTCATTTGCTTCAGCAGGGCGCTGGCTTTGTCGCGAACCTGCTGCTCCGTGAGTGGGTTGGCAGAGGCCTGGCCCGAAAGGTGCTGGGGCTGGCAGAGAAAGGCTCCCACTAAAATCAAGAAGCATAGACTCGATCTGACAGCGGGCCATATGGTCATGTTCGTCTCCCGATTTATCTCCTGGTTCCTCTTCCGAGGCGGAGCTCAATGCAACCCAAACGGCTGCGAGTATACACGCACTGCACGCCGATAGAAGGATTCACGGTATCTCGTCAGGCGGATGCCCCACGATCAGGGCATTTTCTCTTCCAAACTGGCTTGCCGCGTTGTGCCGCGTTGTTCTGTTTCCCCCTAAATCTTTGTCCCTGAGTCACCTAGGTAACCTAAAAATCCCAGCGCGGCCTATAATTTCTGCTTACGGTTGCGGGGATAACCCGTCTATTCCTGTGCAAGCCCGGATAAGACTTCAACCATCGGGCAGGTAGAGGACACGACGAGACATGCCGGCTGGTGTTTTGGCATTTCCATTTGCGGTTGGCGGTGGGGCCCACTCGAAAGCGAAGAGCGAGCGGGTGCCGAGACCCAACGAAGACGGACCCACTGGGAACAAGATTCATCCGAACGAAACTAGTAAGAACGAAACTAGTAGGAACCAGGACCCCGCGCGGGGCCGCATGGCTGGTTTAGATCGTCAAGCTCAAGATCGGCGCATCGATGACACGATGCTTATCCGGGAGGCCCAGCGCGGCAACCGCGCAGCCTTCGAGGAACTGGTGCGTCACTACGATCAGGCGGTATTGCGGCTGGCGCTGCATCTGACCGGGACCGAACACGACGCGCAGGATGTCTATCAGGACGCCTTCCTCAAGGCTTATAAGAACATCGGAAGTTTCCGGTTTGAGTGTTCCTTCTACACCTGGATTTACCGGATCGTGACCAATCTGTGTCTGGATCACCTTCGCAAGCGGAATGTCCGCAAGGAAGACGCGCCGGTTGCGAAAGATTCGTCGGGCGGGGAGTACGATCTGCTTGACCAGGTGCCGGATGTGCGGGCGGGAGCGAATCCGGAGCGCGATTTGATGCGGCGGCAGTTGGGAGCGCGGATTTCGGGAGCGCTCGAGAAACTGACTCCGCGGGAGCGGATGGTGTTTGAGTTGAAGCATTACCACGGGTTGAAGCTGCGGACCGTGGGGGAGATTTTGCAGACTACGGAAGAGACGGCGAAGAATACTTTGTTTCGCGCTACGCAGAAATTGCGGGGGGCGCTGGCGGATATGCGGTGAGGTTGGGTTCGGCGGTGGGGTCGGCTGGGCTTTGCCCGTGCCGAGACGGGCGAAGGCGCCCGTCGCCACATGGTTCGTGCTATTTGGTTCGTGCCACAGTGGTTCGTGGACTTGGCGGAAGGTGCAACGATGAAATGTGAATGGGTTCGGGAGAATATCGTGCTTCAAGTTTATGGCGAGCTGGCGGATGACGCTCGGCATGAACTGGAGCAGCATGTGGCGCGCTGCACGGACTGCGCGGCTGAGCTGAAGGCGGAGCAGGAGTTTCACGGGCTGCTGGCGCAGGATCGCGCGGCTGAGGCCTCGCCCAATCTGGTGGCGGCTTCGCGGATGCGGTTGCAGGAAGCGCTGGAGACGGCGAAGCAAGGCAGCTTCTTCAGCCGGCTGGCGTTTGATCCGGCGATCTGGCTGCGGCAGGTGCGGTTCTCGCCGGCACTGGCTTCGGCGATTCTGATTCTGGGGTTTGCAGGCGGAGTTGGAAGCACGTACAAACTTTACGGGCCGCGCACCACCAATACGGCGGGGATCACGAGCTCTGCGAACCAGACTGCGGTTCCGACCGAGGCTTCTATTTCGGGCATCAGTTCTGTGACTCCGGTGCCCGGGACTGATCAGGTCAGCATCAAGTACAACACGGTATCGACGCAGGAAGCGCAGGGGTCGCTGAACGATCAGAAGATCCAGGAGTTGCTGCTGTATGCGGCGCGGAACAACTATAACTCGGGCGTGCGCGTGGATTCGGTCGATTTGCTGGCGCAGAAAACCGGCGACATGCAGGTACGCGAGGCGCTGATGTATGCGCTGCAGAACGATACGAATCCAGGAGTGCGGCTGAAGTCGCTGGGCGCGCTGGGCAATTACGTTAAAAACGACACGAATGTGCGCGACGCCGTGTTGCGAGCGCTGGTGAACGATTCGAACTCGGGAGTGCGCATTGAGGCGCTGCGGCTGATCGAGCCAGTGAAGGCTGACGGCAGCGTGCGCGGGGTGCTGATGGCGCTGGCGGCGAAGGATCAGAGCACCTACATCAAGTCGCAGGCGCGGACCATGCTGGCGCAGTTGCCGGAGATTGATTAAGTCGTCCCGCAGTGGCTAAAGCCGCGGGTGTTGGCGAGGCGCGAGCGGTATGCCTGAAGGCATACCCTGATACGAATCGAAGATCGTATATCGAGGATCGAGATTGAAGAAGCGTCGCTGAGATGCGGCGAGAATGAGGTGACTATTTTGAAACGTTCGCAACAAGTCATTGGGTTGGCGGGGGTGCTGGCCCTGTTTGCGCCGCTGGCGCTTTTTCCTAAGAGCTGGGCGCAGGAAACACATGTATCGCGCGAAGGCGGAGACTGGGGTCAGGAGATTACTGGGTCGCTGGTGGCCGTCAAGAATTTGCGAGTGAAGGTCGATATGGGCGCGGTGGTGGTGCACGGCAGCCAGCAGCAGGACATTAGTTACGTTATTCATACTCGTTTTGGTTCTTCTTCCGAGCAAGAGGCGCGCCGGCAGTTTGAACAGTACAAGATCACCGCATACGTGAAGGGCGATACCGCTTGGATCGTGGGGGATTGGCAGGGTGGAAGACGGCCGCGGCATTCTTCTGGCGAATTCAACATCACCGTGCCGCGCGAAATGATGCTGGTGAAGCTCGAAACCGAGGGTGGCAACGTGGAAACCACGGGAGTAGCCGGCCATCTGGAAGCGGAGAGCGGCGGCGGCAATGTGCGCCTTGATGATATTGGCGGAGGAGTGAATGCCGAGACCGGAGGCGGGTCGATTGATGTCGGCACGGTCAGTGGCGATCTCGGACTGCACACCGGCGGAGGTTCGATCGAGGTGCGCCAGGCTAACGGGAAACTGGTAGCTGAAACCGGCGGCGGAAGCATCGACATCCAGTCCTGCGCGCAGGGCGCAGTCATTGAGACTGGGGGCAACAGCATCACCGTGCGCCATTGCAATGGAAAGGTCAAGGCATCGACTGGGGGAGGCAGCGTCGAGTTGAGCGATATTGGCGGTCCCGCAGAGATTGAAACCGGGGGCGGAAGCATACGGCTAACCTCGGCCAAGGGGCACGTGCACGCAGAGACTGGCGGCGGCAGCATTGAGCTTTACGGTGTGCCTTCGGCTCACGCCGAGACCGGTGCGGGCGGAATTACCGTGAAGCTGGTGAATACCGGCGCCGAGCGTAACGACTCTGATCTGGAAACGGGCGCGGGCGACATCACGGTGTACATTGCCGCCGATGTAGCCATCAACGTGCGCGCCAGCGTCGATATGGGCAGCGGGCATCACATCACTTCGGATTTCCCTGACATCCACATCGGCAGCGAAGGCGACCAGTGGGGGCCGAAGATGCTCACCGCCGAAGGCAGACTGAATGGCGGCGGGCCTACGGTGAAGGTGCGCACTTCCAGCGGCGACATCTGCTTCAAGCGCGCGAAATAAAGCTATTCAGCAACTCATGAGGGAATGACCATGCGCAAATACGTTATGACCAGCACCCTGTTGTTGCCGTTGCTCCTCACCTTTTCGCACGCGGCGCAGAATTTGTCGTCTGATTCGCCGGGCCGGGGATGGATATTCTCCAGCGAAGACAGCGGCACCAGTTCTTATCTCGGCATCGACATCTCGGACGTGTCTACCGAACGTTTGAGCGCTCTGAAGCTGAAAGAGGAAAAGGGCGTCGAGGTGACCATGGTCGACCAGGATGCTCCGGCCGGCAAAGCTGGCATCAAGGAGCACGACGTCATCCTCACCTTGAACGGGACCACGATCGAGAGTAAGGCGCAGTTGCAGCGCATGATCCACGAAACGCCGGCGGGCCGCATCATTGCGCTGGGTCTGAGCCGCGACGGACAGCCGCTCACGATTAAAGTTCAACTGGCCGACAAACACAACGAGTTCGCCATGACCGGCCCGAACATGAAGGACTTTCGTGTGGAGATTCCCGAGATCCACATGCCGGACATTGACATTCCCGCCATCAACATGGTGATGGTCACGTCGTCGGCGCGCAGCGGGCTGATGGTAGAGAACATCACGCCGCAACTGGGAGAGTTCTTCGGCGTGAAGAACGGGAACGGCGTTCTGGTGCGCTCGGTGGAGAAGGGCAGCCGCGCCGAGAAAGCAGGCTTGCGCGCGGGCGACGTGATCGTGAAGATCAACGAGCAGCCGGTGCACGACACCAGCGACTTCTCGCACGCCGTGCGCACGCGCAACGGAGGGTCGGTCAGCGTGGGCGTGATCCGCGACAAGAAAGAACAGAATCTGAATATGACTCTGCCCGACCGCAAGGCATCGGGTGCACTCATGGACGAAGAGAGCTCTGACGATCTAATCATCGATGCCGATTCTGCCGTGGAGTTGAGCGACTTGCGGCAGGAAGTCGCCAAGCTGCGACCCCAGATGGAGCTGGCTGCGGAAGATGCTCGCGCCTCGGTCCGGGTGCTTCAAAAGGATATTCAAAAAGAGTTCAGCCAGGAGCTCTGCAAGCAACAGGACAGAATGCGCCAGCAAGCCGAGAAGCTCAAGAACGAGTCTCAGCTCCGGCGGGAACAACTGAAGCGCGACCAGGAAAGGCTGAAGATGCAACTGCAGCAACTGCCCCGCGAGTTGCGGGGACGCTGGCTGGATATTTAGCGCTGGTGCTCTAAAACCTGGGTTAGACCGCTAGCGGCTGCCGGCGGCGGTGCGGGTCAGACTAGTGAGGCAGACGCGGTTTCGTCCCATCTGCTTGGCGGCATAGAGTCCGTCGTCGGCCGCGCGAATCATCTCATCCCGAGTCTTGCCGTGCGCGGGGAACGCCGCAACCCCGGCGCTGATCGTCACCGTCCGGGGCACGCCCGGAAACTGGAAACCCTCCACCATCTTCCGCAGTTTTTCCGCGATGCTGAGGGCCTGCTGCGCATCGGTTTGGGTGAGCAGGATCGCGAATTCTTCCCCCCCGTAGCGGCACACCACGTCAATCTTGCGTAACTGCTGGTGGAACAGGGACGAGACCTGGCGCAGGACTTCGTCGCCCAGCAGGTGACCAAACTCATCATTCAGCCTCTTGAACTGATCGATATCGGCCATGACCACGGCCATGCCAGTTCCGTAACGGCGGGCGCGTTCGATTTCCTCCATGATCCGGAGCTCGAAAAAGCGACGATTGAAAATGCCGGTCAGGCCGTCCAGGTACGCCAGCTGTTTGACCCGCTCTACGTAGTGCGCGTTCTGAATGGAATTGGCGCAAATGTCGGCCACCGATTCGAGCGACTGCAGTTCGCTCTCGCGAAATGCATTGGGCCGCACGCTGTGCAGGGTGAGCACGCCGTGGGTCTGGCCGAACGAAATCAGCGGGATGCTCATTCGCGAGGCAGATTCCTTGAATAGTCGCGGGGCGTCAGGCGTGGCATCTAGATCTTTCTCAATGACGGTGCCGCTGGTCGCGATCACGCGCGACCAGGGCTCCTGGGTGGCCGGAAAACGTCCGCCGGGTGGGATGCAAGGCGTCAGCGTTCCCTGATGCGCCCGCATAACCAGATCGCCTTCCTCTCGTAACAGAAGAGATACGTGCGAGACCTGAAAGGCCTGCTGAATGACCAGGCAAACGCGCGCCAGCAGATCCTCCAGATCCATGACGGCGGTGCTTTGCTGCGCGATCGTGTTGATTGCTTCCAGTTGCCGTGCCCGCTGCCGTTCCAGCGAATACAAGCGCGCATTCTGCAGGGCGATCGAAGCCTGGGTGGAAAACAAAGTCAACAGCTGGATGGTCTCATGGTCGAAGTGATCGACGCGGTCGCTTTGGCAGTCGAGCACGCCGACGACTTCATCGCATACCATCAGCGGAATGGCTAGCTCCGAGCGGGTGGACTGCGCCGAGCAGATATAGCGCGGGTCCTTAGTCACGTCAGGTGCGTAAACCGGGCGCTTCTTTAGGACGGAAGCGCCGGTGATTCCGTCGTGGAAGCCCAGGGAAATCTTGTCCTTGCCGGCATCCCAGCCGATCTGCGAGCGGACGCACAATTTCTGTTCCTCCTTATCAAGCAGGAGGATGGCCACGTTCGGCAGTTGAAAAAAATCCTGAGCGATAGCCAGGATTCTCTGCAACACCTCGTCCAAATCAAAGGTGGAGAGCACGGCCTGGCCCGCTTCATAAAGGACCGCAAGTTTCGGCATGGTCGAGAGAATTGTACGTCCGGGAGGTACGGTTACCGAGGTTCCGAAAGTAACCGGGTGGGCGTCAAGCCTTCTGGGCTAATCCACAACAGCGATCACAGGGTTAGCGCCATTTTCGCGCGGTGCGGATCAGCCCGTAGGCTACCAGACAGAACCAGAAATCCAGAACCATGCCGAGGTCCAGATGGAGAGGGCGATGCCGCGCCGCCGGGGGCAGCGACGGGCTCAGGGCAAAGTACACGAGGTTGCCCAGGATGATCGCCAGCAAGGCCTGGAGAAAATTGATGAGCACCGATGGTTTAGACACCATCCGAGGCATCCCCGGATGCCATCTATATTATGCGGGTTCGACCGTCCGCGGACACGGCGGAAAGGTTCTTACCGAGCGAGCTGTCGTGATGCGAGAGCGGGCGTTCGCGTGCTCCTGCTACCATTCTTTAGCCACGATCACGGAATCCTAGCTCATGCTCGAACTCTCTACCCCCGTTCAATATGTGAAGGGCGTTGGTCCGCGCATTGGGGAGGTTCTTGCCGGCAAGGGGATTCGCACGGTCGGCGACCTGCTTCATTATCTGCCCTTTCGTTATGAAGACCGGCTGAACCCGCGGGGGATTTCCGAGTTGCGCGCAGGAGAGATGGCGACCGTGGTCGGCGAAGTACGCAACTCGGGGCTGTTTCGCACGCGCAGCAAGCCGATTTTTCAGCTAACCGTCGGGCAGGGGCGGGCGCGCCTGCGCTGCCTGTGGTTCAACGCGACCTACCTGCAGGACAAATTCAAGCCCGGCCAGATGATCGCACTGTACGGCAAAGTCGAGGAGGATCAGCGCAGCCACGAGTTGCAGATCGTTCAACCGCAGTTCGAGATATTGGGGGACGCGACTGATTCCGGCGAAGACGGCACGGAGAAAACCGTGGGTAACGCCGCTGAAAAGAAAGCTGCCCAGTCTTTGGAGATTGGGCGCATCGTTCCTATCTATGAGGCGATCGGCCGGCTCACGCCGCGCTGGTTCCGGCGAGCGATTCGCACTGCGCTCGACAATCTAACGCCCGACCTGCCGGATCCGATTCCCGCCGCAGTGCGCTCGCATCTCGGCCTGATCTCACCGCGGGCCGCTCTGTGGAACGTGCATTGGCCGGAGCCGGGAGAAAGTTTCGAGGCCTTGCAGTCTTCGCGGACACCGGCACACATCCGGATGATCTTCGACGAGCTTTTCTTCGTCGAGCTGGGGCTGGAGTTGAAACGCCGCGAACAAAAGGCCCAAACCGGAATCGCATTTCGGCTGGACGATCGGGCGCGGGCAGCGATCAAGAAAATCTTGCCGTTTCATCCCACAGCCGCCCAGAAGCGGGTTCTGAAGGAGATTGCAGCGGACATGGAAAAGCCTTATCCCATGCGGCGTTTGCTGCAGGGCGACGTGGGGTCGGGCAAAACCATTGTGGGCTTTGAGGCGGCCATTATCGCGATCGAGAACGGCTGCCAGGTGGCGCTGATGGCGCCGACGGAAATTCTTGCGCAGCAGCACTATTTTTCGGCGCGGCGGATTCTGGAGAATGCGGGGTATCGCATCGTGCTGCTGACTGGTTCGCTTGAAGCTGACCGCAAGCGCGACGTACGGCGGCATATTTCGCAGGGGAATGCGCAGCTGGTGATTGGCACGCACGCGCTGCTGGAAGAGAAAGTGGAGTTCGCTAGGTTGGGGCTGGTGATTGTGGATGAGCAGCATCGGTTTGGGGTGCTGCAGCGGCTGAAACTGATGAGGAAGTCGGGTGAGGGCGAGGAAAGCCGCCTCGCTAAGCTCGACGGGACGGGCGAAGGCGCCAGTCCCCACATAAACCCTCCCAACACTAGCCTTGGCGAGCCTGACGTGCTTGTCATGACGGCTACTCCGATTCCGCGGACGCTGGCGCTTACGCTTTATGGGGATCTCGACTTGAGTGTGCTTGACGAACTGCCGCCAGGGCGCACGCCGATTGTCACGCGCTGCGGAGGCGACGACGAGTCGCCGAAAGTGTGGGAGTTCGTGCGCAGGCAAGTCGCTGCGGGGCACCAGGCGTATGTGGTCTACCCCGTCATCTCAGAGAAGACGACCGTCGAGAATGAAGAGAGCGAGCTGAAGGCCGCCATCAAAATGTACCGCGAGCTCAGCGGCAGGATTTTTGCCGATCTGAAAGTTGGACTGCTGCATGGGCGTCTTGACGCGGAGTTGAAAGATCAGGTCATGCGCATGTTTCAGCGCGGCGAGCTGCAGATTCTGGTCGCGACCACCGTGATCGAAGTCGGCGTGGATGTGCCGAACGCTACCGTGATGGTGATCGAGCATGCCGAACGCTTTGGCCTGGCGCAGCTTCACCAGTTGCGCGGGCGCATTGGCCGCGGCGCGGCGAAGTCGTATTGCATTTTGATGACTGGTGGAAAAGTCACCGAGGAGGGCCAGCGGCGGCTCGACGCGATGGTGAAAACCAACGACGGATTTAAGATCGCCGAACTCGACCTCGAACTGCGCGGGCCCGGAGAATTTTTCGGCACGCGGCAGGCGGGGCTTCCGAGCTTCCGCGTCGCCAACATTATTCGCGATGCGCAGTTGCTGGAGGCGGCCAAGCACGAAGCGGCCGCCGTCATCGCTGGACCGAACGACGAAATCTCTGCCGCGGAAATCAGCCGCGCCCTGGTGCACATGCGGGCGCTGTGGCAGCACACCTATGGATTGGTCGAGGTGGGTTGACGGGAACCTTGCCTAATCTAGGCGCGGGCCACAGCCGCCAAGAGCGGCGCCGCCGGGGCGTCCGCGACCAGGAATTTGATGGTAACGCGTGCGCCGTGCGGCTTCACGTTCTCTATTTCGAGATCCCCGCCACGTTTTCTGGCGATTCCGCAGCAGACGCTCAACCCGAGCCCCGTTCCCTTGCCGGCGGGTTTCGTCGTGTAGAACGGATGCATCGCGCGGTTCAGATTGCCAAAGCCGGGGCCTGTATCCTCGACTTCGATCACCACATGGGGGCCGTTCCGATAGGCGCGAATGCTGATCTGCTTAGTGCCAGGCCTTCCCTCCAGGGCGTCGCTCGCATTGTTGAGCAGGTTGAGGAGAATCTGTTTGATTTCGTCCTCGCTGACGGCCAGAAGCGGCAAGTCCGGCACGATGTCGAGGACAACGCGAACGTTGCGGGTGCGCGTGTAGTATTCGCGAAGTGCCAGCACTTGCTGTACGACCGGAGCGAGTTGGGCAGTTTGAGTGTCACGCGCACCCTGGCGCGAAAAGCGAAGCACGTTGTCGATCATGCGGTTCATGCGCCGGGCTTCGCCCACCAGTTTCGCCAGTTGATCGCGAGCCTGCGGCGCAGCCACGGCTTCGTCGATGAGTTCGCCGAATCCCATGATCGCGGTGAGAGGATTGTTTAGCTCATGCGCGACTCCAGCCAGCAGCTGTCCCAGGGCAGCCAGTTTTTCCGAGCAGACCAGTTGCGCATGCAAGGATTGCAGTTCGACGGCGAGCGCAATGTCGGTCGCGAGCCTTTCGATGTGGCACAACTCGAGCGCATGGATGGTGCGCGCGTCGCGGGGCGCAGCCAACCGGATGCAGCCGAGGTATGCGCCTCCATCCGCACAGAGCGGAATCAATATTTCTTCGCCGCTGGCCCATTGCGCATCTGGGTTTTCCCGCAGCGCAAACAAAATTGCCTCATGAGGAGGCAGTAAGTACGAATTCTTGCCCATGAGCTGCGCCGTGGAGCACAGGCGTTTAATGTGATCGAGCGTCCAGTCTTGGGTTTGCGCTTCCAGCCTTTGCAAGGCTTCTGGCGACAGTCCGCTGGCGCCAGCTATCCGTAATCCGCGGCCGGCATTTTGGAATTGGATGTCTCCGAGTCGAGCATTTTCCAGCTGGGTGTTTTCGAGTTGAAGCACCGCTATGCTGAACGTGCTAACGTCGGTGATCGCCGACGCAACTGCTGGGCAAATGGTATCCAGTTCCGCGCCACCGAGCAGCCGGGAGGTGATCTCGGAGAAACGCTCCAAGCGGCGGTCGAGCCGGTCCGCCTTGTGCTGCATTCCGGCGATCGACTCTGATTTGTCTTCCACCACGGCCAGAATCATTCCAAAGGCCACGAAGATCTTGGAAGTGTTCCACAGTTCGCCTGGAATAATCAGGCTCGGAGTGAGCCGATCAATCAACAAACGGATGGGGAATGCCGCTCCCCAGCTGAAGAATCCGCCCGCAATGGTTAGAATGGCGGGCGAGAGCTTGCCGTGGCTCCGGCAAATTAGCACTCCGGCCAAACCGAAGCCGATTCCGATGAATGCAATCGTTCCTACCTGCAACGAGCCGCCTAGCGCGGCAGCAATCGCCCACGCCGCGGCCAGCGAGCACGGAAGAGTTGCAGCCGCCAGGCGCAACGACAACCGTGCGCTCAACTTGCCTCTCAGCTTTCCGCTCAGCTCGAAAAAGAAACAGACCGCGCCACTGAAACAGGCCGCCAGGCACAGGATATAGGGCCAGCGTGCCTGCACGTTATAGCCGGTGCATATCGCGTAGGCCACGGAAGGCACACCCAGCACCAGCAGCAAAAGCGTCCGCTTCGCGCGGTCTTCCGCGGCCGAACAGACCGACACCAGAAACGCAACCGCAGCGGCTTGCAGCGATCCGGCATCGATAGCCGACAGAAGATAATTCACCGGGCCGTGATCCGGCTCCAGTAGTTGCGCCAGAAAGTGGGTGAACACCAGCGTCCAGCCCACCGTCCAGAGTGTCAGTCGGCCGCTGCGGGCGTGGCGCTTCAAACACACAAAGACGATGACCAGCACGCCTGTGATTAAAAATGTCGGAATCTTTTCGAGGACGCCCATTAAGTATGCATAGGGAGAAGAAAATATAATCTCAACAGTCACCAACGGTAACCAAACGGAAGCGGTGGTGCAACGCCAGAACGTGCCATCGGCATGGCACCAAAGTTAGGCCGCGTGCCCGCTCGTGCTATGCGCTGACTACGCTGGCGGAGGCTCGTTCCGCTGTGTCCACGGGCTGAACTGATAGAATCGAAAAGATGGCTGGGTCTTCCCAACTGATTCAGATTGAGCTTGGTGTGCCGCCGCGTGTGCCAAAGCCACAGTGGCTGCGCGCGAAAGCTCCGGCCGGCGACAACTTCCACAATCTGAAGAGACTAGCTCGCGGCTTGGGGCTGCACACCGTATGCGAGTCGGCCCAGTGCCCGAACATTGGCGAGTGCTGGAACCACAAAACTGCGACGTTCATGCTGTTGGGAGATATCTGCACCCGGCGCTGCGGTTTCTGCGCCGTGCCCAAGGGACGGCCGGAGCCAATCGACCTGGACGAACCGCGGCGCGTGGCCGAGGCGGTCGCGACGCTGGGACTGAAACATGCGGTCGTGACCAGCGTGAACCGTGATGACGACAATATTGGCAGCGCCCGAATTTTCGCCGAGACCATCCGCGAGATTCGCGAGCTGACGCCGGACTGCCGGGTGGAAGTGTTGATCCCGGATTTTCAGGGGATTGAAGAATCGTTGCGCATCGTGCTCGACGCTCGGCCTGATGTCCTCAACCACAATACTGAAACGGTGCCGCGACTCTATCGTGCAGTGCGTTCCGGCGCGCGCTACGAGCGCACGCTTACGCTGCTGGAGAACGCGAAGAAATTTTCTCCTGCCATGGTGACGAAGAGTGGAGTGATGGTGGGGCTGGGAGAGTCGTCGGAAGAATTGATCGAAGTCTTCCGCGATCTGGGTGCGCGGGGCGTCGACATTCTTACGGTGGGGCAGTATCTCCGGCCGTCGAAAGATCACCTGCCCATCGCCCGTTTCTATGAGCCCGAAGAATTTACTTATCTGAAGGACCGAGCGCTACGATTTGGGTTCCGCCACGTCGAGTCGGGGCCGCTGGTGCGGTCCAGTTATCACGCGCACGAGCATGCCGATGCCGCTGCGCTGCCGCGGGCGGTGTCGTAGCTTGCGGCAACAGAACTTCCCCGCCAAAATTTGTAGTATTTCCCCCGCTGAATTCACGGCGCCCAGGGTTAGTATCCCCATCGAAGAAATCGGCATCAGGAGGCTGCGGCTGCCATGGTGACCGCCCTTTTGGTGATCCTGGGATTTTTCGCCGGCCTGTTGGGCGCGTTGACCGGAATCGGCGGCGGCGTGCTGCTCACGCCCATTCTTGCGCTGCACTTCGGCATTCCGATTCGACAGGCCATCGGAGCGAGTCTGGTTGCAGTCATCACCACTTCTGCCGCGAGTTCCTCGGTTCACTTGCAGCGTCATACCACTGATATTCGCCTAGGCATGACACTCGAACTGGCAACCGCATTCGGCGCGGCGGTCACGGCCTATCTGGTGGGTTACTTCAATCGCAACGCTCTCGAAGGACTGTTTGCCGCATTTCTTCTGTACAGCGCCATCACGATTCTGACCAAGGGCGGCAAAGTGAAACCGCTCGAAGACGAGTCTGCGATGATCGTCGACGAAAGCGTAATCCCACCTTATGAACCGAAGCGCTATCCGCTGGGACTGGCGGCGTCTCTGGTGGCGGGCGCGCTTTCAGGGCTGCTCGGAATCGGCGGCGGCCCCATCAAGGTTCCGGTCATGTATATCTTCATGAACGTTCCGTTGATGGTGGCGACAGCGACTTCGAACTTTATGATCGGTGTGACTGCGGCGGCCAGCGCCATGGTTTATTACCGGCGCGGCGACATCCTGGTGGAATATGCTGCGCCGCTGGCTGTGGGCGTGTTCCTGGGATCGCTTCTGGGCGCGCGCATGGCTCCGCGTGTTAAGACCAAAGTCGTGGTCTATTTGCTGGTGGGGGTGATGTTCTACCTTGCGGGACACCTGATTCTGCACCTCATGCGGGGGTGGTTATGAGCCAGGTGCGGGAGCCGGAGTTTGACCGCGCAGTGGCATGGGTGTTGCGCATCGGTGCGTTTAGCTGCTTCTTCATCATGCTGGCGGGGCTGATCACGGGGTTGTTTGTCAGCGGCCGCATTCCTCTCGAAATTGAACGCGCGGGAGTGCTGCTGATGCTGGCCACGCCGGTCGTGCGGGTGATCGTCTCGTGCTTTTTATTTTTTCGGGAGAAAGACTGGAAGTATGGATGGATTGCTCTGGGTGTGCTCGTGATTCTGATGCTCGGCTCGGTGTTTGGAATCGGTGAGCACTGAGGCGTACTTCAGGGGCTGAAGCCCGATCTTTTTTTGGACCGAATGGCACGGCTAAAGCCGTGCCCACGGGCCAACCCCTTCGACTTTGCCGAAGCCGTGGCGCACCCACCGTGTTAAACACACTAGAAGATGTGCAGCTTGATGCTTAGATACTTCTTGGGGTTTTCGCGGACCGCCTTCACAAGGTCGCGGGCTTCGACCAGGGTCTGGTTGGCGTTGGTGTAGAGGGATTCATCTTTAAAGAGTTTGCCGGCGGTGCCCTGGCCGGCCTCGAGTTCGGTGGTCAACTCCGAGAGTTTAGTGATCGTGGTGTCGAGCTTCTTGGCAAGTTCTTCGTCCACGGCCAGCTTGCCGATGGTGCCTTTGCCGGCGTTAATGTCCTCAGTCAGCTTCTTGATGTTGGCGATGGTGTCGTTGGCGTTGTTGTAGAGCGTGGGATCTTTCACGAACTTTCCAGCGGTGCCTTTGCCGGCCTGGATATCGTCGATCACGCCATTCATCTTGTCGAGGGTGGCGATGAACTTTTCGTAGGCGTCATTGCGGCTGATCAGTGCGCCCAGACTGCCTTGCCCGCTGGCGACCTGCTCCACCATCTTCTGCAGGTCGGCGACGGTCGAATTGAGGCTGTTGTACAGAGTGGGATCGTAGATGAGTTTGCCCAGCGATCCCTTGCCGCTTTCGGCGAAGGCCAGAATGCGGTCGGCGCGCTTTAACAGAGCATCCATGTTTTCGAGCGTGCTTTGGCTGGCGCGCACCACCTGGTTGAAGTCGGGATGCACCTGTGTGGGCAGCGTGTCTCCGTCCTGCGCCGGAGGACCGATGGCCTGGGCGCTCTCGATATCGAGATAAGTCTCGCCGAGCACGCCCGCGGTGTCGAGCGAAGTCATTGAATCGCGGCGTAAATCGTAACTGTATCTCGAGCTGACTTTCATGGTGATTTCGACCGGCGTGAGTTGCTTATCTTTGTCGGGCACGATGCGGATATGGATTACGTTCCCGATGTCCACGCCGCTCAGACGCACGGGCGCGCCGTCGCGTATGCCTTGAGCGTTATCGAAATAAGATTTCAGAGTGATGCGAGGGGTGAAGAGCCCGGAAGTTCCCGACATGAGGAACACGAGAAAACCCAGCGTCAGACTGGCAACGATCACCGTGATCCCAACCTTCAGTTGCGACCACTTGAGCTGCTTCTGGCTAGGCAAAAGATTTCCTCATGATGCCACTGTGGCTGATACCCGACTGGATCGAATGCGTCGACCGCGCCAACAGTTCGGATTCGCCGCCGGCTCCCCGCTGCACGCCCACCGCAGCATGATAACAAAAACTCGAGCCAACGCTCAGGCGGCTTTTGTCCGCAGGGCGGGCATGAGGAGCAGCGCCACAAGATACGCGGCCGCTCCGCAGGTCAGAGTCACGGTTAGCCCGAACTGAATGGCGATGACCATGGCCAACACCGATCCGAGCACGCTGGCGGCAGCGTTCATGGCCCATGCCCACTCGACGGCATTATCGGAAGCGTCGGGTCCGGCGGGAAACTCCGGAGCGGGCAGGGTAGCCAGCGCACGCAGGCCGGTGGGGAACGGCATGCCCATGACGAATCCCAAAGGAATGAGAAGAACGCCGCTGACCAACAGGCGATAGCCAAAGTCCAGGCCGACCAGCGCCGCCAAACGGCCAGGCAGGAATACTACGTCGGCGAGAAGCGTAACGATGACGAGCAACAGCGGCACCCAGCCCAGGTTCGTGCGCGGCAGCCAGAGCCGCGAAAACAGGCTCCCCGCGCCGCTGGAGAGCATCAGCAGGAATATTACAACCGTCAGCGCATAGGTAGGATGGCCCAGAAACAGCACGAACCGCTGGATGAAGGCGATCTCGACCAGTATGTAGCCCAGACCAACGGCAATGAAATAAAACAGCGGAAGCGGCGACTGGCGGCCGTTACGGGTTCTCAATGCGGTTCTGAAAATAAGGGGCAGAACCAGAAATGCCAGCACCGCGACCAGAGAAATCACCAGCACCAGAAGAAGCACCAGCACTCCCAGGTTCACTTTCCAGTCGATGCCGGAGCGCAAACCTTTTTCGCTGAGGATCTGCGCGGGTTTCAGGGTGAAAAAGAAGAAAGGCGCATTGTCGGTCACAGGTGCGACGTTGTAGGCATAGCCACGCGCGAACGCATAAGGGTCGTTGCTCGCGATCAGATCGGAAAACGGATTTTGACCGGGGTCGGAAGGCAGATACAGCGGGTGGAGTTGCGGGAAGTCGTCGAGATGACTTCTGACGGCCGCTTCTTCTGCGGGCGTGAACGGAGTCTTCTTCGCCAGCACCACCACCGGGATCCCGTCTTCGTTGAGAGCTCCCTGCGATGCGACGATGAAGTTGCCGGCGGGATTCGCCACGCCGAGTCGATGCAGCGCCTCCATGGCCACCGCGACGATACGCAGCGCTTCGCGGGGATGGCGGAATTCCCAGCGCGTAATGGCGACCATGCCATCGGGTTTGAGGTGATCGAAATATTCGCGAAATGCCTCAACGGTATAGAGATTATTTTCGCTGAGCGCGAAGGCTCCAGCCGCGGTCGAGGCCCAGGTATCGACCAGCGTCATCTGCACGACATCGAACTTTTGCGGCGTGGAGCGCAGAAACGACCGCCCGTCGGTAACGTGAATATGCACGTCTGGCCGATCATAAAGATGTTGCGAGTAGTCGGCGTAGCGTCCGCGCATTATGGTGTTGGCAATGATGGGATTGATCTCGATCCCGGTCACGCTGGGACTGCCGTTCGCGACCGCGCGCAGAACGTCGACACCGCCTCCCGGACCGATAATCGCGAACTCGCCGTGCGGACGCAGCACGTTGGCCAGCGCGGGCGGCGCGGACATCAGGTCGTTCTCCCACTCGGTGTTGTGCCACTGCGCCACGTCGGCGTTCATGATGTAGGTTGAAGCGTCGGCGTCGATGACGATGGCCTTGGCCTGCCCCTGGCGGTCGACTTCCACGCGCGAGAGCGCATTCCAGCGCGCAAATTCGACCCATGCCGGATCGCGGAACATGCCCTTGGCGTAGACCACGTCGATCAGGCCCCCAGAATAATTCGCGCCGATCAGCACCAGCAGTGCGACCGCCAGCAGCGCCGCGTTTCTGCGCTGCGAACGGAACCCAGCCCAGATCGTGCCGGCGGCGGCCATGGTGGCTCCAGCGACCAGAATGACGTTGGGTCCACCCACCCAGTTCAGCAAGGGAACAACCGTCAGGCAAGCCAGCGCACCGCCGCACAGGTCGGCGCCGTAGAGCCGCGGAATGCGGCTGCTCTCGCGCGCGAATACAACCGCGAACAGAAGTCCGGTCAGAAAGAAAGGAACGGCAGCGGCCAAATACAGCGCCGTTAGCCGCTCGAAGTTTGCCCACGAGACTTGCAAGGCGACGGGAACATGCAGCACGACTTCCAGCACGACGAGTACGACCACGGAGTTCGTCATGCACAAACGCGCGGCGAGGGCGCGCGTTTCCGTAGCGGCCAGTTTGGTTTTTAGCAGGTAGGCGAACACGCCTCCCCCGCCCAGCCCGAGCAACGCAATCGAAATCGCGAGAAAAGCGAAGTGGTAGAACAACACGACGGAGAACAGCCGGGTCAGCGCCAGTTCCAGCAACAGGGCGGCGAAGCTGGTGAGAGCGAGACCGCCCAGTAGAGTTTTTTCTGGAATTTCAGTACGTATCGAGGTTGGGGCAGGAGTCGCGGCGATAACGGGCATAATGATGGAAGGCGACAGTCTAGCAGATGGCGAGACGCGAATTGGTGCGCCGGTTGACTGAGCGGGTCAGCTTTCGAGAATGACCTGGGCAATCGCCTGTTCTTGGGTGTGCGACAGCGACAGGGCTACATTTTTCGCGCCAAGCCGCGCGGCGAACTCTCCGGCCCTCCCGTGGAATGTCATGGTCGGCCGGCCCCCCGACATGCGGGTGACTTCGCAATCGCGCCAGCGCACGCCATGATTCCAGCCAGTGCCCAGAGCTTTCATCGCAGCTTCCTTGGCGGCGAAACGCGCTGCGTAACGCTCGAATCGATTCGCCTTGGAATCGCAATAGCGAATCTCCCCGGCAGTGAAGATGCGTTGCAGAAAACGCTCGCCAAAGCGCTCGATCGACTGGCGAACGCGGGGAACTTCGGCGATGTCGATGCCCGTGCCTACGATCATAGTTAGGGTGACCTGGGTTGAATCTTACGCCGAATCTTACGCTGAATCTTACAGCAGGCGATCTCCACGATAGATGAGGAGGCCGTCGATGATGCGGGCATCTGCGGTCAGTGCGTGCGGCTTCACCGGACCGGAAGCATCGATGTGCAAGACCTCGTGGCCGTGCGCGACCAGCCAGTCGGAAACCAACATGCGGTGGCAGCGGAAATAAGGGCGCTCGGCGCACATGTAGGCGGTCCGGGAATTTTCGGCCAACGCAACAAGTGCAGTTATAGACTGCTCGAATTCCGGCGAAAGCATGTGGTCGGCATAGTTGCGGAAGCTCTGATTGCGCAAGGCGATGTTTGGCGACTCTTCGAGAACCTTCTTGCGATACCCTCCCAGCGCCTTCATCCATTGATAGCGGATCCCCGCTGCAGGCAATGTTTGTTCCAGCGAATCGCGATTAAACTGTGGCAGACGGCGTGACATAGGGAATGCGCGGATGTCCGCGAGGATCTGAATCTGATGCGCCGCGAGGGCCGCAATCAGTTCGTCGATCGTGCGCGTGGAATGTCCGATGGTGTAGAGAACCGCCACTAAGGATTGGATGCCGAGGCTCTAGGAGGCGATTCCAGCGAGGGCAGCCGCAACCAGCCGATCCTGGTCCGGAAACACGGTGCGCAGATCGAGCAGCACGCGCCCTTGTTCGACGCGGGCGATGATGGGCGGATCGGAGGCGCGCAGGCGGGCGGACAATTCGTCGGCGCTGAGGTCCGCGCAACTCAAGGCGAGCAGACGAGTCGGCAGGACTGACGATGGAGCTGCGCCGCCGCCGATTACCGATTCACCATCGATGACGTCGATGTACAGTTTCGATTGCGATTTAGACTCTGATTGCACCTTTTCTGATTGCACCTTTAATGTCCGGAATCGTGCCGCCAGCGATTCGGCACGCTGGCCGATTTCCTCTTTCGACAGCCGCATCATCTTGAGCGTCGGGATGGCATCGTGGTCGCGCTTCACATACGCCAGCAGCGTGGCCTCGAGAGCTGCATAGGTGAGCTTGTCGACGCGGAGGGCGCGGAACAGGGAGTTGGCGCGCATGCGCGCGACCAGGTCGGCACGGCCGCTGATCAGTCCGGCTTGCGGGCCGCCGAGTAACTTGTCGCCGCTGTAGGTCACGATGTCGACTCCAGCGCGCAGGCTGTCGAGCACGCTGGGCTCGCCGCTGATGCCGAAGTTTTGCAAGTCGACTAGCGCGCCGCTACCGAGGTCTTCCATCAGGGGTACGCCGCGCTCGCGGGCGAGCGTAACCAGTTCAGGTGTGGATGCCTGTTCGGTGAAGCCGGTGATCTCAAAATTCGAGCGGTGAACGCGCAACAGAAGCCGCGTGCGTTCGTTGATGGCGCATTCGTAGTCGGCGACCCGCGTGCGGTTGGTGGTGCCGACCTCACGGAGCGTTGCGCCCGATTTCGTCATAACGTCGGGAATGCGGAAGGAACCGCCGATCTCGACCAGTTCTCCGCGCGAGACAATTACTTCGCCGTTGTCGGCGAGCGTGTTAAGGGCCAGCAGGACCGCTGCGGCGTTGTTGTTTACGACGATGGTGGAGACAGAGTTGGAAGGTTCGGCCAGGCTTCGCCCGGGCGGGACAGCCGAGGCGGCCGTCGCCACATGAGCCGTGGTGCTATCGTTGAGCAGGCTGCGGAACAGGCGATCGACGTGGGTGTCGCGCTTACCGCGTACGCCGGACTCGAGATCGAACTCGAGATTGGAAAATCGGCCGACAGTTTCGCGGATGTGCTCCAGCGCGGCTTCAGCCAGCGGAGCGCGGCCAAGATTGGTGTGCAGAACAACACCGGTCGCGTTGATCACCGGGCGCAGCGAGCGCTCGAGCGCCCGGCGCAGATTTTCCTTGATCGCGTTGTCCAGTCCCCCCAGGGCGAGTTGTAGTCCGGGTTGATCCAGCAGTCCGGAAGCAATGGCTTCCCGCAGACGCGCGAGCACGGCGCGCGCGGCGGCAGTGACGGGCGCGGTTCCGTGATCGCGAGCGAGCGCTTCCAGGGCGGGCATTCGCAGTACTGCGTCGACCGACGGCAGTTCTCGCAAAAGCCCCGACTTTACCGGGTTATTCACGATTCGGAATTATCCCATATCACTGTGAGTAGCACGGCTGGCATGTCACAGGACCTTATAGGCATAGGCGGGATGGATGCTTGAGAGATCGTTCTTTGACCCTGAACTGGCCCTCCAGATGCCCGCCAGGTAGGTCGATCGTGTATTTTCCAGAGACTATGCGCCCTTTGTGTTCTTGAAATTGCATCTTTGCATTGGCAGCTGTGACAACATCTTCACACTTCCCAGTGGCAGGGCATGGTTTGCCATATACATCGTGCCACTCCGGCCCGGTTGGGTAGAGATTGAAGTGTATGAAGCCGGTTCTGAAAAAAAACTCGAGTCGCTGATCATTGCGCCGCCCGGCGATTTTCGTGAAGTGGAAGGTTGCCCCATCGCAATTCTCCTCGAACCAGCCCTTGGCATCCTGAGCCAACGCGGATGAGAAAGCGGCGACCAGCATCAAGACAATCGTGGCGAACTTGAAACGGGTCATGGAATTTCGCCTCACAACGTATGCAGATACGCGAGCAAATCCTGAATGTCCTGTGAACTGAGCGTCTGGCTGTAGCCGGGCATTTCGTTGCGGCCGAGGCGAATGATGTCGGTTACGCGCTCATCGTTGGCAGGCAGCCCGCTCAGAGACAGATATCTGTGCTGGAAGACTCCCTTGAGCGCCGGGCCCTTCTTGCTGCGGGTGGAATATGCTTCATGGCACCGGTCGCACTTGGAGTCGTAGATCTTACGGCCAGCGGACTGTTGCGGGTCGAGACCGAGTTCGACGTCGGACTTGCGGCGCTCTACGTCGCAGGCTGAGACGAATGCGAGCGCGAGCAGAACTGCCAGCGTTCCGAAAGTGGCTCCAGCGCGACTGTTTCTCGGCAACTTTCCCATCACTTTTCCCAATAACTGACCCATCAATCTCTTGCCGTTCGATCTCATACACCATCACTCGCTTGACCCTTCTCGGCGATCCGGCGACACGCGACGCTGCCAGCCGCTTTACAATGATAGAGCAAAGTAGCAACGCGAGGCTTTTCCTCACGCATGGCAGTGGCGATCAAGCGAGTCTACGAGACGGCATCGCGCAGCGACGGCGCGCGAGTGCTGGTTGACCGGCTGTGGCCGCGCGGCCTTACCAAAGATCGTGCTGCGGTTGACGAGTGGCTGCGCGACCTGGCGCCCTCTGACGAACTGCGCCGCTGGTATCATGCTCGGCTGGGTCATGCTCGGCTCGCTCACGCCCAGCTCAATCATGCCCAGCCCGAGCATCGGCAGGACTTTCAGTGGCCGAACTTCCGCAGGAAGTATCTGAAGGAACTGACGCAGCCGGAAGCCCAAGACGCGCTGCTTCGGCTCTACCATCTCGCCCACAAGAGAAAACGCCTGACCCTGCTGTTTGCTTCCAAGAACGAGACGCACAATAACGCGGTGGTGCTCAAAGAGCTGCTCGACGGGATGCGCAAGCCTCCGACCGGCACAGGCCCCGGGGCAGTTCACGGGATGAGCAAGCGTGAGGCTGCGGTCCGGCGCCGATAACGCATTTGCGCGTTGAGTCCCTCCGGCGTACTTGCGTTTGGATTTAAAATCGTGCCCCATGAGACCTGTCTTCCAATGGAACCTGGGTGAGCGAGCGCTGGAACTGGGCAAGCGCACGCTGATCATGGGCATCGTCAACGTTACACCCGATTCGTTTTCTGACGGAGGCCAATTCCTGGAGCGCGACCAGGCCATTGAACATGCCGGGCGATTGCTGGACGAAGGGGCGGACATTGTTGACATCGGTGGCGAGTCGACCCGTCCTGGAGCGCGGGTCGACGCCGGTGCTGCGCAGTCAGTCGACGCGAAGAAAAGTTCGGTCGGGAATCTCAGGGCTGCGGTTAGCGCAGAAGAAGAGCTTAGGCGTGTGCTTCCGGTCATCGCCGAGTTGAAGCGGAAGCATCCTGCGGCAGTGTTCTCAGTCGATACCTACAAAGCGAGTGTGGCGCGAGCGGCGGTCGGCGCCGGCGCCGAGATCGTGAACGACGTCAGCGGATTCCGCTGGGATGCGCAGATGGCGAAGACGGTCGCCGACCTTAAATGTGGCGTGGTTCTGATGCACATGCGCGGACGCCCCGAAGAGTGGCGCACGCTGCCGCCGCCCGGCGACATTGTCCTGCTGGTGAAACGCGAACTCAAGGATTGGGCGGAAAAGGCGGTGCTTGCGGGCGTGCGGCGGGAGCGCATCGTCCTCGATCCCGGCTTCGGATTCGGAAAGAGTTTCGACGAAAACTATCCGTTGCTGGGGCGTTTCAGCGAACTGCAGGCCGCAGGATTCCCCCTGCTGGCGGGCACGTCGCGGAAATCGTTTATTGGCCGTACCTTGGCCAGAGATGGGAAAGACGCTCCTCCGGATGGCCGCCTGTACGGAACCCTTGCGGCTCAGACGGCGCTGATTCTCAAAGGCGCGCACATTTTGCGGACCCATGATGTGAAGGCGGCGGTCGAAGCCGCGCGTGTGGCCGACGCGATTTTGCAGGCACGCTAGAGTGCTGTTGGAGTCCCGGCAAGAAGATTCATCACTTCACGGCTTCCAACGCCTTGGCGACTTCCTCCACGCCCGGCACCACCGGAATGTCGTAGTTCTTGTGCCACGCAATTTTCCCGTCGCGGTCAATGATCGAGATGGCGCGGCCGGTGATACCCTTGTCTTCGAGGAAAACGCCGTACTTGGCGGCGACGGCACCGCGCGGCTGAAAGTCGGCGAGCAGCGGATATTGGATGCCCATCTTATCGGCATAGGCTTTGTGCGACCACACGCTGTCGACGCTGATGCCGAGCACCTGCGCGTCCAGCTGGTCGAACTTTTTCATGTCGTTGACGAAACAGGCGTGCTCTTTGGTGCATACCGGGCTCCAATCGAGCGGATAGAAAACGATGACGACCCGCTTCTTCCCGCGGAAGCTGCTCAGCGAGACTTCCTGCTGATTCTGATCTTTGAGGGTGAAGTCGGGAGCGGCAGAGCCAACGCTTGTGGACATAGCATCTCCTGATAAGGTTTTGGACAAAGCTCCATGATCAACCAATACGATCAACCAATAAATGATAAACGATTCTGACCAGCCGGCTTTACCGCGTGTCGGGCGCCTGCATCGACGGGACGGCTGGCGTGGAGGCGACGTTTCAACAGCTATTTTGTCCCGTGACTAGAACGCCTTGCCGGAATCCAGCAGAATGGTGACCGGCCCGTCGTTCACCAGTTCCACCTGCATCATTTCCTGGAAGCGGCCAGTCTCGCAGCGCAGGCCGGCGGCCTGGATGCGCTCGACAAAAAACTCATACAAGCGCCGTGCGTGTTCCGGCGGAGCTGCGCCATCGAACGATGGGCGCTTGCCACGGCGCACGTCTCCGTACAGGGTGAATTGCGAGACCGCGAGCACGCTGCCGCCCGCGTCTTGCACGCTGCGGTTCATCTTGCCGTCTTCGTCTTCGAAAATGCGCAGGCCGGCAATCTTTTCGGCGAGATACGTTGTGTCCGCTTCGGTGTCTTCGTGTCCCACGCCCAGCAGAACCAGCAAGCCCAGACCGATCTCGCCGCTGGTCCAATTCTCGACTGTGACTTTTGCCCGGCTCACGCGCTGCACGACGGCACGCATACTTTCAACTCCTCACTCGGTTTCTAACGTGGATTTCTAACGTGCTGCCGGAGGGAGAAACGAATCATGGCCCGCCACACACTGCCAGCGTCCGTCGCGATACACAAAGACATCGGTGAACAGTGTCTTAGCCTTAAGCCGTCCGTGATCCTTCGCCACACCCACTCCCCGGATATAACCGAAATCGCCGTACAAGTGAGCATGCAATTCTGCCAATTCGTAATGAACGTCCGAGTGTTGCGCCGCGCGGGCCAACACGCTCGATCGATCCGAGAGCAGGCCCGCCGGACCGGCCTCCTCGAACTCGTCGGCTAATATGCAGGCGAGCGCCGCGACGTCCTGTTTCTCAAGGGCCTGAGCCCACGTCTCCTCGGCTTGCACCAATGCGCCTTCGTCTTTTGTCTGGCCGGTCGGGCAAGGCGAGGCATACGCCAGCGGACAAAGCAGCAACAACCACCATACGTGTTTCATGCGCAACTCCTTGATGTAGCCCATCTCGACCGACCATCATAACCTGTCCAACGTTTGACCCCGGCAGCGGCCAGCCTTTAGGATTCAAGAGTGCAATCCCAGGTCAGCCGAGGCTCCGCCGGAAATGGCGCGGCACTTCCTTTACACTAAATCAACAGGACAATTACACTAAACACTCGCCTTTTTTCGTATCGCAGTGCGTAGGATTGTGACCGAGTTGTGGGCCAAAGCTCGACCGCGAAATCAGATGAGCGGAAATTCGGATGTGAAGTAATGAAGAAGTTTGTGATTTTGCGGCGCGGGCAGCGAATTCAAATCTAATCGAGACACACGAGGAGAAACATGGCAGCCGTAGACGAGAAAGTAAAACAAATTATCGTGGAGCAGTTGGGAGTGGATGAGGGCGAAGTCACATCGAGCGCGTCGTTCGTGGACGACCTGGGCGCGGACTCGCTCGACACCGTGGAACTGGTGATGGCTTTTGAAGAAGCTTTCGACATCGAGATCCCCGACGAGGACGCCGAGAAAATCCGCACCGTGCAGGACGCGGTCGACTACATCGGCAAGCACGCGAAAGCGGGGAAATAGATTTGGGACGCAGGGTCGTAGTCACAGGCCTCGGTTTGATCTGCGGCGTAGGCAATTCCACCGATGTAGTGTGGAAGGCCGTGCTTGCCGGCAAGAGCGGTGTGGCTCGCATCACCAGTTTCGACCCCACTGCCTTTGCCTGCCAGATTGCCGCCGAGGTCAAGAACTTCGACCCGCTGAATTTCATCGAGAAAAAAGAAGTCAAGAAGATGGGGCGCTTCATTCATGTGGCCATCGCCGCCGCCGATGAAGCGCTGAAAATGTCGGAACTGAAGATTACGCCGGAGAATGACGAGCGCGTAGGGGTGCACATCGGCTCGGGGATCGGAGGATTCGACATCATCGAACGCGAACATGCCGCGCTAGTCGAAGGCGGCCCGCGCAAGATTTCCCCATTCTTTATTCCGGCAGCCATCATCAATCTTGCGGCGGGACAGGTTTCGATGCGCCACGGAGCCAAGGGACCGAACGAGGCGACGGCGACGGCCTGCACCACCAGCGCCCATTCCATCGGAGATTCCTTCCGCATCATCCAGCACAACGACGCCGACGTGATGATTGCCGGTGGCACCGAAGCCGCGATCACTCCCATGGGCGTGGGCGGATTCGCCGCCATGCGCGCTCTCTCCACGCGTAACGACCAACCCGAGAAGGCCAGCCGTCCCTGGGACAAAGACCGTGACGGTTTTGTCATTGGCGAAGGCGCGGGCATCCTGATCCTCGAAGAACTGGAATTTGCCCGCAAGCGCGGGGCCCGCATTCTGGCGGAGATCGCCGGTTATGGCATGAGCGGCGATGCTTACCACATGACTCAGCCCGCGCCCGAGCACGAAGGCGGCTTCCGCGTGATGCGCAACGCGGTGCGCGATGCTGGCGTGACTCCCGACGTGGTGGGTTATGTCAACGCTCATGGCACTTCAACCCCGATCGGCGACACGCTTGAGGCCCACGCGATCCGCAATTTTTTCGGCGAGCGCAAGATCGCGGTAAGTTCCACCAAGTCGATGACCGGCCACCTGCTGGGCGGCGCTGGAGGACTCGAAGCCGGCATCACGGTGCTCGCGTTGCGCGACCAGATCCTGCCGCCGACCATCAATCTGGAAAATCCCGATCCCGATACCGCCGGTATGGATCTGGTTCCGAACCACGCGCGCAAAGCGGAAATCGAATACGCCATGTCAAACTCGTTCGGCTTCGGCGGCACTAACGGCGCATTGCTGTTCCGGCGCTGGAGCGAATAAAAGTATTCTCTAAGAATTCTTGCCGCATCTACATCCGCTCCAAACCCCTCATTTCACGCTGGTTTCGCCTCGTAATGTCCTGTCTCGCGGGCTCGGAAAAAGTAACCAGACTTTGGTACTTTGCGCGTTGCCCCTTTGTGTCTTTTCAACTTTGCGGACACCATTCACAATGATTTTGAAAGTGGAGTCTTCCCCTCGACATGGATAAAGCTTTCGCCACACCTCTCAACCTCGCCCCTCCTCCGCTCACGCGGAAAGCCGCCGCCCGTACCGCTCTCGTGGGCTTGAATGAGCCCGCCCGCGCGCTGCTGACCGAAGGCTTCCGCCAGTTCGGCATTGAGACCGTGGTGGTGACGGCCAACGCGGCCGAGCGCCTGAAGAAAGAGAAATTCGAGGCTTGCGTGCTGGCCCTGCAGGATGGCGCAGACTCTGTAATGGAAGCGGCGCGCTCGTCGCCCTCGAACAGCCGCTGCGTCATCTATGGCGTCGGCGGAAACGCGCAACAGACCATGAGCTATTCCAAGTACGGCATCAACGCCATGTTCAGCGAACCGCTGGAGCGGCCCGCCGCCCTCAAGCTGATACGGGCCACGCGCATGCTGGTGCTGCATGAATTCCGGCGCTACGTGCGCATTCCGGTGATGACGGAAGTCTCCATCGTCGGGGATGCCCGGCGCATCAGCGCGACCAGCATCGAAATGAGCTCGGGCGGAATGTCGATCAAGAGCGCGGAAGACTTTTCCATTGGATCGAACGTTGAAGTGTCTTTTTCTCTCATGACCTTGCCCCGCGTCAATGTGCGGGGCGTCGTGAGTTGGAAAAAGCCCCAGTCGCTCGGAGTGCGCTTCGACGCCGCCGATGATCGGCGCCAGAAAGTCAAAGTCTGGATCGATTCCTACCTCGAGAATTAGCGCCTAAGGTAGAGAAATTGTTCATTGCTGATTGTTGATTGCAAAAACAGGTTCCAATCAACAATCAACAATTCAGCAATTTCTCCCTGCTATTACAATAGCTTCGTGCCCGAAGCCAGCACTCGCGACGCGCCCGCGCCGGCGCAGACTGCCACTGGCGCCCACCGGTTCACTCTTCGCCAGCGCATTGTCCTGCGCATCATTATCTTCGTTGGATATTGGGTCATTCGCCTGATCGGCCTGACTCTGCGCGTGGCGGTTTCCTACGAGGACGGCGCGCAAGAAACAGTGGAACAGCGGCCGCTGGTCACCTCGTTCTGGCACTCCTGCATCCTCCCGGCAACCCACATCTGGCGCAACGAGGGCGTGCGGGTCATGAGCAGCAACAGTTATGACGGCGAGTACATGGGCCGGATCATCCAGAGGTTCGGTTTTGTCGCGGTGAAAGGTTCGAGCAGCCGCAACGCCGTGCGGGCGTTGCTTGGACTGCGGCGCGCGCTGGGCGAGGGCTGGACGGTGGCGTTCTCGCTCGATGGCCCCCGCGGCCCGCGCCGCAAAGTGAAGCCCGGACCCGTGGCGCTAGGCCGGTCAGCCGGTGTCCCGCTGAGTATGTTTCACGCCGCGATCGATCGCGCCTGGGTGCTGAACACCTGGGATCGCCTGATGATTCCGAAGCCCTTCTCGCGAGTGCTGCTGCGCTTCGGCAAACTCATCCACGTCCCCGCCACAGCGACCGACGAAGACGTCGAGCGCTACACCGCCGAACTGCAGGCCGCGCTCGATCGATGCTGTGAATTCGCCGAGGCCAATGTGAATCGAGTCGGGACGGGAGAGTTTCCGTACTACACGCGCAGCGAACAGAGGTGAGAGGGGTCGATTGCCAACTACTGATTGAAAAAACCTGTATTGCGATTACCAATCAGCAATCAAAAAACAGCAATTGCCCTACTCCATTGTCGACCCCAGCAACTGGTACTTGTATTTCTTGCCGTCCCAATAGACGACGGAAGAAGTGCCTTCGCCTTCGCCCTTTTCTTCCATGTAAACGCCGAGAACAGTTTTCTTCTTCAGGGCGAGCCTTTTCACGGTGAGAGTCCCAAAGGGTAGATTGATCAGAAGAAATTTCGCCTTAGGCTTTTCCGCGCGCCACCCGTCTTTGTCCGCGCCGTGAATAATCAGCAGGCTGATGCCGCGCCGATCGGGTTCGTCGGAGGCAAACGAGGACGTGACCTTTACGTCACTGTAGCCGAGAGCGCTGTCATAAGGGTCGGCGACGACGAAGCTGTATTCATCCTTGTCGGCCATGGGGTTCTTGCACCGGGCGGCGACCACCAGGTCGTCGATGCCGTCGTCGTCCATATCGGCGACAAATTGCGGCGGTCCCGGTAGCAGCGAACAGTTATCCCCGAACTGTTTGTGGATAAGTGCGTCGGTCACGGCGGGCGACGGGGACGTCGCGTGCGCCGGTGGCGGCGGAGGCAGCCTTTTTTCCCCGGACGCCGCGACCGTTAGGGTGACCGTGAACCAGAGAGCGAATGCTGTGAGCAAGAGCGATTTTCGGGACGACATGGTTTTACTGTAGTCCGGTTTTGTGCACGATGGTAGAGGAGGGTGGTAACGGAAGTAACGGGTGCGTCCTGATTCGAAGAATCGGTCTCAGCCTGCTCCTGCCCTCACTCCTCTTGTCATCCTTCGCTTCGCTCAGGATGACAAATCACGATACAAATGAAGCTGGCGCAGGATTATCGGAAATGCTCCCAGCCCTTCGGCTCGAGTTCGTGGGCCACGCCGGCGGCATCGCGCAGAACGACCTTCCGGCTCCGAGTGATGCGGCCGATCTGGGTCAGGGCGACTCCCGCGATCCGCTTAGGAACGTGCTTGCCGGGGTGGGCAGTGAACAGGAGTTCGTAGTCCTCACCGCCATGCAGGGCCAAATCGAAGTCGACTTCGCGCGCGGGCTTGCCGACGCGGGCGCGAGGGATGAGGGCGGCGTCGAGTTCCGCTCCCACGCGGCTTTCTTCGCACAGATGCGCCAGGTCGGTGGAGAGGCCGTCGCTGGTGTCGATCATGGCCGAAGCCAGCCCTTTCTCGAGGAGCATGCACCCGATTGCGATTCTAGGTTCGGGATAGAAGTGGCGGGGATATCCCCGCTGAAAGTCCTGCGGATTCAACTTCTTCTTAGGTCCGTCTTTTATCTGTCCCGCGCTCATGCACGCGACGGCCGCTGCAGACCCGCCGAGTTTTCCCGTGACGAAGATGCGGTCGCCAGGCCGAGCGCCAGATCGCAGCACAGACTTGCCTGCGGGCGCCGTTCCGACCACGACGATGTCGGCGAGGATTCCGGCGGGGGATTCGGCGGTGTCGCCTCCGGCGAGGGTGACGCCAAGCTTGTCGGCGAGCCTGATCAGGCCGCGGAGAAAGCGTCCGACCCAGGCTTGGGGCAAATCGCGCGGCACAGCGAGCGAGAGGAATGCCGCCACGGGCTCTCCGCCCATGGCCGCGATGTCGCTTAGCCCGCGCGCCAGGCAGCGGTGGCCGATCGATTCCGGCGAGTGCCAGTCGCGGCGGAAATGAATGCCTTCCAGGCTGAAGTCGGTGGTGACCAGAGATTCCATTCCCGGCGCCTGCCACAGCACGGCGCAGTCGTCTCCGATTCCGGTGAAGACGTACCTGGATCGGGTCTTGCCCGCCTGCCTTAGCTTGGCAGGTCCCGTCAGGCGGCGAATCTCGGCAATCAGTGCTTTCTCAGGGAGTGGCACGGCGCAATTACTATAGCGCCGTTGGTGGAGCAGCGTCGGACCGTCGCCCGGCGGCGCAACTTCGCAGCCCGGCCAAAAGTAGGCGGGCGGCCGCGCATGTTTTCCGCGTGTGGTTTCGAAGCAGGCCAGACTCCAATTCGCGGTGGCCAAAGCACTCGTCAGTAACCTGTCCTTGGGACCCTGGTTCCCCGGTCTTCAGTAACCCAAAAAGGACTTGTCAGTCGTTGACAGGGGGAACCCAGTTTGTTACCGTTAACCAGTCATTCACAATACCTTTGGCCGAGCTAAGTGCTGCAACCAATTGAGATTGCAGACGAACAAATATTTAAGGCTCAGGTCGCAGTTCCGGTAGGGTAGGGCGCGAGATAGTTTCCATTCCCAAGATGGGAACGTGGCCCGAGGAAGTCAGGTAGTCCGAACAGGCGTTTCTGCAAGCTGGAAACTGGACCTGGAGTTCCGGACCTGATGCTTCAAATCTGATGTTCAGAATCTAGTATTCAGGATTTCGAGGGGCGAATTGCAGAAACGCTTTTACATCCTTTTCGTGGCCCGCGGGGACGACGGCCAGCTGCGCAAGATTTCTATTCCCGTCCATTACTTTTACGTCTTCGTCGTCGGGGCCGCCGTCGGATTCCTTAGCCTGACCGGAATTGCCAGCTCTTATACCCAAATCCTGCTGAAGGTATCGCGCTTTAACCAGCTGCGCACGGAGAATGACCAGCTCAAGAACAATTATTCGCGCCTGGAACAGGTCGCCAAAGAACGCGACGTGCAAGTGGCGTCGCTGGGTTCGATTGCCGGCGAAGTTTCCGCACTCTACGGGTTGAAGTCGCAGCCCACCCTGGTTACTGCAACCGCCGAGCAGATTCACGACTCTGAGGTCAGTTCTTCGCTCGACCAGTTGCACGCTTTGAGGACTTCGGCTCTGACCGGGGCGACCATGGTCGGCCTGACCATGGGCCTGACCCGCAATGCCACGACAGCCGACTGGTTTAAAGCCAACTCCGCGCCCAACCTCTGGCCGGTAGAAGGCCAAGTGACGGGCAGCTTCGGAGAGCGGATTGATCCGTTCAACGGCGAGGGCGCGTTCCACAGCGGTGTTGATATTGGCAGCAGCTATGGCGCCCCGATTATCGCCCCGGCCGACGGGATGGTCACATTTAGCGATCTTTTGGGCGGCTATGGCAAGGCCATCATGATCGATCACGGCAACGGCATCAGCACCCGCTATGGTCATCTTTCCGGTTTCGCGGTGACGGCAGGCCAGGCAGTGCATCGCGGCGACGTGATTGGCTATGTCGGAGAGAGCGGACGCTCCACCGGGCCGCATCTTCACTACGAAGTCCGCATCAATGACACTCCGGTAAATCCCTACAAGTACCTCCGCATGACCGTCGCCCATAGCGGCGGCTTCGCTGCGGGAAGTTAGAACCCGCTCTTAGCTTTCAGCCTCCAGCTCTCTACTCTCTCTCGTCTTTCCACGTACTGCTTTCTTCTGCACCACCGTGTCTGGCTAGCGTTACTGGCGTAATCACCCAAGCCAAACGGAGGACAGAATCCCTGCTCTCAAAGATTTACGATGGTAGGAGTCCACTCCCGACTTCGGGGGCTGGGCCAACAGTGCGCCGCAAGGACGACTCTATGGAAAATCCTGACATCCAACGGTTTGGCCGCTACGAGGTCGTGGCGGAACTCGGCCGGGGAGCCATGGGGGTGGTCTACAAGGCTCGCGACCCGCAGATCGACCGTATGGTTGCGGTGAAGACGGTTTCGCTGTGGGGGCAGGAAGCGGACGAAGAAAAGGAATTTCGCCTGCGTTTCATGCATGAGGCGAAGGCGGCAGGGCGTCTGCACCACCCCGGCATCGTGGCCATCTTTGACGCAGGGGAAAATCCCGAGAACAACCATCCCTACATCGTTCTGGAATACGTAGCCGGCGAGGCACTGAACCGGATTCTGGCGCGCGAGAAAAAGTTTCCGCCGGCGAGGGCGTTACAACTCACCGAAGAGATCGCCGATGCGCTGGACTACGCTCACGCCCAAGGCGTGATTCATCGCGACATCAAGCCCGGAAACATCCTTTTAACCGAGGAAGGCCACGCCAAGATCGCCGATTTCGGTATTGCCAAGCTCAATCTGGCCCACTTCACCGTCCCTGGGCGTCTGCTCGGCACTCCGGCCTATATGGCGCCGGAGCAACTGAGCGGTGAAGCTGCGGATGGCCGCTCCGATCTGTTCTCGCTAGGCGTGATTCTATACGCCATGGTCACCGGTCATTCTCCGTTTCAGGGAGACAGTGCGACCACGGTGAGCTTCAAAGTAGCGAATCGCGAGCCCGTAGCGGCCAGCGCCCTTGACCTGACACTTCCCCGCGAGCTGGATGAAGTGATCGCGCGCGCCATGGCGAAGGATCCAGGGCAGCGCTACCAGAGTGGCGCGGAGTTCGCTGAGGATGTACGCCAGTTGCAGCAGTTGTTCAAACACGGCTCGACTGCGACGTCGCTGGCGGCGACAGGCACAGCCGCCGGCACGCGCCGCGGAACAACCGCGACGAAAGTTGGGACGACGGTTGCAATCACGCATCCGGCGTTGGGGATGGCGCAGGCGGCGAGGTTTTTCCGTACCGCGGTTCTCAAGACGCCGGTCCGGGATCTGATTCTGGGTGCGATCACCGTGGCTATCCTGGTGATCGCCGGGTTTGAATCAAAACTGTTCGTGACTTCCAGAGTCGACGTGAATCCGCCGGTCGTTAGCCCCGTCGCAAATCTCAGCCCAGTGCAACCGAATGCCGCAGGGACAACGGCTGCGCCCGGTGCGGACACCATGACAACTGCAGCGCCTCAACAGCCGGCTGCCGCCTCGCCAAAGAAAGGCGCTCCGGCCCCGCACTCCGCCAAGCAGATCGTCGTGCCGACTTGCAATCTCGATCTGGCGGTGCAGCATCAGTTCAAAGATGCCACTCTTTTTGTTTGGGTCGATGACAAGCTGGCGTTGACCCGGCCCCTGCACGGGGGGACGCAGAAACATCTGGTCGTGTTCAGCGGAATCCGCGGCGTGGATTCAGAGACGCTGAAGATTCCCGCGGGAAAGCATATGCTGCGCGTCAGGGCGCTATCGTCCGATGAGACCTCCGATCTTTCCCGGACGATTTCAGGAGCTTTTGTCGGTGGTGGCGACAAATCTCTACAGGTGACCTTCGACAAGCACAATACGGTCATGCGCCTCACTTGGCAGTAGCGGCCTGCCACAGGTTTTGGGAATGTCTTACCCGGATTGTTTTCTGTGACTCAAAACGAGCCCGGATCGCGAAACGGCAGCGTTATGAGCGATGAACGATGAACGCAATCGCCCGCTATTCGTAGCGTAACGCTACCATCGGATCAACTTTGGTGGCGCGCCTGGCTGGAATGTAGCAAGCCAGCAGCGCCACTCCGACCAGCAAAAGCGTCACTCCCGCGAATGTGACCGGGTCGGTTGCGGTTACGCCGAACAGCAGCGACTTCACCGTCTGGGTGAGCGCGAACGATCCCACGATACCAAGCGCCACGCCGATCAGGATCGTACGCATTCCCTGCCCCAGAACCATGCGCAGTACGTTGCCCGGTGTAGCTCCCAGCGCAACGCGCACACCGAATTCGCGGGTGCGGCGGCTCACCGAATACGCCATCACGCCAAACACCCCAGCGGCCGCCAGCAGCAGTGCTATGATCCCGAAGAATCCGGTGAGTATGACGTTGAATCTTCGCGACCCCAGCGAAGCGGAATAAACCTGCCGGAATGTCTGGAACCTCGCCGGAATTTCCGGATTGAGCTCCCGCAAAATTCCCCGCGCGGCAGAGCTTACCAGGCGCGTGTCGGTATCGCTCATCATCGTCACCGTCATATCCGCGCGCGGCCGCTGGAACAAATTCACGTAGACGGTCGGTCGCGGCAGTTCGTCCAGACCGTATTCGCGCGTGTCTCCCACAATTCCTACAATCGTGAGCAGGCGCACATCGCTATCCATGTTCCCGAATTCGATGGTGTGTCCGATCGGGTCTTGATTCGGCCAGCGCTCGCGCGCCAGCGACTCACTGATCACTGCCACGTGTGGTGCGCTCGGGCTGTCGCGCTCCTCGAACATTCGCCCGCGGATCAACGGAATTCCCAGCACCTGAAAATATCCGCCGGTCGCAACACAAAAATCCGCGGAGCCGCGCCGTTCTTTTTGCTCGAACAGTGCTTCGAAACCGTCCATCGATTTAGGAGCTTCATTCTGCGCCATCAGCAGGAACGTTCCGTCGGGCAACCCGCCGGTCATGGGCAGTGCGCTGGCAGCGCCTACGCCGCGCACGCCGGGAATTTGTTGGAGCCGGTCGATCAAGTGCGAAAAGAAACTCCCCTGGGCTGATTTCGCTTTAGGATCTTCCGCCGACGGCAGCGAGACATCCATGGCCACGATCTTGTCCACGCGGAATCCCGGATTCACTTCGAGGACTCTCATTAAGCTGCGTCCCAGCAAACCCGCGCCGATCACCAGTACTAACGTGATAGCGATCTGCGCAACCACCAGCGCCCGCCCCACGCGCTGGCTGCCTTGCGACCCGGCCTGTCCGCGCCCGCCTTCCTCAAGGCCTTTCCTCAAGTCGCCGCGCGTCGCTCGCGCAGCCGTAAACGCGCCAAGTCCGGCGGCTACGGCCGTGCAGAGGAAGAACGCAAACAGCAGCACCGGCAGGTTCACGGAAACGCTGTCGAGCCGCGGCAAATTGTCCGGAGCCAGGGCCACCAATCCGGCGACGCCCCACAGCGCAACGAGCACTCCAAGAACGCCGCCCGCCAGCGAAAGCAAAAATGTCTCAGTCAAGAATTGGCGAACCAGGCGGCCGCGCCCCGCCCCGAGCGCGCTGCGAATTGCCAGCTCGCGCTCGCGCACCGAAGTCTGCGCCAGAAGCAGATTTGCCACATTGGCGCACGCCACCAGCAACAGGAATCCGACCGCGCCCAGCAAAATGAGCAACGGCAACCGTACAGCGCCTGTAATGGAATCCTGCAGTGGAACTAAGCTTCCATCGCGGAGCAGATAATCGTTCTTATCATTCGTCTGGTAGATCCTTCGCGCAATCGCGCTGATGTCGTCGCTCGCCTGTTGGACGCTCACGCCATCTTTCAAGCGGCCGACAGCAGAATAATTGTGCGAAGTGCGGCTTAGGTTCTCACCGCTCGTATCGGCAGCAATCCATACATCCACGTCGTTCGGAAATCGAAACCCTGCAGGCAGCACGCCAATCACGGAGTAGCTCGCGTTATTGATTTTCAGATGCGCTTGCGAAAGATCGGGCGCCGCTCCAAGATATTGCCTCCAGTAACCGTAGCTCACGAGCGCAACCGGCGCCGCTCCCTTCGTATCATCACTCGCCGTGAAATCCCGGCCGATGATCGGCTGCACCGCGAAGACAGTGAGAAACTGCGGCGTTACCGGTGCCACGGTAGTGCGTGTCGGCTGCGTTGCTGCCAGGACGGAAATCGGGTAAGCCGAGTATTTCGCGATGGATTGAAAGCTATGACTTTGATCGCGGAAGTCGTCGAAGTTGGGATCCGCGAGGCGCGACAACCTGCTGTTGGAGTTCACCTCAGAGATCGCCATGATGCGGTCCGCGCCCGAATAGGGCAGCGGCCGCAGCAAAACTCCATACACCACGCTGAAGATCGCCGTGGCCGCGCCCATGGCCAGCGCGAGCGTGAACACAATGATGGCAGTGGCGCCGGGATTCTTGCCGAGCACTCGCGCCGCGTAGCGGAGATCCTGCCAAAATCCGCGCATGTTTGCCTCGCTGTCAGAGCCTCGCTCGGCATTTTAGCTTACTGCCGTAACCCCATCCAATTCTCCGAGACCACCAGGGAGTTTCCGGGATTCTGCGGATCGTACTTCACCGAAGTGTGCAGCCCGAGCCGGCAAGAGTGAAGATTGATCCAATGGCGCAAGTAGGTGACGTCCTGCGAGCACTCGTAAGACACACCCGCCACGTCGTATTTATAAATCAGCATGATGGCGGCGTGGTAGTTCGTAGCCGCGGGCAGTTCCTGCACGTCGATCACCGTGCCGTCGGTGATGCGGCCCGTGCCCTCCAGCCATTTCCGGCGTTCGCGCTCAATCTCGTCGGGCGTCTTGGGCTTGCGCCGCAGCAGCGCGTACACGCCGACTAATGCGACGCCGCCTGCAGCAACCAGCCCATAAAGTCGAAGCGAATCCATACGCAGGTGGGTTGAAGTCGGATCACGTTCCGTCGACTTCTCTTTCAGCATAAGCCGAAAGCGCTACGCGTGGAAGTGGTTGAAAGGTTACGGAGGTGACAGGGCTGTGAAAAACTTCAGCCCTGCGCTCGAGAAGTTGTGACCAAGGACTCCGGTCTTGTTCTAGAATCAGCCCGCGGGAATACTCGGAGTTAGCGCGAGCGGAGAGGCAAATGGCTTTCGCGACAATTCGCGCGGTGACTGTTCTATCGTTGTCGATCTCGATATCGATTGCCGCAGAATCCGACAAGAAAAAAGTTCACGACTGGCCGGTCTACGGCGGGACTCCGCAGAACAATCATTTTTCCCCACTGACGCAAATCAACCGCAGCAACGTGCAGCGGCTCACGGTCGCATGGACGTTTGACTCCGAAGAATCCGGCGGCCTGCAGACCAGCCCGATTGTGGTAGGGAGAGTTCTCTATGGGATCACGCCCACACAAAAAGTGTTTGCTTTGGACGCGGCCACGGGAAAGCTGCTATGGAAGTTTGATTCCGGCATTAAAGGCACACAGCCAGATCGTGGGCTGGCCTTCTGGGCGGATGGAGACAATAAGAATAACGGCGGCCGGATTCTGGTCGGGGTAATGAACTTCGTGTATGCGCTCGACGCCGCCACCGGCCAGCCGATCCGGAGTTTCGGCAGAGGCGGCCGCATCGATCTGCGCGAGGATCTAGGGCGCGATCCGGCGGCGCAGTCCATTTATATGACCAGCCCCGCGGTCATCTACAAAGACTTGATGATTGTCGGAGGTCGCGAAGCCGAGACCTTGCCGGCGTCTCCCGGCGATGTGCGGGCTTACGACGTGCGCACCGGAAAGCTGCGCTGGTCGTTTCACACCCTTCCCCACGACGGCGAGTTCGGCGAAGACACTTGGCCGAAGGGTGCATGGAAAACCAGCGGGGCCGCAAACAACTGGGCCGGCATGACGGTCGATACGGAACGAGGCGTGGTTTACGTCCCCACCGGTTCGGCCGCATTCGATTTCTACGGGGCCGACCGCGTGGGCGATGACCTCTTCGCTAATTGCCTGATCGCTCTGAACGCCGAGACCGGCGAGCGAATCTGGCATTTCCAGGGTGTGAGGCACGATCTGTGGGATCGCGATTTCCCCGCGCCGCCGGTGCTGTTAACGGTCCTGCGGGACGGAAAAAAAATAGACGCGGTCGCGCAGACCACCAAGCAGGGCTTCGTCTTTCTATTCGACCGCACCAATGGGACGCCGCTGTTTCCCATCGAATGCCGGAACTATCCGCCGAGCAATGTTCCGGGCGAAATGGCCGCGCAACAGCAATGCTTGCCAGTAAAGCCCGAGCCCTTCGCTCGCCAACTGCTCACGGAGAATCTCTTGAGCAACCGCGCGCCCGAAGTGCATCAGTGGGCAGTCGATAAATTCCGCAGTTTCCGCAGCGAGGGCCAGTTCGTTCCCTTCAGCGTGGGGAAAGATACCGTCATCTTCCCCGGATTCGACGGCGGCGCAGAGTGGGGCGGAGCCGCCGCCGACCCCGAGACGGGGATCCTCTACGTCAACGCCAACGAAATGGCCTGGACCGGCGCGCTGGCCGAAAACAGCGCGGAGGACACTCCCAAAGCCATGTATCTCAGCCAATGTGCCGTCTGCCACGGCGACAAAATGGCGGGATCGCCGCCGGCAATTCCGTCGCTGCTGGGCGTGGCCCAGCGGATGTCCTACGAGGATGTCGCCTCGACGATCAAGAACGGCAAAGGCCGTATGCCCGGGTTCGCCAACCTGGAGAATGACAGCGATCGTTGGTACGGGCTGCTCTCCTACGTGATGAGCAGCGGTAAAGACGGCGGTGCAAGAGACGGCGGCAAGGAAGCGGCGAGTTCCGGCCCCGCGTCCCCGGCGGCGATGAAGTATCACTTTACCGGCTACCGGTTCCTGGATCCCGAGGGATATCCCGCCATTGCGCCGCCGTGGGGAACGCTGAACGCGATCAACCTCACCACCGGCGAGTACGTCTGGAAGATTCCGCTGGGAGAATATCCCGACCTCGCGGCGCAGGGACTGAAAAACACCGGCAGTGAAAACTATGGTGGTCCGGTCGTGACGGCCGGGGGGCTGGTCTTCATCGGCGCGACGAACTTCGACAAAAAGTTCCGAGCCTTCGACAAGACC
>Ga0209274_10000226_pt1 | contig 43409 bp, 33 predicted proteins | sample HubBroMetageREF1_FD_188343 | JGI IMG/M metagenome (GOLD analysis project Ga0209274, IMG submission 188343) | Reference soil microbial communities from the Hubbard Brook experimental Forest, New Hampshire, USA - Hubbard Brook CCASE Soil... | ecosystem: Environmental > Terrestrial > Soil >...
TAGCGGACGCGGCCAAGTAAATCCGCTTTCTAAATTCTAAATTCTAATTTCTAGTGACGGCGTCGAAGCGCCCGCTGTGGACGGCCTGCGCGCAGGCCTTCGACGCCGCCGATCTTGCGGCCAGCAAGTTCATGAGCAAGCGACTCTCTGAATCTCGGCTTCCGCCGGACGGTTGACCTCACTATTCTCCCTGTGTTCGGAGCCTGCCCTGAGCGAAGTCGAAGGGTGTCCCCTGTAGTTATCGTTTAGAATTTAGTCTGCGATGCTCACAGGCTCCGAAATTCGCCGCAAGTTTCTGGACTTCTTCATTCAGAAGGGACACCGCGAGGTCCACTCCTCATCGCTAGTCCCAGCCAACGACCCGACGCTGCTCTTCACCAACGCCGGCATGAACCAGTTCAAAGACGTTTTCCTAGGCCTGGAAAAGCGTGACTACGTGCGGGCAACCAGCTCGCAGAAGTGCGTGCGCGCCGGAGGCAAGCACAACGATCTGGAAAACGTAGGCTTCACCAATCGTCATCACACGTTTTTCGAGATGCTGGGAAATTTCAGCTTCGATGAGCATCGTGGCGGGTATTACAAGTCGGAAGCCATTGCATATGCTTGGGAGCTGATTACTTCGGCTGATTGGTTCTCGATTGATCCGAAAAAGCTATACGTCACGATATTCGGTGGCGCGACGATCGGCCACACCCATATTGACCGCGACAGCATGGCCCAGATCGCTTGGGAGCGGGTCGGCGTCCCCAAGGAACGGATCCACGCAATCGCTGGCGAGCAGGGCCTCAAGGACAATTTCTGGCAGATGGGCGAGACCGGCCCTTGCGGCTGCTGCAGCGAGATTTATTACGACATGGGGCTTGCCGCATCGGAGTCGGGACACTCCGATTGCGTGTTCCCATGCGACTGTGGGCGGTACGTCGAAATCTGGAACCTTGTCTTTATGCAGTACGACAAGGACGCTAACGGAAACCTCAATCCCCTTCCTAGTAAATGCGTGGATACGGGCATGGGCTTAGAGCGTCTGACGGCAGTGCTCCAAGGCGTGATCTCAAATTACGAGACGGATCTGTTCACGCCACTGATCAAACGAGCGGCTGAATTGACAGGAACGTCGCTTAAGAAGGAGCTCGACAAGGAAGCACATACGAAGTCCGCAGCGTCCCTGCGGGTGATTGCAGACCACTCCCGCGCGGCAACGTTCCTAATCTCCGATAGCGTCACTCCGTCGAACGAAGGACGTGACTACGTTCTGCGCAAAATCATCCGCCGCGCCATCACCCACGGACGTTTGCTAGGTCAGACAAAACCGTTTCTGCACGAGATGGTATTTGCCGTGCGCGATCTGATGCAGGACGCGTATCCGGAACTGAAGGAGTCCGCAGAGCGCGTCTCAAAGGTAGTCCTAACGGAGGAGACTCGGTTTGCTCACGCCCTGGACATTGGATTCGAGCGTTTAGAGCACGGCGTCATGCTTCAGTTCATGAATGCCCCAGGCGTCAGATCACCGAGCGCGGGTCAGAACTGGACTTTGGATATGATCAAGGCAAAAGGCATCCCCTTGACCTATCCGGGAGAGCAGGCATTCAAGCTCTACGATACCTACGGTTTGCCTCTCGACTTCATAATCGACTTCTGCCGTGATCTAGGAGTTTCCTTCGATCAAGCTGGCTTCGACCACGCTATGGCCGAGCAGCGCGCCCGTGCTCGCGCCTCCTGGAAAGGCGCAGCGAAGCAGACCGCGAACCCCGCCTACCAGCAACTCCCAAAATCCGCCTTCGAAGGCTACCGCCTGACGCGTTCCGACAACTGCGAAGTTCTAGCCATCATCAAAGCCGGTCAAGGCGCGCAGGAACTCAAGCCCGGAGACCACGGCGAGATCATCCTCGACCACACGCCCTTCTATGCCGAAGCCGGAGGCCAGGTAGGCGATCGCGGATGGTTCTACTCCGACGATCACAATACAGTAGTCGCCGAAGTTACCGGATGCTACTACCCGGTCCAGGGTGTCCGCGCGCACCAGGTGATTGCCAAGCAGCCAATTCGCGTAGGCCAGAAAGTAGACGCCGTAGTCGATACCGCAATTCGCGAATCGACCATGCGCAATCACACGGCCACGCATCTGCTCCAGGCCGGACTGCGCGAAGTTCTAGGCAAGCATGTGAAGCAGGCGGGATCGCTGGTCGCTCCCAATCATCTGCGCTTTGATTTCTCGCACTTCACCGGAGTCGCCGAAGAAGAGCTGCAAGATATCGAAGACCTCATTAATAAGGAGGTCCTGCGCAACGAACGCGTCGAGGTCATCGAGAACGTTCCGATTGACGCGGCGGTCAATGAGTATCACGCGATGGCGCTGTTCGGAGAGAAATACGGTGATCGAGTACGCGTGATCAAGATCGGAGATTTTTCGACCGAACTGTGCGGGGGCACGCACACCGGCGCTACCGGCGAGATCGGCCTGATCAAGATTTTGAAAGAGGGAAGCGTGTCGTCCGGCGTGCGGCGGATTGAGGCCGTGACTGGCGAAGGCTCGCTGCGCCACTTCCGCAAAGATCACGAACTGGAAAGTGTAGTTGCGAGCTTTGTTGGGCCCACCCTTTCGCAAAAACCGCGAAAGGACGGGGCACCCGCGCTCAAAGATGGGGCACCCTCTGCCGGAGACGCGTCGGAGTCTCTGGCCGAGGCTTTGAAGCTGGAACTGGAAAAGAAAGACGCCGAGATTAAACGTTTAGCTCGCGAACTCGATCAGGCGCGGATGAAGTCGGCGTCGTCCAGCACGGCCAACATCGGCGAAAAAGTCAAAGAAGTTCGCGGCATCAAAGTCCTGACCCACCGCGTCGACAACCTGGAGCGCGCGCAGATGCGCGCCCTGGTCGACCAGTTACGCGACAAACTAGGCTCCGCCGTAGTAGTGCTGGGCTCGGCGTCGAATGGGAACGTTTCGCTGATCGTCGGCGTGACCAAAGACCTCACCAGCCGCATTCAGGCCGGGAAAGTGATCGGCCCGGTGGCACAGAAAGTTGGCGGCAAAGGCGGAGGCCGTCCCGACCTGGCCGAGGCTGGCGGCAAGGATGCGGCGGCGCTGGATTCGGCGCTGAGCGAGGCTTATGGTGTAGTGGAGTCGCTGTTAGCAGCCCGTGATTAAAGTAATTCGCATCGCTGCAGGGTTGGCACTCTTTATGAATTGTCATCTTGGGCGAAGCGAAGGATCTCTACATTTGAATCCGCCCCAATGCATAGGTCCTTCGCTTCGCTCAGGATGACAGGTTGTTTCTGGGAACTAGGAACTGAGTACTTCAGCTTCTCCACCGCAGCGTCACCGGCCCGCTCACCGGATGCCGAAACTCGCCGCCATTTTTCTTTACTTCCAGCATCGCGTTCTTCAATCCGAAATACCACTTGGCGGGCCGGTCGGCATCGTCGATCAGCATCAGGTGGGGATTATGTTTCAGGCCCTCAGATTGAAGTTCCATGGTGCGGCGATCCTGCTCCACGAATTTTGCGAAAACGAATTTCAGCAACTGCGGGCCGAAGGGAATCCAGCGGAACAAGTTCCAGGCGGCCACAACGTCAATGCGGCACTGACTGCGCGTGATGGGAGTGACGGTGGTCAGGCTGGAAAACCAGTACTTGCCGGCGCGAATGATTTCCGATCGCAGGTTGGGTAACACGAAATCAATGGTCGTCGAGATCGAATCGGCGTCGGCATAGAGGCGCAGAAGTTTGTAGGGCGCGCTGTTCGAACTGGGCGTGTGCGCGCTCATACGAAATCCGTAGGGGATGGGTTCGAAATTCTTTTGCTTCTCGTGAATCGATTTTTGCGAGCGCCACCACCATGCCTGGTGAACGAAGGGTCCGTGTGCCGGGTCCATCAGGCCGATGATGCCGTGGTCGACGGAACACGGCAGGTCGGCGGTGAGATAGGCCAGTTTGTAATGCTCGCTGAATTTCGGAATCTCTGGCGCTGGAGCCGGCGCGGGCGCGGGCTTTGCGAATCCGGCGCCGGCCGGGCTGGGATCGGGAATGAAAACCCAGATGAAATCGTCGCGTTCTTCGCAGGGATAGCTGCCGGCGTAGATGCGGTCGACTTTTAGATTCTGCTCGGGGACGAGCGATGGAATCAGCTGGCACTGGCCGGAGTGGGCATCGAATCTCCAGCCATGGTAGGAGCATTCGATTTGCTGGCCGTCGAAGTGTCCGCAGGAAAGCGGCATGCCGCGATGCGGGCAGGCGTCGCGCAAGGCGAAAGGTTGATTTTGCTGGTCGCGTCCGAGTACTAGCGGTTGCTCGAGCAGCATGGCCTTGGCGAGTTCTCCGCGGCCCAGTTGATTGGCTGGCAGCGCGCGGTACCAGAAACCGAAGAGCATGAGCGCGTCGGGCGTCTGGGACTGGAGTGGAAGGTCGTCAGGCATCGGAACAGGTGAGCATACCGCAGCGGCCGCAAAATCTGAAACCTTGAACCGCCTAGACGCAGAGAGCGCCGAGCGGGAGAAACGAAATCACAACAGTAGCAAAGGGATTTAGGTGCGCTGTCCGGAGTGCAGGCGCGTTCTGAGCTGGGCGTAGGCTTCGCGGGCCACTCCCGGCCCTTCTATGTGGGTAAGAAAGAGCTTGCGCAGGGCGGCGGTGGTCAGGCGGCCTTCGAGGTAGGCGTCGTAGAGATCGTTGCCGGTGAGGTACCCGAGCTGCTCGGCGACGTATTCGTTCTTGCGGCCGGTGAAGGCGGGAGCTTGAGCGGAGCAAAAATCGTGGGCGCGCTGTTCGGTCAGGAAGTCGAGAGCTTCGACCGCATCGGCGAAAGGAAGCGAAGTCTGGTGTTCGAGGTCTTCACGGGTCACGTCGAACAAATCCGCTATATCCGTGTCGCGGAGAGCGGGACGCGCGGGGTACAGGATGCGCGATCCGAAAAATGCCAGCGCATGTTCTAGGACAGATGTATAAAACGCGTCGTCCTTGTCGTTCGGCTTGGCGCCCGGCTTGGCGCTTGATGCTGTGTGCGCTTCGGGAGCCTTGCCGTTCGCAAGATTCGGCAAGCCGCGACAAGCCTGATGAAGGAAGCGAGTGGCGTCTTCGGCGGACGAGGTCATGCGAAACTGGCGCACGTAGACGACATTGATGGGAGTGAGGTAGACACTGCCGCGCTCGCGCACCTGGCGGAGCAGGAATCGGCGGTCTCCGGCAGTGAATCCTTTGCGGGACAACAGGCGGCGCAGCAGAGCGTCCGAGTTGCGCGAATAGACTTCGGGCATCAGGTCGACCAAAAGCCTGGGCTGCGTGGTGTTGTGCGCAGAGTACTGGTTGATGCCGAGGAAACGCACCATGCTGCCGATCAGGTTGTAGAGCGTGGGGCCGAGGTCGGGTGCGCCATGGTCATGATCGCTGCGTCCCCAGCGGTCGAGGCAGAGGCGGTAATTTTCGTATTTCTCGAGTGGCGTGGCGTTGAAGACGCAGAGAATATTTTCCCGGTCGTCTTTACGTACTTCGACGGCTTCGACGTGGTCGCGGGCTTCTCCGGCGGCGCGCCAGTAAAGGGCGTCAACGTTTTGCAGAACGGTGAGCACGGGTTCCTCGGGAAGGCGCTGCTGGAGCAGGGCGGGCAGATGCTGGGGCGCGAGGTGCGATTCACCGAAGAGCACGAGGATGAGAGCGTCGGGATGACGGCGCCGGAGTTCGGCGATTTTGTCGGCGGCGTGGCGGTCACGCGCTCCAATTTTGCGCAGATCTTCGCGAGGCATGCAATCGAGCCCGTAGATGGATGCGCCGTGATCGCGAGCGGCGGAGAGCAGTTCGTAAAATGGAGTCCAGTCGTATCCCCAGTCGAGTTCAAAACGAATGCGTTGGTGCAACTCGTCTTCATCAATCTCGCCACGCAGCCATTCGTCGAGAATGTGCTGGTCGCGCGAAAAAATAGTTTCGACTCCAAGCACTATGGGGCGTTGGTGGAATTCGTAATCGCGCAGCAACGAGGCCAAATAGCGTTGCGAGTTTGGCAGGGCATGGTAGTCGCCGACCAGAACGGTCCCGGCTTTGGCGATTTCCCGGCGGACATCGCTCGGCGCGAGAACTCGCTGGTAGGAGCGGTAGGCGTCGCGAAAATCGCGAAGATATTTGCGCCCAGAGGCCTGATCGATGGCGCGAATCTCACGCTCGACGCTGGCGATAGCATGGCGTTGAGCGGCACTGCGTCGCGCTCGTAAGATGCCGGTGGTTGCCATAGATGCGTCGTCAGTCGTCGGTTGTTGGTCGCTTCGCTGTTTCGTATCAGGGCATCGTCTTAGCGATGGCCGTAAAGTGCTCGAACTCAATGCCCCTTTAGGGGGCTGCATATTTCCGCGGTCTGATGTCCTTGACTTGCTCTTACCGCACCCCTATCCTCAGCTTTCGAGGCCGCGCATTGGATGCCTCATGGAGCCCGAACTTTGCCGCTGCCCCCGGAAAATCTGACCGTTGCCACTACCGGCGCCAGCGGGTCGATATTTCTGAAGCACTTTCTACTTGCCGTCGAACGCGATGCTCGGGTGACGACGGTAAACTTCATCGCTTCCGACAGCGGCCTGCGCGTCATGGCCGAAGAACTCGGGGTCGAAGGCCGTTCCGACCTTCTACGTCAAATCATCGGCTCGCCTCCCACAAAGATTCAGCAGCAGTCCAACAGCGATATCGGGGCGAACGTGGCCAGCGGGTCATATCCCACGGACGCGATGGTCGTAATCCCATGCAGCGTCGGAACCCTAGGTCGCATTGCCAATGGCACCGCTTCACGCCTCATCGAGCGCGCTGCCGACGTGGCTCTTAAGGAGCGTCGGCCGCTCGTGCTGTGCGTTCGCGAGACGCCGCTGAACAAAATCCACATCCGCAACATGTCGCTGGCAGCGGACGCGGGCGCGACCATCTTTCCACTGATCCCAACCTTCTATAACCATCCGTCGAGCGCCGATGCCATGGCCCATGAATTCGCCAACCGCGTGCTGGCGCATTTGGGACTCGCCCAACCGGATGCCTTTCGCTGGAAAGGCTGAGAACTTGTCGAAAGAACGATGACCTCGGGGGACTTGGGGGAAAGCCGTTCCTGCGTTGCAGGTGTCCTATCAGTCTAGAGAAGGGGCAATAACGAAGGTAGGTATCTGGCGGGCATGTACTGCGAGTGTTTTGGCGTCTAGCCTGGATTGTCATCCTGAGTGAAGCGAAGGACCTACGTACTTGGACTCGCTATGCAGCAGGTCCTTCGCATGGTCATGATGGCAGCGTAGAGTTGTGCCCTAGCTGAAATTCTGCCGGTTAGGACGGTTCTTCTTGGTAATGCTGCCCACGGTCTGATACCACGCAACCACCCAGGGAACCAGCAGAGAAAATGCCAGGCGCGCGGCCAGCGTCGTTACTAACTTCCCACCGGGAGCTTTTCGAACATCGCTCCAGTCCAAGCGGAAGGCAAAACAAATTTCGAGCGCGAGCACGCACAACAGCGGAATCGGCGAGTAGAAAAGTGCAAGAACGGCAAGAATCTCGGCAAGACAGCGCGCAATATTTCGCCACAGCCGCGCCGAGCGTCCGCCCAAAACGCCATCGGTTAAGGAATAGCTGACCATTTGGCGGAGAGCTGACCTAAACGTGTGGCGCGGCTGGTAATCCGCCTTGGCACGTTCCGCGAACGCCGGAGTAACCAGCTTGCGCACCTTGGAGTCGAATACAGTATCTTCGCCCAGGAAGACGTTTTCGGGGAATCCGCCGACACGCTGCCAGAGCTCTTTGCGAAAAGCCATGGAGCGAGCAGTGCAGGACTTGGTCGCCGCGCCTGGATTTAGCTTGACTCCAAAGAACGGCGCGGATGCCACGTCCCAGACGGTGGAGCTTGCCAGGCTAATATAAGATCCGCCGACAGAATACTCCGAATCGCCTCGGAAGATCGGCGTGACGAGGTTGGCTAGCCAGTCCGGACTGTGGGTGCATCCCGCGTCGGTGAAGGCGACGACATCGGACGAAGCGGCGGCAGTCGCGACGTTGCGGCCGCGCGCGATCGGCCCCGGAGAGTGCCGCAGGCTACAGCTTTCATCGCGAATCGGCACCAGCGTCGGATATTCTGCCCGCAAGATCTCAAGCCGCTCCCAGGTTCCGTCGGTAGAACCGCCATCGACGATGATGATTTCGGCAGGAGCAAGAGTCTGCCGCATCAAACTCTCGACCAACAAGTCGATGTCATCGACCTCGTTAAGAACGGTGGCCGCCACGCTCACGGCTGGCATGTCAGGTGAAGTCATTCGGCGAAATAAGTTTAACCGCGAAAATCAGTTCTCAGTTCCCAGTTCTCAGTAAAATTCATGGGGCAGTTACTGAGAGCTGAGAACTGAGAGCTGCTCTGTTGCTTCCGACGGCACACCCCATCCGTGCCGTTGACTCCGGCCCGCCTTTTTTTGTACTCTGCGATTACACCGGAAAGGAGGTGGTCGGATGATAAGTTCTGATTGTCATAGTAGAAGTACCAGACCAGGTGAGGTGGCTGAGTCTTAGGGCGGTTGCTCTAAGCGGAGTTCTCGAGGAACCTTTGGTCGGGGGAATCGGGAACATCTCTCGCACCATCCGTGAATATGGGCTGATTGATAAAGTCTGATCCGCCAGGCACACGCTGTGCCCGGCACCGGAGCGAGCGAGGGGCCACGAGAGTGACCACCTCAGTCAATCCCAAACAGTCCACCGGACAGCCCGCAGGCTGAAGAGCTTGCGGGCTGTTCTCTTTGATTAGGTCTCAGGTCAGGAAAGTGCGGGTTTGCTGAGACCTGACACCTCCCAAGACCTAAGACCTGAATCTCAGCGTCGCGACGCAGCCTTGCCCTTCGGCGTCCCGATGGCGTCGAGTATGGCGTCGTTGATGGCGTAGTCGGTGCCATCGCTGCCGATCACTGTCGGCGTGTAGGCTTCGCCGACGCCGGTCGAAAGTTTAATCTTTTCCGTCAATGAGTTGGACGGCAGATCCCAGCGGTAGAGATTACCGTCCTCGCTGTTGACGAGAATCGAGTCCGTGAACGGATCGACCGCGGCGGTGTTGATGCACCATTCGTAAACCGCGTCAGGATATCCCGGTTGCGGATCCGGCGTGGGCCCAAGAATCGTGATGACTTCGTTCATGACCAGCACGCTGGGAATGATCGGGTCGTTCTCGGTGGCGTTCGGGTCGAGAACCGCGACACGATTCTCCCCATTGCCTGTGCCGACACCCACATAATTGTTGTACTTCGTCATGAGCAGGTAGCTTGAAGTCCCGGTATAACTCGGAACAAGCGCGGCGGGAACGATGGAAGCGGTGTCGTCCCAGCCAAAGCTGCCGGGGATTTTTGTCTGCGACAGATCGCTGTTGTAGTGGAGCAACCAGCCGCGGTCATTGTGATCGGGAAAAGGATTTTCGAGCACTCCGAAGTAGACATCGCCATCCGGTCCGACGGTGGCTGTAGCCGAGCTGCCGCTGTACAGCCACGCGTCCTGCCCCGAAGCTGGATCGGTCAAAAGCACGCGGTTTACGAGTGCGAGGGTCGTGCTATTCAGAGCCAGCAGGTATCCATAGCTGTCGTTGTCCACGGCGACATACAGAAGGCTGCCATCGGGTGAGAGCGCGGGCGCGCAACTGATGGCCACCTGGGTAATCGAGGAGTCTCCGCTGACCGTTGCGGCTGACACCCAGGTTCCCGTGCCGTCGGGCGCAATGCGGGCAACGCCGCTTTGCAGATTGAGGGGAGTGGAACCGAGGACGATAAATCCGAAATAGAGATTGCCGTTGGCGTCGGTGGTGAGCGGAGTGTCGATCTGCACGTTCTGCTGGTAAGCCGTAGGATTCTTCTGGTAGTTCTTCTTGCCATAGAAGTAAAGGCGAGTGACCGTGCCTTTAGCCGCATCGGGATTCTGCCGCACCAGCACCCGGCCGGCAATGTCGGGGACAAAGAGCTGGTTGCCCGAAATGGTCGGCCCCAGACCGGGGATGAAGTCCGCCTCCGGCGCCTGCCAGCCGGTGTTCTGCGACCACAGCCGCTTGCCGGTGGCGCCGTTAATGGCCTCGACGCGAAAACTGTCCGTGTTTGTCTTTACCGGAACGATCACCGTATTCGCCGCGGTGACCAGCGGCGAGCCGTAGTGGATGTAAATCACGCCCTGCGGCGGATGCAGGTCCACCGGCACATGCCAATGAGTCGCATCGAGCGGCTGCGATTGCACGGTGGAAAGCGCGGTATGTTGTTCGTCGTGCGAGTGCGTCAGCCAGGCGCCGGTTTGCCCGGCTGCACTCGTGGTCAGCAGCGCAGCGCACGCTCCAATGCAAAGCATGAATATCAAAGACAGCAGTCGAGAGGGTGCAGTTTTGATCATGGGCTTCATCCGTAATGCCTCGCTTTACAGCCAGGGGCGAGGGAATCGACTCCCTGGCGAGGAAAGCAGGGTAGCAGTTTACCCTTGGGCATTTGTCAATAGAAGGTAAAAAGTGGCTTCCGGGCACCAATCAAAGTTGTCATCCTGAGCGAACCGAAGGACCTATGCATTTGTTTGCGGCACAAAACTCCTAGCTGAGTTTTTGGCTTTCACTCCCGTTCCGCCGGAGCGAAAAAAACCAAGACTTCGAGTTCTTCCCGAATATCGTAGAACCGATGCTCCAACTCAGCCTCGACGAAAATGACAGAACCGGCGCGCACCTCAGCATGATCGGAGCCGATCTGCATGCGGGCGCGTCCTCGGACGACGTAATACATCTCGTCCTCGCGATGCGGTTTCTGCGGATCGCTGCCGCCTTTCGGCAGAACATAGACGCCCGCGCTCATGGCAGGGACGCGAAGGAATTCGAGGTAGAGTTTGTTTTCTCCCGCGCGCTGGCGGGAGAGATCGTCGATGTGGAAGTAGCGTGGCATGAATTCGTGCGTTCGTGAAAAGACGCGGCAAGCCGCGTCTCTACCCAACAGCACCATGAAAGAAAATGTCTGCGTACTGCTGCACCAGCGCCTCGCCAGTCAGTTGGCCGTCCGGCTTGTACCACTGATAGATCCAGTTGATCATGCCGACCAGCGCCAGGGCGGCAGCGCGCGGCGTGACCGACGTCGGCGAATTGCCCTTGCGCTGGGCATCGCGCTGAACATCCGCGATGAGGTGCTCGACGAAGTGCAGGTAATCCTTCTTGCGGGCGTTGATCTTGCGCCGGAGCGCCGGCGGCAGCGGATGATTCTCGTGCAGCATGACCGTAATCTCACGGTCTTCGGGACTGAGCACCACCTGAATGTGCAGCCGGATCAGCGTGCGCAGGCGCTCTTCAGTCACGTCAGCGCGGGTTCCGTCGATGCGGCGCACCACGTTGATTACTCGCTCCTCGGTGATCTCCATGGCGTGCGCCATGATGTGGAACAGGATTTCGTCTTTCGATTGAAAGTGATGATAGAGGCCGCCTTTGGAAAGCTTGAGCGCCGCAGCCACGTCGTTCATGGAAGTGGCATCGTATCCGCGCTGTTGAAACAGGCGTGCGGCGGTGCGGAGGATTTCCTGGCGAGGTTTCAACCGCGGTCCGTGCCGAGGATCGACAGTAGCTTCGCGAAGCATCACCACAGATGGTATCGCGGAATGGGCCGCCGGGTCATTGTGTCATTGAGATATTGGCTACCGAACCTCGCGCTTGCTCGACGGCAGGTTGCCGGGCTTCGATAGATTTGGTCTCCGTCCATTATCAATCGCGGTTAGGTTGTCTACTGTTTCAGCGTGGGACCCCGTTCCGGAGCCCAGTCGCAGGACCGGCCGGCGGATCTCGTTGTTCGTGCCGACCTTCGCCCCGATCTGGCGAAGACTCCGAAGGTGCGTTTCGACTGCAACCTTTATCGCCGCCGTCGAACGCGCATCGCGGCGTTGGCCGAGAAAGCCGTGTCGTCCGATTCCGATGAGCGCGGCCTTGAGGTCGTCAGGCAAGCGGCGATCTTCAAAAGCCTCAAGTCGGACTTCTTGCAAGCCGTCGCGGTGGATGCGATCCGGAGCGTTGCGGGCGTCGTGCAGGCGCTGGATCCGCGACAAAGCGCGGTCGATGACGCCGGCGAGTTCGGTGCCGAATTCCGGGGCACGGTCTTGGAGCAGCCGTTGCTTCGCTTTTTCAGCCGCAAACCAGGTGGGGTTGCGGTTCGATTCCTGCGGTGGTTCCAGGCGAGACACTTCGCAAAGGTGGGCCGTGACGGCGAACTCGGCCTGGGCAGATCGGGCAGCCGCAGGCGGTGTGCCTTTTTTCCTGGCGGCGGTGTCAAGCCGGCGGCGGAAGTAACGGGCGAAGGGGATTGCTTCCATCCGGCCGTGGACGCCAGCCTCTTCAAACGCCTCGAGGGCGGCGGACTGCGCGGGCGTAAGGCCGGGTTCCACGCCGCCTTTGGGGAAAATCCAGCGTCCACCGCGGGTCTGAACCAGCAGAAATTCGATGCCGCGTTTGCGGATGCGGTAACAAACCGCGGCGGCCTGCCGGCGTCTTCCCGGAAGGCGTGACGGTGGCGAGAGTTTTTCGGCTGCTTCAACTCCCATGTTAGTAGAGTGCGCGATGCCATCCGCTTCTGGCTATAGCAAAGCTTGGTTCACAGGTGCGCAGCTTGCCGGAATCCTTCTACATACTTGTGCTAGCGGGGTCGCCTTGGAGAAAGTAGTTCGAGGCTGGCGAAGCCGAGCCCGTGCAAGAGCCAGAGATCGGATGCGTGGGTGAACTTCAGCCGGGCCGTCTAGCACCGCTTTAATGTAGAGACGGGGCTTGCCCCGTCGCCCGCTGCGAAAGGAGGCGCGGCAAGCCGCGTCTCTACGGAAAATCAGGGACGGAACTTTTGGACAACTTGTATTGTCTTCGCTGCAGTCGGGAACTCGAAGCCGGACAAAAATCGGTTGCCGTGTACCTGTTCGCGCAAACGGTGGGTGTAAGGCCGCGCCAGAAATCTCCGGCCCAGCGCATCTGTTTCTGCCCGCAATGCTCGGTTTCACTGGCGATGGGCCCTGCGCCCGAGGGCGCGCTTAATCTTGCCGCCTGGCAGATGATCCGCGACATTGTTGGCGCCGACCCAGCATTGACCGAGGCCGCTTGGGAAAGCCTGCATGGCCTTGAAGAAGAAGGCTTGCTCTCAGCGACAGGAATGGCTCCGGCATTGGCGACCGGAACCGCGGGCGCCGCGCACCCCACGCGCGCCGGAACCTACTTCGAGTTTTGAATCCTCCTCATGCAAATCGCTGGTCCAGAATAGACACCGAGGGACTCAATGCTTGACACCGATACGCCAGCTGTTTAGCATCTTAAGACCGACCGATTGGTCGGTTTTAGCTTTCGAACGCGATTCGGCGTTTCAGCCTACATCCAGAAGGAGTCTTCCGGTGGCCACAGTCTTTTATCGAAACGATGCCGATCCTTCCGCGCTGCAGGGCAAGACCATCGCCGTTTTCGGGTACGGGTCGCAGGGACATGCGCAGGCGCAGAACCTGCGTGACAGCGGATACGACGTAATTATCGGGCTCGATCCCGGGCGCGGCTCTGCCCAGCAGGCGCGCGCCGATGGCATGACCGTGGTCGCTCCGGCGGAAGCCGCCAAACGCGCCGACTGGATCCAGATTCTCACGCCCGACGAAACCCAGGCTGAATTCTACGAATCGGCCATCCGGCCGCACCTTCGCAAAGGCAAAATTCTCGGCTTCTCGCACGGCTTCTCCATTCACTTCAAAACGATCAAACCTCCGAAAGATGTGGACGTGGTGATGATTGCGCCGAAAAGCCCGGGCCATTTATTGCGACGCGTATATTCGCAAGGCGGAGGCGTGCCGTCGCTGCTGGCCATCCACCAGGATGCCAGCGGACGCGCGCATGAATTCGCCCTTAGTTACGCGCATGGTATCGGTTCGACGCGCGCCGGCGTGCTGCAAACCACTTTCAAGGAAGAAACCGAGAGCGATCTATTCGGAGAACAGGCGGTGCTCTGCGGCGGCCTGACTTCGCTGATGCAGAAAGGTTTCGAGACGCTGGTGGCCGCCGGGTACGCGCCGGAGATCGCCTATTTCGAGTGCGTGCATGAGGTGAAGCTGATCGTCGACCTGATCTACGAAGGCGGGCTGAGCCGTATGCGCTATTCGATTTCAAACACCGCGGAGTATGGCGATCTGACCCGCGGCGAAACAGTTGTGGGCGACGAAACTCGCAAAGCGATGAAGAAAGTGCTGAAGCAAATCCAGAACGGCACCTTCGCCAAGGAATGGATAAAAGAAAACAAAAAGGGCGGCAAGAAGTTTGCCAGGCTGCGTGAGGCCGCGAAGCAGCATCCGGTGGAAAAAGTCGGTGAACAGTTGCGGGCGATGATGTCGTGGCTGCCGTCGGAGAAAAAGAAAAGCACCGAAGCAACTAAGCCCGCAGGACCGAAAGTCGTGAATGCCTGAGAGAGGGTTCTCGGTTATCAGTTCCAGTAAGACCGAACCCGCCGTTTTCACTGACAGATGATAACTGACGACTGAAAACGTTCTCGCCCTTCAGCTACACTGTCTGCATTAATCCCATGGAGATCGACCTCAAGCATCGCAGCCGCTACATCACTGACGGGCGCGATCAGGCTCCGGCGCGCGCCATGTACAAAGCCATCGGGTTCACCGACGCCGATCTGGCGAAACCCCTAATCGCTGTAGCCAACACCTGGATCGAAACCATGCCGTGCAATTTCCATCTGCGGCGCTTATCGGCCAAAGTGAAAGAAGGCATTCGCGCGGCTGGCGGCACGCCGATGGAGTTCAACACCATCGCCATTTCCGACGGCGAGACCATGGGCACCGAGGGTATGAAGGCATCGCTCGTGAGCCGCGAAGTGATTGCCGACTCGATCGAGTTGGTTTGCCGCGGACAGCTGTTTGACGCAGCCGTGTGCATTGTGGGTTGCGACAAAACGATCCCCGCCGCGGCTATGGCGCTGGCGCGCATGAATCTGCCCGGCCTGGTGTTTTATGGCGGAACGATTGCAGCGGGCAAATACAAGGGCAAAGACGTAACCATTCAAGACGTGTTCGAGGCGGTCGGTGCGAATGCAGCAGGCGCGATGAGCGACGCCGATCTGCTGGCGCTCGAGAACGTGGCTTGTCCCGGAGCGGGCGCATGCGGCGGCCAGTACACGGCAAATACTATGTCCACGGTAATGGAATTGATCGGTCTGTCGCCCATGGGATTCAACGGCATTCCGGCGATGGACCCGCGCAAGGACGAAGCAGCGTTCCGCTGTGGCGAAGTGGTGATGAATCTTCTGAAGCGGGGAATTCGTCCCAGCGATATTTTGACACATGCCGCGTTCGAGAATGCCATCGCGGGCGTGGCCACGACGGGAGGCTCGACCAACGCCGTGCTCCACCTGTTAGCAATTTCGCGCGAAATGGGACTGCCGCTCGAGATCGATGATTTTCAGCGAGTCAGCGAGCGCACGCCCCTGCTCGCGGATCTGAAGCCTGCGGGAAAATATGTAGCGGCGGATGTGCACGCCGCCGGCGGCATTCCGGTGATCGCCAAGAGACTGCTCGAGGGCAAACATGCGGATGGTTCGGCGATGACGGTGACTGGAAAGACATTTGCCGAAGAAGCGAACCGGGCGCAGGAAACCGCTGGGCAGGCGGTGATCGCTCCCTTGAGTAAGCCGCTGAAGACGACAGGCGGTCTCGCGATCTTGAAAGGCAACCTGGCTCCGGGGGGCGGAGTAATAAAGATGAGCGGCCACGAACGGGCTTCGCACACCGGGCCGGCGCGCGTCTTTGATTCCGAAGAAGCGGCGATGCAAGCGGTAACCGGCAAGCAAATCAAAGCTGGAGACGTGGTGGTGATCCGCTACGAAGGTCCCAAGGGTGGGCCCGGCATGCGCGAAATGCTAAGCGTGACTGCAGCCATTGTGGGCGAGGGTTTGGGGGAGAGTGTGGCGCTGATCACCGACGGGCGCTTCAGCGGCGCAACCCGCGGTCTGATGGTCGGCCATGTAGCCCCGGAAGCTGCGCTGGGCGGCCCAATCGCCGCCATTCGCGAAGGCGACAAGATCACCATCGACACCAAAATTCGGAAGCTGGAGCTGATGATTTCCGACGCCGAGATTGCGCGGCGGCTGGCGGAATGGAAAGCTCCGGCGCCGCGCTACAAAACCGGTGTGTTCGCAAAGTACGCAGTGCTGGTCAATTCAGCGTCGGAAGGCGCAATTACGACAGCCATTCCGTCAAGCCACTCCCGGTCTTAGACTCCCGTCGTAAGACTACTGTCCCAGATGGTCGCCGGATTTGAGGCGGTAGCCGTTGACAAATTCCAGCGCGGTCATACGACGCTTGCCCTCAAGTTGAACTTCGGTGAGTTCCAGCGTCGTGGCAGTGTCTTGGTATTTGCCGCAGCTGACGAAAAGGCGCGTTCCCTCGACTAAGACTTGCCCTGCGATTTGTCCGTGCGTCGACCTCGCCGCATGGGGCACGGGTTGAGCCCGGTGCACCTGCAGCGTTTTACTCTTGAAGGTCGTGAACGCGCCGGGCCACGGCTGAAAACCACGCAGGCGGTTGAAAAGATCGTTCGCTGAGCGGGTGAAGTCCATGCGGCCGTCTTCTTTTTTCAGGATCGGCGCGAGCGAAGCTTGCGAATGATCCTGCGGAGTCGGGCGGACCCGTCCATTCTCGATCCCGCGCAGGGTTTCGACCATGAGGTCCGCTCCGTCGGTCGCCAGCTTCGGCCCCAACGTTTCGGCTGTATCGTCCATACTGATCGGCATCTCGTGTTGCATGAGAATGTCACCCGTGTCGAGCCCCGCGTCGATGCGCATGGTTGTAACTCCGGTTACGGATTCACCGTTGGCGATTGCCCACTGGATCGGCGCCGCGCCGCGATATTTTGGCAACAGAGACGCATGCAGGTTCAAATTTCCGAGCCGGGGAAGATCGATCATCCACGGCGGAATGATGCGGCCATAGCCCACGACGATGATCGCGTCCGGCTTAATCGCCGTGAGCTGGATGCGAAAGTCGGCGTTGTTCTTGATGGGGCTAGGTTGCAGCACAGCAATGCCCAGGCGCATTGCCGCCTCTTTCACCGGAGACGCGACGACTTCCATCCCGCGCCCGCGAGGCCGATCGGGTTGCGTCACCACCAGCGGCACGGAATGACCGGCCTCGACCAATCTCTCGAGAGTCGGGACAGCGAATCGAGGAGTGCCGCAGAAAACCACGAGCATAGGTGTCAGGTCTCAGGTATTAGGTCTCAGGACTGCAGCAAATGTTCTCCCTGAGACCTAACACCTGACACCTGAGACCTGCCTTCTACCACTCGCCCGCCTTAACCATCTTCTTGATCTTGCGCTTGATCAGGTCGCGCTTCAGCGCGCTGATGTGCGAGATGTACAGCTTGCCATTCAAGTGATCGGTCTCATGCAGAAAAGCCCGCGCCAGCAGTTCTTCTCCGGTGTGTTCGAAAAAGTTGCCGCTGAGGTCCTGCGCGCGTATCGTCACGGTTTTGGCGCGCGTGACGTCCTCGCGAAATTCGGGAATGCTCAGGCAGCCTTCACTGCTTCGCTGCCTTCCGTCTTTGCTAACGATAACCGGGTTGATCAACACCAGCTTTGCGCCGGGGTCTTCCTTGAAGGTCACATCCACGACCGCAACCCGTTGCGAAATGCCGATCTGCGGAGCCGCCAGCCCGACGCCCCGAGCCGCGTACATCGACTCAAACATATCTTCCACCAGCTTTTTGAGCCCGTCGTCAAAGCTGGTTACCTCGGCTGCAGGTTTTTCCAGGACCGGGTCGCCAAATTTCACAATTGGATAAATCATTTTCGTAACTCTAAGTTGTCATCCTGACCCTGAGCGTAGCCGAAGGGGAAAGACCCATGCATTGGCGCGAGTTCAAATCCATAAGTCCTTCGATCACGATGACACTGGCTTCAGATCAGTAGTTCTTCAGTTGTTCCAGATAACCCTGGAAATTTCGTTTCGTCTCCTTCATCGAGTCGCCGCCGAATTTCTCCAGCGCGCAACGGGCCAAGGTAAGCGCGATCATGGCCTCGGCGCCAACGCCGGCAGCGGGTACTACGCACACATCCGAGCGCTCGTAGGCTGCCTTCACGGGCTCGCGCGTCGCGAAATCCACCGACTGTAATGGACGCCGCAGCGTCGAGATCGGTTTCAGATAACCGCGCACGCGGATCTCCTGCCCATTCGATACACCACCCTCCACACCTCCAGCATTGTTGCGGGTGCGCGTGAAGCCCGCAAATCCCGTGTCGCTTTGATAGCCGATCTCGTCATGCACGGCCGACCCCGGCGAATGCGCCGCCTGAATTCCGCTTCCAATTTCGACTGCCTTCACCGCCTGCAGCGACATGACCGCGGCGGCTAGCAACGCATCCAGGCGCTCGTCCCATTGCGCGTAACTGCCGAGACCGGGCGGAACATTGTGCGCCACCACCTCGAACACTCCACCCACAGAATCTCCCGTGCGCAGAACTTTATCTACTTCTTCTTTCATGCGCTGTTCGGCATCGGCGTCGGTGCAAGCCAGCAGCACCTCGTTCTGGCGCGACAGTGGCTCAATCAGCTCCCACACGATTTCCCGATCCCCGATCGAAACCGCGCCCACCGCAATCACGTGGCTCAGAACTTCCATACCCAGCTCGCGCAACAGGAGTTTGGCGAGCGCTCCAATCGCTACCCGCGCCGCCGATTCCCGGGCCGAGGCGCGCTCCAGAACATAGCGCGCCTCCGTGAAATCGTACTTCAAAGCTCCAGCTAGGTCGGCATGGCCCGGACGCGGCGACGCCACGCGCTTATGTTTCTCCGGATCGCCCGTCTCCACGGGAAGCGATTCTTTCCAATTCTGCCAGTCGCGATTCTCCAGCATCACCGCGATCGGCGACCCGATGGTCTTGCCGTGATGTACGCCGGAGAGAAAGTGCGCGCGGTCGGTTTCGATCTTCATGCGCCCGCCGCGCCCATAGCCCTGCTGCCGCCGCCAGAGTTCGCGGTCCACAAATTCCTGATCAACCGCGAGCCCGGCCGGCACACCGGAAAGAAACGCCACCAGGGCCTCGCCGTGGGACTCTCCCGAAGTGAAGTAACGCAGCATGTGAAGAGGCATTGTAAATGAAGCGGAAGCGTTCAGCTCTCCTTGATTTCGGCGATTTCGGCGCTTGATATCCGTTTAATGATTCCCGCCTACTGGCCTCCCCGAACCCATTTTTTTCGCCAAGTCATAGCATGTGCGGGTACAATGAGTTGGCGCTTTGTATCCGTAGTCGTCGAACTATCAGGGTTTGGATCTCGTCGCCCACTTCGTCAGAGTGCCGAGGTTCTTCAATGTTGACCGCAAAAACAACGGTTGGGCCGTTTCATCCGGAAGTTGCCGAGCGCATTCGTTGCGTGATCGCCGACGATCACGAAATGCTGCGCTACGGTGTGCGCCGCCTTCTGGAAGACGCTCCCGACTTCACCGTGTTGGGAGAAGCGGGCGATGCCGCCGAGGCGCTCAAGTTGGTTCTGCAGCACCGCCCCGACCTGGTGCTGCTCGATATCAGCATGCCCGGCATGTCGTCGTTCGAAGCAGGACGCCTTATCGAAGAACACTGCTCCAGCACGCGTATCGTCTACCTGACCATGCATGAAGACCAGGAGTATGTGCAGCAAGCCCTGCGCTCGGGCGCCAGCGGTTACCTGGTGAAAGACACTCCCGCGCTGCTCTTGTTGCGCGCGCTGCGTGAAGTGCATCGCGGCGAACGGTCATTGAGTCCGCAGATCCAGACAAAATTGGAAACCGACGCAACCGCGCGTAACCAGGCGGTACGGGTGCCCCTGCGGAGAAGTATCCTGACGGCGCGCGAGCGCGAGGTAATGAAGCTGCTCGCCGAGGGCAATACCGTGAAGAAAGCAGCGGCAGCTCTCGGAGTCAGCGTCAAGACAGTGGAGGCGCACAAATTCAACTTGATGCGCAAACTCGACATCCACAACAAGGCCCAGTTGGTCACGGTGGCCATACAAAAAAAGATTCTTCCGCTCCCGGTCCCGATGACGTAACCGCATGCCGAGGCATCAGCCTTGCGCCCTTTTCACAGTTGCTGCAACGAGGGTGGCTAGGTCGGGAACCTCCAGATCGGGGCGCCCCACGGACGCTCGAACCGCGCCGATCCCAGGCCGAGCCGATTTCCGGTTCACCCACACCGTCGAAATCCCCAGCGACCGCGCCGGCACCACATCGTGATAGACGCTCTGGGCTGCGTGCAGCAACCGCTCCGGAGAAAGCGCGAGCCTGCGAAGGGCCACCTGAAAATTATTGATGGAAGGTTTGTAGCTTCTCGCTTGCTCCGCTGTGATCACGCCATCAAATTCCACGTCCAGATGCTTCCGCGTCTCCGCAAATAGTTCGTCGTCAATGTTTGAAATCACGACGAGCCGGTAGTTCTTGTGCAGTTCGCGCAACGCCGCCACTGTGTCCGGAAACGGCTGCCACGCTCGGACGGATTCGTGCAGCGAGCGGACTTCATCTGAACTGGCCTCGAAATGGAAGCGATCGGCAAACCCGCGCACCACCGATTGCAGCACCTCCCGGTAGCTTTGGTACGGACCGCTTTCCGCCTGCGCCTCGAATTCTCCGTAGAGTTCGAGAATGTCGGCGTCGGGCAGGCTTTGGCCATCATTTTCGACACCGTGGCTTGCGAGCACTGCTCTCAAGGTAGGCAAAATCCCCGACTCCCAATCGATCAGAGTGCCGTAGCAGTCAAAGCTGATGGTGGAGAAGGGGGCAAAATTCATAGCCACATTATAGCGACCCTTTATGGCACGGTCGCCGGACGAATTACGGTTATTCGGGCATCGGCAAGGACTGAAAATCATCTGCAAACCGACGCATCAGCCGTGCCAGGTCCTGAAGATCGCGTTTGCTCCACTTCGCAAAGAGTACGGCAGCCATTCGTTCGCGGGCTGCATCAATGGCGCTTGTCATTTCTTTGCCTTTGGCGGTGATTACGGCTTCACGTAGCCGGTTGTCAGTTTTTGAGGGACGCCGGTTGATTAGGCCGAGGCCATCGAGTTTGGTGACTTGCCGGCTTACGGTCGTGTAATCCCTGCCAACTAACTCAGCCAATTCAACGACACCAATCGGGCCTTTGCGCTCAATCACAATCAGCAAAGGAAACAGGGCCCGGTCGAGTGAAACGCCCGCTTCCTTCAGTAGCGCACTGTCACGCTGCGGCCTGTTCATAAGGCCCACCAGATCGACAAGCGTGTGGTGAAGCTGGCGAATTTCTTTATTCATGACGCATTTTCTCATTGACAGCGTCGCCTGGTATATGTGTATAATACACATATAAACGGATAGGAGGTCGGCATGAAAGCCGCTATCGTGGTGGAAGCGGGCAAAGCGCCCATCTATGGGGATTTCAAAGAGCCGGTCCCGGCGAATGGAGAAGTCCTGGTCACAGTCAGCGCCGCTGCTCTGAGTAACGTGGTCAAAAGCAGAGCCTCCGGCACGCACTATAGTTCGCAATCTAGTTCGCAATCTAGCTCGTCGGGTCAGCTGCCTTTCGTTGTGGGGATTGACGGGGTGGGCCACCTCGAGGATGGCCGCCGTGTGTACTTTGTGCTTCCGAAAGCGCCCTTCGGAAGTATGTCGGAGAGGACGGCAGTTCGGCTCTCTCAATGTGTCTCGCTGCCGGATGATCTGGATGATGTTACCGCCGCGGCCATAGCAAATCCCGGCATGTCCTCATGGGCCGCGCTCAAAGAACGCGCCAAGCTCACGGCGGGAGAGACCGTTCTTGTAAATGGAGCAACAGGCACGGCGGGCCGTCTGGCCGTTCAGATCGCCAAACATATGGGCGCACGAAAGGTTGTGGCAACGGGCAGAAACGTTGAAGCCCTGAGAGCACTGTCTACCCTTGGGGCCGATGTGACCATCCCGCTCGGTGACGGCGGCGATGCGTTTGAGGATGCCTTGAAGGAGCAATTCGGCGGCGATGGAATCGATGTCGTTTTGGATTACCTCTGGGGACAAAGCGCCGAACGGATTATTGTTGCCGGGGCCAAGGCGGGAAAAGACGCGGTACCGATCCGGTTCGTACATATCGGCTCGGTAAGCGCACCGAATATTTCGCTTCCTAGCGCGGCTCTTCGTTCTTCAGCTATCACGCTCATGGGAAGTGGCATCGGCAGCATCCCAAAGGACAGCCTTGTGAAATCGATCGACGAATTGATGCAGGCAACCGTATCGGGCGGCTTCGAAATCGCGACCAAAAGCTTTCCGCTCTCCGAAGTTGAACACGCCTGGGCTGCGGCTAACAGCCGGCTGCGCACCGTGTTTCAGATGCGGTAAACCCAGCTAGTTGGTGTTGCATATAGGGTCCCGGCCGAGATCCCCGCCGGCAGAGGTGGGATTTCCGGGGCATTCGCCTTTAAGCTTTTTGTTCGCTGAACAGATCAAGCAATGGCGGAACAGCGGAGGCTGAATTCGCCGCCGCCGCGGGCGCGGCCGGCTGCGCGCCCGAATCTTCCGTGGTTTTCGCCGCCGCCGCTTTCTCGCCTTGTAAGAATTTCCGGGAATCGAGCAACGGGCGCCCCAGCGACGGATTGTAGCTGCTCCACGGCCCTTCGACTTCAATCTCACGCTCGAAGTGGGCGCGCATCGCTTCCATCTTCGAATCCAGATCGTCGAGATAGTGCAGCATGAGGGCTTCGGGAAACATCGGCAGTTTGGGCGATCCGAATGCATACTGCCCGTGATGGCTGATGATCAGATGTTCGAGCAGGGTTTTCAGTTCCGCGGGAAAATCCGGCAGTTTGGCAACTTTGGCCTGCAGCATCTCCAGTTCGATGATCATGTGCCCCAGCAGTTGGCCGCGCGTCGTATAGGAAAACGCCCGGTTGTAAGCCAGTTCCTGAATCTTGCCGATGTCATGCAGAAAAGCTCCTGTCAACAGCAGATCGCGATTGACCTGAGGATAGTTGCGGCAGATCAGATCGCAGGAGCGAAACAGGGACACGACGTGATCGAGCAGGCCGCCGATGTAAGCATGGTGAAGCGTCTTGGCCGCGGGGGCATTGCGGTAGCGCTCGGCAATTTCCGCGTCCGCCATGAATAATTCGATCAGCGACTTCAGGTGCGGATTCTGAAGCGTGGCCACAAACTCCGTCAGCGTCCGCCAGAGTTCGCCAATGTCCTTGGTGGTTTTAGGCAGGTAGTCGGTAAAGTCGATCTCAGCCTCTTCCATGCGCCGCAGCTTGTGAATCGTGAGCTGAAAACGATTCTTGTATTTATTGATGAGCCCCTTGATCTTGAGAAAGTCGTCCTGCTCGAAGGCGAGCAGGAATTCGTCGACGTTGTCCCACATCTTGCCTTCGATCTGGCCGGTGCGATCCGCGAGGACCAGCGCCAGGTAAGGCTCCCCATTTTTCTTGGCCTTCACCTGTTTCGACGCCACCACAAAGCTCGAGGTGATGACCTTGTTTTCGTGCTGGGAACATTCGGAGATAAAAAACTCTTTCATGAGCCTCCGCGAAATCGTGATTAGCCTAAAACACGCCGAGCTTCTTCTTTTTCAGTTTCTTCGTTTTGTTTTCTTTGTCCGTGGTTTCGACCGGCGCGGTTTGTTTGGCGCTCGCGCCCGAATCGATGTAACCCGGCTTATAGTAAATATAGGCATCTTCGCGCAGCGTGGTCAGATAGGTCCGCAGTGCGGGTTGCAGTTTCTGCATGTACAACGCGTCCTGGATTTTTGGTTCGACCTCCTTCAGCGTGGGAATGCCCGCCATCTGATGCTCGGTCGCCTCCAGGATCAGATAGCCCTGTTTGGTGCGAATCACATCCGTGACTTCACCGGGCTTCATGGCGAAAACCTTATCTTCGATTTCTTTTGCGAGCGTGCCACGCTTGAAATAACTGACGTCGCCGCCGTCTTTCGCCGACGGTCCATCGGAGTACTTTTTCGCCAAGTCATCAAACTTCGCGCCCTTGTGAATCTGGTCGAGAAGATCGCCCGCTTTGGCTTTGGCCGCGGCCAGCGCTGCTTCGGAGTCAGGCTCTGACGGCGACGGCACCGGCGACGGTGATGGCGACTCCGGTTTTGCAGAGTCTGCGGCGGCCGCCGGCTTGGCGGGCGTTTTGACCGCGATCAGAATTTCGCTCAGGCGAACCTGCTCGGGCTGCTCCATCTCCGCCTTGTGCAGCTCATAGAACTTCTTTTCCTCGTCCTTGTTCATGGCCAGTTTCTGGCCCACTTCCTGTGAAATCACCTTCTGCGTGATGATCTGGTTGCGCAGGTTCTGCCTGAAGTCCTCATACGAAGCGCCCTGCGCCTCCGCCGCTTTCTCCAGATCCTCCATGGTTTCCAGGTTCATCTGCTTGCGCATTTCATCGAGGCGCTTGACGAGTTCGGTGTCGCCGGTGATGCCGAGATCCTTGCCCTTTTGCAGCAGGAGTTGTTGATCGATCAAATCGCGCAGGACATCCTTTTCTCTTTCGGCAAACGCGCGGTCGGCGTTGGAGGGCTCCTGCTGCTGAACTTCCTGCTTGAGCTGATCGCGGCTGCGGACGTATTCCGTGCGCGTAATGATCTCGTTATTCACTCGGCAGATGATCTCTTCGACCACCGTGTCGGCCGGCAAAAGACATGGGAGCAACAGCGCAGACGCAAGCGCCAACAACAGGGGAAGTCTGGTCTTCATCGTTAGGGCTCTCTTCAAACCTGGGGTAACCCCGAGGGAAAATTGTTGTTTTATTTTACGCCGCAAGCAGCGTTGAGGCCAAGGGAGTGGGCGTTGGCCCAGGGGTCGGGTAGCTAATTTCCTCGTATCAGCGTCAGCGCAGTCACGTCGTTGTGCTTCGGAGCCATGTGCATGAAGTCCTGCACGCGTTGCAGGATGCTTTGGGAAAGATCTTTGGCCGAAGCCGGCCCCGTCTGCATGACGCTCTTGACACCCTCCAGGCCAAATTCTGCGTTCTTCGACTCGGCCTCCACGACTCCGCGCGAGACCACCGCCAGCGAAGCCTTTGGCCCCAGGCCAACGATGCGGGCATCGGTCGGGGCCAGCGAGAACAGCCCGAGCGGCAGGCCGGTCGCGGGCAGTTCGACGACGCTCGCCTGATCCTGAAGCAGGCCGGGCGTGTGGCCGGCATTCACGTAGCAAACCGTGCCCAACTCTTCGTTGTAGCAACCCGCGAACGCGGGACAACTCCGCACCCCTCCAGCAGCGCGCATGATCTCCAGATTCAGACGCCGCGCCAGTTCGATCATCGCGTCCGACTCATTCAGTTCGGCGGCGGAGAAGAGTTGTTCGGCGGACGTGCGGAAACAAGCCTGCGCCGCCTGTAGCACCGGACCGCTGGTCTCCCGTTTGCCGGCCACGTCGAGCAATCCGAAAAGAAAACGCTGCGGGCCCACCCGCCGAAAATCGTGCAGATCGCCTCCAGCGCGCGAAGAAAAATAGGCGACCGCCAAGTCAGCGCCCTGGAGCGCGGGGCTCTCCCCCTGCACGATCTGCGGAACTTCCGCCGGTGAGCCGAACCCGAGTTTTGATAGCAGGCCTGCCATGAGGGGCGAAATCTATCACAAACTCCAGGGCGGGGCAATGAGCGGAAAGTGGGGGTGGCGTCACTTCGCAGGCCTGCCGCGGTAGTTCGAGGCTTTCTCCTTTGTCCCCAGAGGCATACCGAATCCATTCTCCTGGAACCGCCATAATGAGTGGGACATTTCTAGTGCGGTATGACGCTCGCTCTTATGACGCTCGCTCCAAGGGTACTTGACATCCTTCAGCCAATCGCCGCAAAATATCGGAAATTTGGGGAAAACGCCCGTCTCCTCATCAATTGTTGATCAGTCGCCAAGCTTATGCCGCCTAGCCAGCCGTCGCCGTCCCCCCAAAGCAAAGTCAGTCCCGAACAATGCAAGCATCCCCGCGTACAGATCGTCTCCCGCGACGAAGAATCCGAATACGTGGAATGCCTCGAATGCGGCGACGTCTTCGAGTCCAGCGAATTGAAGGATATGGCGATCGAGGAAAAGAAAGAGCCCGAGGAAGAGTAAGGCGTGCTTGTTTGGGGACGAGCGCAGCTCACCGCTGACGGAGACTCTGAATTCCGCCCGAATCACTGGATTCTAATCAGCAGGTTCTCCTCCGCATCCACCCAAAACCTCTTCCCCGGCGGAATCACCGTAGTCGCGCTGTATTCCGTGATCACCGTCGGTCCTCTCATTGAGCGGCCGGGAACAAGATCCTCCCGCTCAAACACGGGCGTCGTCACGGATCTATCGTTGAAGAACACCGGCGCTCGCTCGACGGGTAACACGCGTGATGACCGTCCTCGCGCCGCTATCGGCCGAGCAACTTTCCCCTTCGACTGGGGAAGCCGCGGCGTGCGCAGACGAGCGCGCAGCCGCAGCGTGACCAGTTCAATCTCCCGCCCCGCGTGGTGATACCCGTAACGGCGCTGATGTTCGTCATGAAAGTTAGCGCTGACGGAGCGAGCGCTGACGTTCGCCCCGGCGGGCACGTTCAGTTCGTAGCCTTGGCCGCGATACCGCAGGTCGAGACTCTGTTCATACTGCAGCGCGCCTCGCCACCGTTCCGCGCGGAAATCCTTTTGCGCCGCCGCCTCCAGCTTGCGAAATTCCCTCTGTAGTTTTGCCTGCGATGCTGCTTGCCGTGAACCATCGCCAAACCGCCACAGCAGCGTGCGCGAGTAATCCTTGACCACGTCGCTGACCAGTATCCCAAACGCCGAAAGCGCGCCCGGCCGCGCCGGAATCATCACCGTCGGAATCGCCAGCGTCTCCGCCAGTTCGCAAGCATGCAGACCTCCCGCTCCGCCAAACGCCACCAGCGCAAATTCGCGCGGATCGTACCCCCGCTCGATGGAGACGACGCGCAAAGCCCGTTCCATGTTGGCATTCACCACGCGCACCACGCCGGAGGAAAACTGCTCCAGGCTCAAACGCGAGCCTTGTTTCTTCAGCCATTCCAAGGTAATCCGCCGCGCTCGTTCGACATCGAGCGTGAACTCGCCGCCCAGAAATCGGTCTGGACGCAGACGCCCCATGAGCAAGTTGGCGTCCGTCACTGTCGGTTCGATTCCGCGGCCATAGCAGATCGGTCCCGGCTCGGCGCCCGCCGATTCCGGTCCCACACGCAGCGCTCCGCCGGCATCGAAGCGAGCCAGCGACCCGCCCCCGGCGCCAACGGTGTGAATCTCCAGCATCGGAACTCCCACCGGAAGTCCGGCCACTTCCGATTGACTGCCGGCACGAACCTCACCCTGCACCGCCGCCACATCGGTCGAGGTTCCGCCCATATCAAAGGAGAGAATCTTCCGGAGCCCGCTGCGGGCCGCCATCGCTGCCGCGCCCACCAGCCCGCCGGCCGGACCGGATAGCACGGTGCGCACCGGTTCCCGAGCCGCCGACTCCAGCGCCGTGATCCCGCCGCTCGACTGCATAACAAAGATGCGCGGAATACCGATACGCGGATCGCGGGCGGTGAAGCCATCTCCCACGTGCTTCGCGCGCTCCGCCAGCCGCTCCATGTAGCTCTGCATGAGCGGCTGGAGATAGGCGTTCACCACCACCGTGCTCGTGCGTTCGTATTCCCGAAACTCAGGCAGAATCCGATAAGACACCGAAAGTGGTTTGCCAATGGCCGCAACCACCGCAGCCACGGCCGCTTCGTTCTCCGGATTGGCGAACGAGAACAGTAAAGAAATGGCGATGGCATCCGGATTGGAGCGCTGTACGGCTTCGCGCACTCGCGTCAACTCCGCTTCCGAGGGCCGCTGCAAAACTCCTCCCGCGGAATCCGTTCGTTCCACGACGCCGAATCGCATCTCCCGGCTAACCAGCGGTGCCACTCGATCGAAGAAGAAGTCATACAGCCGTGGACGCGCCTGCCGCCCAATCTCAATCACATCCTCAAATCCCGAAGTCGTAATCAGCGCGACGCGAGCGCCTTTTCGCTGCAGCAGAGCATTCGTCCCGACCGTCGTCCCATGCAGCAGCGTGAGCGCTGCGCGCGTGCCACGCGCTCCAGCCTCGCGAATCTTCTTCTTAGCTTCACCAATCTCTCTCAGAGCGTCGGCAATCGCGCGCGACGGATCATCGGGCGTCGAGAACACCTTCAGAGTCCTGAGAACGCCGTCCTCCACCCAAACGCAATCGGTGAACGTGCCTCCGGTGTCGATGGCAATGCGGGTTTCGGAATGAACTGCGGAATGCCGTGCGCGAGCCATGAACAAGGAAGACTATCACCGCTCGCGGCTTTTGCAGTCGGTGCCCAAAACCTAACCGCCTCTTGGCCTCCGCTGCCGTATTCTGAAGCAGTGAACGGGAGAACTTGGAAGGCGTGGCTGGTTCCTGGCGGCTTGTTATTGGCGCTGGCGGCGGCGCTTGTCAACAGCTCTCTGTTCGTCCAAGTCGCGCCCTCGCTCGCCTTCTACTACGTCGGAGCGTTCGCCGCCGGATTGCTTCTGGCCTGGCGTTTCAATTCCAGCCGCGTTCTGTTCTCTTTGATCGTTCTGCTCGTCGCGCATCGCGCCGTCGACTTCTTCGCGAATGGCCAGTTTCATACCGGTTCCGGACGCACCGCCGCAACGCTAGCCGCCTTGCTCATCCCGCTGAACTTCATGGCGTTTGCCGAGATGCGCGAGCGCGGCCTGACCGTTGCCGGAATTGCGCCGCGCTTCGGACTGCTGTTCGTGGAGTCCGTAGTCTTCGCCGTGTTGTGCCGGCCGGAAAATAGCCCCACTAATCCGCATCAGCTGGGCGCGGCCGCAATTCCGCTTTGGATTCTGGTGAGCTTCTTGGCCGGTCTAGCTCTGTTCATCCGCCGTTTCTTTCAGACCCGCAAACCCATCGAGCCCGGATTCGTGTGGGCGGTTGCGGCTGTCTTCATGTGGCTGCAATTCGCTCCGGTAGGCAAGATGTCGGACGCTTACGTAGCGACTGCGGCTCTCATTCTGGCCGCTTCGCTGATCGAGACTTCCTACGTGCTTGCTTACCACGACGAACTCACCGGCATTCGCGGACGCCGCGCTTTCAACGAGTCCCTGTTGTCGCTCGACCAGCAATATGCCATCGCCATCGTTGACATCGACCATTTCAAGAAGTTCAACGACACCTACGGACACGACGTGGGCGATCAGGTGCTGTGCATGGTGGCCAAACGGCTATCGCAGGTTGCTGGAGACGGACAAGCTTTCCGCTGCGGCGGCGAAGAGTTCGCCATCGTCTTTCGCAACACGTCGGCCAAAGAAGCGTTCGAGCATCTCGACGCGCTGCGCCAGTTCGTCGAGAAATCCACGTTTCAGGTGCGTGGCTCGGATCGACGAGCGAAGAGACATGCAGAGGCAAACAGCGATCGCCGAACTACTCAGTCGGATCGCAGAAGGTCCGCAAAGAAGAAGTTCGCTCCGATTGCGCAACAGAACCTTTTCGCGCAGCCTGCAAGCCAATCGTCGGATTACTTATCAGTAACGGTCAGCATCGGAGTCGCCGAGCCGAGCACTCGCTATCGGCAGCCTGAGCAGGTGATTCAGGCAGCCGATCAGGCTCTCTATCGCGCGAAACATAAAGGAAGGAACCGCGTGGAACTGGCTTCCACAGCGCTATTGCGGCTGGCTGCGGACAAGCGCGCGAAGGCATCGCGGCTGTGACAGGTCGCGGAAAAGCTATGGTCGTTTAGTTTTTGATTTTGCGATTTGGGTGTTAGCTTTTGGAGAAATTTCGTCTGTTAACTCTCAAGGTAATATCCTAATGTTTAAGTCCCCCCCCCCAATTTTGCGCAAAATATTGAAGAATAAGGACTTACTCGCAAAATATTCCGGAATAAGGACTTAGGCCGCATTTTTCGTTCCTTCGGACATTGGGGCGGGCCGAGGTGGATGGGCACACCTCTGTCCTGCTACAGGTCGGTCTCCATTGTCGCCGACGGGCGAGTGGATGTCTGTGATGGGGATCACTGGGGTTTTGTGACGTTCGCAGCGGCCCACTCATTCGCAAAGAACGCGAATGAGTGGGTTTCGTCACAATTCAAGTGAGAGCAGGGTCACAGTCAAACCGAGACCCGGCGCGTACTCTAGCGAGATGACCAAGCGCCTGCATCGCTATTACGACAACAATGATCTTCATTTCATCACCTGCAGTTGCTACCACCGTCAGCCGCAACTGGACACGCCCGAACGCCGCGATCTTTTCCTGCGAACCTTGGAAGAAGCGCGCCAGAGATACCGCTTCGTGGTTCACGGATACGTGGTCATGCCAGAGCACTTTCATCTACTAATCGCCGAACCGAAGTTAGGGGATCCGTCGGTAGTAATGAAGGTCGTGAAAGAAAGGTTCACAAGGAAGCTAAGAACCAAAAGTAAGAGTGTGGGTGCCCCATTCATCGCGTCCTTTGCGATGAGTGGGAGTTCTCACCCCGAACCCGCGGCAGTGTGGCAGAAACGCTTCTACGATTTCAATGTGTGGACCGAAGAGAAGCACATAGAGAAGCTACGCTACATGCACCGCAACCCAGTGAAGCGCGGACTGGTAGAAAGAGCGGAGCAGTGGGCGTGGAGCAGCTTTCGTTCCTATCTTTTCGGAGAAGCTGGCCTGGTGCGCGTTAAATTTCAGGAGTGGCCGATAGAGATCAAGAGTCGCCCGGTCACGACGTTTGGGGATGGAAACGCTGCGAGCCTCCTTCTCGCTTGCAGCGACCCACTCATTCGCAAAGTGCGCGAATGAGTGGGGCACCCGGCCTGCGGAGCCCTATGTCCGAATCACCATTCAAAAAGATGGATAACAAACAGGATCACCGTGGCTCCTAACGGAAGCAGCATCCCGGCGCGCAGACTTCCTGTGGCGTGAGAGATCACGCCTACCATCCAGGGAATGACGGCCGGGCCCACCGCGGCCAGGGAAAACATGACCGCTCCGATGCTGCGGGCGGCTACGCCGAAATGGTGCGAAAGGCGGGCTATGGCGAGGGGATACAAGGTTGAGAAACTCAGGCCGGTGATCAGCGCTCCGGCGATTACTCCCACGAGTGCGGGAGCCCAGAGCATTAGAACGATGCCGGCCGCTCCCGCGGCGTAGCCGGCGCGCAAAACGTGGCGCTCGGAAACGTGACGCAGAAACGCGGTGCCCAGGGCGCGGCCCACGGTCAGCGTCGAATAGAAAAATGCCGGCATCAGGGAGGCGATCGCGGCTCCTTGCGATCCCAGACGCGAAACATAGGAGCCGATCCATCCGCCTACGGCGGTTTCCGCTCCGGGATAAAGAAAGAAGACGACGGCGAAAAGCCAAAGCGCGGAATTCTTCGATAGTGACATTGACATGGCCGTGGCCAGCTCGCGCGGTGAAGAGGATGAAGATGAGGGCGACGGTTCCGCAGCTTTCGCCGCCGCTGGAAAAGGCATATGGCGCATCGCGAACGCCAGCCCTACGAGAAAAAGCGCCACTGCGCCGAAAAAGAGTGGGAGCAAGCGGTGGGTCGTCGTCCATGCCACCATGAGCGAGCAGAAGACGGCGCCGAGTCCCCAGAAGAAATTCAGCAGGCTCACGGCGCTGGCGCTGGCACTCGAACTTGCTTCTGCGCTGGCTTCTGGATTTAGTTGCGTTCTTTGCACACGCGGAGTCAGCCGCGAACCTGGGCTGATTTCGGCAATCAGCAGATTGTCCGTCGGGATGATCAAGCCCAGCCCCAAGCCGTAGGCGGCCACCGACGCCAAGCCAAGCCAGAGCGATCCTAATAAGAGCGTAGCTACTCCCAAGGCCATCAGCAGCAACCCCGATAAAAACGCGGGACGATATCCCCAGCGCGTCAGCAGAAGTCCCGAAAGCTGTACACCCGCCAGCATGGCCAGGAATTGCACCAGAAACAGATTGCCGGCCTGGGTGTCGTTCATGGTCCAGCGCACCATCAGGATGGGAAGCATGGGGCCGAGCAAAGTGGTAAGAATGCCAGTCGGAAAAAAGGCAATCTGGCCGGCCAGGATCAGCTTGCGGCGCGCTCGCGCGGATGACGGGGAAAGCTCGGCTTGAGGGCTCGCCATGCGAAAGAGAATGTCCCAACTGAATGCTGGGAAGGTTCAGCATAGCGCAACGGGAGCGATAGGACGATGGAAGGATGGTGACTGAGAACGTTTACGCCGGCCCGGAACGCTCAAGCCGCAACGGCGTCAACTCGTTCAGTTGGTGGGCAGCTATGAGCACGCCGGCGTCAAGCAACCGGGCGAACTCCTGGGGAAGCACGGGCCGGCTGAAATAATATCCCTGGGCCTCGTCACAGTGATGAGCCTGAAGAAAGGCCAGTTGTTCCTTGGTTTCCACGCCCTCCGCCACCACTCGCAGCTTCAGGCTGCGGGCCATGCTGATCACAGCGGTTACGATCGTGGTCTCGCCCGGACCGGCGGTGATCTGGCGGACGAACGACTGGTCGATCTTGAGCGCATCGATGGGAAACTTTCTCAGGTAACTCAAACTGGAGTAGCCCGTGCCGAAATCGTCGACCGCGACCTGCACTCCGCGGGCGCGCAGGATCTTGAGGATGGATTCGGCGGACTCGGCATGCTTCATCAGAACGCTTTCCGTCAGCTCCAGCTCAAGAAATCTGGGATGCAGGCCCGTATCCTTGAGAATGGTGAATATTCCTTCAAGAAAGTTTTCGTCGCGGAATTGGATGGCGGAGATGTTCACCGCCATAGTGGCCAGGGGCAGGCCCGCTTCCAACCATATACGGGCTTGACTGCACGCCTCCCGCAGAACCCAGCTGCCGATGGGAAGAATCAGGCCGCAGTCTTCCGCGATCGGAATAAATTGCGCCGGAGGGACCGGCCCTCGAAGGGGATGGGTCCAGCGCAGCAATGCCTCCGCGCCGGTAATCTTTCCCGTCCGCAGCTCGATCTTGGGCTGATAGCAGAGCATGAATTCCTGGCGTTCCAGGGCACGCCCCAGACCTTCCTCGATGGATTGCCGCTCCACCGCCCGGACGTTCATGGCGGACTTGAAAAACTGATAGCTCTGGCGTCCATTTTCCTTGGCCTGGTACATGGCGGTGTCCGCGTTTTTGATGAGCGTCTCGGCATCGAGACCGTCGTCGGGATAGACGCTCACGCCAATGCTGGTGGTGACGTGAAGATCGTGCTGGTCGATGGAATGCGCCTCGGCCACCGCTTGCAGCATTCTTCTCGCGGTAATGGCGGTGTCTTCGGGTTGTGCGACCTCGGAGAGCAGCACGACGAATTCGTCGCCGCCCTGGCGGCTGACCGTGTCGGAGGCCCGGACGCAACCCACCAGGCGTTTGGCGATGGATTGCAGAAGTTTGTCGCCGGTCGGATGTCCCAGGGAATCGTTGATGTGTTTGAAGCCATCCAAGTCGAGGAACAGCACCGCGACTTTTTTCTGGTGCCGCGGCGCCATGGTGATGGCCTGGTTGACCCGGTCGTTCAGGAGCATGCGATTGGGCAAGCCAGTGAGAAAGTCGTGCTGAGCGGAATGGGTCATCTCCAGCGCCATGGTTCGTGCCGCGCTCACATCGCGGAAAACGATGACCGCTCCGATCGCCCCGCCTTCACGGCCGTGGATGGGGGCGACGCAACTTTCGATCGGAATTTCAAATTGGTCGCGCCGGATGAGAATACAGTTCGACGGCAGGTGCACGATCCGGTCTTGCCGGATCGCCATCTCCATCGGATTCGGGGTAGTTTCGCGAGTGGTCGAGTCCAGAATTCGGAGAACGTCGGCCATGGGCCGGCCCATCCCTTCGGACAACGACCAGCCCGTCAGGTTTTCCGCGACCAGATTGAGGAAACTTATATTTCCCTCGATATCGGTGCAGGCCACGGCATCGCCAATGCAGTTCAGCGTGACTTGGGCGCGTTCCTTTTCCACGAACAGCGCTTCTTCCATGGCCTTGCGCTCGAGAGCGTAGCGCAGAGACCGCAGCAGACCGCGCGCCTCGATTTGGCCTTTGAGGAGATAGTCTTGCGCACCTTCCTGCAAGGCTTGTCCGGCCAGCACCTCGTCGTCGAAACCGGTCAGTACCACCAGGGGGACGTGGGGCGCGGCCGCGTGGGCCCGCCGCAACGCTTCCAGCCCGTGGGCATCGGGCAACCCGAGGTCCAGCAGGATCAGGTCAACCGCATGCTCCGCCAGTTGCTTCTCGGCCTCGGTCAAGCTTTCTACATGCATCAATTCGGTTTGGTGCATGCCCTGCTCTTTCAACATCTCGCGCAGCAGGCGCGCGTCTCCAGGGTTGTCTTCGACCAGGAGAAGTGTTTTGATCGATTTCTTTGGCATCGCGTTCCCGGTTATGCGATCGGCCTTTTTTGCGGCAACCTGGCCTTGGTCAGCCAGAAATCATTGATGCTCTTCACCAGGGTCTCGAACGCGTCCAACTGCACGGGCTTGCAGAGGTAGCAGTTGGCCTGCAGCTGGTAGCTCTTCGCAATATCGGCTTCCGCTTCGGACGTGGTCAGTATCACGGTGGGGATGGTTTTCAAGTCGTCGTCCTCCTTAATGTGAGCCAGAACTTCGCGGCCATCCATTTTGGGGAGATTCAGATCGAGCAAGATAAAATCGGGGCGAGGCGCATGGGCCTGGGCGCCTTCATGCTTCAAAAAAGCCATGGCCTCCACGCCATCGGTGGCCACGTGCAAGTGGATGGACATCTTCGCATCGCGTAAGGCTTCCTCCGTCAGCCGGACATCTCCAGGACTGTCTTCGACCAGGAGAACCTGTATGGGGACACCCGTTCCTCCGATGACTTTCATTATTTCCTCTCCTTAGGCAAAACTGCTTCCCGGGCTTGCTCCTGGTCTTTACTCCTGGTCTTTATTCCTGGTCTTTCGGTGCGGCGAGCACCGGCTGCTGCGTTTTACCTAGCGGCAACTTGACCTTGGTCAGCCAGAAATCGTTGATGCTCTTTACCAGGCGCTCGAACGCGTCCCACTGCACCGGCTTGCAGAGATAGCAGTTCGCTTGCAACTGGTAACTTTTCACAATGTCGGCTTCGGCGTCGGAAGTGGTCAGGATCACGGTAGGAATCGTTTTCAGGCTGGCATCTTCTTTGATGTGAGCCAGAACCTGGCGGCCATCCATGCGCGGCATGTTCAGATCCAGCAAGATGAGATCCGGGCGAGGAGCATCGGCGTAGACCCCCTCGTGCCGCAGAAAAGCCATAGCCTCCACGCCGTCGCAGGCCACGTGCAGATGGACGGACACATTCGCCTCGTGGAAGGCTTCCTGCGTCAGCCGGACATCTCCGGGACTGTCTTCGACCAAAAGAACCTGTATTCGGATACCCGTTCCTCCGAGGGCCTTCATTGTTTTCCTCTCAATCCGCGGGATGCCTTTCGGCCTCACTCCTAGTCTTGATGAGCAACGAGTTCTGTCTCCTGCGCCTTACTTTGCGGCAACTTGACCTTAGTGAGCCAGAAATCATTAATGCTCTTCACCAGGTTCTCGAACGCCTCCCACTGCACCGGCTTGCAGAGATAGCAGTTCGCTTGCAACTGGTAACTTTTCACAATGTCGGCTTCGGCTTCGGAAGTGGTCAGGATCACGGTAGGAATTGTTTTCAGGCTCGAATCTTCTTTGATGTGAGCCAGAACCTGGCGGCCATCCATGCGCGGCATGTTCAGATCGAGCAACGCAAGATCGGGGCGAGGAGCATCGGCGTAGGCCCCCTCGCGCCGCAAGAAAGCCATGGCCTCCACGCCGTCGCAGGCCACGTGCAGATGGACGGACACATTCGCCTCGCGGAAGGCTTCCTGCGTCAGCCGTACATCTCCGGGACTATCCTCGACCAAAAGAACATCTATGGACCTGTCTTTCCCTTCAGACTTGTCTTTCCCCTCGCTGACTGTCATGTTTTCCTCTCACTTGCTGCTAAGGCAAAACTGAAAGTGGAGCCCTGCCCAGGTTGTGACGCGACGGAGATACTGCCGCCGTGCCGTTCGACGATCTTTTTGCAAATGGCCAGTCCTATCCCTGTGCCAGCGAACTCTTCGCGTTTGTGCAGCCGCTGGAACATGCCAAAGATTCTTCCGAAGTACTGTGGATCGATGCCGAGGCCGTTGTCCTTGACCGAAAATGTCCATTTATTTCCGCCATTTTTGGCGGCGGATATGTGCACCCGCGGGACGCCGGGGTTTTGGTACTTGATGCCATTGCCGATCAGGTTTTGAAATAACTGGGTCAGTTGCATGTCGTCCGCCAATACTGTGGGGAGCGGATCGTGGGTCACCTGCGCACCGCTGTCTTCGATGGCGCCGCGCAAATTGACGAGCGCCTGTTGCAAGGCGTCTTCACTGGAGGCGTCGAGGAGGTCCTTTCCCTTGGTCCCCACCCGCGAATAGACCAGCAGATCCTGGATCAGGCGCTGCATGCGGTTGGCTCCATCCACCGCGAAGCCGATAAACTCATCGGCATCGGCGCCCAGTTTTCCCTTGTACTGCCGGGCTAGAAGCTGGGTGTAACTGGCCACCATGCGCAGCGGCTCCTGCAAATCGTGCGAGGCAATGTAGGCAAACTGTCCCAATTCCTCATTGGATCGGTTCAGTTCCGCGATCTTGTACAGAAGATCGGCTTCCGCCGCTTTGCGGGTGGTGATGTCGCGGATGGCGGCCGTAACCAGGATTCCCTCCGCGCTTTCGAGCGGGCTCAGCATCATCTCGAGAGGAAACTCGCTGCCATCCTTGCGCCGCCCGGAGAGCTCAATTCCGGTACCGATCTGCTGCGCCAGCGCGTCCGCCGTGGATCGCAGAGCGTCCGCGATCAGCCGTTCCGCAAAACCCTCGGGAATGATGTTCTTCACTTTCTGCCCGACCAACTCGTCGCGGCTGTAGCCGAACTCCTTCTCCGCCCGAACATTCAGCAGGACGATCTCCCCGGCCGTGTTCACGACCACCATCGCATCGGGAGCCGCCTCGAGGAGGCCGCGGTATCGGCCTTCCATCTGAGCGAGGTTCGTTTCCGCCGCCTGGCGCACGCTGATGTCGCGGATCGCCGCCGTCACCAGAATTCCCTCGGCGCTTTCGAGCGGACTCAGCATGATCTCGATGGGAAACTCGCTGCCATCCTTGCGCCGGGCGATGAGTTCAATCCCGGTGCCAATCTGCTGCGCCAGCGCTTCCGCTGCGGTTCGAGTACCGTCGGCGATCAACCGCTCGGCGAATCCCTCGGGAATGATGTTGGTGACCGGCTGCCCGACCAGTTCGTCGCGGTGGTAGCCGAGCTGTTTCTCCGCCTGCACGTTCAGCAGCACGATCTCCCCGGCCGTGTTCACGACCACCATCGCATCGGGAGCCGCTTCCAGGAGGCCGCGATACTTCGCCCCCGATTCCTTGGTCTCGCTGATGTCGGTGTTGGTGCCAAACCAGCGCGTCACCTTTCCCGCCGGGTCGCGGATCGGAACGGCTCGCGAGAGAAACAGACGGTAGCTGCCATCCCGGCCGCGCAGGGGGAACGTGTCTTCCCAGATTTCGCCCGTCTGAAAACAATGCCTGATTTTGTCGACCACCCGCTGCACGTGGTCCGGATGATGCACCTTTTGCCAGCCCCAGCCGGCCATCTCCGCGAGCGTGGTGCCGGTGTAATCGAACCAGCGCTGGTTGTACCAGAAGATGGAGCCCTTTTCGTCGGCCATCCAGGCCAGCTGGGAAATGTTATTCACCAGCGTGCTGAAGCTCTGCTCACCCACGTGCTGGGCGTCCTCCGCCAGAACACGCGCGGCATGGTCGCGCTGCGCACTCCAACCCGCGCCCGCGGCGATCAACAAACCCAGAAGAGTGCCCAGCATCAGGACGTTCTTGGTGTGGCTCAGGCGGCGCTTCGCATCTGCGAAGCGCAGCGCCAGCAAGCGCAGTTCTTCATCCTGCATCTTGCCCATCAGGGTTTGAAACTCGTCCATGATTCGCTGGCCCGCTCCGCTTCGAATCGCATTCGCCGCCGGCTCAAAACCGTGTGCCCGGCGCAAATTGATGACCATCTCGGCGAACTGGATCTTGGCCGCCATCAGCCTGGCGAGATCTGGAAGCCGGCTCTGCTGCAGGCGATTGTCTATGGTCAGATTGCCTATCGTTGCCTCTTTCTGCTCGGCAATTAACTGGCTGGCCTGGCAGGACTCGGCGTAGGGTTCGTGGCCCGTCAATACGAATCCACGGTCGCTCGATTCGATATTGTCCATGGCGGAGCGCAAGTCCTGGAGGTTCTCCAGAACCTCATGGCTATGCCGCACCCACCGGTCGCTCTCACCGGACTCGATCATGCTCCGATAAGAGATCGCGCCCACGACCAGCAAGGTCAAAATGGCGGCCCCGAACGCGAGTTGCACTTTCCAGTTCAACTGTGACTTAGTCTTCATTTCAACGGTTCTTACCAGGCGCAGTGTTTCAGCGCTTCCATTTCGAATGGGCTGCTCACGCACATAAGCCGAGCTTACGACCAAAGTCGCACCACCGATGGCACTTAGGTATGCATTAACGATAATTAGTCATCGGATTAAGGACCTCTGGTACTGGTATGAAGATATATTCGGCAGTGGAGGGAGCTCGCTTTACGTCGTTGAGCAGTGACGAAGGTTCAGTTCGGGGGAGAGCATAATTCCCATTTCGCGGGGGCCATTTTCCCGGTGGATTATTTCAGACGGCCGTCGACCAGGGCCCGGTTCACGGGACGAGGAAATCAGGGGTAAGGGTGCACCCAATGGCTCCCTATTCTCGAAACTCTTGAGGCGGCGTGTCAGAACCCATCGGAAAGGGAAGGACGCGACGGAAAGCAGGAAGGGGAGACACGGTACTTTTCGCCGGCCTTTTCGTCGCCATCCTGAAAAGGGTCTCAGAGGCGCCAGATTTAGATATTGTTCGTTTCTTGAGAAGCGCGGCGTCGACGATCAAAGGACGCGCCCTCGAAAGCTCCGGTTCCTCGGTTCCTCTATCCTTAATATTGTGCTTATTATACTTTTATCCTTAAGTTGTCGTTATCCTTCACCTCGAAATCCTTCACCTCGAAGCCGTGCCTACGGTTGAAGCGGTAAATTCTCTCATGCCGACCGTGGTAGACTGTATTTCCGCACGCCGGAGAGGTGGCCGAGAGGCTGAAGGCGGCGGTTTGCTAAACCTTCCACGGTCTCACCGCTTCAATCGTCCCAACAACTTACCTGTGGGAGCGAGCCCTCTGAAACGGGGTGAGTGTGCCTCATTCGGGTGTATTTGCTCCCCACTTTGCTCCCCAATTTTCGAATTTGTGTGCGACTAAGCGGCGCCCCGATGAGCGCAGAGGATCCACGCGCAAGCATGGTTGCTAGTAGAACACCTGGTTCGGGACCAGGGGGTCGGAGGTTCAAATCCTCTCTCCCCGACCAATCAATCCCGGCATTTCATTGAATTAGATAAGCTCCCGTTTCCGGGATTTGCACAACTTGGGTCCAATCAGCAAGTCCTCGACTTTCTGCACCGCGGCGCGTGCATCCGACGGGATCGAAATGCAGGTACACTTCGATGGTGATCTCAGAAGATGAATGCCCGAGCAGCGCCTGCACCATGCCCAGCGGTGGATAATCGTATTCCCGCCATGAAACTGTTGGCTTCTAAGCTGCGACGCCAACGCTATCGAGGTCGGCAAGAGCTTGGTCCGGCAGTTCTAATGTGGCTGCCTTGAGATTCTCCCGGAGATGCTGGACCGACGACGTGCCGGGTATGAGAAGGATGTTCGGCGACCGCTGCAGCAGCCACGCCAGCGCCACCTGCATGGGAGTGGCTCCGAGCGACGCAGCTACTTCGTTGAGCCTTGACGACTGCAAGGGAGAAAAACCTCCGAGTGGAAAATAAGGAACGTAGGCGATGCCTTGCGTATGCGGGCCGGATTCGCGAAGGCTACCATCCGCATCCACGGCACTGGCTGGCTCTGAGGGAACTTGTGGGTGTCATGCGCACCCTTGCCAAGTGCAGTTGCCAAGCGGTCTCGTCACACACCAGTGTGATTCCGTTCTTTCTTCTTGACACAGCCTGTTCAAGAGCATAGATTTCTCGCCAATCCTTGGGAGAGAGATTTTGATCTCAATCTGTCTATGAGACTTTTTTGCCTGTGTTCTTCCCTATAGTTCAATACGGTTTCCTGAGGGGGCAAACCGAGAAACTCATTTGGAGGTGGGCTAATGGCTCGCTTCGCAGCAGGTGTGCCCCTCTTGACTGGCGTTCTTCTTCTGGCAGTGTCCGCACATTCGCAGGTGCAGCCGAACATTGAGAACGGCATCAAATCCTACGGATCATATGATGCTTCGAGCATCGAAAACATCAATCTCGGCAATGGAGGATTGACAATCAAAATTCCGTTGCCCCTTGCCTATCCCCAACGAGGCGGCAAGATCAAGCCGTCCTACTTCCTGGTGTCTAATTCCAAAAGCTGGCAGGTTTACTCCAGTACTGCCTCAGGCTCGCTTGTCTATTACTGGTCCGCCGTCCCGCCCGGGGACGGCGGTACACCGTGGCTTACCGGTCCTCTTGGGCCGTACGTCGCCAGCACAACCAACATTTCTTTCAGCCGTACGTGGTACGAACAATGTTCGGACGGCGTTGGCTGCACAGCTCAAGACTACAACTATCTACTCAGAGGTTGGGATAACACAGTTCACCAATTGTCCGACACTTCAGGAGGCAAACGCACTACCTTTGAATCCCCCGACACTTCAGGGTTCCTTGTTGTTCCGTCGGAGTTTAATTCACTAGGCACGCCCAACTGGATCACCGTCACAGATCGAAAAGGCAACATGTATTCGGGGGGAATACCTAGCGGTGGCGGTCTCTGCTCCAGGAAATTCAACCAAGTCACTGGGGTGACTACTTCCCTCTGCCAACAGAGTGCGGCCCTACAAGCTCCCACAGATTCTAATGGCAATGAGTATGGCATCAACGACACCTTGGGCAGGAGCATTCCCGTTATCCAGTCCCCTCCGACTACCGCCGAGTGCATTACAAATCTGGTCAGTTACACAGGACCGAGTGGCGGTTCAGAGCAGATCGAGGGTTGCTACTCGGAAATTGGGCTGCAGACCGATTTCGGACAATCAGGTGTTACTGAGTACTCTGGTAGCACCTATTTGCTTTCGTCCCTCTCCCTCCCAAACGGTACTCAATGGACCTTTAGCTACGACTCTTATGGCAACCTGACGTATATAGGCATGCCAACCAAAGGGAGTATCAGCTACACTTGGACCACCATTGCCATTCCAAACTGCGGCACTGATGCGAAGGTAAGCCGTGCTGTAGCCTCCCGAACTTTCAACGATGGAGCGGGCCACTCCAACACCTGGAATTACACATGGGGTACGTGGTCCGGTGCGACCGTCACAAATGTGGTTACGGATCCGCTGAACAATGACACGGTACATGTTTTCACCTCGTTGGGTGGCACCGGCACTTGTTCCCCATACGAGACCACCACCAATAGCTACAGCGGATCCAGTAAGAGCGGAGGCACGCTGCTGAAGGAGGTGAACACGACTTACTCTTTCGCATCTCTTGGCACCGACGCCGTGCCGGCTTATCCGGGCGTAAGCAACGTTGTTCCGACGACCATCACAACAACCGACTATACAAGCGGCCAGGTGATGCAGATCACGAAGACGTACGACCCAGGAGTTGGCACGAGCTTACCCATTTTCGGCGACGTGACCAGCGAGCAGGTCGACAACTGGGCGAGTGGAGCACCGGGGTCGCTGCTGAAGCAGACAAATACTACGTACCAGTTCCAGAACAACGGCACTTACCTGACTGCGAACATGCCGGACCTCGTTGCATCGGTCGTTGTGTCCAACGGAGCAGGCTACAAGTGCTCGGAGACTGACTACACCTACGACAATTCAAGTTATCTCACGGCCTCCGGCGTTACGGAGCAGCACGGTGCGCCACCGGGGGTGGTTCGCGGTAATCTCAGTTCGACGGCTCAGCAGCTCAGCAGTACGCCCTGCCAGTCCGGTGCTACATGGTCTCCGGTGACTTCTTATACGAACATGTACGACACGGGAGAGGTGTATCAATCCATCGACCCCCTGGGTCACACTACGACTTATAATTATTCCTCCACGTTCTACGGTGCTTATCCCACAACGGTCACCAATGCACTGAGCCAATCCAACACCTACAATTACGACTTCAGCACCGGCCTTCTGACCTCGGCCACCGACCCCAACTTGCTTGAAACCACCTACAGCTATGATTCCATGTTCCGCCTGCACCAAGTCGTCCATCCTGATGGCGGGCAGGAAACTATCGCGTACCAGGAAGCCACTTATCCCTTCACGGCGACACTGACCAGTCAAATCAACTCGACGCAAAGCAAGGTCGAGACCAATGTCTTTGATGGCCTCACCCGTGTCATAGAACATCAGCTCACATCCGACCCGCAAGGCACGGTCTACATCGATACGACCTATGACGCCCTGGGCCACGTTGGAACGGTCTCAAATCCCTACCGAAAGGGCACCGATGCGAGCACCAGTTCCGGCATCACCACCTACGGCTATGACGCCCTCAGCCGCAAAATCACAGAAAGTTATCCAGACGGCTCCGTTCTGACAACCGCCTATTGTGGCCCCTCGACGTTGGTCACCGATCCCACGGGGAGATGGCGTCGCAGCCGCGTGGATGGTCTGGGGCATCTGGTCGAAGTTGACGAGCCCAATTCGACTACAGCAAGTGTTAATTCCAATGGGTGTCCAGGGACCAGCGATCCAATCTGGGTAACTTCTTACACCCTCGATCCCTTGGGCAATCTCGACAACGTTCTGCAAAATAGCTCCCACCAGCGCAGTTTCACTTACGATTCTCTTTCGCGTCTGCTCACATCCGCCAATCCTGAGACGGGCACGATCACCTACGTCTACAATGCCGACAACACGGTGTACACAAAGCAAGACGCACGCTCGATCACCACGACTTACAGCTACGACGCAATTCGCCGCGAAACTGGGCGCACGTATTCCAATGGCGACCCGTCTGTTTCAACTGTCTATGACCAAGCCAACTGCCTGAGCCTCACAGCCTGCCAGAACATCGGGCACCGCACGAGCATGACCGACGCCGCAGGTTCGGAACTCTGGGCCTACGAAGTGGATAAAACCAATCTGCGCGACATTCATCAAGAGCAGCGCACTACCACCAGTTCGCCCAACAACATCACCAAGACCACGACGTACTATCTCAACCTGGCAGGAAACGTCACTCAACTCGTCTACCCCACGGGCCGCATCGTGAATTACACGTTCGACTCGGCGGACCGGCCCAGCACTGCCACAGATTCTGCCAACGGCATCACTTACGCCACGGATTGGCAGACTCCGCCCACGAACACAAATTGCGTCGCCACCGCCGTCTGCTACACGCCCCAAGGCAGCGTCTATGGCATGAGCATCGGCCAAACGACTTCGTTTACCGGCTTCAATTTCTCCGAGAC
>Ga0209274_10000227_pt1 | contig 43364 bp, 32 predicted proteins | sample HubBroMetageREF1_FD_188343 | JGI IMG/M metagenome (GOLD analysis project Ga0209274, IMG submission 188343) | Reference soil microbial communities from the Hubbard Brook experimental Forest, New Hampshire, USA - Hubbard Brook CCASE Soil... | ecosystem: Environmental > Terrestrial > Soil >...
TCATACGGGAAGTTTGCCCATGCGTCGAACCATTCTGTCCGCAATTCTCCTGCTGTCGAGCACGCTGGCCGTAGCGCAGAGCAGCTCGCCAGAAGCGCTGTACGACCGCGGAATCGACGCCATTACTGGCGTCGGGCCGTCCGAAAACGATGCGCTGGGCATCGACTACTTCCGACGCTCCGCCGAAATCGGCTACGGACCCGCCCAAATCGCACTGGCCTATTATTACGAAACCGGAACCGGGGTCGCCGTCAATCAGAGCCAGGCCATCGACCTGTATCGCAAAGCAGCGCAGCAAGGCGATCCACTCGCAGGTTGGCTGGTTGGGCGGCACTACTTCCTCGGCAACGGCGTGCCGCGCGATCTCGATGCGGCCCAGAAGTGGCTCAAGCTGTCCGCCGACCAGAACAACGCCTACGGCGCCTACTATCTCGGCCGTCTAGTGGCAGATCGAGACGCCGCCAAGGCCGCGAAGCTCTTTAAGATTGCCGCCGATCTAGGCCTTCCCCAGGCGCAATACTTCTACGCCAAAGCGCTGAAAGATGGCCACGGCATTCCGCAGGATCGCTTCACCGCCTACATCTGGTACAGCATTGCGCTCGATGCCGGTTATACGGCCGCGGGCGCGGACCTCGGTGAACTTAACAGCGGCAGCTATCTCACCCTGGATCAGATCTCGCAAGCGAAAGTGAAAGCCCGCGATCTGGAACAAGTCGTAATCCGCGCCGTTACCGCCCGGGGGTGCTCCGGATGGGACGGAGAGTTTGACGAGTTTCCAACCCCGCCGCCGCCAAAGCTGCAGCGCTTCTGCCACTAAGGCGACTGCAAGGCACGCTGGTTTAATTTGCTGGGCCGAGCTGCGCTCGGTTTGGACGGGCGAGACGCCCGTCCCCACACAGAACAGCCTGCTACACCATCTCCGTTCCCCACAGATCGTGCAGGTGCACAATCCCCAGCAGGCGCTGATCGTTTTCGGAGATCTGGTCGACGACGACGAGCGAGGTAATCTTCATCTCTTCCATGCGCGCCAGCGCGGTGGCGGCGAACTCCCGCGGGCCGATGGTCTTCGGATTCCGCGTCATGCAATCACCCGCCGTCAGGTCGAGAGTATCTTTGCCGCGCTGTTCGAGCAGCCGCCGCAGATCGCCGTCGCTGATCACTCCGAGCAACCGCTCGCCCAGTAAAGGATCGCCCTCGACCACCGCCGTCATCCCCAGCTTCTTGCGCGACATTTCGTAAATCACGTCTGGCATTTTCGTCCGCGCCGCCACCCGCGGAACCGCGTCTCCCGAGTGCATCAACAATTCCACTCGCGCCAGCCGTTTGCCCAGCTTTCCCCCGGGGTGCAGGTTGGCAAAATCTTCTTCCTTGAACCCGCGCTTTTCCGAAAGCGCCACCGCCAGCGCGTCGCCCAGAGCGAGCATGGTCGTAGTGGAAGCGGTAGGAGCCAGCCCCAGCGAACAAGCTTCCTGTGAAATCGAGCAGTCCAAAGCAACGTCGGCCGAAGATGCCAGAGTCGAGGCTCGAGTGGAGCGGGCGCCCTCGCCCGCTGCTTTTGATCCGGGCTCCTCGCACGTCATAGCGATCAGCGGAACCTGCAGCCGTTTGATCGTAGCCAGCAATTGCAGAATTTCTTCCGTCTCGCCGCTGGCCGAAAGCGCCAGCACCACATCGCCGCGCACGATCATACCGAGATCTCCGTGCAGCGCTTCCACCGGATGCAGATAGAGCGACGGTGATCCGGTCGAACTCAGCGTCGCCGCGATCTTGCGCGCGATCAGGCCGCTCTTCCCCATCCCGGTCACGACCACGCGGCCCCGGCAGCCGAACATCAGTTCGAGCGCGCAGTTGAAATCCGCAGCCATCGGGCCGGCAAGCCGGTCGGCCAGCGCCCGCAAGGCTTCGGCCTCGATGCGCACCACGTTTTCGCCCACATGCTTCATGAAGGAGGAATGTTAGCAGAAGCAGCAGAGCATGGGGCGAGTGGATGATCGGGACGCGTCTCCAAATGCGCGCGGTTGCTCCCCACAGATGATAAGGTGCGTACAGGAGTTAAATGTCGCCACGCACCCTTTGCGGAACCATGCACAGCCTGGCACGCCGTCGCTGGCGTTTTTCTTTTTTGTTGAAGTTCGGGCTGAAGATGGCCCTGTTTCTTCTCTGCTGGTTGGAGCCAACAGCGCTCCACGCGGAGACGATTTCTGGAACCATCCTGGATCCTTCGGGCGCCGTCATCGCCGCGGCGCAGATCGAGATCAGCGGCGGAGACCTGGCGCAGCCCGTTGTGCTTTCATCGGACGGGCTGGGCAAATTTGTCTCCCCTGATTTGAAGCCGGGGATGTATTCGTTGCAAGTGACGCGCGATGGTTTCGAACCTCTGATAAAGACGGTGGACCTGCAGCGCTCTGTCGAACTTCAGCTCACGCTCGCCATTGCCCAGCCGCAGGTGAACATCTCCGTCCCAGGAAAGAGCCTGGCGTTTGCCAATTCCGATCCATTCTACCGGCGGCTCCGCAACCTTGGACTGGGGCAAACCTTTCGCTTCGACAATTACACCTTGAGTTGGGACACCGCCACTTTCCAGTTTCACAAAGGAACATTGACGATGTTGGGTCCGGTCGATGGAGTCGTGACCGGCGCGATATTCATCGGCGAAGGGCATTTCAATCTAAAAACCGTGACTCCGCTCGATGCTCACGAACTGAGCCGACGTACCGGCGCCGCGGAGGCCAACGAAGATTTCACGGAAGTGGTTTTCCGATTCACCCGGGAAGCATGGGCGAAGTTCCTTCCGGCAGTGGGAGAACAAATGGGAACTAGCCCTCCGGAGGCGGTCACTGCATTCATTCACTGGAAGGAAAAGATGCGGCAGCGCCCGGAGCACGCTGCGGGTTTTAGCCAGTATCTATTAGAGGGCGAAACCATGGACAACGTTGATGCCGACCTTCTGGCCGCCTTCTACAATCCCTCGCATCCGGAATTCTTTAATGCCTACCTCCGTAGCACGAGGCACAAAGATCTCCGTTTTTTTGTCAGGGCGCGGGTCGGGGCTCTGCCCCAGCTTGATTCGCCCGAGGAGGTCGCACTCATCAACTACGACCCCGAAGGCATGGATGATGGCGTCTGGTATCTGGCTCATTTGAAGTCTGAAAACTTGAACCACACCGCAAGGTCCGATGAAGACCGCCGCCTGTTTGCCACGCGTCGCTACAAAATCGAAACCGTAATTTCCAAAAAAGATCACTTGTTCAGCATCGCGACTATTACCTTCGAGCCTCTGGTCGCCGGGGAGCGAGTTCTCAAGTTTGGATTGCTGCCAAATCTGCGGGTCACGCGCGTCACCGATGAACAAGGGCAGGATCTCTATTGGGTTCAGGAGAGCCGGAAGGAGGACGGCTCGTTTTACGCCATCCTTCCCCAAGCACCGGAGATCTGCAAAGAACACTCCATCACCGTCGAATACGCTGGTGACAAGGTTCTCGAGGAGGCCGGCGCGGGAAGTTTCTATGTCCGCGCCCGAACCTCCTGGTATCCGAACCTCAATGGGTTTGGGGAGCGAGCACTTTACGATCTAACCTTCAAAGTACCTCATAAATACAAGGTCATCAGTATTGGCAAGTTACAAGCGGAGTCGACTGAACAAGACTTCGCAGTCACCCACTGGATAACTCCTGTCCCGGTTGCGGTCGCCGGATTCAACTATGGCGACTATAAAAAGATCGAACTGCCGGACGAAAAGACTGGCTACAAAATTTCAGGCTATTACTTGACCGAGTTACCCGACCGGCTGCGTAATTATCGCGTCCTGCAAAACATGGCCCCCGGCAGCATGACGAAATATGCCCTGGAGCAGACCCGGGCGCAGTTGCAATTGTGCACTTATTTCTTCGGCAAGAGTCCGTATGAGGATATCTCCATCACCGAACAGCCCGATTTCGCTTTTGGACAATCCTGGCCCAACCTGGTCTATCTTCCTATCTCGGCGTACATGGACTCGACTCAGAGATGGATGCTGTTCGGGCACATCGATAACAACTTCACCGGCTTTGTGCAGGAGGTAACGCCCCACGAAGTCTCTCACCAATGGTGGGGTCATGCCGTAGGCTGGGCTTCCTACCACGATCAGTGGCTCTCAGAAGGATTTGCCGAATTCTCCGCCGGGTTGTTTCTGCAGCAGGCTGTGGGAAAAGACTGGCGCAAGGACTACATCGACTTTTGGGAGCGCCTGCGCCAGCGCATTCTGGAGAAGAATAATTTTGGCATAGCTCCCAACGACGCTGGCCCCCTCTGGATGGGAGAGCGTCTGATATCTCCTCGAACCGGAAATGCCTATCAGAATGTGGTTTATCCCAAGGGCGCCTACGTGCTGCAGATGTTGCGGTCAATAATGTACAGCCCCGACGACGAGGACAAGGCATTCATTGCCATGATGCATGACTTTGTTGAGAGCCATCGCGAGCGGGCAGCGACCACGGAGTCCTTCAAGGCCATCGCCGAGAAACACATGACCAAGCTCATGAATCTTGATGGAAACGGCCGCCTGGACTGGTTCTTTAACGAGTGGGTCTATGGTACCCAGGTCCCGCGCTACCACTTCGAGTACCAAGTCGTTAAGTCGGACGGTGGCCAGGTGAAACTGCATATGACCATTACCCAGAGCGAGGTTGATGAGCACTTTGCCATGCTCGTTCCCGTGTTTGCCGATTTTGGCAATGGCAATGGCATGGTCCGTCTAGGCCAAGTCGGAATCCTTGGCAACACCACCCGCAATGTCGATATTGTGCTGCCCAGCCAACCGAAGAAAGTCGCGTTGAACGCATACAAAGATATCCTCGAACGCTGAGCGCCCCAGACCTCCCGAGTCAGAACTCCGAAGCCCCGATCACGCCATCAGAAGTGATCGTCCGCCGCACGCCCCGGATGTTCCAGCGCCCGCGCCTGAATCGCAAGGTCCCATGGGCCGCCCTGCCAGTTATCTTTTTTGCGATCCGTATTGATCCACGGCGGCAGCGTCATCAACAGCCGGCGACTGAGCGAGTACAGATAGGGTTCGTAGAGGATGCGAAGTTCCGCCAGCCGTTCGGGCGTTTCCGCGCCGTCATTTAGCGTTACTCCATGCTGGGCAAGTTCCGTCCGCAGCCGGGTTAGATCGGCCGCCGTGAGCCGCCCCTCGTCATCGGGACTGTATTCCGCATTCACCACTTGGGCGAGATCGACGGCGGCGTGCCGGGCCATGGCAAACGTGAGCTTCGCCTGCTCCGGATGAATGCCCTCCACTCCCGTCATGACCAACGACGTCACATCAAGCATGACCGTCAGCGCGCCCAACCACGATTGATTGCCGTGCTGCGACCGGAAAAAAACCAGCACCGGATAGGAAATGTGACTGGACAGCAGGTCGGCGCACCAGCGCTCCCAGTCGCGAAAAATTTCATCGAGTACGGTTTGCTCGGGACAACATCCCAACCGGCCCAGAAACTCGGCCGCGCTCGGAGGCGATCCAGCGCGCGCATCGAGCAGCGAAATCTCAATCTCGCGCCCGGCAAACGAATTGTAAATAACCGGCAGATATCCGATCACCACTCCAAGGAACGCGAAGCCCATGCCCGCTTCCATCACGGCCAGGGCGCGAGCGGCTGTGTTATTGGGTGTGATGTCTCCATAGCCCAGCGTGAAGAAAGTTTCGCCGCTCAGATAGACCACTTTGCCAAATGTGATTTTCTCATTGCCCAGCGACACATGTTCGCCCAGTCCGTACTGCACGCAGGCGAATCCGAAAATCAGCCCGAGCGCCCAAAAGCCCAGCAGCGGGAACAGCGACAGCGGCCCATAGTACGCGAGGAAACCTTCGCGCCGGATCGCGGACTTGATATGCCGGGCCACGCGTGTCCAGAGGCCCCAGCTCTTCCTGTAGAACCGGGACGAGATGCGAAAATAAGTCCGCTTGATGCGCCGTGGCAGGACAATGGTCTCAAACGCATCCATCAGGATGATGAAGATGAGAGCAATGCCGACGATCGATGCCCACCAATGCATAGAGATGAGATTGAGATGACGCGGAAATGGTAGCAGATTCAGGATGGGACGCGAGCGATGCGAGCATCATCGCCGATTACCGGGCCTTTCACTTCTGATGGCGGCGCCATGCTCCAAATGCGCAACGCGGCCACCCAGAGCACGAAGACAGGCACAGCCAGAAAACAACCACGCACGAGCAAGACCGGGAAAGGCTCGGCGGCGATGCGATAGAGATAGAGCACCGCGATGGTGACCACCACCACGGCCGTCCATGGAGTTGAAGCTTGAGCGCCTCTCGCTCCATTTCCAGCCAGTCTGCGGTCATCCCACTCACCGAGCGTCCACTCGGCCAGGACAACCATCGGCAACAACGCCAGAGTCAGGTCTTGCAGGTGGAGGTGGTAGCTGATCAGGATTGTCGTTAAAATCGCCACCGCGTAGACCATGCTCTCATCTGTCTTGGCGCGGTAGCGGCTGGCGCGGTTACGCAGTACCAGCCACGTCGCAACCACTCCGGTGGCCGCCGAACTCATGAAGACGACGGGCAGAATTGTTCCCGCGTCCAGCCACGGCGCGAGCGCCCACTGCAAGAATCCACGCAGGTTCGGCATGAACCAGGGGATAAACCCCCAGGGCGTCATTACCTCCTGCTGGCGCAGCATCGCAGGATAGTCGTGGAAAATCGCCGGGCCCACGAGCGCCAGCGAAATCCCGACAACCAGGATGCCGCCACAAACAAAACCCGCCAGTCCGCGCCATTTACCACGGAGAAACAGAACAAAGAATGCGATCAGCAGCGCCAGATGAAATTTGAAGCCCGCCAGTGCGAGCAGGAATCCCGCCAGGAACGTGCGTCCAGCGTCCATCGAACGCATAGAAAGGACGAGAAAGAAAGTGAATATAAGTGAATCCTGCCCTTCCCCCAACCCGTACATGACCGGATAAAAGGCGAGTAAGTAGAGGGCCAGCGGCGTTCCTGTGGCTCGCGTAAGGGTTCGACTGTAGGGCGCAAGCAGCGCGGCAATCAGAGTCAGAAGACCAACGTTGGCCAGCGCCCAGACCAGCAGTGCTATCCGATAGGAAAGACCCGACACCGGCCAGTAAAACAAAAGCTCATAAGCAAGATGATTGAAAGGCAGCAGACCGCTGGTTCGAGTTTCGGGATAAAGTTGGATCTGCGCTTTTTGTTGAGCGTCGAAGTGGTAAAGCTGGCGGCCTTGACCCGAACGCACCATGTCGACTCCGGTCATGAAAATTCGGAGATCGGTCACCGCCGGGCCATGGGAAAAGTACCAGAGCATTTGCCGCCCGCTCACCGCGATAGAGATCAGGCAAAAAACAATCAGCCCCCACCGGGGGACCGTGCGAAGCCGACGAATGGTGGACGTTGATGGCATGCGAACGATGTGAGCCGGCGGTAGTGACGTTACGGCGTCGCGTGCGCCGCGTCCAGCGACTTCTTTACCGCCTGCAATTCTTTCAGCAAGCCGCGCAGGTTCCGGGTATCGAGCGCGTTTGCGCCGTCGCTTTTCGCCTCTTTCGGATTGTCGTGGACTTCCATGAACACGCCGTCCACTCCCGCCGCCACCGCCGCCCGCGACAACACGGGAATAAATTCCGCCTGGCCGCCGCTCACCGCCGGCTGATCTTTGTCATTGTCATCGTCATTATTGCCTCGCGAAGCCGACGGCAGTTGCACTGAGTGCGTCGCGTCAAACACCACCGGGGCAAACTTGCGCATGATGGCCAGCGAGCGCATGTCCACCACCAGATTGTTATAGCCAAAACTCGATCCACGCTCGGTTACAAAAACCTGGCTGTTCCCGGCATCGCGGCACTTGTCGATGGCGTGCTTCATGTCCCAGGGCGAAATAAACTGGCCTTTCTTGATGTTTACCGGACGCCCGCTGAGCGCCGCCGCCACGATCAGATCGGTCTGCCGGCAAAGAAACGCGGGAATCTGCAGCACGTCCACGACTTCGGCCACCGCGGCGACGTCGGCCACTTGATGCACATCGGTCAGCACCGGAATATGCACTTCATCTTTGACCTTCTTCAGAATGCGCAGGCCTTCCTTAATCCCCGGCCCGCGATAGCTGCGGATCGAAGTCCGATTGGCCTTGTCGTACGACGCCTTGAAGATGAACGGAAAATTCAGCGATCGCGCCACGCCCTTGATGATCTCCGCCATGCGCAGCGCGTGATCTTCACTCTCAATCACGCAGGGCCCGGCAATGAGGAACAGGTCCCCGGCACCGACGCGAACGTTATCGATTTGGAAGGATAAGGTCAAAGGATTTGTAATGGGTAATTTGTAATTGGTAATTTAAACCCAAACGAGGCCCAGCGGTCGTAGGCTTTCAAATTACAAATCACAAATTACCAATTACAAATTGATCTATCTTCGCCCCACTTTTTCCGGCCGCAAAAACATCTCGACTTCGGCAACCCCTTTTTGCTCTTTCTTTTTCTGTCCATGCTCATAGGCAGCGCCCACGAACGCCTTAAACAGCGGATGCGGCTCCAGCGGCTTCGATTTGAATTCCGGATGAAACTGGCATCCGATAAAAAATGGGTGGCCGGGAATCTCTACTATCTCCACATAAGTGCCGTCCGGAGTCGAACCCGAAAGGCGCAGCCCAGCCGCGATCATCGGTTCTTCATACTCGCGGTTGAACTCGTAACGATGCCGGTGGCGCTCGCTGATCTCGGTCTGGCCATACACTTTGTAGGCCAGCGTTCCTAACTCGATTTTGCACGGCCACGCGCCAAGCCGCATGGTGCCGCCGAGTTCTTCCACACCCCGCAACTCGCGCAACTTATAGATCACGCGATGCGGAGTCGCCGGATCGAACTCGCTCGAATTGGCATCCGCCAAGCCGCAAACGTTGCGCGCATATTCAATGCATGCCGTCTGCATTCCGAGGCAAATCCCGAAGTAAGGCACATGCTTCTCGCGCGCATACTGGATCGCCTTCAACATGCCTTCGATGCCGCGCTTGCCGAAGCCGCCGGGCACCAGCAATCCGTCGTACTCTTCTAACTGCGCTTCATAGCTTTTATCGGAAGCCTTGTCCGCGCTCTCCAATCCCTCGGCTTCAATCCAATTCACTTCCAGCTTCAGGTTATGCGCCAGCGCGCCGTGCACCAGCGCCTCTTTCAGCGACTTATAACTGTCCTCGTACTCGACATACTTTCCGACGATGCCGATCCTAACTATATCTTTCGGGTTATAAACGCGATGGACCAGATCGTTCCACTTCGAAAGATCACGATCCTTCGCTTCCAGCTTAAGGCGGCGCAGGATCAGCGTGTCCACTTCCTCATGAGCGAAAACCACCGGTACTTCGTAAATGGATGCAACGTCCTTGGCCGTAATCACCGCTTCTTCTTCCACGTTGCAGAACAACGCAATCTTCGACTTAATCTCTTTCGACAGGAAACGGTCGGTACGGCACAAAAGAATATCTGGCTGAATTCCGACGCTGAGCAATTCCTTGACGGAGTGCTGCGTGGGCTTGGTCTTTAATTCCTGCGCTGCAGCGATAAACGGCACCAGCGTCACATGCACAAACAATGTGTTGTCGCGGCCCAACTCCTGCCGCATCTGGCGGATCGCTTCGATGAACGGGAGCGACTCGATATCACCCACCGTGCCGCCGATTTCGACGAGCGCCACATCGACATCCTGCGCCACTTTTTTCGCCGCCGCCTTGATTTCGTTGGTCACATGCGGAATCACCTGCACCGTCTTGCCCAGGTAATCGCCGCGCCGCTCCTTGGCGATAATCTGCTCGTAGAGGCGCCCGGTCGTCCAGTTGTTGTCGCGAGAAAGCTTGGCGTGAGTGAAGCGTTCGTAGTGGCCGAGATCGAGATCGGTTTCCGCACCGTCGTCGGTGACGAAAACTTCGCCATGCTGAAACGGCGACATCGTGCCCGGATCGACATTCAAGTAAGGATCGAACTTCATCAAGTTGACTTTGAGGCCGCGGCTTTCGAGCAGGCATCCGATCGAAGCCGCCGCCAGACCTTTGCCCAATGAAGACACCACACCGCCGGTTACAAAAATGTACTTGGCCGACATCGCTTCCTCGCTTTAATTTTGTTGGGAAAATTGTGCGGGTTGGGGTGCACGATCAATTATGGCAGAAGTCTCTGTGAAAGGGAATGTGGAAAAAGTGGCTGTTAGTTGTCAGGGCCACTTCTGTGCACCATGCAGAATGCGGGCGATTTCGATGACGTCTTTGCGAATTCGATAAACGGCGAGAAATGGTAAACCCGTTAAGAACAAGCTCGCGAGTGCGCGGCTTACGTCCCAAACGGCCGCAATGAGGAAACTGCGGAAGCGAACCTACCGCCTCGTATACGCGTAGCGCCAGTTTTCGGGCTGCTTCCCGTCCACGATGTTCTTGTGTGTAATCGCAGACACCGGTGAGGTCGCGCGCGGCCGGCTCCGTCCACCGAACGAGCATCAGCCACGATACCGGCGGTTGATCAGCTTGCCAACGTCTTCGTGGTCGATCAATTCACCCCGGTCGGCCGCAGCCAAACCGTCTTCCACTTCGCGGAGAAACCATTCGTCGTAATCGACGAGTTTCTCGATCGCCTCCTGCACCAGCGCCTGCGTATCCCGGCCTCGTTCGGTCGCCAGACGGGCCAGCTTGGCTTCGAGATCGGGCGTGATTTTCACTTCCATACAATTCAGCGTAGAGGCTGCAGATGCCCGTGTCAATCTCGCAGAAGAGCCGGCCCCGATATCAATCCCACTCATCGCAAAGAACACGATGAGTGCGGCACCCGCCTCGCATCTAATCTTCCCGAAGCGCCGGAAAAGACCGATAATGTCTTGCCGCATGAAATCATTTTTCGCCAGAGCAGCACTTCTAGTAGCAGCGATCCTCGTGTCGGTACCCTTTTGTTTCTCACAGGTGCCGGCACCCACCCAGGCCCACCGCCTCATCCTGAAAGACGGCTCCTACCAGTCCGTCACCAAGTATGAGATTCACGGCGATCGCGTCCGCTATTTCAGCGCCGAACGCGGCGAGTGGGAGGAAGTCCCGAACTCGCTGATCGACTGGGATGCAACCAATAAGTTCGAGCAAGGCGCCCAGGGGGGCAAGCTCGATGCGGAGGCGGTTGAACTCGACAAGGAACTGGAGGCCGAGCGCAAAACTGAGCAAGCCCGTTCCCCGCAGGTCGCGCCAGGCTTGCGTCTGCCCGACGAAGGCGGCATTTTTCTCCTCGACACCTACGAGAATCAGCCGCAGTTGGCTGAGCTGCAGCAGTCGGGTGGCGACGTCGACAAGAACACCAAGACGAATATTCTGCGCGCGGTAATCAATCCGCTGGCCGGCGCCAAGCAAACCATTGAACTCCCCGGAGCCCATGCCAAGATTCAGTCGCACACCACCGTGCCTTCGCTCTACATCAACATCGATTTGAATGAGGGCGCGCCCGCGGCCGCAGCCGTGAAGCCCGCCGGCGGCGAGCCTGCGCCACCGCCCTCCCTCAGCGATAACGACCGCTTCAAGATCATTCGCATCGACGTTAAAGGCGGCAAACGCGTCGCCGGAACACTCAAGGTCGCAGTAACGGGAACGATGAAAACTGACGAACGGTTTGTCGCGACCACGGCTACAGCCATGACTGGAGGCTGGGTCAAACTCGCGCCCACCGATCCTCTCGCAGCCGGCGAATACGCCATCGCCGAAGTGCTGGGGAAAGAAGGAATCAATCTCTATGTGTGGGATTTCGGCGTGAACCCTTCCGCGCCCGCCAACGCCTTCACCTGGAAACCGGACTCGCAAGCAGGACAAACGAAAACCGATCAGCCCGTGGAGCTAAAGAAGCGAGACCAGCAGTAACGCAGGCACAGCCGCCCTCGGCCGTGTTGCGACTACCTGAGACCTGAGACCGGTGTCTCTACGTCTCCATGACCCCGCGTGACGCCACGCCAATGTTGTCGCGAGTCGTATTCTTCACCACGTACATCATCTGGTCGGCCTGGCGGATGATGTCGTGCGGCGTCTGCGCATCGTGCGGAAAAGTCGCCAGCCCCATGCTGGCGCGCACGATCAGGTTCAGGCCCTGCTCGGTGCAGAACCTGCCCACGCGCAGAGAATCCTGCAAACGTCTGGCGACGACCAACGCCTGATCTTTGCTGGTTTGCGGCAGCAGCACCACGAACTCGTCTCCGCCATAGCGGAAGGCGAAATCAATCAGCCGCAACTGCGCCTTGACCAGGTATCCGACTTCGGCCAGCAGCCGGCTTCCCACCAGATGTCCGTGGGTGTCGTTGACCTGCTTGAAGTGATCGAGGTCGATGAAGATCACGCTGAACTGGTAGCCAAAACGCGCGGAACGATAGACCTCGGTTTCCAGCGTCTTATTCAGATGACGCGCATTGAACAGGCCGGTGCAATCGTCGGTGATGGTCAGTTCCTGAATCTTCTCGACCGCGCGGGCGTTCTCGATCGAAATCGCGGCGTAATCGCACAAAGCCTGCAGGAAGAACATCTCCTGTTCACTCATTTCCACGTTGGCGTTGACCAGTTGGATCACGCCCAGGACGCGGTGTTTCGAGCGCAGCGGCACGCAGATCACGGAACGGGTCTGCACCCGCGTCATCTCGTCCAGGCGGGATGAAAAACGCGAATCGCTCTGCACGTCGGGTACGATCAGCGCCTGTCCGTGCCGCGCCACCCAACCGGCAATTCCCTCCCCTACCTTCAAGCGCGCCTTCGACAGAACCTCCGCCGCCGCCCCTACCGCGATGGCGAAATAGAGCTCATCTTTTTCCTCATCCACCATCAGCAGCGACCAGGTATCGGGGCGGAAGTATTCCGCCATTTTTTCCATGATGGTCTGCAGGATGGAATCGAGGTTGAGCGAAGACGTCAGCGCCTTGGCGACATCGTGAAAGATGGTCAGCTCTTGCGACAGGCGGATTGGGGATGTGCCCGCGGCCTCCGGCATGAACTCCTCAGTACGAGTGGCTGGATCAGGAAATTATAGGAAATTATAAGTTTCAGCGCGGCGCTCCGGCAATGAACGGAGGTAACCCGTACCAGTCACGCCAACCTACGCGGCCCAAGAATCTGTAATTTGATAATCGGGCTATCTCGCAATCAAAAGCCACCTCAGCGCCTGGGATCTGAGTTTCAGGTTAACAAGTAGAAATGGCTATTACCAATTCCCTATGATCTTGTTTCTCAACAGAGTAAAATTTCGTTCGCCATCCCACGAAAGCGAGAGACTGTTTTGCCTTCCTTTGGCGAAAAGCTGAAACAGGAACGCGAGAAGCGCAAGATCACACTGGAGGAGATTTCCAGCTCCACCAAGATCGGCACCCGCATGCTGCAGGCGCTGGAGGAGGATAAGTTCAACCAGTTGCCGGGCGGCATCTTCAACAAAGGCTTCGTCCGCGCCTATTCCCGCTGCGTTGGCCTCGACGAAGATCAAACCGTCGCCGAATACCTGCAAGCCTCCGGCGAGGCCCCGCCCGCTCGAAACGAAGCCGGAGGGCGTGAAGCGGCAGGGCATGAAGATACAGCGCGCGAAAATGAACAGACCGTCCGCCGCATGGAGGCCATTTCCGACGCCCCCGCTCGCCCACTACCCTGGGGCCTGTTTGCCGCGCTTCTGCTGCTGGTCGCGCTCGCACTTTCCCTCTGGAGCCATCGCCAGCGGGAGCGCGCCCGCCAGTCGGCTCAACCGGCTCCAACCACGGCCGCGGCGCCGTTACCAGTTGCAGCTAGCGGCGGCGCAAGCGCACCCGCTAGCGGAGTAACAGGCGTAGTAACAAACACAAACAACGACAGTGGCGCCCGTTCGGCCAAGGCTTCGCCAACAACTTCTTCGCCAACGACAGCCAAAACACCGAAGGACTCCGCCGCTCCCGCAGCGGCTCCGGGCGAGTTTACGGTCGTCATCCATGCCCGCGAAGATTCCTGGATTTCGGTCACCGCCGACGGCAAAACCACCGGGTCCGAACTTTTGACCGCGGGCGACGAGATCACGGTAAGAGGCCGGAAAGAAGTCATCGTCAAGGCCGGAAACGCCGGCGGCGTCGAGTTTCGATTCAATGGCAAGAAGCTCGACACCGGCGGAGAATACGGGGAGGTCAAGACCGTTACTTTCGGCCCTGGCGGAATGTCACCAAATGCCCCCGGACCGCCTCCAACGCCGTAACTTCTTTCTTTCATTTCTTCCATTTACCTCCCTCCTCCACCATTTAATGCCAGCCGGCTCCCACTCAATGTCAGCTCCCTTCGTCACCGGCCAATTCCGTTGCGTTCCACAGGTCATCTCTGGTACCGTTTTGAATGAAGATTAAGCCAAACCGAGATTCAACCAAACTTGGTCAAGAGCCCTTGGCTCCGTAAGCCTCCCTGATCGGACGTAAAGGCTCGCTAATAAGGCTCAAACCGCCTTGAGGAGATACCAGATTGCCTGAAACCAATCGTTTTCTGTTTACCTCGGAATCGGTAACCGAGGGACATCCGGACAAGATCGCCGACCAGATTTCCGATGCCATTCTCGATGCCTGCCTGCGGGATGACCCCACCAGCCGCGTCGCCTGTGAAACTCTGACCTGCACTGGCCTGGTCGTGATCGCGGGTGAGATCACCACCAAAGCCTACGTCGATTTTCAAAATCTCGTGCGCGGCGTGGTGCAGTCGATCGGCTACGACAACGCCGTCTATGGTTTCGACTCCAACACCTGCGCCGTAATTTCCAGCATCAATAAGCAATCCGGCGATATCGCCATGGGTGTCGATACCGGCGGCGCCGGCGACCAAGGCATGATGTTCGGCTTCGCCTGCAACGAGACCCCCGAATTGATGCCCCTTCCCATTTCACTCGCTCACAAACTCTGCTTGAAGCTTTCCGAAGTTCGCAAGAATGGCACGTGCCCCTACCTGCGGCCCGATGGCAAATCCCAAGTTACAGTCGAATATTCCGCGCCGGGTAAAGTGAAGCGGATCGATGCCGTAGTCGTCTCCACGCAGCATTCGGAAAGCGTCAGCAACGACGAATTGCGCTCCGACATTCTGAAGCACGTCATCCAGGCCGTGATTCCAGCCAATCTGCTCGATGAGGACACCAAGTACCATATCAATCCCACTGGACGGTTCGTCATCGGCGGCCCCATGGGCGATTCCGGCCTGACCGGACGCAAGATCATCGTGGATACCTACGGCGGCATGGGACGTCACGGCGGCGGCGCCTTCAGCGGCAAAGATCCGACCAAAGTCGATCGTTCGGCGGCCTACATGGCGCGCTACATCGCCAAGAACATCGTGGCCGCCGGCTTGGCCGACCGCTGCGAAGTGCAACTGGCTTACGCGATCGGTGTTGCCGATCCGGTCAGCGTCCTGGTGGATACTTTCGGAACCGAGAAGATTGATGCCAAGCTGATTCCAGGTCTGGTGCGGGCAAATTTCAAGCTCAAGCCGCGCGAGATCATCGAGACGCTGAACTTGCGCCGTCCGATTTACCGCAAGACCGCAGCCTACGGACATTTCGGACGCAGCGACGCCGATTTCACCTGGGAAGCAACCGACAAAGCGGCCAAACTGGCCACCGACGCCGGCTTGAAGCGGGAGCCGGTAGGAGCCAGAAAATAAAGTCAGAGGTCAGAAGTCAAATTGAAGAAGTTAAAAAACCAATTTGGCTTCGGCTTTGACCTTGACCAGCCCAACATCACATGTGAAATCCAAGGCGGCGTTTCACTTCTGCAATTTGACTTCTGACTTTTGACTTTAAGGCACCGGGGATTAGGAGAAAAATGGCAACGACATCAGTAACCAGCGACGTTAAGGGATTTGAACTGGCCGATCTGGGCAAGAAACGCATCGAGTGGGCGAACCAGTCGATGAAAGTGCTGCAGATCATCCGCAAGGAATTCATCAAGAACCAGCCGCTCAAGGGCATCCGCGTTTCGGCCTGCCTGCACGTGACGGCGGAGACCGCAAATTTAATGATCGCCCTGCGCGACGGCGGCGCCGACGTAGCCCTCTGCGCTTCGAATCCGTTGTCCACGCAGGATGACGTGGCCGCGAGCCTGGTACGCGACTTCGCCATTCCCGTCTTCGCCATCAAGGGCGAGGACAACGACTCCTACTATTCGCACATCATGGCGGCGGTCGACCACAAGCCGCAGATCACCATGGATGACGGCGCCGACCTGGTCTCAGTGCTGCACACCAAGCGCACCGCGGAACTGGCGCACGTGATCGGCGGCACCGAAGAAACAACCACCGGCGTGATTCGCTTGCGCGCCATGGCCAAGGAAGGCGTGTTGCGCTATCCCATCGTCGCCGTCAACGATGCCGATACCAAGCATCTGTTCGACAATCGCTATGGCACCGGGCAATCGACGATCGACGGCATCATCCGCGCCACGAATTTCCTGTTAGCGGGGTCGAAGTTCGTAGTCGCCGGTTACGGCTGGTGCGGACGCGGTCTCGCTTCTCGCGCACGCGGCGCGGGAGCGGAAGTCATCGTTACAGAAGTCGATCCGACGAAGGCGCTTGAAGCGGTCATGGACGGTTTCCGCGTGATGAGCATGGAAGAGGCCGCCAAAATCGGCGACGTTTTCTGCACCGTTACCGGCAACAAGAACGTGCTCGCCAAGCAGCATTTCGATCTCATGAAGGATGGCGCCATCATTTCGAACTCGGGCCACTTCAATGTCGAAATCGACATCCCGTCGCTCGAAAAACTGTCGTCTTCGAAACGCGCGACGCGCAACTTCGTCGACGAGTACACCCTGAAAGACGGCCGCCGCATCAACCTGCTCGGCGAAGGCCGGCTCATCAACCTGGCTGCCGCCGAGGGCCATCCCGCGTCGGTGATGGATATGAGTTTTGCCGACCAGGCGCTGTGCTGCGACTACATGGTGAAGAACCACGCGTCGTTGGAAAAAAGGGTTTACACGGTTCCGGTCGACCTCGACAAACGCGTGGCCAAGCTCAAGCTGGAATCGCTCGGCATCAAGATCGACCGCCTGACCTCGGAGCAGGAAGAATACCTGGCCAGCTGGAACGAAGGAACCTAGAACCAGGTCTTAGGTCTTAGGTATCAGGGGGCGGCGCAAGCCGCCCTTTTCTTTGCTAAGAAGCAATTTGCAGGGACGGGCTTGCCCCGTATCTTCCAGCGGACTCCGCTCAAGTTTCCCCCGCCGCCGCCGATGAAACCACCTGAGGGCTGCGTATGGCGGTGAAGTCCAAAGTGCTGCTGGTCGAAGACAGCAAGTTTCTTCGCATGGCCAACGAGCGCGCCTTGTGCAAAGCCGGTTACGAGGTCAGCACCGCCGGCGACGGCGAGGAAGCCTTGCGGGTCGCCAATGAAAAACTCCCCGACATCATCTTGCTCGACATGATGCTTCCCAGGATCAGCGGCACGGAAGTCCTGAAAGCCTTGAAAGCAAATCCCGCCACCATGAACATTCCGGTCGTCGTGCTTACCAGCCTGTCGCAGAAGAACGAGGAAAAACTCCTCCACGAGGGCGCGGAAGCCTACTTCGAGAAGTCCACTCTGGAGCTCGACAAGCACTCCAATCGCCTGGCGGCCACGGTAGAGACGGCGCTCACTCGCGTGCATCATCAACAGGAACTGCAACTTCGTTTGCAGGAATTAGTCGTCAAGAAGGCCGCCGGCAACTGAACCGACAACCGAACTACCAATGACTGAACGATAACGGCTGAACGGCAATGGCTGAACGACGATGACTGAACGGCGACGGCTGAAAAACTCCTCCACGGCGCTAGAATGAAGCTATGTACCACTACAATCCTTCAACCGCCCTGGAAGAACTCACCGAAGATGCAACCCTGCCCAATCCCGTCCACGTGCGCGATATGATGCTTCGCCGCAAGCTCACCGCCGCCCAGTCGCTCGAACTGAACCGCATCTTCCTCGAATACCAGAAATTTTTCGGCGAGGCGCAAAAACTGGGCAAGGAAATCTTGCAGCGTTTAGCGGCGTAGTCGAGATTCACGTAGGGACAGCGGGGTGCCCCATTCATCGCGTTCTTTGCGATGAATGGGCTGCCGCGGGATTCCCGTGTATCAGGCTTTGCCGTGAATCTTAGCCCACCACCAGCGCACGCCGACGAACAGGAAACGCCAGTCGTGGAAAAATTCCGGCGGCTTGCCTTCGAAGGCGTGGCCGATGAATTGGAAAATCCATCCGACGAGGAACAGAGCCAGAGCATACGGCCACAAGCGGTGGTAGAAGATGCTGGCGATAAAAACTGGCCCCGAGAGCAGGATGGTAGGAATGCCCAGCGTGTGACACAGCCGGTTCACCGGATGCCGATGACTGGAGCCGTATTGCGCGATCCACTGCTCGTTAGTGCGATGATCGTTGCTGCGTCCGCCCAGCACGCCGAGGATGATATCACGCCCCTCCGGAGACAAAGAAAAACGGCTGGCAGAGATTTCTCATGCCAGCCGTATTTGGTTCGATGACCCGATCAACTATTAGCGGCCGCCGCGGGATCCGCCACCGTGGAACCCGCCGCGCGAGCCTCCGGCCGAACCGCGCGCTACGAAGCCGCGCCCAGCCGCCGGACCACGACCTACCTCACCGCGTCCCACAAAACCGTGTCCGACGAAACCATGTCCCGCAAACCCGCGGGCATAGGGCCGTCCCGGGTAAAATGGATGTCCCCAGCCGTGGTACCAGGGGCCAGCGCCGATAAATACTCCGCCCGCGAACCAGCTCGGACCATAGTAGCCATAGGGCGCGCAAGCATACGGATAGTCCGGGTAATAGCCGTAAGAGCAGACTGGCGGGCCAGCTACGCCGACGCCCACCCCCACTCCGACTCCCACTCCAACAACGACCGCCGCCTGCGCGTAAGCCAGCGGCATAGCCAGTACAGCCAGCAGTGCTACATATCTCAGGTATTTCATGGTGAACCTCCCTTTTCTTCCCCCTCAGCGATTCGCTGCTTTGAATCCCCGAGCTTGAGGTCCTTCAGCTTTCTGTTTCCTCTGAAGCGCCTACACATTTGAACTCGGATGGCGCCAAAAAGTTGCGCAAAGAGGAGTGGCTGATTTCAACCATCCTGCGTGAAATCAACCACTTGGGAGAGATGGGATGAAGCGGCACCTAAATCAGTCTGATCCTGGTTTCGTCAACAATCAACTTCCGGATTAAGATACCGGTCAAACCGCTGCGTCGGATTGGCTTGCCTGTGACGGGAACTTCAGACGAGGAACGGATAATCAGGCGGGGGCTATGAGAAACATCTTCCTTAACTCGCGTGGCTTGCGCTCCGGTTGGCGTCTGCTCATTTTTGTCGGCATTTTCGTGGGGCTCGGATTCCTGGCGAACTGGATCATTCCCAAGATCTTCCATCTCAAGGAGCGGTCGTTCCTTGATCCTGTAGGCACTATCTTTGACGAGCTGCAGACGCTCATCCAGGTGGTGGCTGCGACCTGGATTATGGCCCGCATCGAGCGCCGCCGCTTCCTCGACTACGGCATTCCGGTACGCGCCGCGTTCGGAGGCGACTTCTGGGTTGGGCTTGCTTGGGGCGCGGCGTCCACTTCTTTGCTGGTGGGCTTGATTGCAGTCTTCGGCGGCTATCGTATCCTCGGGCTCGCAATTCATGGCGGCGCTCTCTGGTACTTCTTAAGCGTCTGGATCATCGCTAACCTGCTCATCGGGTTTTCGGAGGAGTTCCAGTTCCGCGCCTATCTCCTTACCACGCTCGCCGATGGTATTGGCTTCTGGGCAGCGGCCATTCTGCTCTCCATTGGCTTCGGCGCTCTGCACTATTTTCTCAAGCCGCACGAGCGCTGGGAAGACTTCGCCTCCACCGGGCTGCTCGGCCTCTTCGTGTGCCTCACGTTGCGCCGCACCGGCTCGCTGGCTTTCGCCATCGGTTTCCACGCCGCTTTTGACTTCGCCAACCTCTTCGTGTGGTCGGGACAAAACGCCGGTGAGTATGCCGTCGGTCACCTTCTTGAAACCCGCTGGCAGGGCCCGCCGTGGCTAACCGGCGGTCCGCTGGGCCCGGAAGCCAGCTGGATGGTGTTTGTAGTGATCGCTCTGATGTTCGGGATTTTCGCTCGGCTTTATCGGCACAAGAGGTTTCCACGCTGAGTTCCCCGGACATATGGCAGGCTAACCGTATGACTGCTGACCTTGGGTTGTTGGCGATTCGCCATTACGCTCTTTGACCCGGTCGGCCATTCTCAATGAGTGATATCGCCTGATAGCGTCAATCATCATGGAACTGCTCGAAGATTCGGGGTAGAGTATCTCTGTGAAACAGGTAGTAATCACATTGCTATTGTTTGCGACTCTGCCTGACCTTACGCTCCTTTTTCGCACAGGCAAAGCTCTCAACGAATAGTCCACCGAATGGCGATCAGAGTCTAAAGATTACAAAAATCGGTGAAGGATATATGTTCGGTCGTCACGCGGCGTTCCGAACCTACGAAACTCCCGATCACACTGAAGCACTGGTCTGGTACGGTGAATTTCGGTCGGAAGAGGAATCGAAGCTCGCAACTGAACTGTCGCTCAAAGAGCACAGGATAACTGGTACGGAGCACGTTAAAGACCTGAATGGAAATGTAATCGGCGATCGAATCGTAGCGGCCCCGAAGGACGAAAAGAAAGCGTTCATGGTCATTCGAAAGCAAGGTCCCAACTACTGGATCATTCAATCGATCTCGCTCGCAGTTGCGATGCACGTGGACGAGTTGATAGAACCACCACTCCTGACGGCGTTTGCAGAGAACCCTTCGTCATGCGACAGATCCAGCGAACTTCTGCTGAAGCAGCAGTTGTCCAAGGAGGAGCAGAGGAGGGTTCACCAGGTTCGAGGGATGGTAGCGATCGTGATCAGCGCGGATGGTGACGTTGTCGGTGCGAAGGCCATTTCGGCGCGTCGCCCCAGCGATGGCAACGAAGCTGGATTGTCGTCAGCGGAGGCGGTTGACGTTTTGCTGTCACAGGCCCGATCAATGAAATTCAAAAGTCGGCCAGGCTGCGGGGACTTCCGATACGTCGTGAGCTTCTGAACGTCACGCTTCAAGGCAGCTCGACTGGCGATAAATCACGATTACGCTCATTTATCGGCTTTCGCCCCCTGCAGTAATCACTGTAGTGACTCGACTGTCTGCTCGCGGTCAAATGTTTATGATCAATCGAGAGGTGACTATGCCGGATATCAAGAAGGATTCAACGAGTTCACCGCGGCAGCCGTCAAAAGCACGTCGCTCTGAAGAGGCCGTCGACGAGCAGTTGGAGAAAGATGCAAATGAAATGGCGGAAGAGGCTCAGAAAGTCCAGAAGCGAAATGAAGAAGATCGCGGTATTTTTACGAAGTAGAGAGCGATAATCCCACTCCGAGCCGCACAGAAAGCGTGCGGCTTTTTGTAGCCAACGATCGGCTGACGTCGCCGCCGCAGCAATACCCTGCGCATTGGACCGAGCAAACCATCGTCAGCCGCTCTCAACCGGACGAAGTATTTCGACCCGGAACTGTCATTCGTCGCAAGCTGACTTACTACTAACGTCTGCGCAGTGTTTAGCGTGAAAGTCCTGGCACCGTTGTCGATAAATCTCGATTATAGTTGTCCACCCCCGGCAATCTGAGACCACCACTTTTTCATCACAAATCCCCTGTGCACTCCGTCACAGACGTCCAACCTGCCGTGCGCGATAATGTGATGGGGGTAGCCAGAGGCGCGCCGTCAATGAAGACGGATCTCGAAGCTGCCCCAAAGCTATGTTCAGCGCTCTTTGACAACCTAACTCCTTATTTACGAATATCTTGGAGGTAAGTCCTTATTCATCAATATTTTAGCGCGAAATTGGGGGGGGTACAAACCCCGCCGCCCACTAATCACCTGCTGAGTGAATACGAACAGATCACCAGCGAGCCCGATGTCAGGCGCAGCGCGACCCGGCGTTTGCAATCCCAATCGTTTACAATCGATCATTCTCTTTAAAAAGATTCTAATAAAGATTCTCCGCCGATTGGAAACCACAACCATGCACCGCTGGTCGCAACTCTTTATTCCTACGCTTCGCGAGGCTCCGGCTGATGCCGAGGTCGCTAGCCACAAACTGCTGGTCCGCGCTGGATACATTCGTCAACTGGGCGCCGGGATCTATTCGTTTCTGTTCATGGGCAATCGCGCTACGCAAAAAATTATGCGTATCGTCCGCGAGGAGATGGACAAGATCGGCCAGGAATTTTACCTGCCCGCGCTGAATCCGCGCGATCTCTGGGAGGAGAGCGGACGCTGGACTGTAATGGGCGAAAACATGTTCCGCCTCAAGGATCGCAAGGGCGCCGACCTCTGTCTCGGGATGACGCATGAAGAAGTCATGACCGACATCGCGCGCAAGGAGCTGCGCAGCTACAAGCAACTGCCGCAAATCTGGTATCAGATTCAAACCAAATTTCGCGACGAGCCGCGTCCCAAGTCGGGCTTGTTGCGAGTGCGCCAGTTCATCATGAAAGACGCTTATTCGTTCGACATCGATGCGGCCGGACTCGACGTCTCGTATCAGAAGCATCACGACACTTACTGCCGCATCTTCGACCGCTGCGGGCTGAAATATATGGTGATCGATGCGCACTCGGGAGCGATGGGCGGAACGAAGTCACAGGAATTCATGGTGCGCACTCCGGCAGGCGAGGATCTGGTCGTTAGCTGCGAGAATTGCAACTACGCGGCGAACATGGAGAAGGCGACGTCGAAGCTCGCTCCGGTTGAAGACCTGAAGGCCGAGGGCGATGGCGCGCCGCTGGAGGTGCACACTCCGGGACAGAAGACGATTGAGGATGTGGCGCGGTTTCTGGGTGTGTCGCCGAAGAACAAGATCAAGACGCTGGCGATGATGATCACTGAAGAGGATGCCAAAACGCGTAAGGCTCAGGCGCGAGCGGTAGTGCTCCTCATGCGCGGCGATCATCAGATGAACGACGCGAAGCTGTCGACGGCGGTCGGCGGCAAAGAGACGCGTCCGATGCAGGAGGACGAAATCCTCGCGCTGTTCCATTCGCCCGCCGGATACCTCGGTCCGCTCGGCATCGACTGGGCGAAAAATATGGAGGAGCCGCGCAAGCCCATTCTACTGGTGGATAAGGCGCTCGAAGCCCGCACCAATCTGATCGGCGGCGCGAACAAAGAGAACTATCACGTCAAACATCTGACGCCGGGTAGAAATTTTCATCCGACCGCCTACGTCGACCTGCGCAGTGTAACCGCCGGCGAAGCCTGCCCGAATTGTGGCTCGCCGCTGCGCATCGATACCGCGGTTGAGATCGGGCACATCTTCAAGCTGGGTTACAAGTATTCGGAATCAATGGGCGCGCGTGTGCTCGACCGCAATGGCAAGGAAGTCGCACCGATTATGGGGAGTTATGGGATTGGGATTGAGCGCATACTAACTGCGGCGGTCGAGCAGAGTAACGACGAAAACGGCTTCTGGCTACCACCTTCGATCGCGCCCTTTGAGGTGGTGGTGGTGTCGACTAACTCTAAAGACGAGGCGATTCGCACTGCCTCCGAGAAGATTGCAGGGCAACTCGAGGCGTCTGGTTATGACGTTTTGCTCGATGATCGGGATGAACGGCCGGGAGTGAAGTTCAAGGACGCCGATCTGGTGGGTATCCCCTTTCGTATCAACGTGGGAAAGAAGGTTACCGAAGATACTGTGGAAGTCGTTCGGCGCTCGACTCTACAGCGGGAGGACGTTAGAATTTCTGCCATAACCGAGTATTTCAAAGACTGCGGTAAGGACTGTGTTAAGAACACTTTGTAAGAAGTGGCCGGTAAGACTTAGTCATAGTCCTTAGTGCATGACGGAAAGCTCGGGATTGGAACTCGCAACCAGCGATTTGGCGATTGTTTCTTATGGCAACTCTGAAATTGCTCTTCGGCGTGGCCATCTTCTTGGTGTTGGCCGTAGTGGGCTTCAAGATCATTCCGCCGTACTTTGCCAATTACGAGCTTGAGGATTCGATCAAGACCGAAGCTCTGCAGTCCACCTACAGCACGCGCACCGAAGAAGACATTCGCACGGCCATCATCAAACAGGCGCGCAACTACGATATTATGCTGACCCCCAAGCAGATACGCGTGCAGCGCATGGGCGGCTTCGGCAATGGCACTCTCACCATCGAAGCCAACTACAGCGTTCCGATCGACCTGCCCGGCTACTCGACTACGCTTGAGTTCCATCCTTCGACGCAGAACAAAGGCGTGTTCTAGAGGCAGGTCTTAGGTCTCAGGTCTCAGGTCTCAGCTGCCAGCTCTCGATTGCAACTCACGCTGGTTTTAGAAAAAGAATTTTGCGCCTAGCTGAACGAGGCGGGGAGAATCGGCACTGACGACTTGGCCGAAGGTGGAACTGCCGATGTTGCCATTGACGGATTGCGGTCCGAAAAACTGAGCGTGATTGAAGACGTTGAAACCTTCGAGACGAAACTGCAGCGACTTCGATTCGGTTAAACGTAGATTCTTGAGCAGTGCGATATCGTAATTGTCCATTCCAGGTCCGTAAAAGAAGCGCCTCTTGGCTGTGCCCGGCGTGCCTAATGCATTATCACTGAATTGCTCGGTATCGAAATAAGAACGCCCGTTGCGCGGATTGTGATTCAGATCGAGAGCGCCGCCCGTGTAGTCCGGCTCATCGACACCATAGTTATTTACGCCATTCGGTTCGGCGCCAAGCAGAGAATTGTCACCGTAATTGACCAGAGTCACGGGCAATCCTGAAGTGAAATGCGTGATCCCGGAGAGCGCCCATCCTTCGGTCCAGCGGTTCGAATTGCGGAAGAAGGTCTCGAATGGAACTTTGTAGCTGTAACTGACGACAAAGTTATGCTTCACGTCAAAGGCGGACAAAGACTTGCTGAGTGAGGGATCGAACGGGTTGACCTCTTCCCCGAGGTTCGAGGATTGGTCTTCGGATTTACTATAGGTGTATCCGGCCAGCACACTTAGGCGTTTGCCGCTGTGGCGCAAGGTGATCTGCAAGGCGTTGTAATTAGAATTACCGATGGTGGCCTGGTTGGCATCGCTGCCGAAATTCGGCCCCAAGATGGTACGCGTACCGTTCACTGCATTACAGGTGCGGCCAGAGCCGTCCGCACATGGAGCGGTCGCGGCAATACTTGCGGATCCAGAGGGCAATGGCACTCCAAAGGGTAAAACGTAAGGATTGCCTGACGTCTCGCCGTTGGGACCACAACTGGGAGTCGCTCCATTGGCGTTCAGGTAAAGACAAATCGATGGACTGCCGGGATTCGCCTCATCGAGCACGAGAAGTCTATGTCCCTGGGTGCCCACGTAGTTCAGACTGAGAACGGTGTTGGCTCCGAACCCGCGCTCGAACGAGAGCATGTATTCCTCGGTGTAGGGAATCCGATTGGTGGTGGGGTAGTTTGGGAGTCCAGTAACCGGTTCGAACTGCGCCCAGTTAATGTTGGAATCGGGGTGACTCGCGCTTGAGTTCAACGGAGCGAGTGTAACTGGAAAATATTGACCGAGATCGTGACCGTTCGCCGCCGAGATAAATGGTGTGGAGAACAGCGGTGGTGCTGGACTTGAGTAAGTCGTTCCGTAGGGCGCATTAGCACTCATAACACCTAACGTAAGCGCCTCGATTGCCGTATAGAAGATTCCATAACTCGCTCTTACACTCGTGTTGCCGGGACCACCGAGTATTCTTGCAAGCAATCCATCGCCTGACGCACTTGGCGAATAAGCCAGGCCGATGCGCGGCGCAAAGTCGCGATTTCCCGGAGGCGCCAGTGTGCGCGGCACTCCCGGATCGGTGGGATATAGGATGCCGGCGGGAGCGGTTGGAAAAACAACCGACTGTTTACCCGGTTCGAAGGTCGCGATCTGGTTGTATTTCTCATACCACGGCTCGATCCGATCCCAGCGCAGTCCGTAATTCAGCATGAGGCTGTGGGTTAGTCGCCAGCTATCTTGCCCGTAGATGCCGAGATACTTGTTCCGGCCGTAAAAAGGCTGAAGCTGGCTCTGGTTGTATTGGCTTGGGGCTCCCAACAGGAAATCTGCGAAGTCAGATCCGGTCTCGGTTCCAAAGAACAGAAAACTGCCATTGAACTGAGCGATGGCATTGACGTTGACCTGATCGTAATGGAACTCGCTGCCCACTTTGATGGTGTGGGTTCCTATTACTTTAGAAAAGTTGTCGAGCCACTGGAACGTGTCTCCAATCTGCTTGAGCTCATTTGTATTGGTTCCAATCGTGAAGCTGTTGAAGCCGATACTCTCCACGCCTTCAGTCTTTGGGGACAGCGGCACGATCCCCGGAGTTCCTTGACCGACCTCGAAGCCCTGCGACGCCAGACTGACGCCGACGCCTCCGACTGGTTGGCCGAGGTCATTCGAGTCACGCAAATAGCTGAAGCGAAATTCATTCACGGTAGTGGCGCTGAGCGTTTTTGTGTCGCCGAGGCCAAGCAATTGCGCGCGGCCCGTGTTGAGTGCATTGAAACCCGGAACATTCGCTCCGCCTTGAGCGACGGGGTAGGGATTGTTCTGCGACCAATCGTCGAGAAAATAATAGGCCGACATCAGCCCCCAGCGTGTGTTGGCGTCTAGGCGGTAGGCGCCTTTATCGTCGCGCAAGGTTTTGTTGTAGGCCGAGGTGGAGAAGACATTGGTTCCGACGTTTGGCTGTGGAATGTATTGCAACAAGTGCTGTGCGGGGACGGAAAAAGCATATTGAGGAATGACCGCACCCAATCCGCCTACGCTGGTGTTCGGAAAAACGCACTGGGTGTTGCTGTTGCAGTTGACACCAAAGGGGGTTCCCTCGGGATTAGAAGGAGTGATGGTTGCCGGGTTGATCATGGACGCGGTGAAGTAGAAGGGCTCAGCGCTCGTGACTGGATAACCCAGCGACGCGTGGAGAGCAGCGGCGAGGCATTGATCGTTCACACAGGCGCTGTCCACAGTGGACGCAATCGGAATCCCGTTGCTGTTGGTACTGGTGCTGAACGAACCCGCGGAATCAGAGAAGTTGCCGACGCGGTCCTGGGCTGAAGGGACTGGAATCTGGCCGGTGTCCACGCCCTGCGTCGACCGTGTCCCCTGATAATCTCCGAAGAAGAAAGTCTTGTTCCTTTGGATGGGGCCGCCGAATGTTCCCCCAAATTGGTTTTGATTGAATACGCCGCGAGCCGGAGAAAAATAGTTGCGCGCATCGAGGTCCGTGTTGCGCAGGAATTCGAAAACGTCGCCGTGAAATGCATTACTGCCGGATTTGGTTACGACGTTGATCTGGCCCCCGCTGAACTCGCCGTATTCGGCATCGAAGTTGTTGGTCAGAATCCGAAATTCATCGATGGAATCGAGGTTGGGAACAATCGCCGCCCCCATGTTGACGTCTTCTTCGACATCGCTTCCATTCACCAGAAAGCTGTTGGCAAATTCGCGTTGGCCATTAATCGAGAGGGTGCCGGGATTCAAGTCTCCGGAGGGAGAGAGCGCGGTCGCGCCCACATCCTGCACCGTGTCGGACGTGATCGACGTGGCCGGCGCAACCCCGGGCTGAAGGGAAAGCAAATCCGTAAAGCTCCTGCCGTTGAGAGGCACCGCCGCCATCTGCGCGCTGGAGATGACCTCGCCAACTTGCGTGCTCGTGGTCTCAACCAGGATCTGGTTTTCAGCGACGGTAACGACATCGGATCTCTCGCCTACCGTCAAGATCGCGTCCACCGTCAACGCGCTGTCGGCGTTAATGGTGATACCGGTGCGCTGATATGGTTTGAACCCCGTTTTTTGGATGCCAATGTTGTAGTGTCCGATGGGAAGGTTGGCGAAAGAGTAGAATCCCTGACCGTTGGTTGCGGCCTGATGCTGGACCCCGGTTTCGATGTCGATCGCGTTGACGCTCGCATCGGGAACGACGGCGCTGCTCGCATCCTTGACGGTACCAGAGACACTCCCGCCCACCCCGGCCTGCGAATCGAGGGCGACAAGAATGAGCATTGCGAAAGACAGACTTAGGGCTAGACGCTTCAATATTCCTCTTATTATTATTAGTGGTGTCTATCTACTTGCGACTAAGTCGCAAGTAATTCGTTTTTAAAAAAATCGCTATTGGGCAGCCTTTTGGCATCGCTTGCAAACTCCACCTACTTCCAGGCGCACAACCCGTATCTGAAAACCGCTCTGCTTGACCATGTCCTCTTTCAGTTTCTCGAAAGACGAACTCGCGTACTCCATGATGGCGCCACATCGGAAACAAGCCATATGGCAGTGATCGCGGCTCGTCTTCGCCTCGTAATAATGCTTCTCGCCCTCGATGTGCATGAGGTCCAACTCATCGATCAACCCGCGATTCTTGAGCATCGCAAGCGTCCGATAGACGGTGGCGCGATCGATGTCCGGATCATGTTTCCTGGCGATCTCCAGCAGCATAGCCGCGTCCAGATGCCGAGGAGAGTCCTGAATAATGCCGACCAGTAGGCGTCGCTGAGCTGTAATGCGCACTCGGCGCGCCGCCAACTCTTTCATCAGGGAAGGCCGGGTAATTGCCGTGGAAGTCTTCGATCTTCCCAGATGCGATTCTTTCGCAACAACGGCGCCAAGCGACACGAGTTCTCCTCTTGCAGCTAGTTGCGACTAAGTAGCAACTAGCTTAATTGGACTTCATTCGCTGTCTTCTGTCAAGGCAGCGTTCCTGACGGGAGCGTCCTAATTCAGTTTTCGTACCACGAAGACACGGAGAAACCCAACTGCTTGGCGAAATCTTCCTTCCTTGTTCTTTGTTTTTTGCGGGTTCAAGGGTCTTCTCCGTGACTCCGTGGCAAAAGAAGGAAAACGGCCACCCGAAGGCCGACTCGCTCCTGACACGCCCGTCCATGCCTTGACACGCATCCAAATGGTGGTGGGGTTGGCTGGTGATTTAAAATCAATCAGAAAGGTACTTTAGCTCCAGAATCTGTTCGGACTGCGAATTGCTCTTCGTGGATAACGAATAGCCTTGCCGATGGCCATTAAGCTGAAAATCCCGTCGTCGCCTCGCGCTGGCAAGCGTGGAAAAAACGGCCCGCTTGGCCGCGACCCCATGGTGCGGATTTGCCTGCTCGCATTTCTTTCAGTATCGGTCGTGGTGGTCGGCTTTTTTTCTTACTGGTATGTAAAGTACGACCGAATCATCGAGCAGCGCTTTCGCGGTCCGGTGTTTGCGAGTTCGGCGAAGATCTTCGCTGCTCCGGACGTGGTGAGGGTGGGATCGAAGATGACGGTCTCCGAAATTGCGGCGGAATTGCGCCATGCCGGCTATGCCGAAAAAGAAGGCGAATCGGCGCTCGGCAGCTATCGTCTGCATGCCGGCTCGATTGAGGTTCAGCCCGGACCGGGGTCTTACCACAGCCCGGAAGCAGCCACCATTAAGATCGCGGATGGAGCCGTTTCGGCGATCACCAGCCGCGTCGCCGGGGATCTCGCGGCTTATGAACTCGAGCCCCAGATGCTGACTTCGCTGTTCGACGCCGAGCAGCGCTCCAAGCGGCAACTGGTGAAGTACGACGATATTCCCAAGGTCATGGTGGAAGCGGTTACGTCGATCGAGGACCGCCGCTTCTTCCAGCACAGCGGAGTCAATTTCATGCGGCTGGCCGAAGCCGCGTGGATCGACCTTATTCATGGGCACCATCAGCAGGGCGGCTCGACGATCACGATGCAACTCTCGCGGGCTTTCTTTCTAAGCCCGGAAAAAACCTTCAAGCGCAAGCTGATCGAAATGCTGATCGCGGGAGAACTGGAGCAGAAGTTTTCGAAGCAGCAGATTTTCGAGTTCTATGCCAACCGCGTCGATCTGGGACAGCGCGGATCGTTCACCATCTCGGGACTGGCCGAAGGGTCGCGGTCCTATTTCAACAAGGACCTCAAGGACATCACCCTGCCCGAAGCCGCGCTGCTGGCTGGATTGATCCAGGCGCCCAGCTATCTTTCGCCCTATCGGCATCCCGAGCGCGCCCTGGAACGCCGTAATACTGTGATCGAGGCGATGGTCGATACCGGCGCCATCACGCGCGAGCAAGCCGACAAAGCCAAGGCGATGCCGCTGAAACTGGCGCCACCGAACGTGGAGGCCAGCGATGCCCCTTATTTTGTGGACATGGTTCGAGACACCATCGTCAGCAAGCTCAACGAGCACGAGGTCAACGAACAGGAATACCGCATCTACACCACGCTCGATCCCGACCTGCAGAGGGCGGCGGCGCAGGCGGTAGAAACCGGCATCAAGCTGGTGGACGATCAGGTCACGAAGATGCGCACTCACAAGACCAAGGTTGGGAAGAAGATTGAAACCACGGTCACGCCGGGTCCCCAGGCGCAGGTGGCGCTGGTGGCTATGGACCCTCACACGGGCGAAATCAAGGCACTGGTCGGCGGACGCAACTACGGAACGAGCCAGTTGAACCACGCGCTCGCCAAGCGGCCCACGGGCTCCATCTTCAAACCGTTTGTGTACGCGGCCGCCATGAATTCGGCGATTGACGGCTCGGCTACCGTGATCACTCCGGCGTCGACGGTTACCGATCAGCCTTCGACGTTCACCTATGGCGACCAGATTTATGAGCCGCGCAATTACAGAGAGGAGTACCACGGCGATGTCACGCTGCGCTATGCGCTGGCGCTCTCGCTCAATAACGCGACGGTGAAAGTGGCGGAAGAAGTGGGCTACGACAAAGTGGCGGATCTGGCCAAATCCGCGGGAATCACGTCCGTGAAGGCCACGCCGGCGATGGCGATCGGCGCCTACGACGCAACTCCTGTCGACATGACGGCCGCCTATACCAGCTTTGCAAATGGGGGCGTTAGGCTTTCGCCGATTTTCGTAAATTCAGTGCGCAACGCCAAGGGTGACGTCGTCGTCAACTTCGGGACCGAAAAGACGCAGGTCCTCGATCCGCGCATCGCCTTCGTAATGACCAGCATGCTGGAAGGAGTAATGAATTTCGGTACTGCGGCGGGAGTGCGCTCGCGCGGATTCACCGCCCCGGCGGCGGGCAAGACCGGCACTTCGCACGACGGCTGGTTCGCCGGGTATACCAGCAACCTCCTGTGCATCGTGTGGGTGGGATACGACGATTACAGCGACATCCACCTTGAAGGTGCGCATACAGCGGCTCCCATCTGGGCGGAGTTCATGAAGAAGGCGGTTACGCTGCCACGGTATGCCGATGTGAAGCCCTTCAGCCAGCCGGAAGGCGTGGTGGATGTGCAGCTCGACAAAATCACCAACCGCCTGGCGACGCCCTCCTGCCCGGACGATTACACGATTGCTTTCATCGCCGGCACCGAGCCTCGCGATACTTGCGACCAGACGGGTGGGATGCAGGGGTTCTTCTCGCGCATATTCGCCGGACACTCCGAAGAGGCGCTACCTCCGCCCACCACCAACGGGAACCCGCAGGCGGCCTCCGGTGTCCAAACTGAAGAAGAGGCCCAGAAGAAGAAAGGCTTCTTTGGCAGGATTGTGGGGGTGTTCAAGGGAGACAGCGGTTCCTCCAGTAAGAATGACAAAAACGCTCCCGCGCCGTCCAAAAACAGCGACAACGGCGTCCCGCCGCAGTAGTATGGGACGCACGAGGACTATGCGGTTTTGCGGCCTCAAAAGTGCAAGGGAACTCACACAGTAAGCTGAAATGCCATGAAACTCTGAAGTTTTGTATGTCCGGCCGGGGGTGGTATATGCTTTCCTGGATACGCATCGGCTCCGTAGCACTTCTGTTCTGCGCGCTTCTCACTCTCCCATCGCAAGCTCAGAGCACCGAACAATTGGAAGTGGGCCCTCCCCCACTGCACCGGGTCGATCCGCCCGCTCCCGGAGCATCACCGGAAGAACTCGAACAACGTGGCGACGACCTGCGTATGGAGAAGAACTTCATCGACGCCATCGACTACTATCAGGCCGCCTTGAGAGACGCGCCGGGGAGCGCGTCCGTGCTCAACAAGATCGGGATCTGTCAACTGATGATGCAGCATTACCGGGATGCCAAGAAGAGCTTCGAACATTCGATCCGCGCCGATCGTAACCATGCCGACGCCTACAACAACCTCGGCGTCACTTATTACGCGACGCATAACAACAGCGGAGCCATAAAGCAGTACGAGAAGGCGATCTCACTCAGGGACGACGCTGCCTCCTACTACAGCAATCTGGGCACCGCGTACTTTGGCAAGAGACAATTCGAAAAGGCCATAGAGTGTTATGCCAGGGCGGCGCAGCTTGATCCCGACATCTTCGATCGAAGCTCGCACGCCGGGGTTCAGGCGAAGCTTCCGTCTCCCGTGGATCGGGCGCATTACGATTATGTTCTCGCCAAGATGTACGCCAGGGCGGGAGTGGCCGATCGCTCGTTGCACTATCTCAAAAAAGCCATGGAAGATGGTTACAGCGACATCAAGAACGTATATAAAGACGATGAGTTCAGCACTCTGCGCAAGGATCCCCGCTTCGCCGAACTGATGGCAGCGAAGACGCTGGCCATTCCCGATTAGACGCCGATAACTCGCTGGCAGAAAGCAAGTTAGAAAGAGCGGGGTAAATCGGCGACGGCGCGAAACTTTCCCCGCCGACTGGGGTTTGCAGAGGCATTGCTCCTGAAAACAACAGGGTGAGTAGGGAGAACAAACACCCACCGGTTGCTAACCCGAGCACGCCCCAAGCAAGCAGCCGGTGGGTGAAAATTTGGGGTCAGGTGGTAGGTCTCAGGTCTTAGCTTCTCTCTGAAATATATTCTTCTACCGCCTGCCTCCATTTGCCCTGGGCTTTCAGAATATATTCCACCGCGTCGCGGGCGGCGCCGTCGCCTCCGGCGTGCGATGTCGTCCAGTGAGCTTCGGCTTTCACCTCAGGGCGCGCGTTTTTCACGGCGATCGCCAAGCCGCATCTGCGCATCGCCGGTAGATCGATTACGTCGTCGCCAACGAAAGCGGCCTCGGCGGCGGTGATTCCGTCTTTCTCCAAGATTTGCGTGAATACAGAGGCCTTGTCTTGAATGCCCTGGTAGACATGGTCAATTTTCAAGTCACGCGCCCGCAGGGCCACGGTTTCGGAGATGCGCTTGGTGATGATTCCGGTCTTGATCCCCGCCAGACGGGCAAACGAAAAGGCAGTGCCGTCATGCGCATGAAAGCCCTTGGCTTCGATCAGGGTGGTGCTGTGCAGTCCAGGGCCGCCCTGGTCATCCAACCGAGAGAAGCTCTGGGCTGACTTTTCCAGAAGGCCCGGCTGAGTTCGCGACCGCTGGCCTCCGGAAGGCGCAGGAAAAATCCAGATCTTGCCGTCGGTGAGGACGCCGTCAACATCGAAAAGAATGAGCTTGATTTTGCGGGCACGGGCGCTGGCAGAAAGTTTGGGCATCGCCCGGATTCTAGCATTCAGCGTGTGAACCTCAGTTCCTCCCGCCGGGACTCGCCACCTTGCGCACCTTGTTTAGCCGGGGCTAAAGCGCTGGGCTATGCTTGTTACGCCCCTACCGGGGCTGGTCAACCTCGAAGATCGCTTCGATCGGTTGCTGGAAGAGCCGCGCGATACTGAAAGCAAGCGGCAGGCTGGGGTCGTACTTCCCCGTTTCGATCGCGTTTACCGTCTGGCGCGATACGTGGAGGCGTGCCGCCAGTTCCGCCTGCGACCAGTCACGCTCTGCGCGAAGAATTCGGAGCCTGTTCTGCATGGCGGGCTAGGCGACCTGCCTGGCTGAGACGATTGCTCAGACGATTGCTCAGACCGGGGCTCAAACGTGCGAGCAAATCCACGTTCAATGAAAATGGCTAATTGCTCCGTCGTGGCATTACCGACCAGCCGATTATTCCCTACCTCCACTACCGGGACCGCGGAGATTCCTTTGCTCAGCAGAATTTGCGGTTTGAGAGTAACGTCGATCCTTTCGAGGGTGAAATCCATCTCTTTTTGCAATGCTTCGAGGCGCTGCCCCACAATCGGACAAAAAGGACAACTAAAAAAACTATAGAAGGTAACCGCGACGCGAGCCGGTTTTACCTGTGCAGGAAGTTTGTTATCGACTCGCCCATAGCCAAGGAAACGAGAAACGCCGTGGAAATATCGGAACAAAACCCAACGAATGCATGGCACCACCACCAACCAAATCAGTCCCCCTTTCCAATGGCGCTCGTATCCCATGTAACCCAGTCAGGCTAGGTAACCGACCCAGGAAAGAATCAGGCCCATCACGTTGCATTGCTGCTTCTTGGCGGCGATCAATTGCGTGCTCATCGGTACCTCTCGGTGCAAAAGACATAGGCGCAACCCCAGAGCAACAGCATGGAACTTCCAATGTCGTCCCGCGGTGCGCGGTGAATTCCCGCCCGTTCCAGTCCAGCGAAGACAAACGTAAGAGCCAGGGTTGCCATGAAGGCAATAAATACGGACTCATACCAGATTCGCTTCTGCAACTCGTCCACCTTCTGAATCATGTGCACCAGAGCCACCCAAAAGAACATTGAGGGGATGAGGGGCAGGAGAGTGAGCAGGCGTGGCAGAGGGCGGTGTAATACATGATTAGGGAACCATCCGACCGCGAGATCGGTGACGAGAGCGGCAACCGCCCAGAGGAAGACCGGTCTGGTGAAGCGCGATCGGCAAACTGGAATAGTGTTCATAATAGGTAAACTGAATGTAAAGTACGCTTGTCATTTTGTCAAGCACAATTTACTTTCTCCTTTCCGACGTTCCGGGCTTGGTCACCTCCGGGCGAACATTTTACGAAACCCGCAATTCCCGCTACAATCTTTCCCATGCCGTTCGCAGTTTCTCCTTCGCTTGCCTGGGCTCACCTGCTGGTTCAGGAGTGGTTCACGGCGCGCTTCTTGACTCCGACCGAACCGCAGGAGCAGGGCTGGCCCCACATCCTTGCCGAACACACCACGCTGATCTCGGCTCCGACTGGATCGGGAAAGACGCTTGCCGCTTTCCTCGCTTGCATCGACCGGCTTGTGTGCAAGGCCCTCGCCGGCGAACTGCGCGATCGGATTGAGGTTCTCTACGTCTCCCCGCTCAAAGCGCTGGGCAACGACATTCAGAAGAATCTCGAAATCCCTCTGGGAGAGATTTTGCGGATGGCGGGCGAGCGTGGACTGTTGATGCCTGAGATCCGCACGGCCGTACGCACGGGTGACACTTTGATGAAAGACCGGCGCCTTATGCTGAAGCGTCCGCCGCATATTCTGGTTACTACGCCCGAGTCTCTCTACATTCTGCTGACGGCGGAGAAAAGCCGCTCCGTTTTGCGCGACGTCGAGACTGTGATCGTCGACGAAATTCATGCCGTGGCCGACGACAAACGGGGTGTCCATCTGGCGCTTTCGCTCGAGCGCTTGGAAGCGCTGACTCATCGTGCGCCGGTGCGCATTGGGCTTTCAGCTACGCAGAAGCCGATCGAAGACGTCGCACGCTTTCTCGGAGGGAACGGTCGGGCGGTTCCCGTGATTGTTAACATCGGCCACAAACGCAAGCTCGATCTTGGAGTCGAGGTCCCGTCGTCTGAACTGGGCCCGGTCGCTTCGAACGAGATGTGGGACGAGATTTACGAGCGCATCGTGCAACTGGTGAATGCGCACCGCTCGACTTTGATCTTCGTAAACACACGGCGGCTGGCTGAGCGCATTTCCCATCAACTGGGCGAGCGGCTGGGAGAGGAAAACGTGGCCGCGCATCACGGAAGTTTGTCGCGCAAGCTGCGGCTGGAGGCGGAGCGGAAGCTGAAGGAAGGCCAAGTGAAAGTTCTGGTCGCGACCGCTTCGCTCGAACTTGGCATCGACGTGGGAACGGTGGATCTGGTGTGCCACATCAGTTCGCCGCGTTCGATTGCGGTTGCCTTGCAGCGGGTGGGGCGGTCGGGGCACTGGCGCGGCGCGGTTCCTAAAGGACGATTTTTTGTCACCACGCGCGACGACCTGGCGGAGTGCGCTGCGCTGGTGCGCGCGATTCGCCGGGGCGAACTTGACCGGCTGATTTTTCCCGAAGATTCGCTCGATGTGCTGGCGCAGCAGATCGTAGCTTGCTGTGCGGCCTCGGGCAGCGCCGCCGCGGCTGCCGGTGAGGACGCCGGCGCTACCAGCGAGGGATGGGATGAAGATGAGTTATTTGCGCTGATCAAGCGGGCCTATCCCTATCGCAATCTTTCGCGCCAAACTTTCGACGAAGTGCTGGTGATGCTTTCGGAAGGAATCGCCTCGCAACGAGGCCGTTATGGCGCATACCTGCATCATGACCGCATGAACCGAAAGCTGCGAGCGCGGCGCGGAGCGCGCCTGGCGGCCATCACTAGCGGCGGGGCGATTCCTGACAATGCACTGTTCACCGTGGTCGCCGAACCGGATGGCGGAGTGGTTGGAACTGTCGATGAAGATTTCGCCGTCGAAAGCATGGCAGGAGACGTCATGCTGCTGGGCAACACCTCCTGGCGCATACGGCGGGTGGAAGCGAAGACTTCGCGCATGCTGGTCGAAGACGCGCACGGGGCTCCGCCTAATGTGCCGTTCTGGCGAGGGGAAGCTCCGGCGCGCACCGAGGAACTCTCGCAGCAGCTCGGCGAATTGCGCAAAGAGATCAGCGAGCGGTTGCCGGGCGTGGTTCCGGTGGAAGGATGGCGCAACCTGCCCGTGGTCGCGGACACAGTAGCTTGGCTGCGCGAAGAATGCGGGCTTGATCTGGCGGGCGCTGAGCAGCTGATCCAGTACATCCTCGAAGGACGCGCCGTGCTCGGCGACGTGCCCACGCAGACGACGATCATCGCCGAAAGATTTTTTGACGAAGGCGGCGGGATGCAGTTGATCATCCACGCGCCTTTTGGCGGCCGCATCAACAAAGCCTGGGGACTGGCGCTGCGCAAGCGCTTCTGCCGCGGCTTCAATTTCGAACTGCAGGCGGCGGCCACCGACAACGGATTGAACATCGCGCTGGCCGAGCAGCATAGCTTTCCGCTGGCCGATGTCTTTCAATTTCTGGCTTCCGAGAGCATGCCGCCGATCCTGGAACAGGCGGCGCTTGCTTCGCCCATCTTTCAGACGCGCTGGCGCTGGGATGCAACTCGCGCCCTGGCGCTCCTGCGTTTTCGAGGCGGCAAGAAGGTGCCGCCGCAGATTCAGCGCATGCGCTCCGACGATTTGCTGGCTTCAGTTTTTCCCGACGTAGCCGCGTGTCAAGAAAACATCACCGGAGATATTCAGATTCCCGACCATCCGCTGGTGCGCGAAGTGATGAAGGATGTGCTCACCGAGGCGCTGGACATTGAAGGCCTTGGCGAAGTGTTGCGCGGAATCGAGCAGGGACGGATTCGTTGCCTGGCAGTGGACACGCCGGTGCCGTCGCAATTCTCGCACGAGATTCTCAACGCGAATCCATACGCCTACCTGGATGATGCCCCGCTCGAGGAGCGCCGGGCGCGGGCAGTCGAAATGCGGCGCGTGTTGCCGGCGTCGGTGCTCGAAGAAGTCGGCGCGCTCGATCCTGCGGCCATTGCGCAGGTGCAGCAAGAGGCTTGGCCGGACGTGCGCGATGCCGATGAGTTGCACGATGTGCTGCATACGCTGGTGTTGATGCCGGTGGGGATCGAGGAAAGCTCTCAGCTCTCGGCTCTCAGCTCTCAGCAAACCAAACCGCAGCTCACCGCCATCTGGCAGAGATTCTTCGAACGATTGCTACTCGATAATCGCGCAGTCGTCGCTGACGCTGCGGGCAAACAGTATTGGGTGGCCGCCGAGCGGATTGAATGGTTCCGGGCATTGCATCGCGTGGTGACGGGGCTTGCTCCGTCTCCGGCCGGAGATCAGAGCGGCGCGGACACTAACAGAGACGTGGCTAGCCGCGTCTGTACGCTGAACTTCGATGATGCCCTGCTGACTGCGGTTCAGGGATGGACGCCACATCTCGGTCCAACCACGGCATCAGAAATTGGCGAGCTGCTCGGACTGCCGGCGTCTGAGATCGAAAAAGCTTTGCTTCGCATGGAAGCCAGCGGAGCGATTCTGCGCGGCATGTTTCGGCCCGCGGGTTCGCATCCCGCAAGTTCCGCCGCCGGCGAATCCGAAACAGAGTGGTGCGAGCGGCGTCTGCTGGCTCGAATTCATCGCCTCACGGTTGCAACTTTGCGCAAGCAGATCGCTCCGGTGACCGCGGCCCAGTTCATGAACTGGTTGTTGCGCTGGCAACATGTCGCTCCGGGTACGCAGGTGCGGGGTGAGCATGGAACGCTCGAAGTAATCCGGCAACTGCAGGGATTCGAGATTCCAGCGAGCGCGTGCGAGCGGTTTGTACTGGCACGCAGAATCTCGGACTACGATCCGGCGCACCTCGATCAACTTTGCCTGGCAGGAGCGGTCGGATGGGGCCGCCTGTCGCCGCATCCCGCCACCCTTGAAACCACGGGAAACAATTTGTCCGGCCAGGAGAAACGGCGCCGAGTGATCCCAACGCGAGTCGCGCCGATTGCATTCTTCGTTCGCGAGGATGCCGAGTGGCTTCGACCTCACCATCCCGGAGCGGAAGACTCGGCTACTTCTTTTTTTTTGAGTCCGGTGGCGCAGGCGGTGCTTGAAGTCTTGAAGCAGCGCGGTGCACTTTTTTTCCCCGACATGGTGCGGGCGACGGCCAGGCTCAAAGCGGAAGTGGAGACCGGATTGTGGGAACTGGTCGCAGCGGGCCTGGTGACCGCCGACGGATTCGAAAATCTGCGCGTGCTGGTGACTCCGAAAAGCGCATCTGGCAGCGGATTGGGAAAAGTGCGCCGGCCGCGGCATGCGCCGGGACGGTGGTCTCTGCTGCACACGTCTTTGCTGCACGAGGGCGCGGACCGCGACCGGAGTATCGAGTCCTGTTGCTGGATGCTGTTGCGCCGCTACGGAGTCGTGTTCCGCGATCTGCTGGTGCGGGAAACAAACCTGCCACGCTGGCGGGAGTTGCAGATCGGCTACCGGCGCCTTGAAGACCGCGGTGAAGTGCGCGGCGGGCGATTCGTCGATGGATTTGTCGGAGAGCAGTTCGCGCTTCCGGTGGCGGTTGAATCGTTGCGCGCCCATCGCAAGCTGCCACAGCATGCAAACTCCGAGCGCGTCGTCATTGCCGCCGCCGATCCACTGAATCTTGTCGGCATCATCGTTCCGGGCGAGCGGATTCCTGCGATCTCGGGGAGAAGCGTTGCTTTTCGCGATGGCGTGTGGGATGCGGAGGATGCGCTGATGGCTTCCGGTTACTAGTCACGACCAGCCGCCTGTTGAGGGCCGGGCGTCCTCGCCCGGCTGGACGGGCGAGGCGCCCGTCCCCACACAACCTCGAACCTACGGCAAGTTTAATTTCAGAAGCACCTGCGGATTCAAATAGACGCCTTGCCAGCGCACGGCCAGATGCAAATGCGGGCCAGTGGCGCGTCCCGTGGCTCCGCTCAATCCGATGGGCTGGCCTTTCTTCACCTCATCGCCTTCGTTAACCAGGAATTTCGACAGATGCAGATAGAGCGTCAGCAGGCCCTGGCCGTGGTCGATCACCACGCAATTCCCTTCAAAGAACAGAGGCCGCGCCAGAATGATGCGCCCGCGGTTCACGGCTGCGATCGAGGTTCCGGTGGAAACGCGGAAATCGAGCCCTTGATGCGTGCTCTGAACGGAGCCGTTGAAGACGCGCTCGACTCCGAACACGTCGGAGATCTCGGCATTCACCGGAGGCTCGAAAGAACCCTTCCATTCACGATCGGGGCTGAGGGTTTTAAACGCCTCGGCTTTTGTTTCCTTGTCCTGTTCGATCTCGCGCTGGTCTTCGGGGCTGGGCGCGGTATAGCGCGGAGGAACCTTCAACAGCGCCCGGGGATAGCGCTGACGTTCCACACGAATTTTCTTTTCGAAGGAGATCGCCTGACCGGCAGGAGTTTCGGTCCGCAAGTTGACGGGATAAGTTCCCGGCTTGGTTTCAAGACTAACTCCCGCAAGCGCGAACCATGATTGATGGCTTGCGTCGAAGCTGAACTCGATCTCGTGGCCTAGCCAGCTTCCGGAAAGCGTGCGGACCGGCTTCGGCGTGGTGACGCGGAAAAGCACGGGCGTTCCGTTGACGAGTCGAGTGGGCTGGTTGACGACCGTCCAATTGCTGTCTATTCTGCGGGCGGCCGGAGCGGTCGATGAGTTCGCAGCCAGCGCAACCAGCGAGAAGGCAGCCAGCGCAACGGAATGGATGAGGCGATCGCACATCGCGGATTCAGGCTAGCATTTAAACGAAGAACATACATACCGCCGGCATGATCCTGCTGTTGCCCATTGGGGTACTGACGGCGGACGGATTGTCCGCCATCAGTTCGCCGTGCTGACATATAATGTGGCGATTTCTTACGCTTGATCCCAGTTGCATTGGAGGCCAATTGCACCTGTCACTTGACACTCGCGAAGTTGGACGCGTCACCATCGTGCACCACTGCAACGGACGGATTGTTGCCGGAAGCGAGAGCGACTCTTTGCGCGCGCACGTGGCCTGGTTGTTGCGCGACCGCCGATCTATCGTTCTGCATCTGGGCGAGGTCGGATTCATTGACAGCAGCGGCCTCGGCACCATGGTTCGCGCCCTCACCACTACCCGCCAGGCACACGGGGATCTGAAGCTCTGCAACGTGCCGGAATTCGTGCGCAAGGTGCTGGAGATGTCGCACCTGACAACGGTGTTCGACTCGCACGAATCGGAAGAGAAGGCGGTCGCCGCCTTTTACCGTCCCGGAGCGCGCGCCGAGACGCCTGTCTCCACCGGCCACAGTGTTCTGTGTCTTGACTCCAATGGCGACGTGCTCGCCTACTTGCGCGAACTGCTGCGCCGCGCCGGATACGACGTCCAGAGCAGCAGCCGCGTGAGCGATGCTCTGCTCCTGATGCGGGTCAGCCATTTTGATCTCCTGTTGGTAGGCCCCGATATGGCCGCTTCCCAGACCTCGCCGCCAGCCTTCCGGGACGCATGCGCCCGGCTCCCGGTGATCGAACTGGGCAGCGAGTTTTCCACCAGCCATGCAGGCGAAGCCGGCGCCGGATTGTTGGCAAGGATCGCGGCTCAACTCAATCCGAAGAATGCATGACGCGGGGGGGACCGCACTCGATTCGTGGTGGTAACCTACCCGTTCCACCATCTTCTATTTCCCACTTTCGGCGTTTTAGGAAGGAAAGCAACTTTTTGGACAGCCGCGCCGGTTTACATCAAGCATCAAAGTGCGAAGAGCTATTCATGTCCTTCCAACTTAAATTTGGACTCATAGTCTTTGCGTTTGTCACTCTGGGTTGGTCTTCGTCGTGCCTGGGACAGACCGTTCAGCAAGCGCTGGTGCCTGGTCCGGAACAGCAGGGTCAGCCATTACCAGGTCAACCAGTGCCCGGTCAACCACGGTCCGGAAGCATCAGCGGAACCGTCGTCGATCAAAGCGGAGCTTTCGTCGCCGCAGCCCGGGTGACGCTTACAGGGGCTGGTGAAAATCAATCCCTAAAACAAGAGGTACCATCCGACGACGACGGACAATTCTCCTTTGCCAACATCTCTCCGGGGCCTTTTCAGATCACCATTACGGCGGCGGGCTTCGCAACGCAAACCTTCTCTGGCATCCTGCATTCGGAAGAGATCTTCGTCGTCCCGCAGATCGCGTTGGCGGTTGCTGAGGCCTCCACTGAGGTGCAGGTCCAACTCACGCAGACCGAGGTAGCAGAAGAGCAGATCAAAGTTGAAGAGAAACAGCGTGTGCTGGGCGTCATTCCCAATTTCTATGTCAGCTACATTCCCGATGCAGCCCCCCTCACCCCGAAACAAAAGTTCAAGCTGGCCTGGAGAACGGTGATCGATCCATTCACGCTTGTATTTGTGGGGGGGGCGGCGGGAGTGGAGCAGGCGCAAGATCACTTCGCCGAATATGGGCAGGGCGCACAAGGTTATGGAAAGCGTTTCGCCGCCGGCTATGGCGACACGGTAACAGGCACTTTCATCGGAGGCGCCATACTCCCCTCGCTTCTGAAACAGGACCCGCGTTATTTCTACAAAGGAACCGGAAACATACCATCCCGGTTTTTTTATGCGATCGCGAATGCGGTGATCTGCAAGGGCGACAATCGACACTGGCAGGTAAATTACTCGAATATCCTCGGAAGCCTGGCAGCGGGCGGTATCTCGAACATCTATTATCCGGCACAAGACCGCAATGGAGTTGGATTAACGTTGGAAAACGGGGCAATCGGGATTGGCGCGACCGCCATCACCAATCTCTTTCAAGAATTTGTCATCCGGAAGTTGACGCCGAAGCTCCCCAGCAAGGGTTCGGACTCGGCCACACCCTGACTGGCTGCGGAAAAACCAGATCCAGAGTGACATCTGGGCCCGGGGGGCTAAAGCCGTCGATGAATACAAGCCAGTAATCGGAGCGATAACCTGTCGCTCCACCCAAAATCAAACGCAACACGATCAGGCAGCCTCGGTGAAGAGATACTCGTGCTGGCCATCGCGGATGATCAGAACCCGTTTCCCCGCGCGTTCACTTACAACGAATTCGAACCCGGCATTGGTGGGATCAATGGTGACGAACGAGATTGTGCCATCGTCATTCTTTCGCGATGCCACTGCGCTTTTCCACTCGCCGAAATCGAAAGTGGTTACGCCGTCACGGTTCAGCACGTCAAGCTCGCCGAGTTCCTTGCTCGAATAGCGCTTTGCCAAGCCAGACACCAAAGCCGCGTCCGCCGGCACTACGAGCCTTTCGCGCTCTTTCGCTAAAGCTGTTTTATGGCGCGCGGCGCTGGCCGCAACGTCGCCAGCTGCCTCGAGTTTGCCGTCGAAGACAACTTCCAGCAGGCGACGCATGAACGGATGCAGGAGCGCTCCACCATTGTCCGAATTGGTGAGCAGCACGGCGCCAATGCCGGAATCGGGCAGAAAGTCAATGTCACTCTTGTAGCCCGCCAGGCTGCCTCCGTGATGCACCACCGAAATACCGTAGGTCTTGTCCACCATCAAGCCCATCCCGTAAGTCTGGTCCTCGCCGACGGGAACCTGGGGCGCGCGTCGCATCAGCAGATTTTCCGACGAAACCAACTGCTTGCCATTGGGCAACTTGCCCAGCGCCAGCTCGAGCTGCACGTACCGGATGAGATCAGCGGATGAAGTCCACACGCCACCAGCGGGACGGGCCGGCATCACCGCGTAATTGAACGCCATGTTGGCCACGGCGGGGTTGCCGTCCACATCGTCACCGTGCGGACTGGCATGGTTACCAGCGAGGGCGCGCGCCATATCGAAGGTCGTCGATTTCATTCCCAGGGGATCGAAGATCTTTTGCTGCA
>Ga0209274_10000228_pt1 | contig 43255 bp, 40 predicted proteins | sample HubBroMetageREF1_FD_188343 | JGI IMG/M metagenome (GOLD analysis project Ga0209274, IMG submission 188343) | Reference soil microbial communities from the Hubbard Brook experimental Forest, New Hampshire, USA - Hubbard Brook CCASE Soil... | ecosystem: Environmental > Terrestrial > Soil >...
TCTCAACTTGGGGGCAGCGTGTTCTTGAAGCGGAAGCCAGGCACTTCCTCCTCACGACGCAGCGTCTCGGATGATTGGATCGCGTGGTTACCGCGCGACAAAGTCCAGTTGTTCGATGCTGTAGTCCGTCGCTGGGAGACCTATTACGCGATGATGAGTGTCTCCCTGGATGACGCCCTCTCCCTGCGCGCTCGCGGTGAACTGGTGCGCGCCCGCCAGCAGGTCTCCGTCTCCGCCGATGTTCTGGCGCGTCTCGCGGCGTCGCTCGTCGGTGCTTGCGGCGTGCTTTCCGGCCGCGGCCGCCACATCAGTAACGTTCCCCATGTGGCACCACTGAATTCGGACAACTTCCGCGGCGAGACCGCGCAGACCGCAGCCTCCTGGAACGAATTCCTCCACCGCGTGCTCTTTGCCAGCCGCTCGCGCTACTTCCAGAAACTACGCATTTTGTCGGAAACTCTACAGAACCTCGCGCGTGAATATAATGATGCCGCTGAAGACGTCGCTGCCGGAATCTCCGTTCAGCCCGGCGACAGCTGGGACAAACTGGAATGTCTGCACTACGATTTCACCACCTGCCTGCGCGAAGTGGAAGTCCTGGTGAAGTCCGTCCTCCGCGCCCTGCCTGCCGAGCAACTAGCGGCCTTCGCCTCCGAGCTGGATGCCGCCCCGGCGCCCGAAAAGCGTACGACCGTAGCTCCCCGGACGCGCGTCAGCCGCGCCTCCGCTTGATTTTCTTCCAAAATTAGTAGAATTTCCCAAACCACGGCTTGCCAATGCGTTCTATCCGCGTCTAAAGTGCATGTTCCCGCGGTTATTCCCAATGGAAAGCTCGCTGCAAGCCGCGGCCTGATCAGGCTTCGTGGCTGGACCTTTGCTTTAAATCCAGCCAAAATGATCGAGTGTTCGCGCGAAATCGGCAGGGCAGGCCTTTTCGCCTTTCGCCCTTTGTGACGAAACCCGCCGCGCGCTTCAGGTGGCGAATTCGTTGCGCGTATAGAACCACAAGTACAACTCACCGAGCAGGTGCCGCATCGCAGTTAAGGATGCGCCCCGACGGGTAGCGTGGCCCGAACGAGACGAATCGATACTGGGGAAATGCCGGAGGCCGAGGCCATCCGCCTCGCCCAACAGGGTGATGCGGCTGCTTTCGAGCGCCTCTACCGCCTGCATAACCGGCGGGTCTATTCGCTCTGCCTGCGGATGGTGAGCAATACCGCCGAGGCGGAGGACCTGACGCAAGAGGCGTTCCTCCAGCTTTTCCGGAAGATCGCCACTTTTCGCGGCGAGTCGGCGTTTTCGACCTGGCTGCACCGCCTTGCCGTAAACGTCGTGCTCATGAAGCTACGGAAGAAATCCGGCAACGAAAGCTCGCTCGAAGAGCTGACCGAGCCGGATGAGGATTCCGGCGGTCCGCGCCGCGATTTCGGCGGTCCGGATCTGCGGCTCAGCGGTTCGATTGACCGGGTCAACCTGCAGCGCGCGGTGGACCAGCTGCCGCCCGGTTACAAATCGGTGTTCGTCCTGCACGATGTGCAAGGTTATGAACACAACGAGATTGCGGAAATCATGGATTGTTCGATCGGCAACTCGAAATCGCAATTGCACAAAGCGCGCATGCGTCTCCGTGAACTGCTTCACGAGGCGCTACGCGCCCAGGCCCGCGAGGAGCGCAAAGCCGCCAGCGCCGATTCCGGCGGCAAGGACTGAGCCATGGCCACGATCACCTGCAGGGAATTCCTGGCGTATCTGGAACCCTGGATGGAAGGCGAACGCCCGCAGGATGTGCAAGCGCACCTCCGCACTTGCCGCCACTGCTCGAGCGTCGTCAGCGATCTGGAATTGATCCAGAGCGAAGCTCGCAGCTGGAGCGTCACGGAACAAGATGCTCCCGAGCGTGTGTGGACTTCGCTACGCGCGCAACTCGAACAGGAAGGCCTGATCCGCGACGCAGTTCCCGCGCGTGGGGACGCGGCAGAAGCCCAGGCGCCCCGCGCCGGCTGGTTCAGCAGTTTATTCCCGCGGCTGCCGCGTCCGGTGCTAGCTGGCGCCTACCTTGCTGCGCTCGTCGCCGTAGCTTTCGCGCTCAGCGGGCCCGTCAACAAACGCGTCAACGAAGCTCGCTGGCTGAAAGGTACGCAGATTTCCACTTCGCCGCTTAGCGCTCAGTTGAATTTCGCCGAACAAAATTCGAACTCTTACGTCGCCCGTTCTAATCCCGATGTCACCGCCTCTCTGCATCAAAATCTGGCTCTCGTTGACAAGTACATCGCTTTGTGTGAAAAAAGTGTCAGCGAAGAACCCCAGAACGAAGTGGCGCGGGATTATCTCTACGAAGCGTATCAGCAGAAGGCGGACCTGCTGACGCAAATGACTGAACGCGGAGAAAACGTCCAATGAGCACCTCTCGCTTTGTTCCGGCGCAGTGGCTTCCGAAGACGAACTGGAAGACAGCCGGGCTCCTGATTCCCAGCCTGTTGCTCTGCAGCGCCGTCGCTGCCGGTCCGCGCCGCCAGGAACAGCACTTCAAAGTAGCCGCTCATCCGGTCATCACCATTCATAATCCCAACGGTCTGATTACCGTCAAAGCCTGGACGAAATCCGAAGTCATGGTAATTTCCACTCCAGCCAGCGATCGCATCGAAGTGGACGCGGAACAAATGGGCAATCGCGTGGACGTTTCCACGCGCGAACTCTCAGACTCCGTCGCGCCCGACGATATGCGCGCCGATTTCCAGATTAACGTCCCGGAAGACGCCGAGCTGCAAATTCACAATGATGCTGGCAATGTCAGCGTCGCGAATGTGCTCGGCGATATGAACGTCGAAACCGTCGCGGCGGGCGTGGACCTCGAAGACGCCGCCGGCTATCTCACCGTTAAAACCGTGGGCGGTTCGTTCACATGCATGCGTTGCGCCGGCCGCATCGAAGCTTCTTCCATCAGCGGCAATTTCCGCCTGCTCGATCTCCGCAGCTATCACGTCTGGGCGCAAACTTCTTCCGGTAACATTCTTTTCAATGGCGAGTTTCTGCCTAACGGAACCTACTCTCTGAAGAACTACAGCGGCGTAATCGAAGTTCGCTTCTCTGCCGGAGATTCCTTCGACCTCAGCGCGACCTCGCTAAAAGGCAAAGTGAACAACGAAGCGAAACTGACGCCCTCCGCCCACCAGCATCACTTCATGCCGAAATGGGGTAACGCCCTCTTCGGCACTTTCAACGAAGGCCGCGCCAAGATTGAGATGACCTCCTTCGATGGTACAATCAACATTCTCAAACGTGATTGATTGGCCCGCGCTCGACACACGATCTACCGATGACCACTGAGCTCCACCCGCGCTCGCTCGTCTGCCTGATCGGCTTCATGGGCAGCGGCAAGTCCACTGTCGCGCGCCTGCTGGGCCGCCAGATCGGCTGGCAGCACGTGGACCTCGATAAGCGTATTGTCGAAGTCGCGCAGCAAACCATCCCCGAAATATTTTCTAGGCTCGGCGAACCGGAATTTCGCAAGATCGAACACGCCCAGCTCCAGCGCATCGTCGGTGAAGCTGCCGAACAGCAGAAGCCTCGCGTCGTTTCACTCGGCGGAGGCACCACCGCGCAGCCACAAAATCTCGCGCTGTTGCGTCAGGCCGGCGCCGTGCTCGTCTGGCTGCGCTGCCCGGTCGAAGAGCTGCTCAAACGTATCGCCCATATTCAAGATCGTCCGCTGTTCCGCGACGAAGCCAGTTTTCGCACGCTCTATCACGAACGCTTGCCTTCCTACGAGATGGCGGATTACCGTGTGGAGTCAAATATCGAGCCCCTGCGCGTCGTCGAGCAGATCGTCGCGCTGAGAATTTTCCCGAAGGTGACTGCATGAACGAAAACTCCGCACGCAGTCGAATGAAATCATTCCCGCGTGGCTTCGCCGGTCGCGTCGCCACAATCATCACCTCAGGGATCACATCGGGTATCACACTGGTCGCCGCGCTCGGAATCACCGCCGTGGCGCTGCTCACGCTCCACTCCGCATCCGAAGCGAGCATGCTGCCGCCGCGAACGCACGCGCTCATCGCCCCGCTCGCCGCCGACAAAGGCACATTCAAAATCCTCGTCAGCGGCCAGCAAATCGGCAAAGAAGAATTCAGCATCGCGCCGAATGGCAGCGATTGGAGCGCCCACGGCAGCACCGAGATTCAATCGCCCAAGGGCAACACGCACGTCACGGGCACTCTTCTCGTGCATCCGGACGGCGTGCCGCTCCACTACGAATGGTCTACGCAAGGCGCCAAAAAAGCTTCCGCCACGATTGCTTTCACGGGCGTCACCGCGAACGTCGAACTGCACCTCGAAGGCGCGCGTCCCTTCACCCAGCAGTTCACTTTTGCGGCACCTCTCGTAGTGGTCCTCGATGACAATCTCTATTACCAGTACACATTTCTAGCGCGCCTCTACGACTGGGACAAAAAAGGGGAACAGAGCTACGCGGTGTTGGTTCCGCAGGAGATGACCCCCGGCACAGTAACCGTGGATTCCGTGGGCGAGCAGGTAGTGAACGGCCAGAAAGTTCAGGAACTGCGCGTCAAAACCGAAGATAACGAAATTGATCTTTTCCTCGACGGCCCCAAGCTAGTCCGCCTGGTCGCTCCGGCCGCCAACGCCGAAATCATCCGCGAATAATCCCGCGCCAAAATAAAATGCTTAGCTTTTTCGCTGCTACTCACCTGACTCCACAGGCACGAGAGAACCGATGAGTTTTGATCTTGCTGTGTGGTATCTACGAGAGCGAATCGGCAACGAAGAAGCCGGGAAATTGTACGTGTGTCTCTGTGACGGTGATGCCAGCGGCGTCGCACCGCATCCCGCAATCGATGCGTTTTATGCGGAGTTGACGGCCAAGCATCCTGAGATCGACAAGCTCCCCGAGAAAAAAATTGACGATCACGACTACAGCCCTTGGAGTTACAAACTGCACCGTTCACCTGGTCATGTGATCATGTCTTGCGTTTGGCCCAAGGCAACAGACGTACATCGGTTGGTGCAAAAGTTGGCGCGCAAACACGGCCTTGTACTCTATGACCCACAGTCCGATGTAGCGACTTACCCTGACGGCTCCCTGGGCACGAAAGCCAATCGTGGCGCGCTTGGGATTTTGGGTACCTTCGCTGTGCTTTTTGGCGCGATATTCGTCTACGTGGGACAGATTTCGCCTTCAGGGTCCTCCTTGGCGTTCGACATCTTCGCTGGATTATGCGGGCTCATGGCCTTTGCTTGCCTTAGGCAAACGCGTAGCTAGTCCCATTCCCGCGAAGCGAGAAACTTGCGGAGCCCTCATTTTTCTATTAACACGGCGGGGCATTACTCGCATCCTATGCATAGCAGTCCGAGGTATACGATGAACTTTAAGGGAACTCTGCCCACCTTGATTCTGGAAGCATTGCAGCAGCAGCCCAGCCACGGCTATCGCATTGCCCAACGCATCAAGGAACGCTCCCGCCGTGTATTGGATTTCAAGGAAGGTTCTCTCTATCCCGCGCTCCACAAACTGGAAAACGAGTGTCTGGTCGAGTCCTACGAGGGAGTTGAGAACGGCCGGCCGCGGCGCTACTATCGCATCAGGCAATCTGGACGCACCGTGCTGGCAAAGGATCGCGCCGAATGGCGGCAACTTTCACGAGCGGTGATGAATATTCTCCGGGAGGCATAAGCCATGGCTGAATTGGAGAGCTGGCTCAAGCAAGCAACACGCTGCCTTTCAAAAGATTCGGCCACGCAGGTGCGAATCGAAATTCGCGAGCATTATGATTCGGCGCGAGAAGCTGCCATCAGGGATGGCGCAACCGCCGAAGAAGCGAACCGGTTAGCTGTGACTGGACCAGGCAATGCGAAAGCCGCGAACCGTAAATATCGCAAGGTCCTGCTAACTTCCGCCGAAGCCAAAATGTTGGGGGAGGGTAATTGGGAAGCGCGCGCCATTTGCTCTACTCCGTAGCTGAGGTGGCTGCTCGCAGCACCGCCGGCGGCCGCAGAGCTGGCAGCTATCGCACTATTCTTTACCGGAGCGATCGTCGTTGCGCGGATTCTGTTGCTGGGAGGAATAGCGACGGGTGTCTTGTTCGCGGCGCCATTCCTGCCCATCTATACTCCCTGGCGCGGCCGCGTTTTCCGCGTTGCGAAATGGGTGCTGCTGATCGCCGTGTTCTGCCTGATCCTCGGGCCGGACGCGCTAAAGTGGTCTTGGCTGCTGGCTTCGTGCCTCTGGATTCCGGTCTCGACCGAATGGACGCGGTTTTCGATTCGGCGGAAAATGCCCGTCGCGAAGTGGCCGAAGCAACTGTACCTATGATCTTGCGGCCGAAGCAGAGAAATTAGTTGCTGCGCGCCACGGCCTCGGCACCGCGCGGGCAAGTTCGGATAAGTCGGCTAATCGCAAACTGATCGACCACCGAAAAACGGGCTGCAGGGCAGTTTCGCATCTGCGCGTTTATTAGGCACATGCCAAGTTAGGATCGATTCCGCGACACAATCAGTAACTACTATTATTCAAATGAGCATGAAAACCATCATGCAGCGGTTCGTTCGGTTGCGAATGATTGCCAAGAGGAACGACGAGTCTTAACAACTGGTTTGGATTCATCTTTAGTTGCTACAATCGCGGATCGTCCTACGTGCGGCACGGGAGCGCGAAAATGAGTAGCACTAGAATCCACTGGGGGCGAGTTTTGCTCGGCGGGCTGCTCGCGGAAGTAGCTCTCATTCTCGCAATTGTTCCTCTTGGCTTACGTCTCGGCGAAAATTTCCTGCACTACACTGCTCCCCCTGGATCCTTCATCACGTGCTTCCTGGGAGCGCTCTGGGTGTGCCGGCGGATCGAATCCCAGTTCATTCTGCAGGGGACATTGGTGGGAGTGGTCGCGGCGCTAATTTACGTTGCCTTGACGCGCGCGCAGCCTGAACCTCTTGCGTACATTGTGGCCCACGCGCTGAAACTGGCAGGTGGCGCGTGCGCCGGCTTCGTGGCTCAACGGCGTCGGTCACCTTCTCCGCCGCAGCCCGTTCACGATTGATTCACCGCCTCACCAGTTTCGGCTGCAACGTTTCTGACTTGGCGTCTAAAGCTCCGCGCGCCGCACGACGTGGCTCGATTCACTCGGCTGCGGCCTTTCAATCCCCACCGTCACGCTCATCTCCGCCGATTTGCGAATAATTCCGAGAGCCACCGTTTTCTGGTCACTCTTGTCACGCAACACCACCCGCAGGTCCGCCAGCGTGCGTATCGGTTTGCCGTCGACTTTGATGATCACGTCGCCGGCCTGCACTCCCGCTTTCGCCGCCGCCGTTCCGGAACGCACCTCGCGAATCAGAATCCCCGTGCCATCCGGCGCCCCAAAATACGCACCGAGTTGCCCCGAAAGATCTTCCGCGATGATGCCCAGTGATGGCATGCGCGCATCCACCGGAGGCATGGCCAAAGTGAAATCCTGATTGGGCATCGAGAACGCGAACGCGTTATCGAAATCGCGCATCTTGCCCTTCATCCGCTTCTCGAAAAATGCGCTGCGCTCGCCCAGTTCCACCGAAACATTTTGCGTCGCGCCATTGCGCGAAATCACCAAAGCCACCGTCCGCCCCGTCGGCGTTTCACGCACCAGCCGCCGGAATTGCACCGTGCCTTCCACCACTTGTCCGTCGTACTGCGTGATCACATCATTTTCCTTCAGCCCGGCCTTCGCTGCCGGCCCATCCGGTTCCACGTCCATAACGATCACGCCGCGCTGTGCCGCGAGTTTCAGGTCCTTCGCTTTTTCGGCGGTCACTTCGCCGATCTCCACGCCTAGCCAGCCGCTGCCATCCTCATCGCTCGTGACGAAGACGCTCGGCCCCTGCACTTCCTCGCTCTTTTCCTGCGCCAGCTCCGCCAATTCCGCCGCGCGCGTCGCCAGTTCGTTCGTGCTCGCCTCGAATTGTCCTTGATTGGCACGGAGCTGCACCGAGAGATTCTGCAGCCTCTGCATCTCGGGTGAACTCATTTCCACCTCCTGCCGCACTCGTTCGTTCAGGCCGGCGACGTTTGCCCGCAATTCCTGCTGCACCGCGCGGTCAATATCCGCCCGGTCAATCGTGCTATCTATACTACGCACCGCGTCGCCGATTTGTTCCAAGGGAAGTTCAAGTCGCCAGCACCCCGCATCGGGTGCAACAGGCGCTGCAGGAGTTGGAGTAGAAGCGGAAGGTGCGACGGGAGCAGGACTGTTTGTAGTTTGTTTTGGAGTGCGTTCGGTCGTCTGGCCCGGCAAAGCCGCCGGCGCCATTCCCGATGCCGCTAGCAGCATAGCCAAGCCGGCAAGGTTCGTCCCTTGAAAGTGCTTCATGGCCTTCGTCCTCGCTCGTGGGTGAATTCGCCCCGTCAGACGCCCGGCCGTTGCACCACCAGGCGTATGCCGCCATTGATCGTTCGCACAGAAATTTCCCCGCCGCCGCTTCCCAGCTTGGCGTGAAACGCGCGCGCCGCAGGCTTACTCGCAGCGGAAGTGACCGGCAACTCCGAATAGAAATCTCCATTCATCGCCAGTACTTTCAAATCCGCTCGCGCGCCTTCCGGTAGGCCCAGCACCACCGAGCCGTTCACCGTTTCCAGATTCATCGGGCCGCCTGCCATCAACTGGTGCAACTCCAGCCGCAAGTTTCCGTTGGTGGTCTTCTCGCTGAACCGCCCGGAGCTGTCGAAAACTTCCACGTTGCCGTTCACTGACCGCAATTCCCCGCCGCCCTCAACCCCGCGAACCGTCACGCTGCCGTTCACCGTCTCGATGCTGCCCAACAAAATCTTATACGGCACCCGCACGTGATACTCCACCGCAACTTCCGCGCCCTCGCCCTTCGGATAGCGCGTGTGCACCGCCACCTGACCCGGATGGCTCTGATCCACTTCGATCTTTACCTGCTCGAGGTCCCGCGAATCGCTCCGTGCCGTCTTCACCGCGCTCACTTCCACTTCGTCGCGGCTCCAACCTTCCACTTGTACCGATCCATTCACATTTTCCAGCGCGAAGCTTCCGCCCGCGGCCAATGGATAGGTTTGAAGGAATTTCTCGTCCGTCGCGCGCGCAGGAAAAGCCATGGACGCAACCCACGACAGAAGAATCAACCCGCGCAGCATGGTTCCCACAATGCGCATTCGATCGTCCCAGGATGCCTGGCCGGAACTTCTGCCTTCAGTTTGCGTTTGCACGGTACGCCCCCTCGAGTGAAACACCCTCGTTCACTAGAACATTCGGCCTCTTCTAGTCGGCCGGATTCTGGTCGTCGCCTGCACTCTGCACTCGAGCGCTTCTCTCAACGAAGCGCCGAGACGAACCCAACTACGGCGAGTTTTCTAGCATCTGCTGCGATTGCTGCTGCAACATGCGCAATTGCAATTCCAGTTTTTGCTGCATTTGCTCCATTTGCTGCTTGTAAAGTTGAACCTGCCTGTTCGCGTCGCTCACCATCACATGAATATTGCCGGCCACGGTGCGCAGTCGAATCACTTCCCCGCCGCCATTCAACGCGCCCTCGGTATGAATCCACTCGCGGCCGTTCGCCGCACCTTCCCGGCGGATTTTCGCGAGAAACGCCGGATCGAAAATCACGTGATGCTCATCCCCGGACTGCACCTGCGCGTCAATCGTCACCGGCAATTGTCGCGGTATATAAACAACGATGTCGCCTTCGCCCGATTGCAGCTCGCATTGCCCCGGTATTTTTCCCGGCGTCACAAACCACGCGGTAATCGCCCCCGCTCCGGTGGACGCTTTCACCGGGCTATCCACTTCCGTCAGATAGATGCTCCCGCCACTGGTTTCCAGATTCGTTGGCCCGGAAACGCGCACCACGCGAATTCCTCCGCCGCCCGTCTTCGCCTGCACCAATCCCGCGGTCTCGCCCACTTCGATTTGTCCGCCCACTGTCTCTGCCACAAGTTCGCTGCCCGAATGTTCCACGGAAACGTTGCCACCACCCGTCGAAACATGCGCGGTGCCTTCCACGGAAGTTACGCGAATATGCCCGCCGTCGGTGTGCAAGATGGCGCTCCCGGCAATCGCGCCGGTGGTGATGTGCCCGCCGCCGGTGCTCGCACCTAGCGCCCCCGCCACATTTTTCACGGTGATGTGCCCGCCATCGGTGGAAACGTGCGCCGCTCCGCCCACATTCCCCATCACAATATTTCCGCCCGAAGTAGCGAGCGTCGCAAAGCCGATGATGTCCTCGGTCTCAATGTTTCCGCCGCCCGTCTGCAAGTCTAGATTGAAATTCCTCGGAACATTCACTTCCACCGTCACCCACAACCGTCCGCTGGCGTGACGGCCGAGGCTCTGCCCGCGAAAATACACGCCCTCGGGCGTGGTATTGGCCGTGACGATGTAATTTTTCAGGAGTTGCTTCGCGTCTTTTTGCGAGGCGTCCGCTTCCAGGCGAACTTTGTAATCAATCTTCCCGGAATTCTGCGTCTTGATAATGATGTTGCCCAGATCCGTAACCAGGTGCAGCCGCTGCCCGTCGCGTGCCGCAACGCTGCCCGTCAGCTCAGAGCTAACCCGCGGCCCGCCATGATTCTGCCGCTCGGTTTTCGCTTTATCCGCCCCGTCCGCCGCAGCCGGCCCCGCCACCAGCAACGTGGCCGCCAGAAACGCGCAACCGATGCTCGCCGCTAAAATCCCGGCGGGCACACCAAGCCGCTCCGCGACCTTCTGCCGAATTCGCGGGGTGTACGGCGCGCTAACCATGTTTAGAATTTTTGCCGCGGGCCCAGATCGCGAATCACTTCCGCGCTCTGCAACCGGATGTAGTTGTTGGGATCCTTGGCCATCCGCTCGTGCAGTACCGCCAGCAGATGATCGTCGGCGTCCACCTGGCCCTTGGCGGCCATGTCGCGCAGCGCGTTGATCGCTTCCACGCGGACGCCGGGGTTCTGATCGTCCACCAGTGCATCCAGAAGAGTTTGGCGAATAATGTCCTGCGGCTCCGCGCCGTTCAGCGCTTCCAGCGCTTTCAAACGCACCGCCGCGTTGTGATCGTTATGCACGGCCTGGCACAAAGCCGAGCGCACATCCGCATCGTTATTGCGCGTGCGCAGCAAATCTACCGCATCCAGCCGCACATCGGGATCAAACCGCTGGCTATTTCGCAGGATGTACATCAGCACAAATTTCACGTCGTCGTCATTCACCGTGCCGCGCACCGTGAAAGGCTGCCGCGCATTCAATTGCAATTGAACTTGCGGTGGCTGATTATCCTCGGCGGGAAATACGTTGATGCCTGCGACGCTAGCGGTGTGCAAATCGAGGGAACTAAGTCCAGCGGAAGGAGAACTTGCAGAAGCCGGGTCCGCAGTCACAACGCCCGGGACTTCTACAGCCGGGTTATTCGATGCGTTCGCAGAATTTGTGCCGGGCTTGCCGACGGCAGAATCTCGCAGCAATCGCGGTCCCAGCATGCCCACTGAAAATCCTATCAGCACCAGCAGGGCCGCGCTCCACGCCGGCTGCGGTGAAATCCAACTCGACGGCAGCAGCGCGCCAATCGTCCGGCGCAGCCAGCTCTTCTCTTCCTGCTGATCCAAACTATCCACCAGACCCGCGCGGCAACTCGCCAGCAGCGCCGCATCCGGCTCCGTGTGCTTCGCAGCCAGCAGCGCCAGCATTTCGTTGTCCTGCGCTAGCGCCAGATTGCATCCGGAGCAATGCTGCAGATGATCGTTCAGATCCGCGACTTCCGAAGCATCCAGTTCCCCGGCCACAAAGAGCACCAGCCGCGGCTCAAATTCCTCGCAGGCCGGGCTCTTGCTCCCTTCCATTCCTACTTCCCGCATTCTTTCCGTCCTCGCTGCTTGCGATTAACGCATGCCTTCCAGGCTCGCGCGCAATTTTCGCGTCGCCCGGAATAGCGAATTCTTTACTGTCTCTTCAGACGTGCCTAGCATGTCCCCGATAGCACGCAATTTCAACCCTTGATAATGTTTCATCTCGAAGACCATGCGCTCGCGCGGTGAAAGGCGGTTCAGCGCGCTGGCAATCTGCTCGCCGAGCTCCTGCCCCAGCAAATTTCTTTCAGGATTCGCCGCGGCCCTCGGCTCCGGCTGGCGATCGAAGAAATCTCTGGTCGTGCCCTCGGCGTCTTCAGGCATCGGCGCCTGATCTTCGCGGCGGCTGGTGCGGCGGCGCAGATGATCCAGCGCCACGTTGGTCACAATCCGGTACAGCCAGGTATAAAAACTACATTCGAACCGGAAGCGGTGCAGGTTCTTATAAACGCGCAGGAAACTTTCCTGGTAAATGTCTCGCGCGTCCTCGGGACGGTGCACCAGATTCATCGCCAACCGCAATACTTCGCGATCGAAGCGCCGCACCAACGCCTCAAACGCCACGCGGTCGCCCGCCTGCGCTTTGCGGACGAGCGCTTGCTCTTCCGCAGCCTTCACCGCCGCTGCCTGGCGCGCCTCGATGTCGAGCGCGACGCTCATCCCCATGGTGTTTATCGCCTGCCTGGTAACGTCCCGGTTCGCGCCACCCGAACCAGGAGCGTGAATCCCGCCAGTTCCGGTATCAACCCGCTCGGTCGGTACCGTAAAGATAGACGGCGGCTGTGGCCGTTGGTGAGCATCGCCGGACGTCGTTTTCCCACTATCGGACAGCTGCACCAATTTCCACCTTCTCGTTGAGATGCGCTCCCCCTCTAAAATGTTGCAAGGTAGCGGTTTACATACGGCCAGCGTCCGCTACCGCAGCGCCTCCCTTCACCTGTATCTCAACATTTCCACAGACTGCACGGCTCTAGCCACTCCACTGCGCGCGCAGACACGAGCACAGCCGATGTTCGGTCCCTAACGACTTATACGTTCCCGATCCCTCCCTGAGTTCAATGTTTTTCGTTCTTTGCGCTCTCCCTTGAATCGTGCGCCTTCCCGTGCGAAACGCAACCGAGCCTCCGCGACCGCAACCGATGGTATAAAAGTGGTGCAACCGCCAGCGCAGAACCAGCACACGCTCTGATGCCCATCTCTCTCACCAACCCGGTCAAATATCTCCGCGGCGTAGGCCCGCAACGCGCCGCGACGCTCGAAGCCCGCGGCATCGTCACCGTCGGCGACCTACTCAGCTACCTTCCCTTCCGCTACGAAGACCGCCTTCGCTTCACCCCCGTCGCCGAAATAATCCCCGGCCAGGTGCAAACAATTTTCGCCGAAGTGACAGGCGGCGGAGGAACCACAGTCCGCTTCCAACGCAGCCGCCGCACTATCTTCCACGTAGCTGTGCGCGACGCCTCCGGTACGGTGTACGTCCGCTTCTTTCACGGTTGCTACCTGGAAGGAAAATTAAAGGACGGCCAAAAGCTCGTCCTGCACGGAAAAGTGGACGAAGACCGCTACCGCCCCGGCCGCCTGGAAATGGTCAACCCGCAAATGGAATTAGTGGGAGCCACCGAAGGTGCCGCCGCCGATTCCACCGAAGTCGGCCGCATCGTCCCCATCTACGAAGCCATCGGCGCCATCAGCTCGCGCATGTTGCGCCGCATCATCTATAGCGTGCTTGCGAATTTCGATGGCAATATTCCCGAGCCGCTGCCCCAGGAAATTCTCGATCGCTACCGTTTCCCCGCGCGCCGCGAAGCCCTGCTGTACGCGCATTTCCCGCCGCAAGATCAAAGCATCGAGCTGCTCAACAATTACCGTAGTCCCGCGCAAATTCGTCTGATCTTCGAGGAATTTTTCTACTATCAACTGGCGCTGGCCCTGCGCCGCCAGCACGACCACTCCCGCCGCGGCATCGCCATGCGCGTGCGCGAAGAAAAAGTGCGCACAGCCGTAAAACGCATCCTGCCCTTCAAGCCGACCACCGCGCAGAAACGCGTCCTCGCCGAAATCGCCGCCGACCTGGAAAAGCCGTTCCCCATGAACCGCCTGCTCGAAGGCGATGTAGGCAGCGGCAAAACCATCGTCGCATTCGAAGCCGCGACCATCGTCATCGAGAACGGCTATCAAGTCGCCCTGATGGCCCCCACAGAAATTCTCGCCGCGCAACACTATCTTTCCGCGCGCCGCATCTTTCAGGCAGCGGGCTACGGCGTGGAACTAATCGTCAGCGGCCGCAAACGCTCCACCAAAGACGAAGCTCTCTCGCGCGTGGAAAGCGGCGCCGCGCAAATTGTCGTCGGCACGCACGCGCTGATCGAAAATCCCGTGGCGTTCAAAAAGCTCGGCCTGGCAATCGTGGACGAACAGCACCGCTTCGGCGTCCTGCAGCGCAAACGCCTTATAGACAAAGGCGTATCTCCTCATGTGCTGGTGATGACCGCCACGCCCATCCCGCGCACTCTTGCGCTCACTTTGTATGGCGACTTAGAAATTTCCGTGATTGACGAAATGCCGCCGGGCCGCACTCCCATCGAAACGCTTTGGAAGGAAGAAGGTCAGCTTCTGGCTGTCTGGGAACTTGTCCGCCGCGAAATCGCCGCCGGGCGGCAAACCTACGTCGTCTATCCCGTCATCGAAGAATCGAAACAAGAACTGAAAGCCGCCACCGCCGAATACGAGCGCCTCGCGAAACACGTATTCCCGAACCTGCGCATCGGCTTGCTGCACGGCCGCCTGAAAAACGACGAAAAGGATTCGGTGATGGAGCAATTTCGCCGCAACGAAATCCAGATTCTCATCGCCACCACGGTAATCGAAGTCGGTGTGGACGTCCCAAACGCCACTCTCATGGTCATCGAGCACGCCGACCGCTTCGGCCTGGCGCAACTCCACCAATTGCGTGGCCGCATCGGACGCGGCAGCGAAAAATCACGCTGCATCCTGGTCGCGCGCAAAAATATCACCGGCGAAGCTCGCGCCCGCATTGAATCCATGGTCGCCACCTCCAACGGTTTCGAGATTGCCGAGCAGGATTTGAAGCAACGCGGTCCCGGAGAGTTTTTCGGCACGCGCCAGCACGGCGACGCCGCCTTTACCGTCGCCCAGCCGCTGCGCGACCACGAAATCCTGGAGCTCGCGCGCCGCGAAGCCTTCTCGCTCGCAGAAAATCCCCAGCGCGCCGCAGAAATCATCAAGCGCCTGGAATCTGTCAGCCCCAGCTGGCGCCAACGCTATCTGCTTGCATCCGTAGGCTAGTCGTGGAATAGAAACGATGCGCGTAATCGCCGGAAAATATCGCAGCCGTCCACTGAAAGGTCCAGGCGCACAACTTCTGCGCCCCACCAGCGATCGCCTGCGCGAAACCCTCTTCAGCGTCCTCGGCCCCTCCATCGAAGACTCCCTCTTCGTGGACCTCTTCGCCGGAACAGGAGCCGTAGGGATCGAAGCCATGAGCCGCGGTGCGCGCGAAACAATCTTCGTCGAATCCAACGCCAAAGCCGCGCGCCTGATCCGCGAGAACCTCAACACCCTCGAAATTCGCCAAGGTGCCGAACTGATCGAGGCCCCAGCCCTCCGCGGCCTTGAAAAAATCACAACCCGCCGCCTGCTCGCCGATTTCATCTTCCTCGATCCACCCTACGAAAAGACCGGCGACTATATAGAAGTCCTCGAATTCCTTGACGCCTCGCACCTCATCGCCCCTCGCGGCATCGTCATCGTCGAACACTACTGGAAAACCGAACTGCCCGAATTTCTAACCCGCCTGGAATGTGCCCGCCAGCTCGAACAAGGCGACGCCATTCTTTCTTTCTACACGTTGGCAGCCGCCGCCTAGCCCGCCTGCATCCAACCCCGGCAGGCCTCTTCCTGTATAATGGCCCGGCTTATGCAACCTGTGATGCAACGATACCCGGAGCCACCTCCACCCGGCGGGCCACCCGAGCCGCTCGGCGCGCCCGAAGTAACTCCCGCGCCCGACGTCGAGCTGCCCTCGCATTCGCGGCTCCCGCGGCTGGATCTCGGCGTGGACTGGGGTTCTCCCTGGCACGATTTTCGCACCAGCCTGCACGATTTCTTTCGGGGCCCACGCGCGCCGGAAAATTCCGAGCTGCCCACGGATTCCGATTTGTGCGTCGAATGGATCGAAGGAAAAATTCCCGGCCGCGCATTCACCGCTTCCGTGCTCTGGCACGTAGCTATCGTCGGATTGCTGCTACTCCCCATCTGGCATTTTCTCGCGAGCGATCCGCCGAACCTCGCGCCGGTGCGCATCGAACTAACCTGGACAAATCCCACAGAAGATCTGCCGCCCATCTCTCTGCCCGGACACGAACCAAAACCCAGCCCCAAGGGCGATCCCGCAAAGCCGCTTCCGCAAAAGGGCGCGGACGCGTTTCATCCGCGGCAAGCCATTCTTTCGCAGCCGGCCGTCGTCACGCATCCGCGCCAAACTTTAATTCAACCGGAGGCGCCGCCCACTCCGCCGAAGATCGAAGTCCCGTTGCCCAATATTGTCGAATGGGCAGCGCCCAAGATGCCCGAAAGACCTCGACTGAGCGCCGCATCCACAAACGTCGCTCCGCAAATGCAACATCACGCCGTGAACGACCTCGCCGCGCCCGAAATTGTTAATCAGGAAAAAACTCCCGGCCCGCTGGACATCGCCGCTTCGCCTACGATGAATCCGCAGCCGCGTATGCCGGTAGAGGCGATGTCGAAAGCAGTGGCCGCCCGACGCGCTACGCAGGAAGAAACGGGCGCCGCTCCCGAAATTGGCGCGGCAGCTTCCGGAGATGACAGCTTGCATCGCGTGATCGCGCTTTCCGCCGCGCCTGCCCCTCCCGCACCGGAAGTAAGCGTGCCGCAAGGAAATCTCGCCGCGCGCATCGCGATTTCTCCAGAAGGAAAACAGCCCGGCGTTCCCGGCGGCGCTGAAAATGGTTCGGCAGGAAATGGCGGCTCAGGCGGCGGACGTTCCAGCAGTGGCGGACGCGGCACCAACGCGAACTCCGGCTCAGGTTCTCTTCCTGCAGCAGTAAGCATCAGCGGCGGCGATGCGCACCCCGGCAACGGGGGCCTCGCGCCCGCAGGCCGCGCCACCACAAAATTAAATTTGAAACCGATGCCCGCGCTCGATGCGCCGCCCACAGCACATCACGGTCCCGCGGTAATCGGCGCCATCGATCCCAAACTGCCGCCCGAAGTGATTCTCTCCGGCAAGGAAATTTACACACTGCACATTGACATGCCCAATCTCACCAGCGTCACCGGCAATTGGGTGATAAATTTCGCGCAGCTCGACGAAGGCAATCCGCCGTATCGCAAGCCAACCGGCACGCTGTCCGGTCCCTCACTCGTCAGCAAAGTGGACCCGAAATATCCCCCCACGCTAATCAAACAACACGTGGACGGCGAAGTAGTCCTCTACGCCATCATTCGCAAAGATGGCTCGGTGGATAGCATTCAGCTGGTGCATGGAATTGACTCGGTGCTCGACAAATTTTCGATGGAAGCTCTGGCCCGCTGGACATTCCGCCCCGCCACGCGCGAAGGCCAGCCAATAGAACTGGAAGCCGTAGTCCACATCCCCTTCCAATTCCGCCGCCCCGAATAACGCGGGATTTACCGCGCCGCCCCGGCCGGTCGCACCTGCTGCTCGCTCGCAACCTTGCCCTCGAGCAATTTCACCAACGCATACAATGCAAAATTGTTCGGCGTCGCCACTCCCAGTTCAGCCCCGCGGCGCACAATATATCCATTCAGAGATTCAATCTCCGTGCGCTTCCCGCGCGCCAAATCCTGCGCCGTCGAGGCCAACGCGCCGCCGAACTTCGCCAGGTTCGCCAGCCACTTTTCCGTGAAACCAGGTCCAGGAGTGCGCACGCCCGCAGCCCGCGCCACCGCGATGCACTCCTCCACCACGCGGACCATCAAATCCCGCGACGCGTCGCAGCGCGCGATATCTCCGTAGCCCATCTGCGCAATTGCAGAGATCGCGTTCGCGCCGCAATTCGTGATGAATTTCTGCCACATATCGCCCAAAATATCGGTGGAAATTCGGCACGGTACATTCGCCGACGCAAACAGCGCCGCGATTTGTGCCGGCCGCGGCGCCTGCACTTCCGCGCCCGCGCTCCGCCCCGCGAATTCGCCCACCGCCAATTCCCCGAGCCCCGAATGTTTTACGTGTCCCGGCTCGGGCATCGCCGCCGCAACGTAAACCACCGCCGGCAGCGCACCAATTCCCGCAGCCGCGCGAATCCGCTCCACATTGTCCACGCCATTCTGCAGGCTCACCACAATCGCATCTGCGGCAAGATGCGGCGCAATAGCGCGCGCCGTTTCTTCGTCGTCCTGTCCCTTCACGCAGAAAAGCACCACGTGCGCATCGCGCACCGCGGATGGATCAGTCGAAGCGTCCACTGCCACCCGCTCTTGAAACGTCACTGTGTCCAGGAAAAGTTTGTTGCGGCGCACCGCGTCCACGTACGCGCCCCGCGCGATCATCGTCACCGGCACGCCCGCGCGCGCCAGCATCCCCCCAAAATAAGATCCAACGGCACCCGCGCCCATGACCGCCACGCGCTTCGCCGCAGCTTTCACTTTCGCATCTGAGTTTGTCGGCATGAATTCCTTCCCGCCCGTTGCGGAATATCCCGGTCGCTATCGCCGCGATGGCTGGCCCGAAGGGCGGCCTTGGGAATCGGTGTGAGATTTGGAGAATCTTTGTGGGTCGTGACGTCAGCCACCGCACAAACGCGGCAAAGTCCGCGCGGCTTTAGCCGCTGAAGCACCGGATCTGCGACCGAAGCCCGCGCCTTCTTCGCTGTATGCCACAAAAATCAGATGCCTTGAATGTTCGCTCGGTCGCAAAATCAGAAATGTTCGCGCAAATCCCGAAAACTCGTGAGGATCAGCAATTTCCCTGCGCCACTTTCCAGCTCCGCGTGCTCCAGATGCCAAGTGTCCGTGTGTGGAATGAATACCGCGTTCAATCCCGTCTGCAGCGCCGGATTGATGTCGCTGCGCGGGCTGTTCCCCACCATCCAACCGTGCGTTTTCACAATCTTGAATTGCTCCACCATGCGCTCGTACACACCCGCGTCTTTTTCCAATACGATTTCAATCGCATCGAAATACGGCTGCAATCCGGAGCGCTCCACTTTCGCGGCTTGCTCGGCCGGCTCGCCCTTGGTCAGCAAAATCAGCCGGTGATGTTTCGCCAGATACGCCAGCGTCTCCGGCACTCCATCCAGAATGTGTGGCGGAGTGGCTTCTAGCTCCACGGCCAACCTCGCGATCTCCTGCATCAACTCGCGCCGCGCCGCGTTCCCCGCCAGCTTCATGTAAGTCTCTTCGAGCGAGCGGCGAAAACTCCGCACACCATACCCGTGCTGCCGGATGTTGCGCTTCTCAGTTTCGTTCAGGATGTGCCGGATATATTCGCGCGTATAACCCAGGTGTTCAAGCTGCGTAATGAAATGCTCGATGGTTTTCTCAAAGAAGATGTTGTTTTCCCAGAGGGTGTCGTCCGCATCAATCAGTAAGGTATGTCGTGCCATCCGAAAGTAAGCGCTCCCATCGGTTCATTCGCTGCGGCCGTCGCCATGACGACCGCCGCAGGTACGCGGTTCTTATGTAGCGGCCGCTTCGCCCCGCGCCTTTCGGGACGAAGCGGGCAGCCTTTCGTTGCGCCTAAATCTCCACGCGCTTCAGCGCAAATTCTTCACGACGCCGAAACTTTCCGCGCTCCCACCGCCAACCGGTCCAGAATCGCGCCTGCCAATTTCTGCGCCTCGCCAAATCGCGTCAAATAATCCTGAAACTCGCGGTTCAAATCCAGCGCATTCGTCGCGTCCAGCTTGGTCCGCAGAATCATATCGCGCAGGTGCACCGGATGAGGCAATACCGCATCATCGCGCAATTCATCCAACGCCACTTTCGGATCGTAATGATACATATACCCTCCCCGCTGCCCCGGGCAAAAAACAATTCTACTCTGTTTTGCGGATAGCGTCAGGCGGAGGCGGGAAGAAATTCGTAGCGGTCGATGCGTGCCGCGACTCCGCGGCGCTGGTCCTGCGGTTCCACGCGCAGCACGCGCGCATAACAGCGAATGTGCACGTCGCCCGCCAGCGTGATCTGTTGCGGAAGGGTCAAAACAAACTCGATCGGAGTGCCCGCCTCGACGTGCGCTTCGATCAAAAAATAAAGCCCGCGAAAACTGACGTCGCGCGTTTCGCCCTGCTTTTCCAGGACGTCGTCTTCCTTGGAGAACCGCACTTTCAAAGGCAGCATCATCGAAAACCGGCGTGCGGCGCGGCGTTCTTTGGTGCTGTCCATCAACCCTCCGGCGAGACTCTGCGATGTCGTCAAGCTATCACCGCTTCCGGCCTTGGCGCAATGGCTTTTACGCCGCCGGCAGTTCACGCCGGGCGAATCTTCACAAAATTTTCGCGTCTGCCCAGCGCGGCGCAAATGCGGCGTTGAGACCGGCGCATCACGAATATCGCCCGAGCGCAGCCCGCTCCCCGTTCGCCCACAGCCCATGAAAATAATCGCGGCGAAATTTGAACTGCCTCGCGCCTGCGGCTACGATAGGCGCTCATGAATCTGGCGCCGACTTTCCTGGAGTTGCGCAAACACCCTCGCGCCCAGAAAACTTCCCGCACGCGTACGCTGGCGTGGCCCGCTGGGAATGCGCATGGAGGCCACTCACACGCTCGACATTTCGTGCACCAGCATTCGCGCGCAGCGCAATGAATCCTGCGAGACCGGCTCGCGCGTCTGGGTCGTGATTCCTTTCGACGCAGCCTCCGCCGCCGGAGCTCCGCCGGAAACGCCCGCGCGCGTCGTGCGCGTAGAATCAGGCCGTGGCGCGGGATATCAAGTCTCACTGCAACTGGAACTCCCCGCGCGAATCGCGTCCCGGCCCACAGATTGCGAGCGCCGCGCCTGCTCCAGAATTTCCTTCGCGCCCCCCATCCTCGTGCGCGCCCTCGGTTTCCCGTGGTCGGAGGAATCGATGACCCAGAATATTTCGCGCGTCGGAGCCCGCTTCGAATCCGCGCACATCTATTCCGTGGGCGACGCCCTCCTCGCCAAAATTCCCTGGGGCGATGGGGCGCGCGCCGGCGAAATCCCCGCGCGTATCGTACGCGTCGAAAATTCCGAATCGCCCTCGAGCTCAGCCCCGCTCTCCAATCCCCTCGCCGGAGTAAGCGCCATCCGCACCAGCGTAGCCGTCCGTTGGGATGTTCCCAGAAAAGCCCGACGCACCGTCTTCCGTTTTGCGCCACCCTGAACTCTCCGCTACACTCGTGCGCTGGCAAATTTCATGGCTGAAGCATTCCATCGCAATTTCTCTATCGAAGGGCCCGCCGGGCGCCTCGAGGCGTTGCTCTGGACCGTGCCTGTTGCGAATCCGCCGCTCGTCGCCGTGGTATGCCATCCGCATCCGCTTTTCGGCGGCACCATGCACAACAAAGTCGTGTACCAGACGGCCAAGACGTTGCACCTTCGCAACATTCCGGTGCTGCGATTCAACTTTCGTGGTGCGGGACAGAGCGAGGGCGTCCACGATCGCGGTGCCGGCGAACAAGCCGATGTGCGCGTTGTACTCGATTATCTAGCAGCGGTGTTTCCGCATCGGCCCATTCTTCTGGCGGGTTTCAGCTTCGGTTCCGTGGTGGGATTGCGTGTGGGCTGCGCGGACCAGAGGATTTCAGACTTGATTGGCCTGGGAATTCCTGTGGACCACTCGGACTTGACCTACCTGCGCGACTGCGCGAAACCAAAATTGATTGTTCAGGGCGGCAACGATCAATTCGGCTCGCGCGCGAATGTTGAAGCGCTCTTCGCTACCCTGCCGGCGCCAAAAAAACTCGTCTTCGTCGAAGGCGCCGACCACTTCTTCGCCGGCCAGCTCGAAAAAGTCCGCACCGCGATTGATGGCTGGCTCGACGAACGCCATCCCCACACGCCCGCGAAAAGCTAATTTTTCGATTCGAATAATTTCAGGAATTGCTCGCGGGATGCCGGCTCGATGCCCACCAGCTCCAGATTCGCTTTCACGTGCGGCACCTGGCTCATCCCCACCAGCGCGGTCGTCAGTCCCGGCACGGAACGCGCGAATTGCAGCGCCAGCGTGGCGTTATCTTTCAATCCCAACGCCGAATTAACAAATGACGGCAAATTTTTCGTCAGCTGCCCTTGCAGCAACGCCGCGCTGGTGACCAGCGCAATCCCCGCGTCGCGTGCCGCCTGCACCATCGGCATCGCCTTCCCGTTCACCATCTGATTCGGCCGCGTCAGCGCCTCCGGCATCGCCAGGTTGAATGGCAACTGCACGAAACGGAAATGGTGATCGTCGCCCGCCACGTCTTTCGCGATCTTCACCATTTCTGGCAGCGACAAAAATCCCGCGGCCTTGGGATCTTCGCGAAACGAATTCCACGTCGCCATGCCGTAGGCGCGGATTTTTTTGGTGGCGATGGCCGACTCCAAAAACAAGAACGCCTCGCGAATCCGCCGCCGGAATTCATCTGGCGGCACTTCGCTCAATTGCGTTTCCGGATTGTGCAGGTAGAACACGTCAATCGTGTCCAGCCCCAGGTTCTGCCGGCTGCGCTCCAGCTGATCCGCCAGATAATCCGGCGCCATGCAATGGCAGCCGGCGGCAATATCTTCCACCTGAAAAATTCCGCGCTCCAGAAATTCCTGTGCAAAATAAGTGTTCGGATCGGCGGGCATTTCTCCGTCCGGCGTCAAAAATCCCGCCTTGGTGCAAACCATGATCTCGTCGCGCCCGTAGCCTTTGTCGAAAAGTTCGTGCAACGCCGTGCCTACCGCGCGCTCGCTCCGCTGAAAGCGGTAATTAATCGCCGAATCCACCACGTTGATCCCGCCCTGCACCGCCGCGGCCACCGCGTCCACGTATGCGCCATCCGTCGCATCATCGGCCTCGCCCAAATAAGTCCCGATGCCGATCGAAGAAAGCACCAGCCCACCGCGAATTTCGCGAAAATGTCCTGCGGCCGCGCGCCCTTGAAATCGCGCCGCATAACGCAGAGTCCCCTCCGCCGTGGCCGAGCCGGCTTTGCGTTCGCGATTCGATGGCGCTACGGATGACATCAGTCCCCTCTTCGGAGCGACAAATCGTGGTGCCGCGCAGTATAGCAGAACCGCTCCGCCGCGGTTCGCAACCGCGGCCCGGGAAAATCCGGCGCGCAGATTATGCACCGAAAGGTCATTTCTGAACGATCTCGGTCACCGGCACTCCTTGCGCGATCAGCAGCTCGCGCGCTTGCAGGCGCAGCGCCGGCCAACGCCGCACAAATGCGATTCCTCCAGCGATCGCGCCCAGGCCACCGAGCGCTACCGTCCATGGCGCGCCAATCGCGCCTGCCAGCGCGCCCGAAAGCAGCGAACCAATCGGCGCCATGCCCATGAACATCATGGTGTACATCGCCATGGCCCGTCCGCGCAATTCGTCCGGCACCATCGCCTGAATCAGCGTGTTCGAACCCGACATTTCCAGCATCACCGCGTAGCCCACGGGAATCAGCAGTGCCACTGACAACCAAAATGATTTCGACAAAGAGAAAAGAATCAGCGAAACGCCGAAACCGACGGCCGAAAGACCGACGACACGCCCCAGGCCCCGCAGGCTTCGCCGCACGGCCAAAGTGAGAGCGCCGAACAGTGCGCCAACTCCTGCCGCGCCCATCAGAATCCCCAGGCCGTGTGCGCCGCGATGCAGTACGCGATCCGCGAAAATCGGCATCAGCACGGAATACGGCACGGCCACGAGACTGACCAGCCCAATCAAAAGGGCCAGCGCGAGCATCGGCGCCGTGTCCCGCACGTAACGGAATCCTTCGACAATATGCTCGAACGGCGACGAACCCTTCGGCGCCGTGCGCAGCGGGCCCAGCTTCATAAGCAGCAGCCCGATGATCACCGCGATGTAACTCACGGCATTAGCGAAAAAACACCAGCCCTCGCCGATGCGCGCCACCAGAATCCCCGCGATAGCCGGACCAATGATCCGCGCCCCATTGAACATCGAAGAATTCAGCGCGATCGCGTTCATCAAATCCTCGCGCACTACCATTTCGATCAGAAAGGATTGCCGCGCCGGCACGTCGAACGCGTTCACCACTCCCAGCAGCGCCGCCAGCACCACGATCTCCCATACTTTTATGACGTGCAGCAGCGTGAGCACCGCCAGAATAAATGCCAGAATCATCGAAACGGCTTGCGTGCCGATCACCACGCGATGACGATTCAAGCGATCGGCCGCCAATCCTCCGAGCGGCGCAAATAAGAAAATCGGAATCTGCCCCGCAAATCCCACTACGCCCAACAGCAGCGACGATCCAGTGATGCGATACACCAACCAGGCTTGCGCCACTGTCTGCATCCATGTGCCGATCAAAGAAATCATCTGGCCGCTGAAGAAAAGCTGGAAATTGCGGTGGCGCAGCGAACGCACCATATCGCGAAACCGCGAGCGCACTGCCGGCCCGGCTGGCGATGAAGGCGTTGCTGTGTCGGCAGCTGTCATCACTTTAATTGTACGACGCAACCTCCGGCCGGCCCGGCGCGATTGCGCCTGCCGGCCCCTAAACAGCAGTCCATTGTGGCCGCAACGTTCACGCACAGCACACGCATCTACTGCTGCGGATGCGGCGCGCTCTGCGTCTGCTGCGCGCCCGCGAGCAATCGGCTGCAAGCGCGCAACATGCGGCGATACGGCCACACTTTCTCGCGAAACAAAATCTCGCCTTCGCGCGGCTTGGAGTAAAACCAGCGCGTCAGCAGCGCCAAATGGTCGTGCAAATCCGGCGACGCGGCGCGCAACCCATAGCGCGCGCGCAGGTTCCTTTCTCGCGCCAACACGTCCGATTCTTCTTCGTCGCGCTTCCGCGCGCGCCCACCGGCCGACGCTTCGCTTCCGTCGTCGTTCCATCCCGGCTCCAGGGCATCTTTCAAAATAGCTTCCACCGAGCGCGGCTCGCTGGAAATTTCTGCGAAGCGCAAAAATACTGGCTCCTCCAGAATTCCGCCGCGCACCGGAAACACCGCAATCGTCTGCGGTTCCGCCGAGCGCTGCAGAATCACCAGGTCCAATTCTTCAATTCGCCGCGCGAGGTCCGGCATCCCGCGCAATACTGCCGTCACCTTATCCAGCCGCTTGTGCAACGCCGCCGCTCGCTCGAAATCCAGCGCCTCACTGGCGGCCGCGCGCTCCTGCGCCAGTTGCTCGGTCAACGCGGTGCCGGTGGTTTCCAGCGATTCCACCACGCGGCCGATCTCGACGTCGTATTCCTCCTGCGTGCACCCCGCAAAGCACGGCGCCAGACACATTTTCATTTCCGAATACATGCAGCCGGGATATGCGGGGTCGCGGAGGATTTTGATCTGGCAGCGGCGCGTCTTGAAAAGGTCCAGGAAGCTTTCGCTGAAATCTTCCGCCGAGCGCCGCGAGCCGAACGGCCCAAAATAAAATCCCTCATCGGCGCGAACCCGCCGCGTCACGTAACAGCGCGGATAAGCATTGCGCAGATTCACTTTCAACATCGCGGGCGGCCGCAAACGCATCAACGCGCGGTAACGGCTGGGAAAATACAAGCGGGCATTCTGGTAGAAAGCCAGATTCTGCTCGAATTTCGATCCGGTAACGCGATAACGGATGCGCGCCGTCACCTCACGCAGATTCAGCTGTTTGGAAGTACCTTCCGGCACGCCGAGCAGCCGCTCGGCCGCGCGACGTAGGTCCGCGGTCCGCGCCAGATAAGGCTGCGCCGCGGTCCCGGCCGTAACTCCTGCGCCGGCCGCGCGCATCTCCAGCAGAAAAATCCCCGGCCGCGCGGGCAACGCCGCAAAGAAATCGGAAGCGAAGTCGGCAAAGAACTCCAGTCCGCAATCAAGCTCAAGCATCGGTACGAGGATACACCGAGGGTAAATCCAGCGTGAAGCCTCTGTGGGCCTGAAGCGAAAAACGCAACCATGCGTTTCTTGGCGATTAGACCGGATTCCGACGCTTTGTTTTGAACAACTTGGAGGAGGTTCTAATTCCAGGAATTGGCGATTAAGAATTCGGAAGGTGTGGAAGGAAGACCAGCAGCTCGTGACTACCGCGCCGCCCCGTCCCACGGCGCGGCTGCAACCAAACGGATTGGACGACTTACATTCACGAAAACAAGTTTACCATATGGTTACCCACGCCTCAAGACCTGCCAAACTTTGGCTAGACGGTGTTGCATCGACCGGTTGAGTTCGCAGTCGGCGCTCACTGCTCGTACTCATTGCGGCTGTGCCGTTTGCCTGGACGAATCAGACTTTTGCGGCGCGGGCTTCGGTTGCGGCTTTGGCTGCGTGCTTGGCTTTGACTGTGGCGCAGGTCTTGCTTGTGGTTTCGGCTGCGGCGCAGGTTTGGGCTGTGGTTTCGTACCAGGATTCGGCTGGGGGCTCGGCTTTGGCGTTGGGTTCGGCTTCGGCTGCGGCGCAGGCTTGGGCTGCGGCTTTGTATCAGGACTCGGCTGAGGCCTGGGCTGTGGGTTCGGCTTTGGCGTTGGATTTGGTTTCGGCGTTGGATTTGGTTTCGGCGTTGGACTCGGCTTTGCATCCGGATTCGGTTTTGGATTCGGGTTCGGCCTTGTCCCTGGATTTGGGTTCGTACCCGGATTCGGCTTCGTACCCGGATTCGGCTTCGTACCCGGATTTGGCTTCGTACCCGGATTTGGCTTCGTACCGGGATTTGGCTTCGTACCGGGATTTGGGTTCGTACCGGGATTCGGCTTTGTGCCCGGATTTGGCTTCGTACCTGGGTTTGGCTTCGTACCTGGGTTTGGCTTCGTCCCGGGATTTGGCCTCGTGCCCGGATTCGGCTTCGTACCCGGATTCGGTTTCGGCTGCGGCTTTGGCGGAGGATTCGGATTGGGTCTCGGCCGCGGCGGAGGATTGCTCGGTCCCCAGGGCTTGCTATTCGGCGGCCGCGTGTACGGACGATTCGGCGGACGGTAGTTCGGCGGGCGATAGTGCCAATTGCCGCCGTACCCGGGACGGTTATTGTAGTACACGGGGCGCGGACGATACCAAGGGTGCGGGGGACGATAAGGATTTCCCCATCTTACCCAGACGGTGTGATTGTAATAAGCGCGGCTCGATCCCCAATTCCATCCCCAACCGCCCCAACCCCATGGCTGGTTACTGGCGATCATCGCTCCAATCGCGATTCCCGCTCCAAAAGTGATCAGCGATGTGGCGACGACGCTCGAGCTGGGCGCGACGTAAACCACGGTGGGGTCGTAAACCGGAACGTAAACCACTTGCGGATTTGCCGGCTGGACTACGTAGATCGTCTGACTCGGTGCGGGCTGCTGCACCTCAACCTGATATTGGTCGTTGCTGCGCAACGCGCCTGAGGCATAGGCTTGGGCGCGCAACCGCTGGATCGAAGCCGTGACCGACGCCTGGTCCGCCAAAAATGCGTCGCCGATGGCGGCGTAATCGTCGATGTTCTCCGCCATCATGGTCACGACTTGGGGAAAATTCACCAGCGCGATAAATGCTGGATCGAATCCCGCCGCCTGTGCCGCGTCGGTGAGCGCGGTGCCGGAGAGATTGGGATTTTGCTGCAGCCAGTTATCAACGTCGAGAATTTCCTGCGGATTGGTGCTGGCCGTTGTGATCTGCGCCAGCAGCGAATCAGCATAGAGGGCGACGGGAGCGAGCAACTGGTCCAGTTCTTCGGGAGTGGGAGGGGCCGAGCCCTGTGCGCGGACCAGCGGTGCAAAGTCCTGAGAGAATAAAAGTGCGATTAGCAGAACAACTGCGGTGACGACGCGCTTTCGTAGCATGAAATACCTCTGTTGGCGGCGAGTGTCCCGGTGCGTCGTCATTGTAGCACTAGACGCGAGGCCAGCTTCGTCGTTTGAGATTCGTTCCATGTAGCTGACCATCCGTCAAGAATGGTGGTCCAGACGAAGGTACTGCTGGGAAGAAATCACGGAGCGAGCAGGCTCTTCCAGCGTTTCCAGGCGTCATCGCGGGCTTTCTTGTTGGCGTCGCTGGCGTCGGGCGCTTCGCCGGCGCGCATGAAACCGTGGCCGGCACCGTCATAGGTCACGGGGTCGTAAGTTTTGCCCGCCGCTTTCATCTGGGAGACTGTGTCCGGAATTGTGGCGTCGATCCGAGCGTCGTTCCCGGCGTAGAAGCCGTAGATGGGCGCGTTGATGCGCGACATCGCTTCTTTGGTAGGCGGCGCACCGTAGAAAACAAAAGCTGCGGAAAGGTCGCCGCGGTTTGTTGCGAAGCGGAAGCTCTGTCCGCCGCCCCAGCAGAAGCCTGCGACGTACAATTTGCCGTTCGCGGCGGGCAGCTTATTTGCGTAGTCCGCAGCGGCATTCAGGTCCGCGGTCACTTGATCCGGATTCAATTTGCTGACGGCTTCCATGACACCGCCGGCAGGAAAAGTGTCGGTGCGTCCGCCGCTTGGTCCCATACCACTGAGCAGATCCGGCGCGACAGCGATGTAACCCGCCGCGGCCACTTCGTCGGCAAGTTCCTGCGCCCAGTCGCTTAGTCCGAAGATTTCGTGAATCACCAGCACGACGGGCCGCTTGTCTTTCGATTCGGGGTAAACCACCAGCGTCTCCACGTTTCGGCCGTCGTGTTTCACGGTGACCCACTCGCTATGACGCGGCGATTTTTCGATTCGCTCCCGCGCCCAGGGCTGTGACCATTCCTGCGCGGCAATCGTTTGCGCGGCCAGCAATATCCCCATCCCTACGATCATCATTTCTGCAAATCGCTTCATGGCTCACCTCATCCCGGAATAGCCCGAGCTATTTTAGTTGCGCGCGTAAACTCCAACAAGGCTATTTAGGTCAACAGAGAGCGAGTCAGCATCGCAGGCGGCGGGTTAGTTTGGAAAACCGGTCTTGGATCACTTCGTGTAGCCGATCTCGCGGCGGCCCTCCATCAAGAACATGGCGAAGTCCGTGGCGAGCGGCGTGGCGGCAAGCTGCCGCATCATAAGCGCGACTTGACCCCGATGATAACTGGAATGGTTCGCCAAATGTTGCATGGAGTGCGCCAGACTGATTTGTGTTGTGCGAACAGGAATCATCCTTCCCAAGGATTCGTTGGTGACGCGATTCACAAAGTCGACTTGTTCTCTCTCGACTTCCGCCCACTTTAACTGGACCGCCGCGAGATCAGGAAACTCATTTGGATTGAATAGCGCGTCGTGCCGCGTCCACACATCATCGACGAAGGCAGAGCTGGGGGAAGGTTTCTTCCAACACGTTAGCCAACTCCTCTCGCTGCCGACGATGTGCACGAGCGTGTCACGCACAGAACGGAAGCTGCCGCCCGGATCACGCGTGAACTCCTCAACGCTGAGAGTGGAGACCGCTTGCAAAACCCTGTCGTTCGCCCAGCGGTCAAATTCGTAGAGTAACTGAATGTCATCTTTGGTCATCGTGGCGGACGATCCTTTTGTTTGGGCAATCTTATCTTGCCACGGGTGTCGCGTAACGGGCAACCAAGGACGACCACACCTCATGTATCTGAATTTACGGCGCGTTGTTACGACTGTCGGCGAAAGTCTATTGACTTGGCGCGAGGCGCGGCCTATTGTCGCGGCGGTAATTTGCCACGGTCGGTACTCCCAAGAAATTTCCAGATGGAAGTTAAATCTACAACCTCAACTACGGAAGATCGGACCCCGGGAGGGTCACACATGAAGCGTGCCTTACAGTTTGCGGTGATTACGCTGTTAGCTGTCGCTAGTTCCTCGGCTGTGCGGGCGCAAAGCAATCCGCTGGTCGGGACCTGGAAGCTGAATCTCACAAAATCGAAATATGATCCCGGCCCCGCGCCCAAGAGTTTGACGCGCACAGTGGAAGCGCAAGGCGACGGCGTGAAATATACTTTCGCGGGAGTCGCCGCCGACGGAACGCCCATCGCGTACGGCTTCTCCGTGCAATTTGACGAGAAAGATAGCCCTGTCACAGGCTCGATGCCCAATGGCGCAGACACGATTTCTGCCAGGCGCATTGACGCCAATCATTACGTGGCGACACAGAAAAAGGGCGGCAAGGTCGTCGGCACATCCAAAGTGGCGGTTTCAAAAGATGGAAAAGTCACCACCGTGGACCTGACTGGAACTTCCGCAAGCGGCGCGAAAGCACACGACGTGCAGGTGTACGACAAGCAATAGGAGACTAGAATTGCATTCGTTCGCCCCAAGACACCGGGGGCATTCGTTCCAGGGCGGCTCGGCAGCGGGCCGCCTTTTTTGTTCTTGGATGCAACGCATGCGCTGAGAGCGATGCACTCCAGGTAGATTGCGTTATCGGAAGCGATCCACCACAGTCTCACAAATATTCCTGCACGCCCGAGAAAGCGCGGCGGCTGCAGCTGCCATAGGGTCAGGTACCGCCGCGGAACACCTGAACTTCAGGGCAGTCTTTTTCCACCACGAATACCTGCCACTATGAAGGCAACTTAGGCGCACCGATTCCCCGAGGCTTTTCCAGCGCAGCACGGCCGCGCACTGTGGAACCCGTTAGAAACGCGCCGGCCCGCGGCGGCCGCGCGGTAAGCCGACAAATTGCTTCTCGGCGAAACGTAGGAATGGGAGCGAAACAGGTGCCTCTCCATTCGTTGTCGCGAACAGCGCGAGGATACTTCGGCGCCATCGCTCCGATGGCGTTGTTGTGCTCGCTGCCCTTGCACGCTCAGCAACAATCGCCGGTGAGCTCGGACGCGCCGTCGGTCGCCGTCGCTGTCGCTCCCGCAGCGGAACAAATTCCCTTGAAGAACGATCGCCTCTTCTACGTCCTGGCAGACTATACGACCGTCGAAAAACAGGACAAGTTCGCGCCGCTTTCAGCAAAAACCAAATTCCTGCTCTCGGCAAAAACCATGTCCGACCCGGTCACCGTTTCTTTCATCGGAGCGATCGCGCTGATTGGCCACGCTCGCGACAGCGATCCGACGTACGGGCAGGGGTTTCAGGGTTACGCGAAGCGCTATGGCACGTTCTACGCCGACACCGGCATCGGCACGCTGATGACCACGTCTGTGTTCCCCGCGCTCCTGCATCAGGACCCGCGCTATTTCCAGCTCGGCACGGGCTCCATCCGGCACCGTCTGATGTATTCCGTCACCCGCATCTTTGTGACGCGCGCTGATAGTGGCTCGGCGCAATTCAATTACTCCGAGATCGTGGGCAACGCCGTCGCTGCCGGCATTTCGAACACGTACCATCCCGAGAGCCAGCGCACGTTGGGCAATACCGTCAGCATTTGGGGCACCGACACCATGCTGAACGCCGCCTGCAACGTGGCCAAGGAATTTTGGCCCGACCTCCGTAGCAAAGTTCGCAAGCACGAGCATCGGAACTAGCGAAGTCGAAGACAGAGCCCTGCCTGCGGCGGGCAGGCTTCGCTTCGCTCCCTTCGCAAAATCACTCAGGGCAGGCAGGATGACGACGATGCTGTCGATCGGCGGGCGCTAATAATTTTTCAGGACCCAGGCGGCGATTACCAGGCGTTGAATTTCGCTGGTGCCTTCGTAAATCTCGGTGATGCGGGCGTCGCGGTAGGCGCGTTCGACGGGATATTCGCTGCTGTAACCGTAGCCGCCATGAATTTGGATGGCCTTGTGGGCGACGCGCGTGGACATTTCGCTGGCGAACAGTTTCGCAATCGCCGCTTCCATCGAAAAACGTGCGCCGGAATCCTGTTTCCATGCCGCGCGACGCAGCAACAGCCGCGCCGCGTCAATTTCGGTAGCCATGTCCGCCAGCATGAATTGAATCGCCTGAAAATCCGCGATGGGATGGCCGAACGCCTGCCGCTGCTGCGCGTAACTGAGCGCAGCCTCGAACGCGCCCTGCGCGATTCCCGTCGCTTGCGCTGCGATGCCGATGCGGCCGCCATCCAGCGTCGAAAGAGCGACCTTATATCCTTCGCCTTCCTCACCGATGCGATTCCCGGCGGGAACTTCGCAATCGCTGAAGGAAAGTTCCGTGCAAGCCGTGGCATGAATGCCCAGCTTCTTTTCTTCCTTGCCCACTGCAAATCCCGGCGTCCCTTTTTCCACCACCAGCGCGGTAATGCCCTTCTCGCCCTTCTCCGGCTGCGTATTCACGTACACGATCGCGGCATCGGCGGCGCCGCCATTGGTGATCCACGCCTTCGTGCCATTAATAAGGTACTTGTCGCCCTTACGCACGGCCTTGGTCGCGAGCGCCGCGGCATTTGAACCGGCCTGCGGCTCGGTGAGCGCATAGCACCCAATTTTTTCGCCGCGAGCGAACGGCAGCAGGAATTTTTTCTTCTGGTCTTCTGTACCGAAGCGATGGATTGGGTCGCAATACAAAGAATTCTGCACGGACAGAATCACACCCGTGGAAGCGCAGACGCGCGAAATTTCCTCGATCACGATCGCGTAGCTGATGTGGTCCATCCCCGCGCCGCCTTCCGCTTCGGGAATGGCCACACCGGTCAAGCCCAGCTCGGCGGCCTTCTGAAACAGCCCGCGCGGGTACTTCCCCGTCTCGTCGTTTTCCTTTGCCAGCGGCTTCACTTCCGCTGCGGCAAATTCCCGCACGCTCTTCTGCAGCTGCTGCTGTTCTTCGCTAAGTTCCAGGTTCACACGCGACTCCCGGTATTAAAATGCGGAAATATCAACGCACCGCTACCCTATGCGCCGGACGACCCTCGAAATTCTACCGCAGATTGCAGTCTATTCTAAGCCGAGGCTCTTGCGGGCTTCCGTGATCTGCAGCGCGTGGCGCGCCGGGTGCAGCGCCAGCACCAAGAACATTTCTTGGCAGCTCACGGGACCGAGCGCCGGATGCAGCGTGGTTCTGTTGCGAGGGTCGTCCTGATATTGCTCTACATAAGCAACGGTGCGCGCTCGGTGTTTGCGGTATTCCTGCAGCGCTTCCGCGAGCGACGAATAGCGGCCGGTCGGCTTTGCGAATTCAGGCGCGGTAAACTTGTACTCCCGTTTAGTCATGCCGCGCAAGATCTGCCCTTCGCGGCGCAGTTCCGCGGGCGGCGCGCCCGGCGTGGAATGTACGCTGATACGAGCGAACGCGCTGTCCTCAACGAGAACGACATGCTCGACACATTCCAGCACTGACCAACGTTCCGGCTCCGGACGCCGCCGCGCACCCTCATCGGAAACCCCGGCCACCGCGGCAACCAGCGCCGCATCCGATTCCGCAATCAGGTGCAAAATTTGTTCGCGATCGGCAGCATCCATGGAGTTCATTCCGAAAAAAATTCAATGAAGTGAACTTGTACGTTCTGGTGATTGCCGCTGTCTCTTCACCCAAAGAATGCCGGAAGCAATCGCCGACAACAGCCAAAGCCACCCGGCAGGGAGGAAAATTGACCGGTCAGGTGACCAGTGCCGTAGGCCGATAGCCATAGAAAGTCCAGCATTGAAGGACGAAAGAATTATCCAGGACACAGCCAATTCGATGGGTACTTTTTGGTAGTTCCATCGAGGCGTTTCGCAAGCAAGCATCAGGCACTCCCGCCAGTTCGACATTGGGCGCGGCGCTCCGAATTTACGCCAGCGCCTTGCGAAGTTTTTCATACGTAGCGTCCAAATCTTCCGGCTCGACGCGCGTCTCACCCACCACGGTCATGAAGTTCGAATCCCCGGACCATCGCGGAAGGACGTGCATGTGCAGATGGTGGGTGACGCCCGCGCCTGCGGCCTTACCCAGGTTCATGCCGAGGTTGTAGCCCTGCGGATGATAAGTCTTCTCCAGCGCCGCTTGCGAGCGCTGCGCCAAAGTCATTATTTCAGCAGCAGTCTCGGCGTCGCAGGCGGAAAGATCCGCGGAGTGAACGTAGGGAACCACCATCACGTGCCCGGAAGTATAAGGATAGCGATTGAGGATGATGAAGTTCTTACGTCCGCGGAAAACGATCAGGGTCTTGGCGTCGTCGTTCGCAGCCAACGCCTCGCAAAACACGCAGCCTTCATCTTTCTTGGCATCCGCGATGTAGCGATACCGCCAGGGCGTCCACAAATAATCCATCCGGCTACGGCTCCGTTCGACTTTAACTACCGTGCTGGGGAGTGCCGTGCTCGGAAGCGCCCGCCGCGCGCGGATTATTCACGTAATCTTTCAATTCCTTGCTGGGCTTGAAGTAGGGGATCTTCTTGGGAGGCACTTCCACCTTGGCGCCGGTCTTCGGATTGCGCCCCGTGCGGCCGCGCCGCTGCCGCGTGCGGAAGCTGCCGAAGCCGCGGATTTCGATCTTATCGTCCGCTTGCAGCGCGGCGATGATGCTTTCGAAAATCGTTTCCACCACCGCCTCAGATTCCTTGCGTGGCAGTTCGGTGACGCGCGTGACCTCTTCGACGAGTTCCGCCTTCGTCATGGTATGTTCTTTGTTTCCATGCTCTCCGGCAGCTTCTGCCATGGGTGAGAGCCTCCTCGTTAAGATTTCGGTTTAAACTCGGCCGTGTACGCGTTAGGCAGGGGCAACGCATGTCCTTGCATATCACCAATCTACCGCAAGGTAAATGATTTTCCTGCGAGATTTAATTTCAGCCGGGCGTCGCCCCCGCGCCCCCAGCGGAATGTCAACCGCGATAAGACTTAAGATGACTGCCGTTTCGCCATGATGGCATCGCCGATAGTCGCCGTCGGCGAAGATTTCGGCCGCTGCGGCGTCGGCACTGCTGCCGCCCGGTAGGATTCGATCTCCTGCCGTTCCACCTGCTTCTGCGCGGCGCGATAGCTCAGGCTGATCTTGTGTTGCTCCGGCTCCATGCGCAGGATCTTGAATTCGTATTCATTGCCGGTGGTCAGTACGGCCGTCACACGAGCGCCACGCGCCGCCTTTTCTTTGTCGCGATCGCCTTTCGGGCGCCGCTCTTCGATTTCAGAGACGTGGCAGAGCGCCTCGATCCCTTCGGCCAGCTCGACGAACGCGCCAAAATCCGTAGTGCGGGCGACTTTACCCTTCAAAATGTCGCCGATCTTGTGCGCGGTAAACCAATCGGCCCAGATATCTTTCAGTTGCTTGATGCCCAGGGAAAGGCGCCGGTTCTGCGAATCCACTTTCAGGACTTTCGCTTCCACCGTGTCGCCCTTCTTGAATTTCTCGCTGGGATGCTTGATCCGTTCGGTCCAGCTCACGTCGCTGATGTGGATCAGCCCTTCCATGCCCTCTTCGATTTCGACGAACGCGCCAAAATCCGCGAGGTTGCGGATGCGCCCGTTCACCACCGTGCCCACCGGATATTTTTCCGCCGCCGCGTCCCAAGGATCGGGCTGCGTCTGCTTCAATCCCAAAGAAATGCGGCGCTGCTCGGTCTTCACTTCGAGCACGACGACTTCGAGCTCGTCGCCTTCCTTCACAATCTTGGCGGGATGCTTAGTGCGCTTCGACCAACTCATTTCGCTGACGTGCACCAGGCCCTCGACGCCCGGCTCAATCTGCACGAACGCGCCGTAGTCCGTCACGCCCACCACTTTTCCATGCACGCGCGTGCCCACCGGAAAACGCTCCGGCACGGTGGCCCACGGATCGGGCAGCAGCTGCTTGCGTCCCAGCGAAATGCGCTGCTTTTCCTTATCGAATTTCAGGATTTGTACTTGTAGGTCGTCGCCGGCTTTTACGATCGAAGAGGGATGCGGCACGCGTCCCCAAACCAGATCGCTTACGTGTAGCAGTCCGTCCATCCCGCCCAGGTCCACGAATACGCCGTAGTCGGTGACATTTTTCACCTTGCCGGTGACCACCGTGCCTTCGGCCAGCGAGCCCATCAGGGATTCGCGCTTCGATTTCTGGGCTTCTTCCAGAATCGCGCGCCGGCTCACCACCACGTTGCCGCGCTTGCGATTCAATTTCAGCACGCGCACTTCGATTTCTTTGTCTTTCCACGAATCCAGGTCGTGCACCGGCCGCAATTCAATCTGCGAAGCCGGCAGGAACGAGCGCACGCCGATATCCACCACCAGGCCGCCCTTGATTCGCTCGGTTACTTTGCCCTTGATCGTGGCGTGCTCGCGATACGATTTCTCGATACGCTCCCACACGCGGCGGCGATGCGCGCGCACGTGCGACAGCAGCACGTAGCCATCTTTCTGCGCGTGCAGGCGTTCCACTTCGATCGTCTGGCCTGCGCCGAATTCAATCGGGCTACCCGAATCCACAAATTCCTGCGCGGGGACGAGTCCTTCGAACTTGCCGCCGACGTCTACGATCACGCCCGCGTCAGTCACGGCCAGCACGTGGCCATCGAAAATCTCGCCCTCGGCTGCGGCAGGCTCGGGCACTGCGAACTGCTCCATCAGCTGGTCCATCGTTTGCGTGGTTTCGGCAGACTCCGAGGATTCGCCCGACGCGCTGGCTTCTGCCGCGGTGTCAGCCGCGCTCGGTGCAGCTGTCGCAGCGCTGCCGTCTATCTGAATCGCTGCCGTCACTTCTGCACCATCGGCTGACGCTACTCGGTCAGTTACTTCTGCGGCACTACTCGCTTCCGCAGCGCCGGCAGGCACACTCGTCCCCTCGGGTTCGGATGTCGGCGCCGCTCGCTCCAGCGCGCCATTGTCCGCAGAACGCTGCTCGGGCGCTCGCGCTACGGCCGCGGCTGCTCCGGTAGCGCTCGCCGCCGTGGTAACGCTTGGGGTACTGCCGCTCACATGTTGAGACGCAGACCCAGACGCGGCTTCGCCGGCGCTGCCCTGCGGCGTCTCTGCGGAGGTGTCCGTGCTGGCTGATTCCACGGTTGCGGTAGGAAGATTCAGGTCGTGTTCGGGTGACATTAGGGAGCGGCCTCCGTACGGATTCGTGCCCTGCTACCGAGAATTCGGACTCGGCTACTCCACCCGCTGGGGTTTGGAGCAATGAAGGGGAAAGAATGCCCACGCTAGACGTTCTTGTCACGAGGATGATACCCGCCCGATTCGCGCATTGTCAACAAACCATCGCGCGAGGCGGGGTCTGGCCCTAGGGGAGCCAGCTCGAATCGTTCAGATCAATGTTACGCAATAATAAAAGGGAAATTCTATTTCATGCGCGTATAGCAGGCTGGATTTTTCGCAGATTCAAATATTTTCCGAGTCGCTTTCCCATCGCCGAGGATTGAGACGAATGTATTCACGCACAGTGCGAAACTCGCCTTCATTGCCCATGATGGGTTCCCAAGAGTTTCGCCGCCACACAGTCCCGCCGCGCCGGCCAAGCGCCCAATTCCCATCAATCGCAGAAAGCGACTTGAACGCGCGAATGATCTTGCTGAGTGTTGGCAAGCGGGCGGTAGGGGCGCTGCTTGCTGCGCCCCTTCTCGGCAAGGAGTCAACAATTTCAACAATGCCGTGGAAGAGATTCGGCATAATCACATAATCAAGAAACGCCGCTGGAGCAAATCGTTTGTCAAGATTGAGCCAAACGTCTCGCACCGCTAAGCCACCGGGATCGAGGGCCACAGTCCCAATAAAAATCCGGCCAAATATTTTCTTATGCCCCTCAGCGCAAATCGTGACGAAAGTACAGACCAGCCAGCGAGTAGTCAAAGCCCTTCAGACGAATTGAACGTCGGCCGTATTGAACCACGTCAGGCATGAATCACATGGAGAAACGGACGCCACAAGCTCCAGCGACCGGTCGGCACATCTGCGACCTTGCCAAGCTGGGGCGCAGCAAGCAGCGCCCCTGCCAAGACCTCTGGCCGCAGGCTATTTCGTGCGCTCGGCGGCTTGCGACACGACTTCGCTTACCGAAACGGGCCCGCGTGGCGAATCTCTTTGCGGTAGTCTGCGGCGTTGATCTCTACGGTGCGGCACATCTCATACAAACGCGAACGAATTCGTTTGCCGACGCGCTCGGTAAGCGAATCTTCAATCGTCGGCGCGCGCATGCCCGCGACGCGCGCTGGCGGCGCGCCATTTGCTGAACTTCCAGCCGCAGCGTCCGAATCCAAGAAATTTGTGGTCAGCAGCGTCACGCGCTTTTCGTTGTAACGCGTATTGAGCACGTGCCCCACGGTTTCAAGCGCCCACAGCGATGGCTTGCTCGAACCCACATCATCGAGCACCAAAATTTCCGCCTTCAGCACCGGCTCCAGCACGCTCATCTCCGTCGCCTGGCTCTCCGGATTGTAACTGTCCTGAATCGCCTTAAGCAGTTCGCGATAATCGTAAAAAAGTCCGCTGTGTCCGCGCAGCACGATGAACTTCATCGCCGAAACTGCCAGGTGCGTCTTGCCCACGCCGCACGGCCCCATCAGCAGCAATCCATGCTCGCTGCATACCGGAAATTCATCCGCAAATCGCTGCACCATCAGCTTCGCTTGCGCCAGGCTGCGATTCCACGCCGCCATCTGCTCGCGCGAAACATTCTCTATATCGTTATCCGTCTCGTAATTTTCAAAATCGCAATGTCGGTAACGTTCCGGCACGCGCGCGCGCTGCAAAGCCCGCTCGGTGCGGTCGCCCGTGGTGCAATCGCACGGCACGGCCCACACCATCTTCGGCTCGCCCACTCCCGCGCCAGGACGATCCGCCGCCAGCGCCTGCGCGCCTTCCGTGGTGCGTTCCACCACCTTCCATCCGCTGCCTTCACAATTGGGACAATCCGCTCGCGCCATCTTGCAAGAATAAGCGCCGCGCACGGCGCGCGCAAGCACACCCATGCCTGTGGAAGTTGCTGCACCTGTGGAAAGCTTCAAGGAAAGTAAAAACGCAGACGGACTGAGGAGAGTTACTTATTCACGCGAATGGCTTGCCGCGGCGTCGTACGCACAATCGCATTGCGATATTTGCGATCCTCGCCCGCATTAAACCCACGCGCCATCTCGCTGCGCACAAAATGCGTGAACGCTTCCATCTGCGTCTGCATCTCCGCCATCTTGTCGCGCATGTTCAGAATAATTTCGATGCCTGCGAGATTCACGCCCAGCTCGCGCGTTAGATTCAAAATTACCTCGAGCCGTTCGAGGTCCTGGTCCGTGTACAGCCGTGTGTTGCCCTGGGAACGCGAAGGCGTCAGCAAACCAACGCGCTCGTACAGCCGCAGCGTCTGCGGATGCAGCTTGTACAGCTCCGCTACCGCGCTGATCATGTAACCGGCCTTCGCTCTTTTCCTGGGACGCGCTACCATCGAACTTCTCCTCAAACCGTCGCGCGCGCAAATACCTCGCGCCGTGGATCTTCCGGATCGAGCTTGCTCAATTCCTTCAAGAGATTGCGCACGCGCTCGTCTTCCGGCTTCGGAACTACAATTTGCACTTCCACAATCTGGTCGCCGCGCTTTCCTGGCTGGCGAATCGAAGGCGCGCCCTTCTCGCGCAGGCGCAGTTTCTTGCCGCTATTCGTTGCGGGAGGAATACGCACCTGCGCCCGCCCGTCAATCGTCGGCACTTCCACCTTCGCGCCGAGCGACGCTTCCGTCACTGTGATGGGAACCAACGTATAAAGGTCGTCGCCGCGCCGCTCGAAAAATGGATGCGGTTCCACCTTCATCACGATGTACAGATCTCCTGGAGGCCCGCCGTGCAGCCCCGCATTGCCGCGACCAGCCACGCGCACACGCGAACCAGTCTGCGCGCCCGGCGGTATGCGCACGTCCAGCGATTCCACGCGCGGCACGCGCCCTTCGCCGCCACAATTCTTGCACATGGTATGCAAACGCCCTGTGCCCCCGCAGCGCGAGCAGGCAATCTGAAATCGCATCTTGCCGCTTACTTGCGTCACCTGCCCCGACCCGCCGCACGTGGGGCACACTTTTTCATCGCCGGGCTGCACTCCGGCGCCATGGCACACGCTGCACACGTCCAGCCGCGTGATGCTCAGCTTCTTTACCGCGCCGCGCATTGCTTCGGCAAAAGTAATCTCGATCTGAAATTCCAGATCGCTGCCGGGTTCGCGCTCGGTCGCCTGACGCGCCGCGTTCTGCCCGCGAAATACCTGGCTGAAAAGATCGCGGAAGCTGGTCCCGCCGCCTCCGCCCGCGCCTCCGCCGAAATCAAATCCGCCGAAATCGAAGTGAACGTCGTCCGACGCGCCCTCGGCATAGCCGTATCCAGCGCCCGGCGGCGGAGCTCCGCCCTGCCCCGGCTGGTTGAACCCGAACTGGTCGTACAACTGGCGCTTCTTGGTATCGGAAAGTACTTCGTAGGCTTCCTGAATCTGCTTGAATTTTTCTTCCGCGGATTTGTCGCCGGGATTCAGGTCGGGATGGTATTTGCGTGCGAGCTTGCGATAGGCCGCGCGAATATCCTTCACAGCGGCGTTGCGCGCCACGCCCAGCAATTCGTAATAATCTTGTTTGGTGGTTGTCGCCATATGAAAAAGATCTCGAAACGAATTTCACCGCGCGCGGGAATCATAAACATGTGCGCGCGTACAAATGTAGGGGCGGGTCCCATTTTCATCTCAATGGACCCGCCCCGACGGTCACGTCATATCTTCCGCTTTAATTCGGCTTCTTCGAGTCGTCAACGTCCACGAACTCGGCATCCACCACGTCGCCTTGTCCGGAAGCGTTTCCGCCATGCGCTCCGCCGCCGCTGGCACCGCCGTCGGCACCACCCGGAGCGCCCGCTGCCGCCGCGCCCGCCGCCTGCTGCGCCTTGTACATCGTTTCCGCGATGTGGTGCGAAGCCTTGGTCAGGTTCTCCGCTGCTGCGTTCAACTTCTCGACGCCGCCTTCGGCCAGCGCTTTGCGCGCTTCCTCGATGGCGTCCTGCGCCGTCTTCACCTCAGACTCGGACAGCTTCTCGCGGTTGTCTTTCAACACTTTTTCCGTCTGGTACACCAAATTGTCCAGCCGGTTGCGAGCCTCCACTTCCGAAAGCCGCGCCTTGTCCTCCGCCGCATGCGAATCCGCTTCCTTCTTCATGCGTTCGGCTTCTTCCTTGGACAAGCCCGTCGAAGCCGTGATGGTGATCTTCTGTTCCTTGCCCGTCGCGTTGTCTTTTGCCGAGACGTTCAAGATGCCGTTCGCGTCGATATCGAACGTCACCTCGACTTGCGGCACTCCGCGCGGAGCAGGCGGCAATCCCACCAGGTGAAATTTTCCGAGAGAACGGTTTCCACTGGCGACCGGCCGCTCGCCCTGCAGCACGTGAATCTCGACGGAGGTCTGATTGTCCGCCGCGGTCGAAAACGTTTCCGACTTGCGCGTCGGAATCGTGGTGTTCCGCGGAATCAACACGGTAGTCACTCCGCCCAGCGTTTCCACGCCCAGCGAAAGTGGCGTCACGTCCAGCAGCAGGATGTCCTTCACTTCGCCCGCCAGCACGCCGCCTTGAATGGCCGCGCCGACTGCTACGACCTCATCGGGATTCACGCCTTTGTGGCCTTCCTTGCCGAACAGGTCCTTCACTAGCTGCTGAATCATCGGCATGCGCGTCTGTCCGCCGACCAACACCACTTCGTCGATCCTGCTGGCGTCCACGCCCGCGTCCTTCATGCACTGTTTGCATGGCTCGACCGAGCGCTTGACGATGTCGTCCACCATCGCTTCCAGCTTCGCGCGAGTCAGTTTCTTCACCAGGTGCTTCGGACCGTTCGCATCCGCCGTGATGAACGGCAGATTGATTTCGGTTTCGATGGTGCTGGAGAGCTCGATCTTGGCGCGCTCCGCTGCGTCACGCAGCCGTTGCAGCGCCATCTCGTTGCCCTTGCTCTTCAGGTCCAGGCCTTCGTCCTTCTTGAACTCCTCCACCAGCCAGTCCACGATGCGTTGATCAATGTTGTCGCCGCCCAAGTGCGTGTCGCCATTGGTGGCCTTCACTTCGATCACGCCTTCGCCGACTTCCAGGATGGAAATGTCGAAGGTGCCGCCGCCGAAGTCGTACACGGCGATGGTCTCGTCCTTCTTCTTGTCCAGGCCGTACGCCAGCGCCGCAGCCGTCGGCTCGTTGATGATGCGCTTCACGTCGAGGCCGGCGATCTTGCCCGCGTCTTTCGTCGCCGTGCGTTGCGCGTCGTTGAAATATGCCGGCACGGTGATCACCGCGTCCGTCACTTTCTCACCGAGAAAATCTTCCGCGGCGAGCTTCAGCTTCTGCAGAATCATCGCCGAGATTTCGGGTGGCGTGTATTCCTTGCCGTACGCCTGCACCGCGACGCCTTCGCCGTGCTTCACCACTTTGTAAGGCACCATCTTTAATTCTTCACTTACTTCGTCATAACGGCGCCCCATAAACCGTTTGATCGAATAAATGGTGTTTTCCGGGTTGGTGATCGCCTGCCGCTTGGCGACTTGGCCCACCAGACGTTCGCCCGTCTTGGTGATGCCGACCACCGAAGGGGTGGTGCGCGCGCCTTCCTGGTTCGGAATTACGGTCGGTTCGCCGCCCTGCATCACCGCTACCACCGAATTGGTCGTGCCCAGGTCAATTCCAATGATCTTGCTCATGTATCTCGCTCCCTAATAACGTTCGGCGAGCCTGCCGGTGGCAGGGTCGCTCGAAAACACCGCCATGATACACGTTGAGTGTGTCATTGTCAAGTTTTCTGTGTGTCTGTATTCCTATGCAAATACAAGCTTTATTTAACGCTTCCGCGCCAGCTTGGTGAAATCGCCCTCTGTGCTTACCAGCCGCCTTGCCTGTCCTTCTCCTAGCCGTCTCGCCTCGTTGCCTGTTTGTCTTAGTGCCTCTGTGGCCAATCCTATGGCTCCCCCGGGCGAACCAACTCCACTCCCCGCCGCATCCCAGAACGGGCGCTTTCGCCGGCCGCACATCACGGCACAACCCGGCGCTTCTTCGCCAACTTTTCGAGTTACAATGTTGTTTCGGTCTAAACTCAAGTCACACGCTCAGGAGGCAAAGTTGAGTTCTAGAATCAATCGCTTGTTCGTTCGCCGCACGACCTTGCGCACGACCTCTTGCGCGCCCTGGGCCGCGGCCATCCTCGCAACGATTGCGGTTCTCGCCCTCGCATCCAAAGCGCAAACCGGCTCCACGCCCGCCTCGGCGCACAAGCATGCCGCTGCCGATCCTGCTCCCTCCGCGCCCGTAAAGACCATCGGCAATCGCAACGCGCCTATCACCATGGAAGTTTTCAGCGATTATCAGTGCCCATCCTGCGGCAATTTTTATGAGACGACGCTGCGCGCGATGATCCCGGACTACGTCGCGAGCGGAAAAGTCTATCTCGTGCATCATGATTTCCCGCTGCAGATGCACAACTATTCGGGCCAGGCCGCCCGCTGGGCCAATGCCGCCGCGATGATCGGACAATTTCAAGATGTGGATGCAGCGCTCTTCGACAACCAGGCCAAATGGACCGCCGACGGCGACCTGGAAAAATACGTGGCTGGCGCCATCAGCCCCGCAAACTTCAAACGGGTCCAGGCGATCCTGAAGGGCTGC
>Ga0209274_10000230_pt1 | contig 43223 bp, 41 predicted proteins | sample HubBroMetageREF1_FD_188343 | JGI IMG/M metagenome (GOLD analysis project Ga0209274, IMG submission 188343) | Reference soil microbial communities from the Hubbard Brook experimental Forest, New Hampshire, USA - Hubbard Brook CCASE Soil... | ecosystem: Environmental > Terrestrial > Soil >...
GCCACGAGTTCGGCCCAGCGCTCCTCGGCGACGCGTTGGAACGCCTCGTCCAGTTCGACCCGCTCCACCGTCTGGACGATCGCGTCGAGAGTGAAGCCGTGCGCGCTCTTCCCCGCGCGCTCGGCCGCGGCGGCGACGCGCTGTTTCAGCGCGTCTTCGATGCGGATGGTCGTGGTCGACGTCATGGCTGGCCTTGGTTGTGAGCCGGACATGCAGCACTATTGTGCTATTCCCGCAAGATGAAAATTGCTCCCGCGCGATTGACCCTTTGGAATGGGGTAAGGGTTAGCAGGGCCTCTGCCTCGTTTCTCATGTCGGGCGCAAGATGAGCGCGCCGACCAGGCCGCGGAACAACGCCGCTTCGGGGCAGTTCGCGGCAAAGGCCAATCTGATCCGGCTGGTGGTTTCCTTGATCCGCACGGCGATCTCGAGCAAGCGCAGGCGGATGGTGGAGAATTCGCCGCCGGCGAGCGGTTGGGGTTTCGGGATGGCGTTGCGCACGGCGAGCATCAGCCAATAGGCGGCAGTGTGGAGGATCAGCCGCATCTGGTTGGCGAGCGGGGAGCGGCAACTGGTTCGATCGGATGCCAGCTGGCTCTTGGGCTGCTTGATCAGGTTCTCGGCCTGGCCTCTGGCGTAATAGAGGCTGTCATAGAGCCACCGGGCTGTGCCGACTGTGATGTTGGTGACCACGTAGCGTGTATCGAGGCCTTTGCGGGTCGCCTCGATCCGGGCCACGACACGGCGGGGATGGGTCCAGGATTTGGCGCCGTAGCGGGTCTCGGTGTAGTCGCGCACGACATCGAGGTTGGCGCTCGCGCGCCGCACGCAGACTTCATCGGTCTGCTCGAAGATCTGAGTGGCTAGAACCCCGTTGGGCGGCAAGCCGAAAATGTATTGGACGCCATTGTGCTCGCACCAATCCATGGCCTCCCTGCGGCCATAGTGGCTGTCCCCGCGAATGGTAATGTTGGTCTTGGGCCAGTGGCGCCGGATGCGCCGGACCAGCCGGCGGATATGGGCGCGAACCTCCTTGCCGTCCGGTGTCTTGCCGGGACGCAGGATGGTCAGGACACAATGGCCGCTATCGGCGTCATAGACATGGATCGGCAGGAAGCAGCGTTCGTCGTAGTGGGCGTTGAAGAGCGACAATTGCTGATGGCCATGCACGGTGTCGGCAGTATCGTCGATGTCGAGCGTGATCGACCGGGGCGGGCGCCGGTAGCTCTTGCACCACAGATCCACCGTGGCTCCGCTCAGCCGGATCAGCGTGCGCAGGTCGGGGGCATTCTCCCAACGTGACATTGTGGGTTGTGAAGCCAGGTGGTCGCCGCTCTCCGGCAAGCGCCCGCAAGCCATCTTGAAGGCCGGATCCCCGCGCAAATCGTCCAGGTCGTCGCCGTCCGGATAGCCGCAAGCGATCGCGAAGATCCGGGCGCGCAGAATATCCGCCATCGTATGCGTGATCCGGGTCGGATCGCGGCGATCGGGAATGAGGGCGGCCAGAGTGTCGACCAGCCCGAGCCGCCGGTCGGCCCCGGCCAAGAGCAGCACCCCGCCTTCAGAACTGATCAGACCGTCGTCGAAAGCGGCGGCGACGCGCTTCTTGCGCAGGCTTGGCAGGCTGAAGGGAAAAAGCGTATCGTCGTCAGTGGCGGGCATGACAGATTCCGTCCGAGCTTCGAGAGTGGCGTCAGCACCCAATCTCTAAGCGATTCCAGAAGGTTAAACCATGCCCGCCAGCGAATCCCAGCGATGCGGTGAATAAGATGGGCTAGTTGCCGCCGAAATCTGACAGCCGGCACCGGCCCGCCGGATCGGCGGGGTCGCTGAACTCTGCTCCGTCTCCGGCCTTCCCCTGTTTCGGGAGGGTCGGAGACGGGTCAGAGGCCGGAAAATCATGATACCGGCCGTGGCACCCATGCTACTCTACCCGCCATGAGCGTTGCCTTCGATAGTCCGATGACCCTGGCAGAGTTTCTCACCTGGGAGGAACGCCAGCCGCTGCGCTGGGAATTCGACGGGCAGCACCCGATCGCGATGGCCGGGGGGACGCGCGCCCATGCGCAAATTCAGCGGAATCTGGCGATTTCGATCGGCGGGAGGCGGCGCGGCGGTCCCTGCCAGTTCATCGGCAGCGATCTGAAGGTCCAAACCGCGAGCGACAAGATCCGCTATCCCGACGGGTTCGTCGTCTGCACGCCCGCTGCCGGCGGGTCGACCATCGTGCACGATCCCGTCGTCATATTCGAGGTACCGAGCGAAGGCACCTCGACCCGGGATTTCGGCGAGAAGAACGAAGAATACGCGGCATTACCCTCGGTGCAGCGCTATGTCATCCTGTTTCAGAGCCGGATCGGCGGAACGATGTTCGAGCGGGCCGGCGATGACTGGATCGGTCATTTGTTGACGGGCGACAAGACCATCGAGATGCCGGAGATCGGCATCGCGGTTCCGCTGGCGGAACTCTATGTCGACGTCGATTTATCCGGCCCGGACGAAAGCAGCGCGTGAACCGGCGACCTCGTCCTCCGGCGCCGAAGCCTCACAGGAACACCGGTTCCGCCCGCAGATGCTGCGCGACGAATCCGTGCCGCTCGGCCAGCAATTCGACGACCCGGGCACGGTGGCAGCTCCGCCAATCGGCTTCGTAGCAGACGAGGCAGCTCGGCTGTGCCCGGGCGAGGTCGGCGAGTTCCTCGACCGCTGCCCGGGCCTCGGGCCGGGCGAGCTGCGCTTCGACGATTCGCCAGAATGTCTCCCGATCGCCGCTGCGATGGGCGAGGCGGCCTTCCTTGGGCGTGCCCAGCGGCTTCAGATGCAGATAGCCGATCCCGACCGCTTCGACCGACGCGGCCAGCTGGCGTTTGGAGAAGCCGGCACGGCGCGATAGCGGCAGGTCGCGGATATCGACGAGGCGGGCGACACCGGCCGCCTGGAGCGTGCGCAGGAAATCGGCGAACGAGGCCTGCTCGTAGCCGATGGTGAAGATCTCGGGCATGACGTCGCAGGTCCAGCGGGGAAGCGAGGCTCGACCCGCAGAGTGCCGCCCGGCTTCGGGCGTTGACAAGCCCCGGCAAAAATGCGACCCCATCCCTGCCATCGAGCCTCGTGGGAGAGATCGGCCGCAAGGCCGGCGCCGAAGGAGCAACCGCCCCGGAAACTCTCAGGCACAGCGGACCGCGAGGGGACGGCGACTCTGGAAAGCAGGCCCGGCAGGGCCTCACCGACGAGGTAAGCCGGTTCGACCCGGTCATTCTTTCAGGTTCTCGCGACAGAGGGGGCATTTGCCGCAAGCGCGCGGCGGGTGCGGACCACTCCGACTCGGGAGACGCGAACGACCATGACCGAAGCCCCTCTCCTCCGCACCCCGCTCCACGCGCTCCATCAGGAGCTCGAGGCGAAATTCGTGGGCTTCGCCGGTTGGGAGATGCCGGTCCAGTATCGGCTGGGCGTGCTCGGCGAGCATCTGCACTGCCGGGCCGCGGCCGGGCTGTTCGATGTCTCGCATATGGGCCAGCTCCACCTCCGGGGCGCCGAGGCGGCGCGGGCGCTCGAAACCCTGGTGCCGGGCGAGATCCAGGCGCTGCCGATCGGCCGCACCCGCTATACTCTGCTGACCAACGAGACCGGGGGAATCCGCGACGATCTGATGGTGACCAATCTCGGCGATCATCTGTTCCTGGTCGTCAATGCTGCGACCAAGGCGGCCGATATCGCCCATCTGCGCGCAGGCCTCGCCGGGCGCGCCACGATCGAGCCGCTCGAGTCGCGGGCGCTCCTGGCCTTGCAGGGACCGGCGGCGGCGGCGGTGATGGCGCGCTTGGTCCCCGATCTCGCCGGCATGAAATTCATGAGCGCCCGGACTGTCGCTCTCGCCGGCGCCGACTGCTTCGTAAGCCGCTCGGGCTACACCGGCGAGGATGGCTGGGAGATCTCGGTCGAAGCCGAGGCGGCCGAAACGCTGGCCCGGCGCCTGCTGGCCGAGCCGGAAGTCGCCGCGATCGGGCTGGGTGCCCGCGATTCGCTCCGGCTCGAGGCCGGGCTCTGCCTCTATGGCCACGATCTCGACGAGACTACGACGCCGATCGAGGCCGGGCTCGACTGGGCGGTCGGCCAGCGCCGGCGCGCCGAGGGCGGCTTTCCCGGCGCCGAAACCATCCTGCGCCAACTGGCCCTCGGGCCCTCCCGGCGGCGGGTCGGCATTCTGCCCGAGGGCAAGGCGCCGGCGCGCGAATCGACGCCGATCGAGATCGCCGGTACGGCGGTCGGCCGGATCACCAGCGGCGGCTTCGGCCCCTCGATCGCAAGCCCGGTCGCCATGGGCTATGTCGAAACCGGCCATGCCGCGGCCGGGACCCGGCTCGACCTGCTCGTGCGCGGGACGCCCCGCCCGGCCCGGATCGTGCCCCTGCCCTTCACCCCGCATCGCTATTTCCGCGGCTGACCCGTTGCGAACGAGGAGCTTTCCCCATGTCCGAGACCCGATACGCCAAGAGCCACGAGTGGATCCGCATCGACGGCACCAGCGCCACGGTCGGGATCACGCCCTATGCCGCCGAACAGCTGGGCGATGTCGTCTATGTCGAACTGCCCGAAGCAGGACGCGAACTGGTCCAGGGCAAGGAGGCGGCCGTGGTCGAATCGGTCAAGGCGGCGAGCGAGATCTATGCTCCGGTCTCCGGCATCGTGACGGAATCGAACACGCTCCTCGCCGATCAGCCGGCCCTGGTCAACGAAGACGCGGCCGGAGCCGGCTGGTTCTTCAAGATGACGATCGCGGATCCGGGCGAACTGGCCGAGCTGCTCGATCAGGCGTCCTATGACGCCGTGGTCGCGGAGCTCGAGTGATGCGCTATCTGCCGCTGACCGATACCGAGCGAGCGGCGATGCTGGAGACGATCGGCGTCGGCTCGGTCGATGCCCTGTTCCAGGACGTGCCCGCGGCGGCCTGGCGCGAGCAGGCGTTCGATCTGCCGCCCCATCAAGGTGAAATCGAGGTCGAGCGCGCGCTTTCCCGGCTCGCCCGGCGCAATGTGACCGCCGGTTCGGTGCCGAGCTTCCTCGGCGCCGGAGCCTATCGCCACCATGTTCCGGCCGCCGTCGACAGTCTCATTCAGCGCGGCGAGTTCCTGACCTCCTACACGCCGTACCAGCCGGAAGTGAGCCAGGGCACCCTGCAATATCTGTTCGAGTTCCAGACGCAGGTGGCGCTGATCACCGGCATGGATGTCGCCAACGCCTCGATGTATGACGGCGCCAGTGCCACGGCCGAAGCGGTGCTGATGGCCAATCGGATCACCCGCCGCAAGCACGCGGTGCTGTCGGGCGGCCTGCACCCGCAGTACCGCGAGACGGTAGCGACCCACGCGAGGTTCGCCGGGTTCGACCTCACGACCCCGCCGCCCGATGCGCTCGGGAGCGAGGTGCTGACCGGCCTCGTCGACAAGGAGGTCTCCGCCGTCGTCGTCCAGAACCCGGATTTCTTCGGCCGGGTCCGCGATTATTCGGCGCTGGCCGAGGCCTGCCACCGAGCGGGGGCGCTGCTGGTCGTAGTCGTGACCGAGATCGTGTCGCTGGGCGCGGTCCTGGCGCCGGGCGATATGGGTGCGGATATCGTCGCCGCCGAAGGGCAATCGATCGGCAACGCCTTGAATTTCGGCGGGCCTCATCTCGGCCTGTTCGCGACCCGGGACAAATATGTCCGGCAGATGCCCGGGCGGCTCGCCGGGCAGACGATCGATGCCGACGGCAGACGCGGCTGGGTGCTCACCCTCTCGGCCCGCGAACAGCACATAAGACGCGAGAAGGCGACCAGCAATATCTGTACGAATTCAGGGCTTTGTGCGCTGGCTTTCACCATTCACATGAGTCTCCTCGGCGAAACGGGATTTACCCGGCTGGCCGATCTCAACCATGCCAACACGGTCCGGTTGGCGGGCACGCTCGGCTCTGTGCCGGGCGTCACGTTGTTGAACGAGACCTTCTTCAACGAGTTCACCCTGCGCCTGCCCGCTCCCGCCGCGGCAATCGTCGATGCGCTGGCGTCCAGAGGCGTGCTCGGCGGCGTGCCGGTGAGCCGGCTCTATCCGGACGACCCGGCTCTGGCCGATCTCCTGCTGGTCGCGGCGACCGAATTGACGGCCGAGGCCGACGCGACCGAGTTCGCCGCTGCCCTGTCCGAGGTGCTGTCATGACCGGAGAGTGGAGCCGTGCCGTCAGCAATTTCCAATCCGGTACCGGCACGACCGGCACCTATAGCGGCAATCGCGGCCTGCAGCTCGAAGAGCCCTTGCTGTTCGAGCGCGATTCGCCCGGGCGCTGCGGCGTCGATCTGCCGGTTCCGTCGGCGGTCGAAAACCGTCTGGGCGCAGCCCGGCGGCGGCGCCCGATCGGCCTGCCGGGGATATCGGAGCCCGAAGTAGTGCGCCATTTCACCCGGCTCTCGCAGAAGAACTACGCCATCGACAGCGGGCTCTACCCGCTCGGCTCCTGCACCATGAAACACAATCCGCGGCTGAACGAGCGGCTGGCCCGGCTGCCGGGATTTGCCGATATTCACCCGTTGCAGCCGGTTCAGACGGTTCAAGGGGCGCTCGCCGTCATCGACCTCCTGGCGCAGTGGCTGAAGACGCTGACCGGCATGCCCGCAGTGGCGATGAGTCCCGCGGCCGGCGCCCATGGCGAGCTCTGCGGCATGATGGCGATCCGGGCCGCCCATGACGCCCGAGGCGAACGCCGCAACCGGGTGCTGGTCGCGGAGTCGGCCCACGGGACCAATCCGGCGACTGCCGCGGCTTGCGGCTTCGGCGTCGATCCGGTCCCGGCCAATGCCCGCGGCCGGGTCGATCTCGGCGCCTTGCGGGCCAGGCTCGGTCCGGATGTCGCCGGCGTCATGCTGACCAACCCCAACACCTGCGGCCTGTTCGAGACCGAAATCTGCGAGATCGCCGCCGCCGTGCACGAGGCCGGCGCCTACTTCTATTGCGACGGCGCCAATTTCAACGCCATCGTCGGCCGGGTGCGCCCCGGCGATCTCGGCATCGATGTCATGCACATCAATCTGCACAAGACCTTTTCGACGCCGCATGGCGGCGGCGGCCCGGGCTCCGGCCCGGTCGTCCTGTCCGAGGCGCTCGCCCCGTTCGCGCCGCTGCCCTGGATCGTGCACGGTGCCGACGGGTTGGAATTGGCCGAGCAGGCCGAAGGTGAAGCAGCCCAGGCCTTCGGCCGGCTCAAGGGTTTCCACGGCCAGATGGGCATGTTCGTGCGGGCACTGGCCTATATGATGAGCCATGGCGGCGACGGGTTGCGCCAAGTCGCCTCGGACGCCGTGCTCAACGCCAATTATCTGCTGGCGGGCTTGAAGGACACGCTGTCGGCACCCTTCCCCGGGCCGTGCATGCACGAGGCCCTGTTCGACGACCATTTCCTGAAAGATACCGGCGTCACCACGCTCGACCTCGCCAAGGCGCTGATCGACGAGGGCTTTCATCCGATGACCGTGTATTTCCCGCTGGTCGTCCACGGTGCCGTCCTGATCGAGCCGACCGAGACCGAGAGCAAGGCGACGCTCGATCGGTTCATCGCCGTGATGAAGGCGCTGGCAGCCGAGGCGCAATCCGGTGCGGCCGGGAAATTCCAGCAGGCGCCGGTGCTGACGCCCCGGCGGCGCTTCGACGAAACCGCCGCGGCGCGCAGCCCGGTGCTCCGCTGGCGGCCTGCTTCCGATCGCGCCCGAGCGACGGAATAGAGTCCCCGGGCGTTTTCTGTGGCGTCGGCCCGATACTCGGCCGATGATCGGGCTCGAGTGCCCGTCCGGGCGGATGGGCGGCCCGGGTTGCTCGGAGGACCGGCATGCCGAGCGAGATCCGGCGGCTCCTGTTTCGATCGCATGAGATCATCACGGCGATCACCGAGTATTTTCATCGGCGCGGCATCGCTCTGCCGCTGGGCACGGCATCGCGGATCATCATCCTCGAGGCACCCCAGGCCCATGCCATCCTCGAAGTCACCACCGATATCGGCACGATCATCGAGGTCGAAGTCACCGCCGAGATGCTGGCTGCGTCGCTGATCCTCTATTGCATCAACCGCAAGATCCCGCTGCCGGCGGAGGCCGACAAAAGGCTGCAGCGGGTCCAGGAGGACGCGGTGGCCCTGGTCGTGGTCAAGCACGCGAAGCCGGGGGCCTGAGGGCCGCCGGCTCGCCCGACCGTTGAGATCGGACGCGAACGCACCTATCTTGTCTGCCATGATGGGTTGGGGCAGGAGGCGGGCATGGGGGCGTATCTCTACCTCGTCGGCGCGGCAATCGTGGTTGCGGCACTGGTCATCTTCCGCCGCGGCGGCAATTCCCTGCAGAGCGGCGACATCTCCAACAGCGCTGTCATTGTCGGCACCGTCACGGGGAAAGTCAGCCAGAAGATCGCCGCTCCGGCAGACGGCGCGGCACCGAAAGAGCGAGGCGACCGGGTCGCCTGGGTCATCGCGATCATCGGCGTCGCCATCGCCGCGGCGCAGCTGATCCATGACCTCGTCAAGTAGCACGGGCTGGCTCGCCAAGCTGTTCAGCGGCAATCGCGTCGCTTCCGGCGACATTCTCGGCGCCGCCGTGATCAATGGCGATGTCAGCGGCATCGTCATCCAGCAGATCGGCAGCTCTCGCCCGCCGCCGCCGGTGCCGAGCCTGCCCTGGCGCGACCTGCAGCCGGTGCTCGGCCGGGCCGGTGAGCCCGAGATCTTCAACCTGCTGACCTGGCGCACGCGGCTGGTGCGCACGCTGATCGGCCGCGATGCCGACAGGGACCGGCTCGTCGCCTGGGCCTGCGACGATCCGCGCCCGATCGCCGTCCGGCTCCTCGGCGGGGCCGGCGGTGCCGGCAAGTCGCGCCTCGCCGCCGAAGTGGCGAATTCCTTGCGCGCGCAGCACTGGGTCACCGGCTTCGTCGATCTGGGTGCCCGCGCCGAGCTGCCGGTGGCGAGCGCCGGCCTCTTGCTGATCGTGGATTACCCGGAGGAATGGCGCGAGCCGGTTCGAGCACTGCTGCACAGCCTGGGGCGGCTCGAGGGTTGCCCGGCCAAGCTCCGCCTGTTGCTGCTGAGCCGGCAGGATTTGAATTGGTGGTTCGACGATTTCGCCGCTGCCGGGGCGAGCGAGCTCTGCGATACGCAAGAGAGCATCGTCGGCCCGCTCGAAGCCCACGACTTGTGCCGCCTGGTGCAATCGGCGGCGAAGACCCTGGCCGAGCATCGCGGCCTGCCGCCGCCGGTGCTGGCGGATGCGGCGATCGCCGCCTGGCACGCCGGCGATCCGGCGCTCCACGGCTTGCCGCTCTTCGCCACGGCGGCAGCGCTTCACGCCGTGCTCGATCCGGGTCCCACCTTCGATCTGGCCGGGCCGGAGATCGTCGCCGCCCTGGTCCGGCGCGAACGAAGGCGCCTCGACCAGGCGGCCAAGAATGCCGCGTGGCCCGAGGCCGAAGCGGCGTCGCGGCTGCACGGGCTCGCCGCCCTGCGCAGCACCCTGGACGAGCCGGCCCTGACGCATCTGGCCCGGGCGGCACCGGAGCTGGGCTTGCCGCCACCCGAGCGCGTGATGAATGCGCTCGAACAGCTCGGCTGGCTCACCGAAGCCGTTTTGCCGGCGCCACAGCCCGATCTGATCGCGGCCGAGCTCTTGCGGCAAACCCTCGCCGACCGGCCGCGTGCCGCGCCGAACTGGCTGGCCGCCGCGCTCGCGAGTCCGGACACGATCGATGTCGACCGCCTCGGCCGCCTCGCCCATGACATGGCGATTCTGGCCGGCGAAGACGGCAATCCGCTCGTCGATGGCTTGATCGATGCCGTCACGCGCACGCCCGGCCTCGCCATCCCCTGGCGCGTGATCCTCGACACCGCCATCCCGTTCCGCCTGGCCCCGCTCGGCATCGCCATCGGCCAAGCCCTGCTGCGGGAGGCCGACCTCGATGACCGGGAGCGGTCTGTCATCCTCAACAATCTGTCCATCCGCCTGCGCGAGACGGGGGACGAGACAGCTGCTCTGGGGGCAATCGAGGAGGCCGTCGCGATCCGCCGTCGGCTCGCTGCCGCCGACCCCGCCCGCTTCGAGCCGGATCTGGCGACGAGCCTTGGGAACCTGTCCAACTGCCTGAGTGCGGCAGGGGACGAGACAGCTGCTCTGGGGGCAATCGAGGCGGCCGTCGCGATCTTCCGTCGCCTCGCTGCCGCCAACCCCGCCCGCTTCGAGCCGGATCTGGCGACGAGCCTGAACAATTTGTCCGTCCGCCTGAGTGCAGCGCGGGACGAGGCGGCGGCTCTGGCGGCGACCGAGGCGGCCCTCGCGATCCGCCGTCGCCTCGCTACTGCCAACCCCGCCCGCTTCGAGCCGGATCTGGCGCAGAGCCTCAACAATTTGTCCCACGATAAGAGCACGGCGGGCGACGAGACGGCGGCTCTCGCGGCGATCGAGGCGGCCGTCGCGATCCGCCGTCGCCTCGCTGCTGCAAATCCCGCCCGCTTCGGGCGAGACCTGGCAAACAGTCTGAGCCAGCAGGAGCGGCTCCTCGCCCGCGCGAAGCCATAGATCTCGGCCGCCCGCCGGCCCGATGCGGGGCCGGGGATTCCGCGGGATCGCCCGCTATAGACAGACCTCGCCAAACTCTGCGTGTTATGCTTGACGTAACGGCTAACGATCGGCAATGATGACTCATGATCCTGGGGTGCGGCGACAAGCGGACGGAGCGTTTCTACGCGGGCGAGCGGGTCAAGGAGTTCGAGAGCTTTGCCGATCAGGCGCGCCGGCGCCTGCTGGTCTTGAAGGCCGCGACCACTCTGGACGAGCTTCGCCGGCTCCCGTCGAACCGGTTCGAGGCGCTCGGCGGCGACCGATTCGGCGAATATAGCATCCGCATCAATCGGCAATGGCGCGTCTGCTTCACCTGGGTGCAGCACGACCGGCCGGAGCAAGGTCTCGTTCCGGCAGACCGGATGCTGGTGCCGGGCGACGCCGGCCACGTCGAGATCGAGGATTATCATTGAAGGGGACGCTCCACATGAATGCCATCGACGGCATGCCGCCGATCCATCCGGGCGAGATTCTGCGCGACGAATTGCTCGCCCTCGACCTCAGTGCCAGCCGGTTCGCCAAGGCTCTGGCGGTTCCGGCCAACCGGGTGACCGGCATTCTCAACGGCACGCGGGCGATCACGGCCGACACGGCCTTGCGGCTGTCGCGCTATTTCGGCACCAGTGCCGAGTTCTGGATGAATCTGCAGCAGGATTACGAATTGAAGCGCGCCCGGGCCGAGGCGGGTGCTGCGATCGAACGGAGCGTCCATCCGCGCGCGGCCTGAAACCCGGCCCCGGCGGATCGCGTTCCGCATCCGATCGCGGTGCGGGGGCACCCGGAGATTTCCATCCAACAGCGCGGGCGACGGGGAGGATCGGTCGCGCTCGCGTATGTCACTTGCCTCGATCACCTGCTACCGGTCGCAATGCTGCACGCTGCACTGGACAGACCCGACCGACCCGGTTACAAGTGCGAGTGATTATCAGTTGCCCGGTCGGGAGACTCAATTTGGCTATCCAGGACATTGGTGTCCGCAGCGGGCTCTGGCGCCGGGTTCTGCCCGTGCTCGGGCCGGGCCTCGTCGTCATGCTGGCCGATACCGATGCCGGCAGCATCGTCACCGCGGCCCAGAGCGGTGCCCAGCAGGGCTACAAGCTGCTGACGCTGCAGCTGATCCTGATCCCGATCCTGTTCATCGTCCAGGAACTGACCGTACGGCTGGGGCTGGTCACCGGCCGCGGCCATGGCGAGTTGATTCGCCTGCGCTTCGGTGCCGGCTGGGCTTGGCTTTCGGTCTCGACCATGGTGGTCGCCTGCATCGGCGCACTCGTGACCCAATTGTCCGGGATGGCCGGCGTGGCGCAGCTCTTCGGCGTACCGGTCTGGCTGATGATGGTCGGGACGATCGGGCTCATCATCACCATGGTGCTGACCGGCAGCTATCGGTCGGTCGAGCGGATCGCCGTCTGCTTCGGCTGCTTCGAACTGGTCTTTCTCGGCGTCGCCTGGGCGGCCGGGCCGGTCCCGCGCGAGGTCGCCGCCGGGGTGCTGCAGGCGCCCTTCGGCGATCCCGCCTTCCTCTATCTGGCGGCGGCCAATATCGGCGCGGTGATCATGCCGTGGATGGTGTTCTATCAGCAATCGGCGGTCTGCGACAAAGGCCTGGGGCCGGCCGATCTCACCGTCGCGCGCTGGGACACCGCGATCGGCGCCATTGTGACTCAGCTGATCATGGCCGCGGTTCTGGTCGCCGTCGCCGCCACCATCGGCCGCGCCCACGACTCGGCACCGCTCGACGACGTGCCGGAGATCGCGGCAGCGCTGACGCCGGTGCTCGGCGACACGATCGGACGCCTGGTGTTCGCCCTCGGCATCAGCGGAGCGGCCCTGGTCGCGACCATCGTCGTCAGCCTGACCGCGGCGTGGGGGCTGGGCGAGGTCACCGGCTATCGCCATTCGCTCGAACACCATCCGCGCGAGGCGCCGTGGTTCTACGGCGTGTTCATCGCCTCGCTCGTCGCCGGCGGCGTGCTCGTCGCTTCGGGAACCTCGCTGGTCCAGCTTTCCGTCGCGGTCGAAGTCATGAACGCCGGCCTGTTGCCGATCGTGCTGGGATTTCTGTTCCTGCTCGCCCGCAAGGCGCTGCCGGCACCCTACCGGCTGACCGGCTGGTATGCCTGGGTCGTCGGGATCGTCATCCTCGTCACTTCCGCTTTCGCGCTCTATGCCGGGGCGCAAGGCATCTTCGGCGGCTGAACGGCCGCATCCGCGGCATCACCCCGGTTGATCGCTCGCCTCTTCGAGAACGCCGAACTCGACGCCTTCGTAGATCTCGGCGAGCGGAACCTCGATGCCGATTTCGGGCATCCGCAAGATGAAGTCTTCCGCCAAGAGATGGCCGACCCAGTCATCGCCGATGCGCTCGAACATCGTGCCGGCTCTCTCGTCCTGGGACAGGACCACACAGCGCCGGACCGATTGTATCGTCGAGTATTCGTGGTTCTTCGTGACCAGATCGGTCCGGGCACTGCTGTCGCTCAGGACCTCGAAGATGACGACCGGGTCATACACGATGGTAGCGCGGGGCGGCACAGCCGAACAGACGACAAAACCGTCCGGGTAGCGGACTCTGCCCGAAAGCCCGATCTTGAGATCGTTGCCGAAATAGTGACAGGAGCGTCCTCGGAGCCGGACGCCAATCGAAACCGCCAGGTTGCGCTGGATGGCAGCATGCGCCGCGGTGCCGCCGGTCATGGCGACCGCCCGGAAGCCGTCGAATTCATATTTGAGCGGCTGCCGTTCCTCCCAATCGAGAAACGCGGCAATCGTCATGGGTTTGCTCAGGGCGGCGGTCATGAGCGTCATGTTAGCACAGGAAACTGCGAAATTCTCCCATGAAGCTTTGCCGAGGGCCGGCTGCCGCTTGGCTCGCCGCCGCGTCTGGGGCATGGTCTCTACTGCTCCAGTCCCAGGGGGAGTGCAGATGCCGGCGGAACCAGCTTTGCGCAGCGGCGGCCAGATTCTGGTCGACCAACTCGCCATTCACGGCGTCGATCTGGTTTTCGGCGTGCCCGGCGAGAGCTATATCGCCGTACTCGACGCGCTCTACGACGCCCGCAACCGGATGCGCTTCATCACCTGCCGGCACGAGGCCGGGGCGGCCAATATGGCCGAGGCCTATGGCAAGCTGACCGGGCGACCGGGCATCTGCATGGTGACGCGCGGACCCGGCGCCTGCCACGCCGCGATCGGGCTTCATACCGGCTTTCAAGATTCGACGCCGATGATCCTGTTCATCGGCCAGATCGACCGCGACATGCGCGAGCGCGAGGCTTTCCAAGAAGTCGATTTTCGTCAGATGTTCGCCCCGCTGGCCAAATGGGTCGGCGAAATCGACCAGGCGGAGCGCATCCCGGAATTCGTGAACCGGGCCTTTGCGCTGGCTACGTCGGGCCGCCCCGGCCCGGTCGTCTTGGCCTTGCCCGAAGACATGCTGCGCGATCTGGTGCGCGCGGCGGATGCACGCCCCTACAAGCCGGTCCAGCCCCATCCCGGGGCGGCCCAGATCGAAGAATTCCGGGCTCGGCTGGAGACGGCCGAGCGGCCGTTCCTGATCGTCGGCGGCGGCGGCTGGAGTGCCGAGGCCAAGGCCGATATGGAGGCCTTCGCGACCGGCTGGGACCTGCCGGTCGGCGTGAGCTTCCGCTGCCAGGATTACATTTCGAACGAACTGCCGATCTATGCCGGCGATGTCGGCATCGGCATCAACCCCAACCTCGCCGAGCGGGTGCGCTCCGCCGATCTGCTGATCGCCGCGGGGCCGCGCCTGGGCGAGATCACCACCTCCGGCTACACCTTGGTCGAGGTGCCGGTGCCGAGGCAGACTCTGATCCATATCCACCCCGGATCGGCGGAGCTGAACCGGGTGTATCAGCCGGCTCTCGCGATCAATGCCGGGCTCGGCCCTTTCGCCGCCGCGGCCCGGGCGCTGCCGCCGCCTGTCGCCCCTGCCTGGTCGGCGGCGACCAGGGCAGCGCGCGCAGACTATCTCGCAAACCAGCGAACGAAGCCGCCGCCTGGTGCGCTCGACATGATCGAGATCATGCGCTATCTGCGCCGGACGTTGCCGGACGACGCGATCGTCGCCAATGGTGCGGGCAATTATGCGACCTGGGTCCATCGCTTCTTCCGCTTCCGGACCTGGCGCACCCAGCTGGCGCCGACCAGCGGGGCCATGGGGTATGGCGTTCCCGCCGCGGTCGCCGCCGCCCTTCTCCATCCCGGGCGCATCGTCGTGTCGGTCAATGGCGATGGTTGTTTCCTCATGTGCGGGCAGGAACTCGCGACGGCGATCCAGTACAAGGCCAAGCCGATATTCCTGGTCGTCAATAACGGCATGTACGGGACGATCCGGATGCATCAGGAACGCCGCTATCCGGCCCGGGTGTCCGGGACCGACCTCACCAACCCCGATTTCGCCGCCTATGCCCGGGCCTTCGGCGCCTATGGCGAAATCATCGAACGCACGGAGCAATTCGCCCCGGCCTTCGACCGCGCTCGACGATCCGGCGTCGCGGCCCTGCTCGAATTGCGCCTCGACCCGGAAGCAATCACGCCGAAGCAAAGCCTGAGCGAAATTCGGGCGGAATCCTTGGCGCAGCAAGATAAATTCTCGCTCGCGACTTGACGTGCGGTCGCGACACGGCGCATAGCGTGAAGCTTGGTCAACGCAGTCCGAGCGAGCTGTTGCCGATGCGCATCTTCTGTTTGACGATGGTTTGTTCCCTTCTCGCTCTCACCGGTTGCGATAGTGCGCCGAAGCAGCAGCCCCTTCCACCGGCGGCCACGGTGAACTTCACCATGCCGACCGGCAAGATCGCCGTGGCGCCGCTGGTGTCGCAACTCGACCCCGACCGCGCCATCGGAACCTATTTCCGCAATGTCGATTGCTGGGTCTTCGTCCGCCCGACCGTGCCGCGCGATCTGCCCAGATCCGTCGAGTTGACTGCCGAGGTGCAGAGCGCGCTGAAGCAGGCGAAACTGACGGTGCTGCCCGGGACTCCGGCGGACGCCGCGGCAGCGACCGGCGCCGATTATTTGCTGGTCGCAACGATGCCGCAGGCGCATGCTGATCTCTGTATCGACAATATCTTCAATGAAGGGCCGGCCGATATCGACGCCCAGGTGACGATCGCCTGGAAGCTGATTTCGGTCCGGGACAAGCAGCTCTTGTATCAGACCAGTACCTCGGGTGCTGCCCGTGCCTCGGATCCGAACCAACGCGTCGACGCCGGCGTGATCGCAGCCGTCGACGAAGCGACCAAGCAGCTGCTCCAGACGGTTACTTTTCAGCAGTATATCACCTTCGGGCACGTCGTCACCCCCGCCCCCGCTGCGGTCGCCGGCGGAGTCGTGCCGCCCGGTGGGCAGGGACCGATTCCGGAACCACCGGGCTCCACCCTGCATTCGGCAGCTCTGCTCGCCCCCATCCTGGTCCCGGTGAAGTCACCCCGGCCGGACGGTGCGGCACTCGATCGTGCCGCAGCCTCCGCCGCGACAGTGCAGGTCGCCGCCATCGGCAGCGCGCCCGGTGCCGGCATCGTCATCGGCGACGGCTATGTGCTCACCACCGCCGGAGTGATCGGCGATGCCGTCTCGGTTGCGGTCACGACGTCTCCCGGCAAAACCGTAGAAGGAAGACTCGTCCGCAAAGATGCCGATGTCGATGTGGCCTTGTTGAAGGTCGAGGAGGCGCTGCCCCCGGCCTTGCCGCTGCACCCGCGCCGGGTCGCGATCGGCGACAAGATCTTCGGCGTCAGCCTGGGCGGAATAGTCGCCGGGAGCGTTACGGCGACGAGGCTCTCCGGAGGCCGGGATCGAGCCGCGCTCGAAGGTGCCGAGACCGGCGGCCCGGTGCTCGACGCCAGCGGCAACGTCATGGGCCTGCTGCAGGCCGGCGGAAATTATCTGTCGATCGGGTCGGCGTTCCGGGCCCTCAGCCTCGGCACACAGCTGACGGATGAATGAAGTCGTGAACCAGATACACCTCATGGTGGAGTTACCAATTTCCAGATCATTTGCCGATCGCTCGTCAGGAAGTTACCCCGGCCGCACGGATGTGGTCCCGGGCGGCCTCCCTGGTTCTCCCGCCGAGATAAACGCGAAGCAAGTGTCGGGGTACAACGATATTGTCACTCGAGGTGCCGGGTCATGACAGACACTTTGCCTAAATCACGTGCGGCGAAGGCCGTCGATCCGAACTACTGCGAGTTTCTCGGCCGGATCTGTCACAGCAAGGCTTGTAATTTCGGGTGCAAGGAGCTGCGCGGCCGCCCTTGGCGGACGACGAAGGCGCCGGAATCGGCAAGAACGGTCGCACTCGAAGCGTCGAGCGTGGTGGAAACGGACGAGGCTTCGGCTGCGCTTTCAGATCCGGCCGAGACGAGCGAGGAGATCGCGCCCGACGCGATCCGGGAGTTCGCGACCGATGCGGTCGAGGGGGGCCCTCCGGCGGTGCCGGCGCCTGTGGACACCGGCAAGAAGCAACGTCGGCCGCGGCCGCGGAAGGCACTCGCCCCGGCCCCGGCAATCGAAACCGGCGCCCTGTCTTCCGGGGACAATCTCTCCGTTTTGGTGGCTGCCCTCGCCGGCCTGGAGCATGTCGACCTGATCATGTCGATGGCCGCGCGGATTCTCGGCGTCAGCCAGAGCGGGACGACGCTCGAGGGGATGCGCGAGACCAAGCGCCGCCTCGCGGCGCTCATCGCCGAGGTGAAGGCCGGTCCCGGCGAGAAATAAAGTCGACTCCGGCCGGGCGGGCGTTGCCGGCGCTTTTCTATCCTGAATTTGCCGGGCCGGCGCTCCGGACCGCTAGACGGAGGTGTCCGTGTTCCGCCGCCGGTTACCGGGCGCCACGGGCTCGTCGGCCCCGGGCGTGCCGCTGATGAGTTTGAGGGCAGCCAGGGCCAGGACATTCAAGGTGGCGAGCGTCTGACTCCCGCTGCCGGGCCGGAAGGCTTCGTCACCGTTTGCCGTCACCTGGGCAGCCGGCGTTTCGACCACTGCGTTCGCCAGCCTCGCGGCGGCGACATCGGGCTCGGTGCCGGTGCTTTCGGCATATTGGCTGATCTGACGCTCGATCTTGTCGGCGAAGCTCCGATAGATCTGGGCGACCGTCTTGGGCTCGCCGTCCTTGTCGTAGAAGACTGAACGGTTGGCGGCTGCTGCCTGGGGCAACAGGGCCGCGGCACTGGTCGTGCCGGCGCTGCTCACGGTCTTCGCCATGGCCGTCGCCCCTCGAGCGCCGAGGAAATGCGCGAGATAGAGATCGGTCGGATTGGCCGGCCGGCCCAGCGCCCGTTCGACCTCGTCCTTGTTCGAGCGGGCAAACTCCGCGGCGATTTCGGACGAGACATTCGGGTCCTTGCGCAGATCCAGAATCTGCTGCTTGACCACCGGATCGGCGACATGCGCCCGGCCGTCTTCGCCGGCCCCGATTTGAGCGGCATATTGGCCGAGCCCGTATTTGGCGCCGTATTGTCTGACCGATTGGAGCCAGGTACTGTCGATGAACTGGAAGAGGCCGGTAGCCGAACTGGTCGCCGCCTTGGCAGCCGGCTTGAAGCCGCTTTCCTGCGCCGCTTGCGCCATCAGATAGCCGAAATCGATATTCGTGGCCCGGCTGGCGCGTTTGATGTCGCCGATGATTGCCGGATCGACAGCTGGAGGTGGGGGGCGGACGGTCATGGCGACGAATCTAGGGCCAAATGATTAAGGCAACCTCTATCCTGTCGGCGATCGTTTTCAGGTTACTGCAACCATAGGATAAGGGGGGCGGACCCCTCCCCTCCGCGGGCAAATAATTTCTCTTCAATTATGGGCCCGCGCCAGCGCCTGTTCCAAGTCGGCGATCAGATCCGGGCCATGTTCCAGGCCGACCGACAGGCGCAGCAGGTCGGGTGGGCACAGGCTTTCGGCATCCTCGACCGAGCGGCGGTGTTCGATCAGGCTTTCGACCCCGCCCAGCGACGTGGCCCGCTTCCACAGGCGAACCGCGGCCGCAGTCGCGATCGCGGCGGCCTCGCCGCCGGATGTCCGGATCGACAGCATCCCGCCGAACCCGCCCTGCATCTGGCGGCAGGCGATGTCGTGACCAGGGAAATCCGGGAGGCCGGGATAGAGCACGGATTCGACATGGCGGTGTCCGGTGAAATGCCGGGCGACGAGCAGGGCGGTCTGGCAGGCGCGCTCGACCCGGAGCGCCAGTGTCCGCATGCCGCGCTGGAGAAGCCAGGCTTCGAAGGTGCCGAGAATCCCGCCATTGCCGCTGCGCACGGCGGTGATCCGCTCCCAATAGCCGTCGAGGCGCGCGGTCGCCAGCATGCCGGCGACGACATCGCTGTGGCCGTTCAGATATTTCGTGGCGGAATGCATCACGATGTCGGCCCCGTAGGCGATCGGCCGGGTCAGAATCGGCGTCGCCACGGTCCCATCGATCGCGAGGCGCGCACCGGCGCTGTGGGCGATTTCGGCGGCGCCGGCGATATCGGCGATACCCCAGGTCGGGTTCGCCGGCGTCTCGAGCCAGATCAGTTTGGTCCTGCCCTTGATCGTGGCGGCCGCGAGCGCGTCGAGATCGCCGGTGTCGACGAACTCGACCGAGAGCCCCCAATTGCCGGCCAGCCCCTTCAGCCATTTGCGCAAACCCCAATACATGATTTGGGGTGCTACGACATGGGCACCGGGCTCGAGTGCCAGAAACACCGATGAGGCTGCAGCCATGCCGGAGGCGAAGCTCAAGCTGTCGGCCGCCCCTTCGAGGGCCGTCAGCAGCGCCTCGGCGGTTTCAAAGGTCGGGTTGTCGGCGCGGGCGTAGACACGGCCGCTGCGGTACTGGTTGTCCGAATCGCGCACATAGGTGGTCGAGGGGTGGAGCGCCGGTGTGATCGCCCTGGTCACGGGGTCGATCTCGCCCAGCGCTTGAGCGGCCAGGGTCGCGGGATGGAGCTGGTCGGGATCGGTCATATCGGGCCTCGTCGAATCGGAACTGCGACCGTGCCGTGTAAGCGTTCGGCGAGCAAGAGGCGATCGCCCGGGTTTACACAATGGCCGAGACGGGTTATCCGAGGAGCATGCGAAAGCTCCGCCTCCTCGCCGTCCTCGCTCCCCTGACGCTGGTCGCCCCGTCGGCACCGGCGCAGCATGGTCCCGTCGATTTCGACAAGGGCGATCTCACGATCGAGACGCATGCCGGTCCCAAGAAATTCACGGTCGAACTGGCGACCGACGAACCGCATCGCGCGCAGGGCCTCATGTACCGCAGGCGCATGGCCGCCGATGCCGGCATGCTGTTCATCTACCCGCATGAGCAGCCGATGGCGATGTGGATGAAGGACACGGTCCTGCCGCTCGACATGGTGTTCATCGCGGCCGACGGTCGGATTCGCAATATCCAGGAACGCGCGGTGCCGAACTCGTTGGCGGTCATACCCTCGGACGGGCCGGTCAAGGCGGCGCTCGAACTCAATGCCGGGACCGTCGAACGCCTCGGCATCAAGCCCGGCGACCGGGTGACCGCCAAGGCGCTCGACGAGTAGCGGTGTCTCCTCAGTTCGTGGTCATGACCGCGACACTGCCCGAGCCGACGGAGATGAGCTGTTCGGCGTCGATGAAGCGTATGAACACACGACTACCGTCCGGGTCGAACGGTACTGCTGCACTGGCGCTCACGAAGACCGAGAAGGTCGCGAAACTGCCGGCCGGCAGACTGAAGAATTGAGTCGGAGCCGGCGGTTCCAGGCATTCGCCGGTGGTGGAGTTGGTCATGCACAGGGTTGCCGTCAGCGGCAGGATCGATAGTCCGGTGTCGACGCTGACCTGAGTCGGAGCGCCCAATCCCGAACCGCCGACATTGATCATCGCGACGCTGAAGGCGCCGGTCCCGTTGACCGGTACGCTCACGACGCCGGGGGTCGCGGCCGCGGTCAGGACGATGTCGTCCGGCTCCGAATCGGCGGAGAAGTTGATATCGACGGTATTGACTCCCTCGATCGGAGCGACGCTGACGCCGGTGCAATTGAAGTTCAGTTGCAGGCCGGGGGCAAAGACGGGCGTGGCCGATTGGAAGGTCAGGAGCAAACTCTGCGTGGCCCCCGCCGCCAGGGTGAAGGGTGTATTCTGGGTGCCGACCGGCGCGTTGGTCGTCGGGTCGGTCGGCTGGTAGCTGATGTTCAGCCCGAGCGGGGCGTCCGCCGGCAGACTCACCTGGCAGTTGGTGGCTGGCGCGGTGCCGCCGTTGATGACGCTGGCGAACACGGTGGCCGGTTCGCCCGGACCGACGGTTCGGCCGCCCGGCAGCACGGAGGCGGCGAGCGAGGTACCGGGGTCGATCGTCAGCTGGGAAACCAGATCGGTGCCGGTTTGCGTGAACCAGAGGGTATTGCCGGGACCCGCCGTGATGGCGTTCGGGGCGTCGGGAAATGCCAGACCCGGGAGGTCGATGAAAAATTCGGTGACCACCCCGCTCATCGTGATCTTGCCGAAACGATTGTGATTGAAGAACGCGCCCACGGCGTTACCCGCGTCCTGCTCGACGAACCACAAATTGCCATCCGGAGCCTGGGACAAGACGAACGGGCCGTTGGTCGGCAGCAAGCCGGTCTGAAACTCGGTGACCACGCCGGCGGGCGTGATCCTACCGAACCGACCGGTGTTCGACTCGGTGAACCACAAATTGCCGTCCGATCCGGTCTTGATGTCGAACAACCCGGCATTCGGCGAAATATTCTCGCCGAATTCGAAGATCCGCCCCGCCGGCGTGATCATGCCGATCCGGTTGAGACCCGCTTCGGTGAACCAGACATTGCCGTCCGGCCCCCCGGTCAGCCGTTGGATCAGAGCGCCGCTTTCGATGCCGGCGGTGAACAGGGTAACCGCGCCGTCGGTGGTGATCCGGCCGATCGTGGTTCCGGTCGATTCGGTGAAATAGATATTATTGTCCGGTGCCGTGGCGAGATCATTGGGAATGAGCGCCCCGGAGCCGACAAAGATCACTTCATCGAGGCCGAGGCTCGTGACGTCGATCCGGCCGATACCCTTGCTTCCACTATCGACGAACCAGACATTGCCGTCCGGCCCGGCCGTGATGGCACCGAACTTCGCGTTCTGGAAGACGTTGGCCCCGAAGAAGAAGGTCCGTCCGTCGGGGGCGATCTGGGCGAATTGCGGCGGTTGTGTGGCACCTCCGTTCGCCGAGGTACCGCCGGACAGGGTGACGTACTCGTTCCCGTCCGACCCGGTGGCGATGTCGATCGGGCCGAGGGTACCCACGCCGAACTTGACGAGCGCCATGGGTTCCGACTGTGCCCGCGCCACGGCGGGCATCAGCCACGACACGGCGATCCCGATCGCCGCCATCGCGGTATACAAGTTACGAACACGCCCCGAATGCATCATAGCCCCCAACATATTCACCCCAGCTTTTCGAGGTTTACCAGTAAAACCACGCCAGCGCACGACTTTTTCAAGGCGGCCGCCTCGGCGCCCGAAGTCTTGCCCGCGGATACGTTCGGAACGATACCGACCTGATCGTCAAATTACGGTAAAGATCTGCCCTGTACGGAGGCCGCCAGCCATTCGGCTCGGACCGCCGGATCGGTTTCCCTTGGTGCTCGTGAGGCAGCCGCGTGTCGACAACGCACGGGATCGAGCTCGGCCAGCGCCCAGACTGCCGTACCACGAACCAGCGGATGCTCGTCGTCGAGGCGCTCCTCCACCGCCGCAACACTCGCCAGAGATCCAGAATTACCCAAAGAGATCAATACATTGCGTAGAAACCTGGCGCGCCCGACGCGCTTCACCGGCGAGCCGGCGAAGAGCCGGCGAAATCCCGATTCGTCGAGCGCCGCCAGCTCCGACAGCAGCGGTGCGCCGAGCTCGGCCCGGGCGTGGAATGCCAGTTCGGCGGTGCGCCGTGCGAATTTGTTCCAGGGGCAGACGGCCAGGCAATCGTCGCAGCCATAGATGCGATTGCCGATCTTTGCCCGGAATTCGACCGGGATCGGTCCCCGATGTTCGATGGTCAAGTAGGAAATGCAGCGCCGCGCATCGATCCGGTAAGGTTCGGGAAATGCTGCGGTCGGACAGGAATCGAGGCACCGCCGGCAGTGCCCGCAATGATCGGTCTCGGGCGGGTCGGAGGGGAGTTCGATCGCGCAGAAGATCGCGGCCAGGAACAGCCAGGAGCCGAAGTCGCGCGATACCAGATTGGTGTGCTTGCCTTGCCAGCCGAGTCCGGCTGCAGCGGCCAGGGGCTTTTCCATGACCGGCGCCGTATCGACGAAGATCTTGAGCTCGGATCCGGAAGCCTCGGCGAGCCAGCGGCCGAGCTCTCGCAGCCGCTTTTTCAGGAGGTCGTGATAATCGGCGCCCCTGGCATAGACGGAGATCACGCCGGTATCGCGGTTCGACGGATCGTCCAGCGGATTGGTTTCGGGGCCGTAGTTCATCCCCAGCAGAATGACCGAGCGCACCTCGGGCCAGAGGCCCTTCGGTGTCATGCGCCGCGCCGGTTCGCGTGCGAGCCAATCCATGTCGCCGTGATATCCCGCGGCCAAATGGGCCTCGAGGCCCGCGCCGATTTCCCGCGCCAGTTCGGCCGGTGCGATGCGCACCGGGTCGAACCCCAGAACCCGGGCGCGGGCGACGAGGTCGGTCTTGAGTTCAGCCGCGTCCACGATAAGGCGGCACCCCCTGCTCCGGCAGCCAGAGTCCCGGAGGGGCTGGGCCGGTCTGGTAGAAAACGTCGATCGGGATGCCGCCGCGCGGGTTCCAATACCCGCCGATGCGCAGCCAGACGGGCTCGATCGCCGCGACCAGCCGCCGGGCGATGGCGAGGGTACAGGCTTCGTGGAAGGCGCCGTGGTTGCGGAACGACCCGAGGAACAGTTTCAGCGATTTGCTCTCGACCAGAAAACCGGCGGGCACGTAGTCGATGACCAGATGGGCGAAGTCGGGCTGACCGGTGAGGGGACAGAGGGCGGTGAATTCGGGCGCGGTGAAGCGCACCAGATAGGGATGAGCCGGTTCCGGATTGGCCACCTTCTCGATCACGGCGGCGTCGGGGTGGGCCGCGATCCGGGCGCTCTGCCCGAGCTGGGTCAAGTGGCTGTAGAGTTCTTCTGTCATCCTTCACCTGAAAGGGCGGGAATGTCGCCGGAAGCCTGGGTCTCGCCGAACGCGGCCAGGGTCCGGGCGAAATCTGCAGCCTCGATCGCCCGGCGCAACTCGGCCATCAGATCCTGATAATAGGTGAGATTATGCCAGGTCAGCAGGATCGGCCCCAGCATTTCCTCGGCCCGGTGCAGATGGTGCAGGTAGGCGCGGGTAAATCCGCTGCAGGCGGGACAACGGCACCCGGCATCGAGCGGTCGGGGATCGTCCTGATGTCGGGTATTGCGGATATTGACCTTGCCGCGGCGGGTGAAGGCTTGACCGGTGCGGCCGGAGCGGGTCGGCAGCACGCAGTCGAAGAGGTCGATGCCACGGGCGACGGCGCCGACCAGATCCTCGGGTGTGCCGACGCCCATCAGATAGCGCGGCCGGTCCTCGGGCAGGGCCGGGACGGTCCGGTCGAGCACCGAGAACATCACCGCCTGGCCCTCGCCGACGGCGAGTCCGCCGAGCGCATAGCCATCGAAGCCGATCTCGAGCAGCCGGCCGACCGATTTCAGCCGAAGATCGGGATGGACGCCACCCTGGACGATGCCGAACAAGCCATAGCCGGGCCGGGCGGTGAAAGCCTGTCTGGAGCGCAGAGCCCAGCGCATCGACAGGCCGAGCGAGGCTTCCGTCTGTTCGAAGCTCGCCGGATGCGGGGTACATTCGTCGAGCGCCATCGTGATATCGGCACCGAGCATGCGCTGGATCTCGATCGAGCGCTCGGGCGTGAGTTCGTACCGGGTACCATCGAGATGCGAGCGGAATACCACCCCTCGCTCGGTCAGTTCGCGCAATCCGCTGAGCGACATGATCTGGAAGCCGCCGGAATCGGTCAGGATCGGGTGCGGCCAATCCATCATCCGATGCAGGCCGCCCAGGCGCTCGATTCGCTCCGCCCCGGGCCGCAACATCAGATGATAGGTATTGCCGAGCAAAATCTCGGCGCCGGTTTCGGCCACCGCCGAAGGCAGCATGCCCTTGACCGTGCCGGAGGTACCGACGGGCATGAAGGCCGGCGTCTCGACCGTGCCGTGCGCCGTCGCCACCCGGCCGCGCCGGGCCCGGCCGTCGCGGGCCAGGAGGGTGAAGCCGAATTCGTTCATGCTCCGGCCACCCGATCGAGCAGGCAGCAATCGCCATAGGAATAAAAGCGATACTGGCCGGCCACGGCGTGGTCGTAGGCGGCTTTGATCCGCGCCAGCCCGGAAAATCCGGCGACCAGCATGAACAGGGTCGAGCGCGGCAGGTGGAAATTGGTCAGCAGCATGTCGACCACCTTGAACCGGTAACCCGGCGTGATGAAGAGAGCCGTCGGACCACTGAACGGCTCGATCGTGCCGTCGCTCGACGCCGCACTTTCCAGCAGACGCAGACTGGTCGTCCCGATCGCGACGATTCGCCCGCCCGCCGCCCGCCGGCGATTGACCGCGGCCGCGGTCGCCGCCGGCAGAAACCCGATTTCTTCATACATGACATGGTCCGCCGTATCCGTCACCTTGACCGGCAGGAAGGTTCCGGCGCCGACATGGAGGGTGAGCCCGACCCTGTCGATGCCACGCGCCTCCAGTGCGGCGATCAGCGCCGGGGTGAAATGCAGCGCCGCGGTCGGGGCGGCGACGGCTCCCTCGTTGCGCGCGAACAGCGTCTGGTAATCCCCGGCGTCGCGCTCGTCGGCGATCCCGCCTCGAATATAGGGCGGCAGGGGCATCCTACCCCAGCGATGCAGAGCGGCGAGGAGCTCCGGCCCGCCCCGATCGAAGCGGAGCGTGACGAAGCCGTCCGGCGGCTTCGCGATGACTGCCGCCGAAAAACCCGGCGCGAACTCCAGACGATCGCCCGGGTGGAGCCGTTTACCGGGCTTGGCGAAGACTCGCCAGCAATCGAGGCCGAGTGCCTGATGCAGCGTGACCGAAACCCGGACGGCGCCGCGCAGGCCCGCGAGGCGGGCCGGGACGACGCGGGTATCGTTGAAGACCAGCAGATCACCCGGGCCCAGCAAGCCGGGCAAGTCGCGGATATGCCGGTCGGCGACACCGTCGGCAGTGACCCGGAGCAGACGGGCGGCATCGCGTGGCTCGACCGGCCGCTGCGCGATCCGCTCGGTCGGCAGCCTGAAATCGAAATCCTCGACCCGCATGGGAAACGCACGCTCGAACGCCGGAACGGCGCGGCTTCTATCATATCGCCGCCGGAGCGGCCAACCATCGCGATTCGGCCGGACCGGCGAAACCGCTCGCGCGGGCGATCCGATACGCGGCGGGTTGCGCCCGCCACTGGAAAGCTCTAGATCGATATCCTCGGTCGGGGCGTAGCTCAGCCTGGTAGAGCGCCAGTTTTGGGAACTGGAAGTCGCATGTTCGAATCATGTCGCCCCGACCAGGAACGAGGAGAAGAACCGGTCCATGACCCAAGCCCGCATCCTCCGTCCGGCGAAGACGGCAATGTCCTCGGGGACGGCCCGCACCAAAAACTGGATCTTGGAATTCGAGCCGGCGACGAAACGCGAGGCCGAGCCGCTGATGGGCTGGATCAGCGCCGAGGACACGCTCAATCAAATCCGGCTGAGCTTCGCGACACTCGAAGAAGCACAAGCCTATGCCCGCAAGCACGGCCTCGAATATTCGGTCGAGGCGCCGCATGGAAGCGTCCCCAGCCCCAAGGCCTATGCCGACAATTTCAAAATCGACCGCATTGATTGAGGCAATGACGCGACGGTTGTTTCACCACCGGCGCGTCATTGCGCGAACATTTGACGATTGATGCGCCGATTTTATCGGCACACGGAAACGCAATGTCGATCGGCCCCGTAGTTCAACCGGATAGAACACCGGCCTTCTAAGCCGGGGGTTGCAGGTTCGAGCCCTGCCGGGGTCGCCACTTCGGACTCTCTAGACAATAATCAATACACAGCACCACCTCTCGACCGAGCCGGCGCACGTCGACGCGTCCGGCCCCGAGTATGCCGGCGGCAGAAACTCCACATCCCTGGCCATGGACTTCGCCAGGGTTACTTGGTGCTCGCTTTCGCCAGCGTCTTCATCAGGCTCAGCGCCGCTGCGCGCTGCCGGTCATCGTCGATGCCGTAGAAGGCACGGACGAGTTCGACCGTCTTGCGCTTTTTCATGAGATCGCTCGGCATGCCCTCGATGTCGTGGAGATTGGTGACCTCGTAAGCCGCCTGGGCTGCTTCGGCACCGCCTTCGATATCAACGGTCTCGAAGAAATAGGAGACGGGAACATGCAGAATCAGCGACAGCTGGTACAGCCGGGACGCGCTGATCCGGTTGGTACCGTGCTCATACTTCTGGAGCTGCTGGAAGGTCAGGCCGATGACCTTGCTCACGGCTTCTTGCGAAAGGCCGAGCAGAATCCGACGAAGGCGAACCTGGGCGCCGACGGCCACGTCGATGGATTTCAGCTGGTCGGCCGTCAGCTGGCCACGGACTTGGGTGCGGGAAGCGGTCGCTATGGGAGAGATGGATGAACGTGCCACGATTGAACCTCGCATTTGGTGTTAGCTACTCATTAACACATAGTTTTAGTAATCGCTGCAACAACTATAAGGGCGGTCCGACGGCCCGAGCCATGCAAATCGTGGGTTGACCTGCCAAAACACCGCCTTGGAAGCAACTTACGATACTCTCTGCGTCACCGGGTCGCACGTATTTGCCCGGGCCAGGCTTCCAGAGGAGGGATTTCTCGGGCCGGACCGCCAAGTTCGGCGTGAAATTCGGTTGAATGATCGTGACTCGGCGACGACTCGTCCGCTTGCCGCCGATTCGCGTCGGCGGTCGGGCGGCGGCGGTCGGGCGGTTACGGGATCGCAGGCGAGCGTGGCCCGTGTTGCAGCGGGCTGCCGGAGCATGCTACGGTCACCCGACTTCCTGAAATCCGGACCTTGGATCGTAATAGATCTGGAACGAACCACGGCCGTCGCGAGGAAACTTCGGCGGCAATGCGCAAACTCGGCGGAAATCCTGATAGGGGCAGCGAATGAAGCGGATTCTGGCATCGGCCGTATTCGGCCTGACCCTGGGCATGGCCGGCACCGTCCAGGCGGGGCAGACCTTGGACAGTGTCAAGGCCAAAGCGCAATTGGCCTGCGGTGTCTCGACCGGGACGGCCGGCTTCGCGATGCCGGACAGCCAGGGGACGTTCAAGGGTCTGGATGTCGACATCTGCCACGCCTTGTCCGCGGCGATCTTCGGCGCTCCCGACAAGGTGCGCTACGTCCCGCTCTCGGCACCGCAGCGATTCACGGCGCTGCAATCGGGGGAGGTCGACGTGCTGGCGCGCAATACGACCTGGACGTTGCAGCGCGAGGGCTCGCTCGGCCTGCTCTTCGCGCCCGTGACCTTCTATGACGGCCAAGGCTTCATGGTCGCGAAGAAACTGGGGCTCAAGAGCGCCAAGGAGCTGTCGGGTGCCACCATCTGCGTGCAGCCGGGCACCACCACCGAACTCAATCTCGCGGACTATTTCCGCGCGAACAAGCTGACCTTGAAGTCGGTCACCATCGAAAACCTCGACGAAGTAGAAAATGCTTTCTTTTCAGGGCGATGCGACGCCTACACGACCGATGCCTCGGGCTTGGCCGGAACCCGGATCTCGAAAGCGCCCGCCCCTGACGACTTCGTCATCCTGCCCGAGCGGATCTCGAAGGAACCTTTGGCGCCGGTCGTGCGCCAGGGTGACGATCAATGGTTCGACATCGTCCGCTGGACGGTCTACGCTCTCTTCGATGCCGAAGAACTGGGCATCACCCAGGCCAATGTCGACGAGATGCTGAAGAGCGGCGATCCCAATACCCAGCGCCTGCTCGGCGTCACCCAGGGCAACGGCAAAGCCCTCGGTCTCGACGAAAAATGGGCCTACAACATCATCAAGAGCACGGGCAATTACGGCGAGATTTTCGATCGCAACGTTGGTAAGAACAGCCCGATCAAGCTCGACCGCGGGCTGAACAATCTGTGGAACGCGGGCGGGTTGCTCTATTCGCCGCCGGCGCGCTGAGCCCGGTTCCGCGGCTCGGGTCCGCCCAGCGTGTGACCCGAGCCCGCCGGGTTCGAGGGGAGCTGTCGAGCGATGACGAGATCAGGAGCTGCGGTGCCGGCCGGAACGGCACTGTCCTTCTGGAACAATCCCACCGTCCGGAGCGTGTGCTGGCAGGCACTGACGGTGGCGCTGTTGCTGGGCGCCATCGCCTGGTTCGTTCACAACAGCCTGCTCAACCTCGAACGCCAATCGATCGCGACCGGTTACGGCTTCCTCGATCGGGAAGCCGGATTCGACATCAGCGAATCGCTGGTCGAGTATTCGCCGGCGAGCACCTATCGGCAGGCCTTCCTCGTCGGCCTGCTCAACACGCTCGAAGTTTCGGCACTCGGGATCCTGTTCTCGACGATTCTCGGGACCTTGCTCGGGATCGCCCGGCTTTCGCCCAACTGGCTGCTGTCCCGCTTGGCGCTCGTCTATGTCGAGGTGATTCGCAACATCCCGCTGCTGCTGCAGCTGCTGTTTCTCTATTCTCTCCTGAACGTGGTCGCACCCGGCCCGCGCGACGCCTGGCAGCCCTTGCCCGGCGTCTATGTCTCCAATCGCGGCGTGTTCCTCCCGGCGCCGGTTGCCGATCCCAGCCATTTCCCGATCGCCATCGCGTTCGGGATCGGGATTTTGGCGGCCTGGGGCACAAATCTCTGGGCGCGCCGACGCCAGGACCGCACGGGACTGATCTTTCCGGTCTTGCCGGTCGGAACGGCGCTGGTCCTCGGCCTGCCGCTCCTCGTCTGGCTCGTCGCCGGCGCTCCGGCCGCGGTCAGTTTTCCCCAGCTCAGCGGCTTCAACTTCACCGGCGGCGTCAGCATGTCGCCGGAACTGACGGCGCTGCTCGGCGGGTTGGTGATCTATACGACGTCTTATATCGGGGAGATCGTCCGCAGCGGCATTCTCGCCGTCAGCCACGGCCAGACGGAAGCGGCGGCGGCACTGGGCTTGAAGCGCGGTCAGATTCTGCGGCTGGTCGTGCTGCCGCAGGCGATCCGGATCATCGTGCCGCCGATGACCAGCCAGTATCTGAGCCTGATGAAAAACTCGACCCTGGCGGTGGCGATCGGCTTCCCCGAGTTCTTCTCGGTCGTCAATACCCAGATGAACCAGACGGGGCAGGCGATCGAGGGCATGGGCTGCATCATGGCCGCCTATCTGTCGGTCAGCCTGACCATTTCCCTGCTGATGAACATCTATAATGCGCGAATCGCGCTGAAAGGGCGCTGAGACCATGGCGGCGATCACAGCGCTCCCCAAGCTGCGGCCGGCGCTGGCCTGGACGCGGATAAACCTGTTCAGCTCGGTCACGAATACGCTCACCACCCTGATCGTGCTCTATGTGCTCTACCGGCTGGTCGGCGGCTTGCTCGACTGGCTGGTCATCGATGCCGTCTGGGACGCGCCCAACATGCGGGCCTGCCATGCTGCCGGCTCCGGTGCCTGCTGGGCCTTCATTCGCGAGAAATGGCGCTTCATTCTGTTCGGGCGCTATCCGTTCGAGGAGCAGTGGCGGCCGGCGCTGGCGACCATCCTCCTCTTCGCGCTCACCGGCCTGTCCTTCGTGCCCAACCTGTGGCGCCGGGAACTGGTCTATGTCTGGATCGCCGGGGTCGTCGTCTCATTGGTCCTGATGTTCGGCGGCGTGCCCGGGCTCGCCCGGGTCCCGACCGATCTCTGGAGCGGCTTGCCGCTGACGCTCATTCTGGCCCTGTTCAGCATGATCCTGGGCTTTCCGCTGGCGGTGCTGCTGGCGCTCGGGCGACGCTCGAATCTGCTGGTGATCAGGCTGATCTGTACTGCCGCGATCGAGTTCATGCGCGGAGTGCCGCTCATCAGCATGCTTTATACGGCCTCGCTGATGCTGCCGATCTTCCTGCCGCCCGGGGTCACGGTCGACAAGACGTTGCGGGCGCTGATCGGCATCACCCTGTTCCTCGCCGCCTATCAGGCCGAGGATGTCCGCGGCGGTTTACAGGCGATCGCCCGGGGACAATACGAGGCGGCCGATGCGCTGGGCTTGGGCTATTGGCTGAAGATGCGCAAGGTGATCCTGCCCCAGGCGATCACGGTCGTGATCCCGCCGCTGGTTTCGAACCTGATCGGCAACTTCAAGAACACTTCGCTGGTCTCGATCATCAGCCTCTATGATCTGCTCGAAGACGCCAAGCAATCGCTGGTCGATCCGAACTGGCGCGGCCTGACGGCCGAGGCCTATGTCTTCGTCTGCGTCATCTATTTCGCCGTCTGCTATTCGATGTCGCAATACAGCCAATGGCTGGAGCGCCGGCTCAACCGCGGCAAGCGCCGCTAGAATGGGAGACGATCCGCCCGTGTCCGAGCCGACTTCGCCTGCCGCGCTGGGCGCCCCGATCATCGAATTGCGCAACGTCGACAAATGGTATGGCGAGTTCCACGTGCTGAAAGGCCTGAACCTCACCGTCCGGCGCGGCGAGAAGGTGGTGATCATCGGCCCGTCCGGCTCCGGCAAATCGACTGCGATTCGCTGCATCAACCGGCTCGAAGAGCATCAGAAGGGCCAGATCATCGTCGACGGCATCGAACTCACCGCCGACCTCGAGAATATCGACGCGATCCGGCGCGAAGTCGGCATGGTGTTCCAGCAATTCAATCTGTTTCCCCATCTGACCGTGCTGGAGAATCTGACGCTGGCGCCGATCTGGGTGCGCCGGGTGCCGCGCCGGGAGGCCGAAGAGACGGCGATGTATTATCTCAACCGGGTCCGAATCCCGGAACAGGCGCAGAAATATCCGGGCCAGCTCTCCGGCGGCCAGCAGCAGCGTGTCGCCATCGCCCGCTCGCTGTGCATGAAACCCTCGATCATGCTGTTCGACGAACCGACCTCGGCGCTCGATCCCGAAATGGTCAAGGAAGTACTCGATGTCATGGTCGGTCTGGCCGAAGAAGGCATGACCATGATCTGCGTCACCCATGAAATGAGCTTCGCACGCACCGTCGCCGACACGATGGTGTTCATGGACCGGGGCGAAATCGTCGAACGCGGGCCGCCAGGGCCGTTCTTCGAATCGCCGCAAAGCGAACGGACGCGGGCGTTTCTGAGTCAGATCCTGCATCATTGACCAGCCCCGACGCGTCTTCTATTCGGGCGCCTCGTCCTCGGCCGCGGAGCCTTCGCCGGTCTCCAGCGAGATGGCTGTCAGATGAACCGAAACGAGTCGGCCGTCGGGCGCCGGCAGGCGATCGGCACCGGTCATTTCGAGCGCGATCGCGCGCGGTCCCTGCCCTTTCGGGATCGGGACGCGGAGATCGAACCGGCCGCTGGTTTCCGGTCGTTCCACGACCAGGATTCCGTCGACGGTGATCTTCATCGTGCCCTCCGTGATCTTCCGGCTGAAATCCGGAACGTCCCCGGCGAGATGCAGCACGTCGCTGCCGCCCGCCAGGGCGAGCACGACTCGGGCGCGATCGGTCAGCCAGCCATCCGGCGAGACGCCGGAAAAGGCCAGGTTCGGCACCATCAAGCCGCGCGGGAAACGGGCGACGGCTGCCGGCGGGCCGGGCGGGATCGGTTCGGTCGAGGCACCGGGTTGGAGCAGCCGGCAAGAGGGAGCGACCTCGGCGGTTTCCATGGTTCCGAGATCTCGGCCGCGGTCGAAATAGGTGTTGACCGGTTCGGTGTAGAAATATCGGATCCGGCTTTCATAGAGCGCGATCGCCGCATAGAGCCGAAATGTCGGCTCGGGCGCCACGATCTGAACGATTTGACATTTGCGCAACCGGGCGAGACGCCGGGCAATGTCCCAGCGATCATCTCCCTTGAGCAGCGGGTTCGATATCTCCGGATAAGGTGCGGGCAGACGAACCCCGTCGGGATCCTGGAGCCCGGCCAGGGTCGTCACCGCGAAGCAGAGCTGTGCGACCGACCACGGAACCGGCCCGAACCGGCTCCATCCCGGGCTCATTCCCGGCGCCGCAATGGCGAGGCAGAGCAAAGGTGCCGCATAAGCGAGCGCTTTGCCCGCCGACCAGGCCTGGCCGATCTCCAGCAGAAGCAGCGCTCCAACCAAGCCGATCGCCGCGGCCGTCGCGAGCAAGCGGTAGCTGCGAGCGCGGCTGCGCAATCCGCCCGCCGGGCCGACGATGATTCCGAGGACGACCAGCAGCAACAGGATCGCCTTTGCCGCGTCCCGCCCCGTCAGCACACCGTAATTCTCGGGGGTGAGGAAATAGACGCCGAGCACGCCGCCGAGCCCGGTCACCAAGGAAATCGCCCGATGCGGGACCAGGGTGAAATAGGGGGGCATCTGGGCGAGCGCGGCGTTGAGCGAATCCTGCAAGGATCGGTTCACCGCCGGGTCCAGACCGAAGAGATAGGCGTCGTAATAGGCGTACCAACCAGCCCGCGCCGTCATCGACCCCGGCGATTCCGCCAGGAGAAATCCCAGGGTCCCCCGCCAGAACAGCAGCGACAACGCCACGCCGAAGCAAGCAGCACCCGTGACGGCGGCGAGACCGCGCCACCGCGGACCTCCCGCGGCGATCACGACCGCCGGCAGGATGAGGGCATGATAGAGCGACCCTTCGGGATAGAGATAAAGCGCCCCGCCGATGACGATCCCGAGCGCCAGCGCCGGCACCGCGACGCCATTGGGCGCCGGTGCTGCCAGGAGAGCGATGACGAGGGTCCAGGCGGACAGGAGCAGAGGGGTCGCCGCGACCTCGCTCCAGGCGTCGATATCGACGGGATATTGGCCCCAGAAGCCACAGGCATAGGCGCCGGCGAGCAGGAGTGCCGGAACGGCGTTGCGCCCCCCGGCCCGTTCGCACAGCTGAAGCAGAGCGCCAGCGAAGGAAAGCAGGCCGCAGATCGAAAAGCTGCACAGGAAGGCGTATCCGCCGACGGTGATGCTGCCGGGGATCAGCGACCCGATCGCCGCGAACAGAATGTCCACCGTCGGCCGGGCAAAGCAATTGGCCGACGCGATCGGCAGAAGCGGATTCGCCAAGCTGTCGGTGGTGGTGGCGTTGACCACATCGTGAAAGGACAGGCGCGAAAACACCACCGCCGTCGTCGTATAGCCGAATTGATCGCCTTCATTGCCCTGAAATACCGTGAACTCGGGCCGGCCGCTCGCGATCGGCGAGATGATGACCAGAGACGCCGCGAGCAACACGAGCGTCGCCGCCCGTTCTCGAGCGATTGCGACGAGGGCATACCGGACCGTCCGCCGGAACGCGGCGGCAGACAGGATCGACAACAGGATCGCGAGGAGGCCGATGACTCTGGCATCGAGCCCGGCGATATAGACCAGAGTCACGATCACGGCGAGCGAGGCTGCGCCGAACGCCGGAGTCGAAAGCGTCATCGCCGGCATCGTGCCGCGGAGCGCCGCCGCGATCGGCAGCCCCCAGGCCGCGAACAACAGCAGGGTCAGCGCTAGAACGCCGAGCTGGAGGATCATCGGGAAGGCGTCTCAGCCACAAGAAACGCCGGATCGGTCGAAACCCGGGGTCACCGCGGAGCGGGCGCGCTCGGGCACCGCCGGATCGCGTCGCCGGTCATTCCGCGCGCGGTCGCGGCGGCCCGGTCTCGATCGGCGGGCCGTCGGGCAAGCCCCATTCGGCCCAGGAACCGTCATAGACGGCGACGTCGCGATATCCGGCGAGATGCAGTCCGAGGGCCAGGACGCAAGCAGTGATCCCGGAACCGCAGCTGGTGACGATCGGGCGTTTCGGCTCGATCCCGGCCGATTCGAAGAGCTGCGCCAGAACCTCCGGCGGCTGCAGCGTTCCGGTCGCCGGATCGACCAACAGGGTATGGTCGAGATTGAGGCTCCCTGGAATATGCCCCTGCCGGCGGCCGGGCCAGGGTTCCACCGCCTCGCCCCGGAAACGGCCGGGATTGCGGGCATCGAGCACCTGCTCACGCCCGCTGGCGAGATTGGCCAGGATCTGGTCCCGGTCGCGCACCAGCATGGTATTGAGCCGGGCGGTGAAATGGCGCTCGCGCGGCATCGGCGGCAGGTCGTCCAGGGGCCTGCCCTCGGCCCGCCATTTCCGCAAGCCGCCGTCGAGCACGCTGATATCGCCGTGGCCGAAGACTCGGAACATCCACCAGGCGCGCGCCGCCCCGGCGACGCCGTCGGCATCGTAGAGCACGATCCGGTTGCCGTCGCCGAGGCTCAACCGGCGCATGCGCGAGGCGAATTTTTCCGCGGCCGGCAGCATATGCGGCAAGGGCGAGTCCAGCTCCGCGATTTCGTCGATATCGAAGAAGACGGCGCCCGGAATATGGCCGGCCGAATAATCTTCGCGCGCCGTCGGGGTCACCCCCGGCATTTTGAAGGAGGCATCGACGACCCGGACATCCGGTGCACCGAGCCGGGATGCCAGCCATTCGGTCGAGACGAGGGCGTCGGACATGGGGCCGCGTGCTCCGATTTCAGCCGGCGAATGCCAGATTGATCCGGCGGTTCTGCCGGCCTTTGTTCTCGATCTTGCCGATGACCACCGGCCCGATCTCGGCCGTGTTGCGGATGTGGGTTCCGCCGCAGGGCTGGAGATCGATGCCGACGATGTCGAGGAGGCGGATCCGGCCCTGGCCGGAAGGCGGCTTCACCGACATGGTCCGCACCAGTTCCGGTGCCGCGGCCAGTTCGTCGTCGGTGATCCAGCGCGTCCGAACCTCGTGACCGGCAGAAATCCGCTCGTTCAACGCCGCTTCGATCCGGTTCTTGTCCAGAGCATCGCCCGGGACGTCGAAATCGAGCCGAGCCTTGCCGTCGGAAATCTGCCCGCCGGTCACCGCACCGGCGACCACCGAACAGAGCAGATGCAAGCAGGTGTGCATCCGCATGAGCCGGTATCGATAGTCCCAATCGAGCTCGGCCTCGACGAGGTCGCCCGGAGCCGGCAGCGCCGCGTCGGGTGCGAGGAGGTGGACGACATCGTCCGCGTTCTCGCCCTTGCGCGTGTCGACAACCGCCAGCATCCGGCCATCGCCCAGACGCAGCGTCCCGCGATCGCCCGGCTGGCCGCCGCCCATGGGATAGAAGATCGTGCGATCGAGCCGAACCCCCAGCCCGTCCGCGGCGATCACGCGGGCGGTGCAGTGCCGCACATAGGCGTCCTCGCGAAACAACAGCTCGGTCCCCGCCACCATCGATCCCTCACGCTTCCGCGATTCTGCAACCCCGGTTACCCTAGAAGCCGAAGCCGGCAGGATCAAGCCCTGCCGCTCGCTTGCCACCGCCGCGATCGTTGCTCATTCGCCGCGAGCCTGCAGCGGATCGCCGCGCGCGATCGCCGGCCGGCGCTGCGCGTCGCCGGTCAATTCGCTTCGGCCCGGCCGGGCCAGCGGCAGCATGATCCGGAGCAGCAACCCGTGCGGATCCCGATTCTCGGCCGTGACCCTGCCACCCAGGGCCTCGATATTGCGCCGCACGATCCACAGCCCGACGCCGTAATGGATCGAGGGATCGTCGCCGCTGGGCGCGTCGGCGCGCGAGGAGAAATATCGATCGAAGATCCGCGGCAGATCGGGCCCGCGCACGCCCGGCCCCTCGTCGGCGATCAGCAGTTCCGCCCACTCGCCGCGTGCCTCGAGCTTGACGCCGATGGCGTCGTCCTCGCAGGAAAAGGAGACGGCGTTTTCGAGCACGTTCTCGATCACGATTTCCAGCATTTCCTCGTTGCCGCGGACGAAGACGCCCGACTCGATCGAAGCGCGCAGGCGGATGTTGCGCTGGCGAAAGACCTCGGCATGGGCGCTGAGCAGACGGTCGAGAAAGATCGAGAGATCGAGATTGATCCGCGGCAGGTCGAGGAGATTGGCAGTCGCCTCGTCGAGCCGGCGCGAAGAGGCGACCAGACCGTCGAGCTTGTCGAGCGAGCGTTCGATCAAGCCCAGGGCGCGCATGGCCCTTGTATTGTCGGCGGCGACGGCGCGGGCGATCGGTTCGAGCGACTGGCGGATGATCGCGACCGGGGTCTTGAAGGCATGGGCGTTGTCTTCGGCTGCCCGGCGAATGTCGCGCGCGGCGTTCTGGAGCGCCTCGACCATGCGGTCGAACTCGACGGCGACGCTGGAGAGTTCCGGGACCCCGTTATGGGCGGCGAAAGTCGGTCCGGGCGCGTTGCGCGACCGGATCGCGCGCGCCCTCTCGCCGAATTGCAAGAGGCCGCGCCAGATGCTCCAGAACATGGTGAAGGTCAAGGCTGCCATGGCGAGGTAAATTAACGCAGCCAGGCGGACTTCCGGTGTGTCGTAATAGGGAACTCCCAAGGCCACGCCCGGCACCGCCGTGGCCGAGAGCGACGTCACCACGGCCCAGCACCCCGAAGCCGACAGCACGGGCACCAGGGAGGTGACGACCTCGTCATGGCCGTCCGGTGCCGTGTAGCGCAGTTCGATCGGCACGTCGCCGCCGCAGCTTTCCTCCAGCCGGTCGAGCACGCCCTGCCGGCGCAGCGATTCGCGTTCGGTATCGAGGGCGGCGTTGGCGAGCGGCGCCGAGGAGGCCACGTAGAAGAACCCGGGGGCGACGGCGGCAGTCGGCTGGTAGAGCAGCTTCACCGTGGTCAGCTGATTGTCGAAGCGGCTGAGTTCCTGCCCGATCGCCGGCAGATTGGGGGGACCCGGGGCGGTGAGCATCGGCGCGAGCGCCACGCTCACCGTGTGGCCCTGGTCGCGGACGCTGTTCCTGACCAGTTGCCGTTTCTGCAGATCGGCGGCGCGGAACTGGTCGTAGAGGATGACCGGGACGACGAGGAAGATCAGCGCCAGCAATGCCGCCTTGGAGGCCAGGGACATATGCGCCCTGACCCGGGATGCCGGCGGCGCCGGCTGCGTGTCAGGTCTCCGCGATCCATCGATAGCCGAAACCGGCATAATTGCCGATGCCATCGAAATCGGGATCGACCTCCCGGAATTTTTTCCGGATGCGCTTGATGAAAGTCCGAACATTGGCACGGTATCCCTCGGCGCCATAGCCGGCGATGAAATCCTTCCCATGGACCAGATCATATATATCGCGATAAGGCACGTCCTGCCCCGCGCGCGCGACCATAAGGACGACGATGTTAAATTCGGTGAGAGTGAGGTCGAGCTCCTGCGCCTTCCAATAGGCGCGGCTGGTATCGGTCCGCAAGGTCAAGGGACCGTGCTGGACCGTCCCCTGCCCGCCGGCGCCGGCATCGGGGACCGCGCGCCTGCCTTCGGCGATGAGCATGACCCGCTTCAACAGGATCGAGAGCCGTTTCGACTTGTCGATGAAGTCGACGGCTCCGCCCTCGAGCGCCGCCTCTTCATAGATGTCGTCGCTGAGCACGGTCAGGAAGATCACGGGAATGGTCAGCTCGCGCCGGCGCAGCTGGCGCAGCACTTCCAGCCCGTCCATGCCCGGCATCCGCCAATCGAGCAGGAGCACGTCGGCCGCCCCGCCGGCCTCGAAGAATTTCAGGGTGTCGCCGCCGTTGGCGAAACTGGTTACGGCGAAGCCCTCGTCGATCAGGTTGAGGCCGAGCGATTCACGGAAGAAATCGTCGTCGTCAACGAGGAGAATTCGAGTCGGCACCACCGCGGCGAGTTCCGCCGGCGGAGTCGACGGCAAGCTGTTTGATGCAATACTGACGTCGCTGTTCGGTTCGGTCATCACCCTTCACCTCGATGAAGAGCGCGCGCAGAGCGCCGCTCTGAAGTTCCCGGTAGAGCCAGATATCGAGGCCGCAGGCGTCGTCGGCATAGTGCCAGACGACGGCGGGCGGCACGTCGCGGCGCGACTCGGGCGGGCCGAGATCGTGCTCGATCGCGCTCGATTCCATGCCGACGAGGTCGCTCGGCGCTTCGGGGACGGGAGGGGCGGGTGCAACCGCCGCCAGATGCGTCACCTCGGCCGGTACCGGCGGATCGGGCAGCGCCGCCGCGGCTTCCGCGGCGGGCGCTTGGGCGTTGGGGATGGGGGGCTTGCGCCGCGGCACCGGCGGCGGCTCGCTGGGCGCCGGGGCGGGCACGCTCGCGACCCGGGGTGCCGGCGGCGCCGGGGCGGGCTTGGGGGCTGTGGCGCACCCGGCCAGACTGCCGACGAGGAGAGCCAGCACCGCCGGCGACCCGAACGGGCGGATCGGATCGAGCGCGGACAGGGACCGGTGATGTACCCGAGGACCCAGAGGATCGTCCAGGAGCGCCTCCTCGTCAGGTTCGCCGCTCTGCCCTCGCCCGAGACTGGCTCCGGGGGTCGGATTCGAACCGACGGCCGATCGGTTAACAGCCGATTGCTCTACCGCTGAGCTACCCCGGAACGATCGCGCAGCCTTCGGCGCCCGCGGTTTATAGCGATAGGGCCGCGCGGGACCAAGAAATTTTTCCGACATGGAGAACCCCGCGAGGCTGCATGGCTGAGCAAACGCCGAACGGGGGTTTTGGTTCCAGGGTCATCTGCGGGATGTCTAATGGAATGGGCGGGGGTGGGGCGCGCCGGCCTTATGGCAGCAAGACGACGGCGCTCATGACCGCCAGCGTCGCCGCTGCCCAGGAGAGCAGCTGAGAGAGGTGCTGGGAGCCCTCGGGCAGGCTCGCCGACCAGGACCACACCAGCCCGGACCCGATCGCGAGAGCGGCACTGACCAGGTTCCACGGGACTTGGGGGCAGGCCCGGGCGCCGAGATAGGAGATGGCGCCCAGGGCCGCGGACGCTGCGATCATGATCATGTGAAGTCACCGTTGCGTCAGGGGTTCGCGCTCCATTGCGCCCGCCCATTCTTTCTCTTGACCATTGTCCGGTAAATCGCTCCAATCCGGCATCAATACCGCCAGTAGACTCCGCCGTTGCTTCGCAGCGGCGGCCGGCGGCAAACCCGCAGCAAACCCGCAGACGATACGAAGGGCATGGATCGTGACGCAGGCAACACCGGACGACCGCGGTCCGAAAGCGTCGGTGACCTTCGATCGCGACAAGCTGCGACGCCGGAGAATAGAATTTGAACTGACACAAGCAAAATTGGCTGATCAAGCGGGTATCAGCGCAGACAGCGTCGGCCGTGCGGAAAAGCCCGTTCCGGTGTCGCTGGAAATAGCGATGGCGATCGGGAGCGCTCTGAATATCGACTATGCCGAACTTCTGTTGCCGGCAGCCGCCGACGGCTGCCCCGGTACACCGGAGCGGCGAGCGCCTGAAAGCCACGACCCGCTGGACGGCATCGGGCAGTGGATCGGCATTTCGACTCCTATCGTCACGGAGGGGCTGGCGGATTTGGGGCTCGTCGAACCGCAGCAAGGCAACGAGCCCAATTCGCCCTGGTACATCCGGGCTCGGCTGCGCTTCGGTATCGCCGAACACGAGGACGACGACGGGTCGCGGATCTATATCGGGCTGCGACAGGCCTTCCTGTCGGTGCACGCATCGGGTTATCGCGTGGTCGTTCGCTCGCTGATCGGGCAACGAGCGGCGCATCCGAACTTCGCAGAAAGAGTCGATCGCAGTGGCGTCGACGTCATCGGGCCGCGACCGAACGGGACCGTGTGTTTGCAGGGCGACCCGCTCGAAGAACACCACCTTGCGCTCATCCAGTCGGCCGGCGACGCAAAGGGAGAGGAGTCGGTGACGGTCACGCTCCGCGCATTCCGTGGCAGCTTCGCGGCCAGCCTGTCGCCGACCCCGGACGACAGTCCCGAAAACGATGTTGCGGCGACGGAAAGGGATAAGGTGATCAATGCCCTGATCGCCAAGTCTCGCAAGAAGGACAACCAAGGCCGCGTGCTGTTGGCGCGGGACACGATGAAGCGGCAGAAACCCAAATGAATTTCTCGGAGGATGAACTGCGCCGGATCGCGGCGGTGCTCCGGGCACCGACGCACAGTTTCTCGGAGCTCGCCTCGGTCGCCGGGCTCGATCCGGCTTGCGATCTCGTCGGCGCCGATCTGCGTGGCGTCAATTTCCGGACCGACGATCTCGCGAGATACAATTTCACCGGCGCCGATCTCCGGGCGGCCGACTTCTCGGCCGCCCGCCTCGCGGGCGCGATCTTCGATCGAACGACAATTGTCGACGAGACCACGCGCTGGCCGCCCTCCGGGCCGCCGAAGTTCCGGGCACCGCCAGGCGAATTCTGGAAGCGCACGGCTCCGCCCGGCTTCGCCTCCGATTGGGGCAGCGATGCGGACGGGCCCTGGCTGGAATTCGCGGTCCCGGCGGCGGACGGCACGGCAGTGACGCAGCGCCTGCGCTGGATCCCGCCCGGGACGTTCCGGATGGGCTCGCCCAAGCGCGAACGGGAACGGGAACTCGACGAAGGTCCGCGTCACCGGGTGACGCTGACCCGGGGTTTCTGGCTGGCGGACACGGCCTGTACCCAGGCGCTGTGGCAGGCAGTGACCGGCAAGAATCCGAGCCGCTTCAGCGGCGATGCCGATCTCCCCGTGGAGTCCGTCAGCTGGAACGATGTCCAGGGGTTCCTCCGTGGTTTGGAGTCGCTCGTCCCCGGGTGCCGGGCGGATCTCCCGACCGAGGCCGAATGGGAATATGCCTGCCGGGCTGGAACGACCACGCCGTTCAGTTTCGGGGCGACGATCACGCCAGAGCAGGTGAACTACGACGGCAATTTTCCCTACGCCGGTGGCGCCGAGGGCCTTTACCGCAGGGAGACAGTCCCCGTTCGGAGTCTTCCCCCCAATCCTTGGGGTCTTTACGAGGTGCATGGCAATGTCTGGGAATGGTGCGCCGACGGGCGACGGGTCTATGACGGCGAAGCTCAGGAAGATCCCCGAGGGCTCGGCCCTGACGAGCAAACCGACCGCGCCGTGCGCGGCGGCTGCTGGTTCGGCCTCGCCAGGTGGGCGCGTTCCGCCTACCGCTTCGTCAACCACCCGGGCGTTGCGCGCGACGACCTGGGCTTTCGGTTTTGCCTGAAGTCCAGCGCGCCCGGTCCGGCGGAGCCGGTTCTCGGCCGGCCGGGACGGCCGGCGGAGCCTGCGCCCGGAGGGCGGGCGACGCGCCCGCCGCGGGACGCGGCGGGCCGATTTTTTCGGCGAGGACAACCCTGACGCGTATTTCTGCCGACTCGGCGCTGAAAATCTCTCGAACTGGGGGCGTCCGCGCTCGCCCGCCGGCAAAGCCGACATCCCTTCGCGGCTGAAGTGCGGGTTCGACGGCATCGCGAAAACGGTGAGCGGGGGAAACCCGGGGCACGCCGACGAAATCTCCCTCTCCGCCCCATCGGGGCCCACCGGATTTGCGCATCCTTAGTTCTTCTTTCTAATCAATAACATGAGCCCCTCTACCGCGTTGCGGTAGAGGGGCTTGCCACCGTTCTCGCGAAAGCTACATGTGCGAATCCCGTAGCCCGCATCGCGGGAGAGGGGCGGCCGGGCGGTGGCTGCCGTAATATTGCCCATCGCCCGAGTCACTTCGTGGACTTCGTGTCGAAAACCGACCGCGAAGCTTCGAACCGGATCCGACTGGGATCACCGTCGATCCGGCGCTGGTTCCGGCCGGATGCGGCGTGCCGGGCTCGGAAAAGGGGGGGTAATGGCGCGCTTCAGGGGACGCTCTAAATTCCGCTTGACATTTCGGTTTTGTCCGCTCATAGTCCGATCTCAATCCTGCCCGATGGCCGGTGCCAAGCCGGACCGGGGAGCGATGCCGGAACCAGTGTCCGAGTTCAGACCGAGGAGAGAGCAAATTCCGACCGATCAGCCCGAGCATGGCGCCTGCGACCCGGCTGCGACCGATGAGGGTCGCGATCGCTCGGGCGAGGGTTCGGGCGAGTCGGATCGCGGACGGACCGGCCGGCAATTGCGGATGCTCGACGAAGTGGCCGAGATGACGATGGTTCTGACCCGCGGGACCTATGCCGAGGCGCTGCGGGAAATGGCCGATCGGGAACAGGCGGCCCGGGAGCCGGCGGCCGAAGAGCCGGCGGTGCCGCAACCGTCCCTGCGGGCCGAACCGGCCGCCGAGCCCGCCCGGCCGAAACCAGTCCGCACCGAGCCGGCCGAGCCGAGGATGCCCCGGTTCAGGGGACCGTCTTCGACCCGGGATCCGCGGGCGATCTTCACCATGCTCTCGGCCGAACTTCGCCAGATCATCGCCCTCCAAGTCTGGATCGCCGGCGGCGGCAAGCCGCAGAGCAAGGCCGAGACCAAGGCCAAGACTTATGCTCCGGGCAAGAGCCCGGCCGAGATCGAGCGCAAGCGGCTGATCCGGCGCCTGCTCGACGAGTGCCTGGTCTTCACCATGGCCAAGCTCTACAACGATATGGACGGGCTCGAACTCGACTATGTCCGCGGCATCATCGACGAGCGGGTCGAAGCCAAGGAGATCCTCGGCGATCTGATGACCAAGCCGATCAGCGTCATGGTCGACAAGCTCGCCCGGGAAATCGACATGCCGGCGGATTGGCGGCTCTGGGAAGA